>Ga0068864_100003581_pt1 | contig 12842 bp, 11 predicted proteins | sample KBSSwiS72_FD_66586 | JGI IMG/M metagenome (GOLD analysis project Ga0068864, IMG submission 66586) | Switchgrass rhizosphere microbial communities from Kellogg Biological Station, Michigan, USA - KBS Switchgrass S7-2 | ecosystem: Host-associated > Plants > Roots > Rhizosphere > Soil ...
AGCCAAGCACCAGCGCCACGACGCCGGCGAACAGCATCCGGTTGATGCCAGGAAGGTAGACCTGCCCGATTTCGCGGCTGGAGGTGTGGGCCACTTCCATCCGCGGCGCGTAGCCGAGCTGCATCGCTTGCTGCGTGATCGAGAACGCGCCCGAGATTACCGCCTGGGAAGCGATGATCGTCGCGACCGTCGCAAGCGCGACCAGCGGGTAGAGCGCCCACGTCGGCGCCAGCAGATAGAACGGGTTCTCGACGGTTTTCGGATCAGTGAGCAGAAGTGCGCCTTGCCCGAAATAATTGAGCGCGAGCGCCGGGAGCACGACCGCCGACCAGGCGAAGCGCACCGGGCCACTGCCGAAGTGCCCCATGTCGGCGTAAAGCGCTTCGGCGCCCGTGACGACCAGCACGACCGCCCCCAAGGCCAGAAACCCGAGCGTGCCGTGCGACGCGAGGAAGCCGACCGCGTAGAGGGGATTGAGTGCGACCAGCACCTGGGGTGCGCGAAGGATCCCGATCACCCCGAGCAATGCGAGCGCACCGAACCAGACGATCATGATCGGCCCGAACAGGGTGCCTACGCTTCCCGTGCCACGCTTCTGGAACGCGAACAGCACCGCGAGCACGGCAAGTGAAATGGGGATGACGTAAGGCCGAAACGCCGGAGTCGCCACCTCCAGCCCTTCGACCGCCGAGAGCACCGAGATGGCGGGAGTGATGAGGCCATCGCCGTAGAAAAGGGCGGCGCCAAACAGGCCGAGCAGCATCAGCGCACGCGCGCGCGATGGATCCTTCTCGCCGCGCAGCACGAGCGCCATCAACGCCATGATTCCGCCTTCGCCCTTGTTGTTGGCGCGCATGATGAAGACCACGTACTTGAGCGAGACGACGATCATCAGCGCCCAGAACACGAGCGATAGGATGCCGAGCACATTCGACTCGTCAATCGGCACGGGATGGTGCGCGCCGCCGAACACTTCCTTCAGCGCATACAGCGGGCTCGTGCCGATGTCGCCGTAGACGACGCCGAGCGCTGACAACGCGAGCGCCGCGAACCGTCCGTGCTTCGACTTGAGACGGGACGAGAGCGGACGAGAGCGTACGGTGACCGCGGCCATGGCAGGCATCCTACGGCTGGAACCGATAACCTACGCCGGTCTCGGTGAGAATGTGACGCGGTTGTGCTGGATCGGCCTCGAGCTTTTGCCTGAGCCGCGCGACATAGATGCGCACGTAGTGATTGCTCTCGACAAAGCTCGGACCCCACACCTCGCGCAGCAGATGCCGGTGCGTAAGCACCTTCCCCGCGTTGGCGAGCAGCTGCGACAGCAGCCGGTATTCGAGCGCAGTCAGATGGACGGGTTCACCGTCACGCAGCACGCTGCGGCGCGACAGGTCGACGGTGACACCGCCGAACGCCACCTGTGCACTGCCGTCTGCTCCGCGCGCGTGTCGGCGCAAAAGCGCGCGCACCCGAGCCACGAGCTCGCCGACGCCGAACGGTTTCTCGAGATAGTCGTCGGCGCCGGCATCGAGCGCCGTCACCTTGTCCGCCTCGGTCGAGCGTGCCGACAGGACGATGATCGGCACTTCCGACCAGCTGCGGAGATCCCGGATGAAATCGAGGCCGTCGATGTCGGGCAAGCCGAGATCGAGGACGACGAGATCCGGCTTGCGCGTTGCTGCCTCGACGAGCCCCCGGCGCGCCGCGTCGGCTTCGAACACCTGGCAACCTTCGGATTCGAGCGTCGAGCGGACGAATCGCCGGATCTGCTTGTCGTCCTCGACGACGACGACGCACGGGAGGCGATCAGCCACGAGTGGCCACCCACGGCTCGTGGTCCGGTTCCTCGGCGATCATGGGCGGCGAGCCGAGCGGCAGCGTGAAGCTGACCTCCGCTCCACCTCCGGGCCGATTGATCGCGCGGATGGTGCCACCGTGCGCTTCGACGATCGACCGGCTGATCGCGAGCCCAAGGCCGGCGCCCGCAATGCTCGACTCCAGTTGGCCGCGGACGAACGGCGCGAAAACGGCTTCCTCGCGGCCGGCCGGAAAGCCCGGCCCCTCGTCGACGACACGCACGTGGACAAAGCCGTCATCGACACTCGCTTCCACCTTGATGGTCGAGCCATCCGGCGAGTACTTCGCGGCATTCTCGATCAGGTTGCAGAACACCCGCTCGATCAGCACGGCGTCGAATTCGATTAGCGGCAAATCGGCCGGCAGGTCGATCGTCACGCGGTGGTTGGCAAGCGCGCGCCCCAGCAGCTGCAGGGCTGCTCCGGCGATTTCCTCCAACACCTGCCACTCTTTGCGCGGCTGCGTCCTGCCGGCGGCGAGCCGCGCCATGTCGAGGAGATTGGTCACCATGCCGCTCAAGCGCGCCGCCTGGTCGCGGATATCTTCGGCCGCCTGGCGCGAGTCATCGGGAAGGGGCGGTTTGCGCAGCGTGAGCGAGTCCGCGAGCCCGACGATCGCCGTAAGCGGCGTCCGAACGTCGTGCGAGAGGGCCGACAGAATCGACGTGCGCAAACGCTCGGAGTTCATCGCCATCTGCGCCTCGTTGGCGACGTCGACGTAGTGCAGCCGCTCAACGGCGATGCCCACGAGCGAAGCAAACGTCGTGAGAAGCCCTCCGACGGCGTCTTGCGAGGCGCCGCTCCTAGGGGCGACAACCGCCAGCACGCCGCGAACCCGCATCGGGGCCTTCAGGGGGACGTACGACACTGCATGACCCGCATCGTCGTCCAGCGCCTTGACGGCGATGAGCTCGCCCTTGCGGTACGAAAGCGTCGCCAGGCGCGTGTCGACGTGAGTTTCTTTCGCGTCTCCGGCATTCGTGACGACAAGCGCGTCCCCGGCATCGGGCAGGAGCAGTGCGGCCGAATGCCCGCCTGCCTGCTCGACAAAGTGCAGCGCAATGGCAGCGACCTGCTCGACGGATACGGCACCGGCCAGAGCGCGGGCAAGCTCGTAGAGCGACCGCATTTCCCGTTCACCACGTGCCGCCAATGCGGCCTGGCGGTGGAGCCTCGTGGCAAGCTGCGCCGTGATCAACGCGACGGCGAGCATGACGCCCAAGGTGATCACGTATTGGACGTCCGCCACCGCAAACGAAAACCGTGGCGGGACGAACAGGAAGTCGAACAGCAGCACGCACAGCACCGCGGAGAGCACGGCGGGACCCCGACCGGCACGCAGCGCGACCAGAAGCACGGTCAGCAGGAACAGCATCACCACGTTCGCGACGTCGAGATGCTCGCGCAACGGGAGCGCGATTGCGGCAGTGCCGGCGCATGCCAGCGCGGCGACGACATAGCGCGCCAGGGATGGCTTGTCGGGGCCGACTAAAGGCGCAGTTGGCAAACCGTCGGAGTTCATTGCAAATGCCGCGCAAGATCGTTGGCAGAACGGAGTCCGTGGTGTGGACAGCGAGAAGCTTAGACGAATGCGTGTAGAGCACGCCCAAAATCTGTGGGCCGGCGCGTAAACAAAACGTAAAAAGCCGGCCAGCCTAGCGTCGCGGATCGCGGACCGCCTTCGATTGCTGGACGAGCGTCTGCAGCAGCGCGACGCGGAACGGCGCAACGCGTCCCGACACTACCGCCTGCTGCACGGCGCAACCCGGCTCGCGATCGTGGCGGCAGTCGCGAAAGCGGCAGCGACCGAGCAGCGGCCGGATCTCGACGAACGCGGCCTCCAGCGCTTCGGGGTCGACGTGCGCGAGTCCGAACATCTTGAGACCCGGCGAGTCGACGATCCAACCACTGCCTTGGGCGTCCGACAACGGATAAAGCGTCGTGTGCGACGTCGTGTGGCGGCCAGCGGCAAGCGCCTCTGAAATGTCCGCGGTCTTCGCCAGCGCACCGGGCGCCACGGCGTTGAGGATCGTCGACTTGCCCATCCCGGATTGCCCGATGAGCGCCGTGCGCTGACCCGCGAGGTACGGCAGCAATGGCGCGACGTCGCGTTGCGCGGACAGCGGCACGACCGCATAGCCCAGGGCCGCAAACGGCCGCAGGCGCTCGAGAAGCGCATCGAAATCCGGCTTGTCGGCCTTGTTCGCGGCGAGCACGAACCGGCAGGCCTGCGCCTCGGCGCCGACGATCCAGCGGTTGATGAGCTCCTCGTCGACGGCGATGTCGGGCGCAACGACGCCGACGACCTGCGTCACGTTCGCAGCGATCAGCTTTTCCTTGAATTCATCCGAGCGGTAGAAAAGCGTCGTGCGCGGGAGCACTTCCTCGATCGATCCGCCGCCCGCAGCGCGGGCGATCCGCACGCGGTCGCCGCAGGCGAGGGTGGTTCCGCGGCCTTTCAGCACGCACTCGACGACTTCCCCGCCGTCGAGCAGCACGGAATAGTGGCGGCGCCGGCTGGCGGTGACGAGTCCTTCCTCGAGCTTCCCGGTCGCGACATCGTCGCGCGTGGCCCGTGTCACGATGCGATGGCTTCGACGCGGGCCGCGCAGATGCAGTCGTTCAGCGTGACGCCGCCGGCACTGTGCGTGGACCAGGCGACGACGCAACGGTCGTAGTGCACGCCGAGGTCGGGGTGATGGTCCTCGATGTGGGCGATCGCCGCGACGGCGTTCACGAAGGCGATCGTCGCGTGATAGTCGCCGAAGCGGAACGTCTTCTCGATGCGCTCGCCGCTGCGCGTCCAGCCCGGGAGATGCGCGAGCTCGGCGTGCAGCTCGTCGTCGGGAAGCCGTGGCGCGCCGGCCCGGCAGTGCATCGCGACAAGCTCGCGCAATCGGTCGGTCATGCCGTCTCCAGGCGCGCGATGCGGACGGCGGCCGGCGGATGCGAGTCGTGGAACGCCGAGTAGACGGGGTCGGGCGTCAGCGTGGAGGCGTTGTCTTCGTAGAGCTTCACGAGCGCGCGGACGAGCGACGTCGCGGAAGCGTTCCGTGCCGCGAACGCGTCCGCTTCGAACTCGTGCCGGCGCGAATAGAACGCCGACAGCGGCGCGAACGCGAACGTGAACACCGGCAGCACGAGGAAGAACAGGATCAGCGCGACGCCGGGACGATCCATCGAAGCAGGCACGCCGAGACCCTCGTAGAACCACGGCGATCCCGCGAGCCACGCGAGCAACCCGAGGAACGCGAGCGAGAAGAATGCCGTCCACAGCATGCGTTTCAGCACGTGCTTGAGCTTGAAGTGGCCGAGCTCGTGCGCGAGCACCGCCTCGACCTCGTCGGGCGCGAGCCGCTCGAGCAGCGTGTCGAAGAACACGATCCGCTTCGCCCGGCCGAAGCCCGTGAAAAACGCATTGCCGTGGCTGGAGCGCCGCGAGCCGTCCATCACGTAAAGTCCGCGGTTCTCGAAGCCGCAGCGCGCGAGCAGCGCCTCGATGGCGGCGCGTGCCGCCCCTGCCGGCAGCGGCGAGAACTTGTTGAAGAGGGGGGCGATCACGGTGGGATACAGCGCCAGCAGCAGGAACTGGAAGCCGATCCACACGGCCCACGCCCACAGCCACCAATAGGGGCCCGTGGCGCGCATCAGCCAGAGCACGACGGCTGCGAGCGGCAGGCCGAGCAGGGCACCGATCAGCGTTCCCTTGACGAGGTCGGCGAACCACAGCGCGCGCGTCGTGCGGTTGAAGCCGAATTTCACCTCCACGCCGAACGTGCGGTAGTACGAGAACGGAATGGCCAGGAGACCCGAGACGACGGCGACGGCGACGATCAGCGCGAGATCGCGCGCCATTCCGCCGAAGGGCAGCACATCGGTCAGCCGCACGAGCGCGGCGATGCCGCCCCCGAACGTCAGCGCCAGAAGCAGCGCCATCTCGACGATCGTCTCGATCGCGCCCAAGCGGGTGCGCGCAATCGTGTAGTCGGCGGCCTTCTGGTGCGCGGCAAGCCCGATGCGCTCGGTGAAGGCCGGGGGCACGGCGTCGCGATGCGCGGCCACGTACGCAACGTGCCGGCGCGCGAGCCAGAGGTTGACGACGAGGGAAACGAACAGCGCCGCGGCAAACAGCGCGGCCAAGGCGGTTGCGGTCACGAGATTGCGGGCCGGAGCAAGAGCCCGAGCCCGAGTGTGCGAGAATGAAGCGCCTATTTTACGCGTATTCCCGATGCCACAGGACGCCGCCAACCTCATCTGGATCGACCTCGAAATGACCGGGCTCAAGCCCGATGCCGACCGCATCATCGAGGTCGCGCTGGTCATCACCGACGGCGAGCTCAACACGATCGCCGAGGCGCCTGTGTGGGTGATCCATCAGACCGATGAGGTGTTGGCGGGCATGGACTCGTGGAACCAGGGCACGCACGGCCGCTCCGGGCTCATCGACAAGGTGAAGGCATCGACGCTCGACGACGCATTCGTCGAAGGCGCAGCGCTTGCGTTCCTGCGCGAGCACGTGCCACCCAAGACTTCGCCGATGTGCGGCAACTCGATCTGCCAGGACCGGCGCTTTCTCGCACGCTCGATGCCGGCGCTGGAAGATTACTTCCACTATCGGAACCTGGACGTCTCGACCCTGAAGGAGCTCGCGCGCCGCTGGAAGCCGGACCTCATGAAAGGGGTGCCGAAGGAGGGGAAGCACGAGGCCCTGGCCGATGTCTACGAGTCGATCGCGGAGCTCAAGTACTACCGCGCGAATTTCATTCGCGCGTAGGGCGCTTTACAGCTTCCGCGCGAGCATCACGCCGTCGCCGAGGCTCACGAGGCACGCGTCGACACGCCGGTCGTCGCGAATCTTCACGTTGAGCGCACGCAGCGCCACGGTGTCCTTCTCCTGGTTGGCGGGATCGGCAACCGTCCCGCTCCACAGCACGTTGTCGATCGCAATCAGTCCGCCCGGACGGAGTAGCGAGAGGCAAGCCTCGTAGTAGGCGTCGTAGCCGGTCTTGTCCGCATCGATGAATGCGAAGTCGAAGCTGCCCGGTCCGTGCTTGCGCGAAAGCTCGGCCAGCGTTTCCTGCGCCGGCCGCAAGTGGAGCTCGATCCGGTCGCTCAAGCCCGCGTCGGCCCAGTAGCGGCGCGCGATCGATGTCCACTCGTCGCTCACGTCGCAGCACACGAGCCGTCCGCCGGGAGCGAGGGCGCTCGCGACGGAGATCGCGCTGTAGCCCGTGAAGGTGCCGATCTCGATCGCGTTGCGCGCGCCGATGAGGCGGACGAGGAATGCGAGGAAGACGCCCTGGTCGGCGCCGATCTGCATGCCGCCGTGGGGCAGCTTCGCGGTTTCGGCGCGCAGCCGCTGCAAGAGCGGCGATTCGCGCGCGATGACGGTCCGCAGATAGTCGTCGACGGATTGGGGCAGCAGGGTGCGATGATAAGCCATGGTTTTCGCGTCGGTTGTTCAGGTAGATTACGGCGCACAATAGCGGCTCGTTCAAGTTTACCCGACAACCTTCCCGCAATTTTCCGCGTCGTCTCCATGAACGCTTCCGAACGCCAGAACATCCTTCTTGCCGCCGCGGGTAAGTTTCTCGCAGGCGGCGGCCTCGGGCTCTTCGTCCTTCCTCCCGAGCTCAATCTCGTCATCGCGCGCGGAGAAGGGAGCCGAGTCTGGGACGTGGCCGGCCGCGAGTATCTCGACTATCACCTGAGCTCCGGTCCCGCTCTGCTCGGGCACGCGCATCCGGCGATCACGGAGGCGGTCGCCGCGCAATTGCCGAAGGGCACCACCTACTATTTCCTGAACGAGCCCGAGATTTTGCTCGCGGAGCGCCTCGTCGAAGCGATTCCGTGCGCCGACGTCGTTCACTACACCGGCTCCGGTACCGAAGCGACGTTCTACTCGCTCCGCATCGCGCGCGCGTTCACCGGGCGCAACAAGATCCTCAAGTTCGAAGGGGCGTGGCACGGGATGCACGACTACGGTCTTTGGGGCACGGTGCCGACGGTCGCGTCCGACTATCCGCGGGCCAAGCCCGACTCCGTCGGCGTGCCGCCGCAAGCGGGCGAGACGGTGCTCGTCGCCCCGTTCAACGATGCGGCGGCGGCTGTGGCCACGATCGATCGGCACGCACACGAGCTCGCCGCCGTGATCGTCGAGCCGCTGCAGCGCGTGCTGAAACCGGAACCAGGCTTTCTCGAAGCGGTGCGCGAAGCGACGCGCCGGCACGGCATCGTGCTCGTGTACGACGAGATCGTGACCGGATTCCGCATCGCCTGGGGCGGTGCGCAGGAAAAATACGGGGTCGTTCCCGACATCGCATGCTACGGCAAGGCGGTGAGCGGCGGCTTTCCGCTCGCCGCGATCGCCGGCCGCGCCGACGTGATGAGCGTGCTCGATGCGAGGTCGCGTCCGCGCGCGGACGTCGTCTGGGCAACGAACACGCTCAACGGCAATCCGGTGTGCGCGGCAGCCGGATGCGCGGCGCTCGACGTGCTGTCGAAGCCGGGCGTCTACGACAGCCTCGCGCGGATCGGTGCGCGGCTTCGCGCCGGCATCGTCGAATGCGGCACGCGACACGGCTTTGCGGTGCAGGCGCCGGGGGAGGATGCCGTGTTCGGCGTGCGCTTCACCGATCGACGGCCACTCACGACGTGGATGGACCTGACGACCGCCGACAAGGACCTTGGCTATCGCTGGGCCATCGAGCTCATGAAGCGAGGGCTCGTCGTCAATCCCAACGAGAAGTTCTACATCTCGATCGCGCACAGCGATGCCGACGTCGACCGGACGCTCGGCATCGTCGACGAAGCGTTCGGGGCACTGCGCGCGTCTCGCTAGCGGCGCGATCCGCTGGCTCCGAAAGAGGGCGGCATGTCGCGCATCCTGGTCGGCAGCGTTCCCGCTGCCGGCCATTTCAATCCGCTGGTTCCGCTGGTGAAGGCGCTCGCCGCGCGCGGCCACGAAGTGCGATGGATCGCCGGCCGCCGGTTTCGTGCCAGGGTCGAGGCCGCCGGCGCGCAATTCGTGCCGATGCGTCACGCGCGTGATTACGACGACGCGCGCATCGACGAGGAGTTCCCCGAACGGACGCGTCTTTCGCGCATCGCGCAGCTCAAGTTCGACATGAAGCACGTCTTCATCGACAACGGTCCGGGTCAATTGCGCGACTTCCAGGATGTCGCCGCAAGCTTCGCGCCGGATGTCCTGTTGTGCGAAGCGGGCACCTTCGGTGCCGTCTTTTATTCCGAGCAAAGCGGCACGCCGGTCGCGCTGCTCGGCGTGATTCCGCTCGCGCGCAGCAGCGTCGACACGGCGCCATTCGGCCTCGGGCTCGCGCCGGATGCGTCGGCGTTGGGCCGCGTGCGCAATCGCGCGCTCAACTGGACGGTGGAGCATGTCTTGTTCAAGGACGTGCAGCAACACTGGAACCGCAATCGACGAAAGCTGGGACTGCGCGAGACTGGCTGGTGGCTCAATGCGGGCGAGCTCGCGACCGTCTACCTGCAGCCCACGATACCGAGCCTCGAGTATCCGCGCAGCGATCTGCCGGGCAATATCCGCTTCATCGGCATGATCCCGCCGGAACCGCCGCGTGGCTGGCAGGCGCCGAGCTTCTGGCATGAGCTCGACGGCCGCCGACCGGTCGTGCACGTCACGCAGGGGACGCTCGCCAACGCGGCGCCCGATCTCATCGCACCGGCGCTCGAAGGTCTTGCCGGCGAAGACGTGCTGGTCGTGGTCGCCACCGGCAATCGCTCCCTCGAGAGCCTCGGCCTCGCCGATGCTCCGGCGAACGCCCGCATCTCGTTGTTTCTGCCGTACGCCGAATTGCTGCCCAGGACGGCCGCGATGGTGACGAATGGCGGCTACGGCGGCGTGCAGATGGCGCTCGCGAGCGGCGTTCCGCTGGCCGTTGCCGGCGCTTCCGAAGACAAGCCCGAGGTCGCGATGCGCGTTGCCTGGTCCGGCGCAGGATTGAATCTCAGGACCGCCAAGCCGCGGCCGCGCGACGTGCGCAAAGCCGTGCGCGCGCTGCTCGACGAGCCGCGATATCGCGAGCGCGCTCAAGCCCTGGCGCGCGAATACGCGAGCTACGATGCCATCGGGCTCGCGGTGGAGATCCTCGAGGGGCTCGCGTAACCTCCGACGACGCGGCGCCGTTCGTTCGCTGACTTAGCTGTACGGGCACGATCTGCGACAATCTGCGCATGGCCTCCCCGACGCCCGCAATCCGTTTCTGCAGCGCCTGCGGCTCCGATCGCATCGAGTGGCGGATTCCCGAGGGCGACAACCTTCCGCGCTCCGTCTGCGCTGCGTGCGGGACGATCCACTACCAGAACCCGAAGGTCGTCGTCGGTTGCCTGCCCGAGTGGGAGAATCAGGTGCTGCTGTGCAAGCGTGCCATCGAGCCGCGTCTGGGACTGTGGACGCTTCCCGCCGGCTTTCTTGAGAACGGCGAAACGGTGACCGCGGGCGCGATCCGCGAGACGCTCGAGGAAGCGGGCGCACGCGTCGTCATGGGCGACCTGTATACGATGGTCAGCCTGCCGCACATCAGCCAGGTCTACATGATATTCCGCGCCGCGCTGGCCGACCTCGACTTCCGGCCCGGCCCGGAAAGCCTGGAGGTGCGTCTATTTCGCGAAGACGAGATTCCGTGGGAGGAACTCGCGTTTCGCACGATCGCCCGCACGCTTCGCAACTACTTCCTCGATCGCAAGCTGGGTCACTTCCCGACGCGCGTCAGCGTCCTCGAGCGCCGGGCGCCGAGGCCGGATCTTGCCGCTGCAGCCTGACTGGGGAACTCGAGCAGCATCCGGTGCGCGGCGTCGGCGCACCATCAAGTAAACTTCACGCGTAAGCTCCGGATCCAACCGGACGGCCGCCCGACAAGGCCGATCGCAATTCAGATCATTCCGTACTTCGATTGGAGGAAACATGCATCCTGCAAAGACGTCCTTCGCGCGGCTTGTCGCCATCGCCGCGGCTGCCGCCGCCCTCGCGCTGCCGGCGGCTGCGCAAACGCCAGTGCGCATCTCGATCACCACCGGTGGCACCGGCGGTGTGTACTACCCGTTGGGCGGCGGCATGGCGAATATCCTATCCAAGTACATGCCGGGGCTTACCGCGACGGCCGAAGTGACTGGCGGCTCCGTCGACAACCTGAAGCTCATCAACGCCGGAAAATCCGAGGTCGCCTTCTCGATGGCCGACGCGACCTGGGATGCCTACCAGGGCGTCGACAAGTTCAAGGACGGCAAGGTCAGCGCACGGACGCTCATGGTGCTGTACCCGAACAAGACGCACGTCGTGACCGTCGACGGCACCGGCATCAACAAGCTGTCGGACCTCAAAGGCAAGCGCGTGTCCACGGGCTCGCCCGGCAGCGGCACGGAGATCCTCGCCTTCCGCATTCTCGAAGCGGCGGGCATCGATCCCAAGAAGGACCTGAAGCAGGAGCGATTGGGGGCCGCCGAATCGGTGAACGCGATCAAGGACCGGAAGATCGACGCGTTCTTCTGGTCGGGCGGCGTGCCGACGGCGGCCGTGACCGACCTCGCCGCCACCCCCGGCCTCAAGATGAAGCTGATCGATCACGACGAGTACGTCGAAGCCATGAACAAGCGCTACGGGCCGCTCTACGTCAAGGCGGTGATTCCCGCGGGCTCGTATCCGGGGCAAGACAAGCCCAATACCGAAATCGACGTCTGGAACATCCTCATCGCAAGCGACAAGATGAGCGAAAAGATGGCGTACGACATCGTGAAGACGCTGTTCGAGAAAAAGCCCGAGCTCGTCGCGGTTCACGCCGAGGCGAAGAACATCGACTTGAAGAACCAGGCGCAAGGCTCGCCGATCCCGTTCCACCCGGGTGCTGCGAAGTACCTGGCGGAACAGGGCATCAAGGTCAACTGACGCTCGCACCGCGCGCCGGATGGTCACTGCGGCGCGCGGGCAAAGGGGGAGATGATGGCGGGGGCCGCACCGCAGGTGCCGCAGGGCGATGCCGCGCCGGCCACCGCGGCTGCCGTGACCGTCGACGAGGATCGCCTGCAGAAGGCGACCGCGTACATCGAGGAGGAAGAGGGCGCGACCAGCCGCTTCGCCGGCTGGCTCGCGCAGGTCACGACGGTGCTGCTCGTCGGCATGTCGCTGTTCCACCTCTATGCGGCGCTCGAGATCGTTCCCGCGCAGGTGCTGCGGCCGGTCCACGTCGGGTGGACACTGCTGCTCGTATTCCTGCTGTTCCCGATCGCGGCGCGCTATCGCAACCGGCTCATGTGGTGGGATGTCGTCGGTGCGGCGCTCGGCGTCGCGACGATCGTCTATCTGCTGGCCGGAGGCGACGACATCTGGGACCGCAACACGCTGCCGACCAGCACCGACGTCCTGTTCGGCGTGACGTTCGTGCTGCTCGTGCTCGAGGCCGTAAGGCGGACGTCGGGCTGGATCATGCTGTTCGTCATCGGTCTCTTCCTCGTGTACGCGTTCGTCGGCCCCTGGCTGCCCGGGCAGTGGGCGCATCGCGGCTACGACGTGTCCAGCATGTCCGGATTCCTCTATCAGACGCTCGAGGGCATCTTCGGCACGGCCGTCGACGTGTCGTCTTCCCTCATCATCCTGTTCACGATCTACGGCGCATTCCTGCAGCATTCAGGCGCCGGCAAGTTCTATCTCGACTGGAGCTTCGCGGCGATGGGCAGCAAGCACAGCGGCGCAGGCCGCACCGTCGTTCTCGCGTCGTTCCTGCTGGGCGGGCCGTCGGGATCCGGTGTGGCAACCACCGTGACGATAGGGTCCGTTGCGTACCCGATGCTCGAGCGCGCCGGCTACGGCAAGGACGCGGCCGGAGGGCTCCTGGCAGCAGGCGGCCTCGGCGCGATCATCTCGCCGCCCGTGCTCGGCGCCGCCGCGTTCCTGATCGCCGAGTTCCTGAAGATCAGCTATCTCGACGTGTTGCTGATGGCGACGGTGCCCACGCT
>Ga0068864_100003589_pt1 | contig 12829 bp, 13 predicted proteins | sample KBSSwiS72_FD_66586 | JGI IMG/M metagenome (GOLD analysis project Ga0068864, IMG submission 66586) | Switchgrass rhizosphere microbial communities from Kellogg Biological Station, Michigan, USA - KBS Switchgrass S7-2 | ecosystem: Host-associated > Plants > Roots > Rhizosphere > Soil ...
GGGCCGGATCGATGGCGAAGAACCCGACGTCCGCCTGCTCCGCGCGGACCGCCTCGACCGACGCCGCGGCCCCGGGGAAGACCACGAGCTCGACCGGCACCCCGAGCCGCCGGGCGAACTCCCGGGCGAGGTCGACCGACACGCCGACTGGTTCACCGGTTGTTGCGTCCCGCCCCGCAAGGATCGGGTTGCCAAGGTTGATCGAGGCTCGCAGCGTGCCGTTGGGGGCGAAGGGCGACGTCATGGGCGCGAGTCTATGCGTCGTGGCGCAGACCAGGGAGGTGGACGTGCTACGTGGGGAGCGGGTCGGGCTGCGGGCCCGCCATGAGCAGGACGTCTCGGTCCTGCAGGCCGAGCTGTACGACGACGTCGTGACCATGATGCGCAGCGACTCCCGGCCGTGGCGTCCGATCTCCACTCCCGGCGCGACGCCGTACGCGGTGACCGAGCCGTCCGACACGTCGGCCCCGTTCAGCGTGGTCGAGCTGGCCACGGACGAGCTGCTCGGCGAGGCCGTGCTGTGGGGCTTGGACCTGCACAACCGGTTCGGCCATCTCGGACTGAGCCTTCGACCCTCCGCCCGCGGCCGTGGGTTCGCGGCGGACGTGGTCCGGGTGCTGTGCTACTACGGTTTCGCGGTACGCGGACTGCACCGGCTCCAGCTGGAGACCCTCGCCGACAACCAGCCGATGCTGGCCACGGCGAACCGCTGCGGCTTCATCATCGAGGGCACCTCACGGCAGGCGGCCTGGGTCGACGGGGCCTTCGCCGACGAGGTCGTCCTGGGTCTGCTCGCGCACGAGTGGCGAGCTCTGCTCGCCGGGCGATGATCGCTGTTCGTGTCACACGACGCGTCGAGAAACGAGGCAGGGTGTGACCGAAACAGCGATCAAGGCCGGGGTGGAGTCCACAATGGACGTAGGGCGTCAGCCGACCGCGGTGTTCAACGCCTGGAACACCGCCAGGGCGTACTTCTGCGCGTTGGCCGTGCTTACCGTGCTGCCGCCGAGCGCGGCCACCAGGTAAGGCCCGACGTTGGTGCCGACGACCGCGATGGTGGTGGTGATGCCCTGCTCGGTCTTGGTTCCGGTGCCGCCAAGTACCGGTCCGGCGCCCGGTGCCGGCGTCGTGAGCGTCTGCACCGGCCAGCTGTGGTCTGCGGCGTCGCCGAGCATCTCGGTCTGCAGCTTCTGCACCTCCGTTTGGGCGGTGGACGCCGAGTCGTAGCGGACCACCGCGTAGCTGATGCCCTCCAGGGCTGTTCCGCCGAGGTGGAGGTACGAACAAGTGTCGATCTTCGTTCCGCCGTCGGTGCCGATGTCGAGCGCCTTGTTGTTGTCGTTGACCGTCCCAAGCAGGGTGACGGCGCTGGCCTTGGGGTAGAGCGTGCAGTTGCCCGGTGTGAGGTCCTTGACCGGTACACCGGCCGCCGCGGACGATGTGGCGGGCGGCGCGGGCGCCCGAGCGGGCCCGCTGGTAGGGCCGCCCGTCGCGGTGTCCGTCGGCCCGCACCCGGCCAGAACCGACGATGTGACAACGCAGACGGCCAGGACGGCCATCGATCTGATTCTCATTCCATTACCTCCTCATGGGTTCGGGCGTCCAACGGCCACGACGCATGCGCGACCTGGAGAATCCGCCCGAACGGGATCCCGGCGTGCTCCGCCACGCGCCGGACCGTTCCGAACGGTCCGTCGAACAGGAACAGCACGACCTCGTCGTCGATGACGAGCAGCCAGCCCAGGTACCGGACCGGCTCGTTGGCCGCCGCTACCGACGCGGCGACGCGCCGGTCGAGTTCGCGCAGGTCCTGCTGCTGTACGCCGCTCCAGAAGCACTCGGCGAGGTAGCCGGTCCGTACCGCGTTGGCCATGATCGAACGGTAGGTACGGCTGGTGGCGGAGGAATCAGGGATCCTCCTATGGATGGCGCTCAGGCCCCCTAGGCGGGGTCGGCCGAATCATCCACTGTGGACGGCCTGATCGTCGGAATTGTCGGCTCCTGGACGGCGGGCGGTTCCGCGACCGCAGGAGCAGCGGGCGCCGGCGCGGGCGTCGCCATGGCGAGCCGCCGGCGGCGCCACAACCAGGCGCCGGCCGAGCCGAGCGCGCCGACCGTGACCCCGGCGGCGGTGGCCGGCACACCCCAGCCGGGCCCGCCGGTCGCGCTCGCTGCCGCGGCGGCGGTCGGGGTATCGGTGAGCGTCGGGGAGACCAGCTGCGACGGGATGGTGAGGCTGGGAACCGGGGTGGCGGACGGCGACGGAGGTGGCGGCGCCTTGGTCGGGAACGCGCTCGGTGACGCCTTGCGGGCAGCGGCGACATACTCGTCGCCGCCCCGCTCCGCGTGCGCGGTGCTCGAAGTGGTGGGTGGTTTGGTCGTCGTGGGTGGCGTGGTGGTCGTCGTGGTCGCACCCGGCGACGACGAGTCCGAGGGCGACGGCGAGCCTTCGGTCTGGGTTGGTGTCGGATTGGTCGTCGTCGGTTTCGGCATGGCCGGCATCGAGCTCGCGGCGAGCTGCCGGATCTGGCCCAGCAGCGGGTATTCGGCGTTGCCCGGGCAGTCCGTCGCGGCGAAGTTGCGGTGGCCGCTCACCCCCAGCACCGTCACGGCGCTGTGGGTTCCATCCGGCCGCGCGACCGGGTTGTAGTAGTTGACCGAGCCGACCGGGTTGACCGCGCCGACGGCGGCCAGGTAGGCGAGGACCGTGACGAGCGAGTCCTGGGCGGCCTGCGTGGACGGTACGTCGTTCAGGTAGCCGAGGAGGCAGACGCCGATGTTGCCGGTGTTGAAGTACAGCACGTGGCCGCCGGTGGTCATGAGCCCACCGGCCGGGCCGAAGATCGGGTACTGGGAACCGGAGTGCCGGCCCTCATAGACAACGCCATTGGCGTCGATGAGCAGGTTGTACCCGATGTCGCCCCATCCTTGGATCCCGCCCTGGGCCGAGGTGAGCGCCTGCTGCTTGTAGATCGTCCTGACCGTATCGGCCGGGTCGGCGCTGGCCGCGAAGCCGGTGTGGTGCACGGTCAGCGCCTGCACCGGGAAGTAGTCCGGCGGCCAGCTCTCGACGCCGTTGATGAACCGGAACGACTCGTCCGCTCCCCAGGCGGCCCGCGACATATAAGGCACCGGGCAGACCAGACCACCGGGCAGGGGGAACCCGGCGGCCGCCGGCAGCGCGGCGGAGAAGGCCAACCGACGGCTGCGCTCCACCGAAGCGGCTGTCGCGGAGTCGGTGCCGAGAGCGAGGGCTCCGAGTGCCGCCGCCGAGCCGAGAAGCAGGTTTCGCCGCCTGACCACCGTGGCCTCCCCTCAGGTCCGGCCCGTCAGACTACAGGTCCCAGCTCGACGACTCGCCGGTCGTACGGGCCAAAGGTCAGATCTTGCCCAGAAAGTCCAGCACCCGCTCGGTGAGCAGAGCGGCCGCGTCGGCGTCGTAGGACGCCAGGCTGCGGTCGGCGAAGAGGTGCTTGTCGCCCGGATAGACGAACAGCTCGGCGTCTTCGGCCGACGCCACCAGCTCCCGGGCGGCGTCGATGTCGCCCTCCTCGGCGAAGAACGGGTCGCTGTCCATTCCGTGGATCTGCACCGGTACGCCGGCCGGCCACCCGCCGAACTCCGAGACCGGCAGGCACGACTCGAAGAACAGCGCGCCTCGGGCGCCCGGCCGGGTCTGCGCCAGCTTCTGCGCCGGCATGACCCCCAGGGAGAAGCCGGCGTAGACGAGCTCGGCCGGCAGCCCCTCCGCGGCCTGTACCCCGTTGTCGAGAATCGTGTCGAATCCGACACCTCGGGCGTACGCCACACCGTCGTCGACGGTGCCGAAGGTGTTGCCGTCGAACAGGTCCGGTGTGTGGACGGTGTGTCCGGCCTGCCGCAGCTCGTCGGCGAAGGCGAGGAACCCCGTCGTCCGGCCCTGAGCGTGATGGAAGAGCAGTACCTCAGCCATAGTTCCTCCCGTGGTGATGATTGGTCCGTTGCGACGGATCAGTCCAACACTTTAGACTGTTCGAGAAATGTCGAGCAATACGAACGTGCCGGACTACGAGTTGCCGGAGACCGTGGAGGTGGCGACACCCGCCCAGTTGCGGGCCATCTCCGACCCGCTACGCAGCACGATCCTCGATCTCGTGCTCGAGCGGGCCGCGACCGTGTCCGAGTTGGCGGCCGCGGTCGGCCGACCGAAGAGCTCGGTCGCGCACCACGTCAACGTGCTCGTCGAGGCCGGAATGCTGCGGGTGGTCCGGACCCGGCGGGTGCGGGCGATCGAGGAGCGCTTCTACGGGCGGACCGGGCGCACGCTCTACATCGGAGTGGTACGGCGACCCGGCGACACCGAGACCCCGGTCTGCGTCAACAACCTCTCGGTGGCGGCCGCCGAGTCCGTGCCCGCGCATGAGGCGGACCGCCTCTACACGTCGCTGCGCCACGTCCGCATCACGCCGGGGCAGGCGTCGGAGTTCTGGCGGCGGGTCGAGGCGCTACTGCGGGAGTTCTCCGAGCAGCCGCGATCCGGCGACACCGTGTACGGCTTCGTGGCCGGCCTCTACCCGACCGATTACCCAGTGCTGCCCGACCCCGACTGACCGTCCTTCGTGGACAGAGGATTCGTGGACAGAGGATTCGTGGATAGAGGACTTCGTGGACGGAGAACGAGCGACGCCGACGCGGGTAGGTACGCGTGGTCAGGCGAAGTTGCGCAGCGGTAACCGATGCCCCCGACCCGGGTGTGCTAACTCTACAGTGGACACTACGCTGAGGGCATGAGCGAGGTCGTACAGCGGTATCTGCAACTGGGCCTGCGCCTGGGCCGGCTCGAAGAGGGACTCGTCGACACCTACTTCGGGCCGGCCGAGGTCGCCGAGGCGGTGGCGGCCGAGCCGGAGCCGACCCCGGCCGCGGTGGCGGCCGAGGCCGACGTGTTGTTGGACGAGCTGCCCGACGGCTGGCTGCGCGACCAGGTGGTCGGCGTGCGCACCTACGCCGGCGTGCTGGCCGGCGAGGTGTACGGCTTCGCCGAGGAGATGCTGGGCTGCTACGGCGTACGCCCGACCTACACCGACGAGGCGGTGTTCGAGGCGGCGCACCAACGGCTGTCCGAGCTGCTACCGGGGTCCGATCCGCTGGTGCGGCGTTACCACGCGTGGCGTGAGTCCATGCTGGTGCCGGCCGACCGGATCGCGCCGATGGTGGCGACGGTCATGGAGCGGGCCCGGGCCTGGACGGAGGAACTGATCGCCCTCCCGGCCGGCGAGGGTGTGGAGTTGGAGCTCGTGCACGACCAGCCCTGGACCGGGTTCAACCTCTATCTCGGTGGCATGCGCGGCCGGGTCTCGGTCAACGCCGACATGCCTCGCTCGGCGATGGAGATGCTTCACCTCACCCTGCACGAGACCTATCCGGGCCATCAGGCTGAGCGGGCACTCAAGGATCAGCGACTGGCACGCGAGCAGGGCCGGCTGGAGGAGACGCTGGTGCTGGGGCCGACACCGCAGTCGCTCATCGCCGAGGGGATCGCCGAGCTCGGGGTGGACCTGGTCCTGTCCAGCCCCGCCGGGCCGTCGATCGCGGACGGGTTCGGCATCGACTTCGACCTGGCGCTCGCGGTGGAAGACGCGGTGCAACCGCTGCGGTGGGCCGAGGTGAACGCGGCCATGCTGCGGACCGACTCCGGGTTGAGCGACGCCGACGTGCACGCGTACCTGTGCCGGTGGGGGCTGATGGAGGACCACCTGGCCGACCACGTCATCCGGTTCATGAGCGCGCCGGGCAACCGCACCTACCTGGCCGTCTACCCGGCCGGGCGGGACTGGTGCCGCGCCTACGTGGACGGGGACCTGGATCGGTTCCGGCAGCTGCTCACCGAGCAGGTACGGGTTCAGTAGCCGAGCTTGCCGACGCCGGCAAGCGTCATGTCCGGGATCGGGCGACGACCATCCATAGTGGACCGTAGCCACCATGACCCCGACCGTTTTTACACGCCCTGGGCGGCCTAAACGGTCGGGATCATGGGAACAACCACGTCAGGGTCAGCGGAGGATGCCGGTGTGGCCCAGGGAGTAGCGGCCGGGCTGGGGCCAGATCGCCAGGCCGTGCGGCTCGGACCCCACCTTGATCTTCGCGATCAGGTGCCCGTCGGTGGTGTCGAACGCGTACACGACGCCGTGGTAGCGGCCGGAGAGCCACAGCACCTTGCCGTCGGCCGACAGGCCGCCCATGTCGGGGCTGCCACCGCCGGGGATCTGCCACTTGGCGATCAGCTTGTTGGTGGCGAAGTCGAGAACGGAGACCGAACCCTCACCGCGGTTCGCGATGTACATCACCTTCGAGTCGCGGCTCACGTACAGGCCGTGCGCGCCGTCGCCGGTGGGCATGAACGACGGGTCGGCGAACTTGTCGCCGTTGAGCATCCAGATCCCCGACGTCTGCATGTCCGCGACGTACCACGTCTTGCCGTCCGGGGAGATCTTGATGTCCTGCGGCATGGAGTGGGGCTGCGGCAGGTGGAGCGTCCCGATGATGGTCTCGCTCGCGGTATCCACCTTCACCAGGTCGCCGGAGAACTCGCAGGTGGCGATGAAGTACCGGCCGTCCGGGGAGAAGTCGGCGTGGTTCACGCCGTCGCACTTCACCGGCACGATCTTGTGGATCGCCATGGTGTGCGCGTCCCGGAACACGATCTGGTGGGCCGCCTCGGCCATCACGATCGCGTACTTGCCGTCCGGGGTGAAGTAGAGGTTGTACGGGTCATTGATCGACATGGGCTTGCCGAACTGGCCGGTCGCCGGGTCGATCGGCGTGAGCGCGTTGCCGCGGTCGCTGTTGACCCACAGCGTGCGCAGGTCCCAGGACGGAACGACGTGCTCCGGCGAGAACGGCACGCTGACCGTACGGATCACCTTGTAGGTCTTCGGGTCGATGATGGAGACCGAGCTGGATCCGTTGTTCGGCACGTAGACCAGGTTGAGGTCGTTGGCGACCGCGGCCGAGAGCGCGTTGGGCCGGTCGGCCGCGTACACGTCGTTGGGATCGAGCAGCGGCGGCATACCGGGCAGCCCGTTGTCGACGGTCGGGGTCGGCGATGCGGTCGATGGGGACGGCGCGGCCACGAATGCCGGCGCGGCGGGGGTGGAGCACGCGGCGAGCGTCGCGGCGACGAGGATGCTGAGGGCGGCGACCGCCCGTTTCCTGAAGGTCCTCATCGACTCAACATCTCCGTCATCGTCACCGGACGCAGCCCCCGCTGTCGCAGGCCGTCCAAGAGGGCGGGCATGGCGGTCACCGTGCCCGGGTGGCCGAAGTGCAGGCTCACGATCGACCCGTTGCCCACCGCGCTCAGGGTGTTGCGCACGATGGCGTCCGGCCCAGGGTCGGTGTAGTCGAGCGAGTCGACATCGTAGGACAGACAGGTGCGGTACCCCACCTTGGCCGCCTGGGCCTGGATGGTCGCGGTGGAGTGCTGAGTCTGCGACGGGCGGAACCAGGTACCGATCGACCCGGTCAACCTCTTGATGGTCTGCGCGCACGTGTTGATCTCGTTGTACGCCTGGGCGGCGGACATGTCAGCGATCGCGCCGTGGCTCTGCGTGTGGTTGCCGAGCTCGTGGCCGCCGTCCAGGATCCGCTTGGCCATCGCCGGCTGAGCCGAGAGCCAGGTGCCGACCGCGAGCACGGTGACGTGCGCCCCGCCGGCGTTGAGCTCCGAGAGCAGCTGGCCGACCAGGTTGGCATCGCCCTGGCCGTGGAAGGTGAGCGCCACCAGGGGCCGGTCGAGCGGGCCGGTGCCGATCTCCGGCGGCAGCGACGTCGGCAGCGTGGGCGCCGCGGATGGCGACGGTTTGACGGGAGACGGCGACGCCTTTGGGGTGGAAGCGGCGCGTGGGGTTGTGGCGGCGTCGCAGCCGGCGGCCGCCGCCGCGAGCGCGCTCGCTGCGGCCGCAAGGGCCTGCCTGCGGTTCATCGATCACCTCCGCCGAGCTCCCAGGCGACGTTTCGTCGCAGACCTTACACGGCACCGAATGCGCCGACGACCGCGCAGTGCGGGCGCGGCCACATGCGCGCATGGCCATGTGAGCGGACTGTCCATAGTGGGCGAATCGGGCGTTGGCGACCTTGACACGTCGCGACTGGAGCAGCAGACTAAACTCCGAAGTAAACCTGGAAGGGTTAACGAAGTGGCCGACCGTCGCGAGCAGACCACCCGCCGCATCCTGGATGGCGCGGCGACGGCGTTCGCCAAGGGCGGCTATGCGGCGACCTCGATGGAAGACATCGCCGCCGCGGCCAACGTCAGCAAGCTGCTGCTCTACCGCGACTTCGCCGGCAAGCGTGAGCTCTACCAGGCGGTGCTGGACCGCACGATCGCCGGCATCCACGAACATGTCCCGGATGAGCTGAGCAACCTGGCGCTGCGCAACCTGATCTCGGCCGCGCGGGCCGATCCGGACGGGTTCACGCTGCTGTTCCGGCACGCCGCGAGGGAGCCCGAGTTCGCCCACGTCGCGGCCGGCTGGCACGAACAGTCGGTCCGGGCGGCCGAGCAGCAGCTGCGCCCGATCGAGCCGGACCGGGTCATGCGCCGCTGGGCCGCCGAGACGGTCGTCTCCACCACCTACGTCGCGATCATGGCCTGGCTGGAGCACGGCGACCCGGCCCGCGACGATGAGTTCTACCAACGCCTGCTCAACGTCAACCGGTCGGTGGCCAAGCATCCCGGAGGAAAACGTGTCCGCTAAGCCGCGGCTCTCGCCGATCGCGCTGTTCGTCCTGCTCTCCGGGTCGCTGCTGTCGATGATCGACAGCAGCGTGGTGAACGTCGCCGTGCCCGACATCAGCCAGCAGCTGGGCGCGCCGCTGACCACGGTCCAATGGACCGTCTCGGGGTACCTGTTGGCGCTCGCGGCCGCGCTTCCGGCCAGCGCCTACCTCGGCCGCCGGTTCGGCACCGTCCGGGTATACGGCGTCAGCCTGGCTGCCTTCACGCTCACCTCGGCCCTGTGCGCGGTGGCCCAGAATGCCCCGGAGCTCATCGCGGCCCGCGGGCTGCAGGGCGTGGCCGCCGCCCCGCTCGTGCCGCTGTCGCTGAACCTGCTCTTCGGGCGGGGCGACACCAAGGACCTGCCGACCTCGGCCGGGCTGGTGTTGTTCCTCGGGCCGGCGCTCGGTCCGACCATTGGCGGGCTGCTCGTCTCCACCTGGGGCTGGCCGTCGATCTTCCTGGTCAACCTGCCGATCGGCGTCGCTGCCCTGCTCTGTGTTGGACGGCTGCGCCGCGAGGGCTTCGTCGACGACCTCGACCGTTCGGTCCGGTTCGATCCGTTCGGACTGGCCCTGCTGTCGATCGGCCTGACCGCGGCGATCTACGGGACCACCCAGGCGCCCAAGGACGGCTGGTGGGCGACGACGGCCTGGCCGTACTGGGTGGGCGGGGTCGTGCTGCTGGCCGCCTACGTGGTGTGGGCGCTGCGCCGCCGTGAGCCCGCCGTCGACCTGCGCCTGTTACGGTCCGGCCACTCCGCGCTGCCGATGGCCCTGTGCGTGGTCGCGTCGGTGGCCGTCTTCGGCGTGCTGTTCCTGCTGCCCGTACTCGTGCAGACCATCCAGGGCCACGGGGCCCTGGAGAGCGGCCTGGTGCTGCTGCCGCAGGGCGTCGTCATGGGCCTGTCCACGGCGCTCGCGCGCAACCTCGTCGGCGCGCGCATGCGGTGGGGCATCGTGCTCGGCTTCGGCGCGGTCGCCGGGACGAGCCTGCTGCTGCTACTGGTCACAGTGGACACTCCACTATGGATGATCGCGCTGGTCATGGCGGGCCGCGGGCTCGGCGTCGGTCTGGTCATCCAGCCGTTGCTAACCGACATGCTGGAGGGCCTGCCGCAACGCGACATGGCCCACGCCAACACGCTGTTCCAGGTCGGGCAGCGGTTGGGCGGGTCGCTCGGCGTCAGCCTGCTCGCTACCCTCTTCTCCGTCCAGGTCGCCACGCACCTGCGGGCGGTGCTCGGGCCGGCCGCGGCCGCGATCGGCTCCCAGTCTGGGCGCCTGTCGGACGCTCCTGCGGCGATCCGGCCCGCGGTGACCGCGGCCGCGCTGAACGGCTTCCACGACACGGTCTGGGCCGCCGCCGGGGTCGCGGCCCTCGGCATCATCGGCGCGTTGTTTATTCGAACCCCGGCGAAGGCGCCGGCGCCGGTCGAGCTCGAGGCGGACCAGATCGTCGCGCACTAGATCTGGTCCACAGTGGATAGTCAGGCGTGCACCGTCGGTCGTCGGTCGGCCCACGGCGCTGCCTGCTCCAGCTGGCTCGCCACCCGGATCAGCAGATCCTCGCGCCCGTACGGGGCGACGATGTGCACGCCGACCGGTAGCCCCTCGGGCGTCCAGTGCAACGGCACGCTCATCGCGGGCTGCCCGGTGATGTTGAAGGCCGCGGTGTACGGGCAGTACTGCCGGATGCGCTGGCGCTCGGCCGCCGGTCCGTCCTCGGTGAACCAGCCCAACCGGGGCGGCGGCGAGCCGAGCGTCGGGGTGACCAGCAGGTCGTGGTCGGTCCACCAGGCGGCGACCCGCCGGACCCAGCGGCCGATCCGGGCCCGGTTGTTCACGTAGGTGACGGCGTCGAGCTTGCGGGCGGTCTTGCGGTGCGCGGAGTTGCGCGGCTCGATCTCGTCGTCGGCGATCGGCCTGCCCAGGATCCGCTCGAAGGCGAGGAACGAGTTCTCGCTGTCGGCCGAGATGACCGCGCTGTAGCACCGGGCGATCTCCAGGTCGAACAGGCGGTCCGGGTGCGAGTCGTCCACGTGGTGGCCCAGCCGCTCGAGCAGACGCCCGGCCGCGGCGGCCGCCGCCCGGCACTCGGGATCGTCGTGGAACGCCTCGTCGACGTCCGGGTGGTCCATCACACCGATGCGCAGCCGTCCCGGGTCGGCGCCGACCTCCGCCGAGAGCGGTCCCGGCAGAGCCGGCGCGTAGTAGAGCTCGCCGGGCATCCGGGCGCTGATCACATCGAGGATCGCCGCGGTGTCGCGGACGGTGCGGGTCAGGACCCCGTCGGTCGAGGCCCCGCCCCACCCCTCGGAAGCGGCCGGGCCCATGCTGATCCGCCCGCGGGTGGGCTTCAGCCCGAAGACGCCGCAACAGCTCGCCGGCACGCGGATCGAGCCGCCGCCATCACTGGCGTGGGCGGCCGCCACCATCCCGCTCGCCACCGCCGCGGCCGAGCCGCCCGACGAGCCGCCGCTGGAGTGCTCGACGTGCCAAGGGTTGCGCGAGGGTGGGAAGCTGCGTGCCTCGGTGGTGACGGTCGTGCCGAGCTCCGGGGAGTTGGTGCGGCCGAGCGCGATGAAGCCGGCCTGCTGGAACTGCTGCGCCAGGTACGACGTGGCCGGCCACACGACGTCCCGCAGTGGCCCGATCCCGAACGACGTCGGCTCGCCGGCGACCAGACATCCCAGATCCTTCAACAGGATCGGCACACCCCGGAACGGGCCGTCCGGGATGTCGCCGGCCGCCTCCGCCCGGGCCCGGTCGAATCGCGTCCACACCACGGCATCGAGGGCCGGGTTGACCTTCTCGATGCGATCGATCGCCGCCTCGACGAGCTCGGCCGGGCTGACCTCGCCCCGGCGTACCAACTCGGCCTGTCCGACGGCATCCACCCACGCTGACTCGGTCACAACCCGCATGCTAGGCCGGGCCTAGGTCTCCAGGGAAGGTGACTATGGTCTGGCGGATGACCGAGGAGCTGCCGAGGGACCTGCTGGAACTGTTGGAACGGCCGAGCATCTGCTTCCTGGCCACGCTGATGCCGGGCGGCGCGCCGCAGCTGACCCAGACGTGGGTGGACACCGATGGGACGTACATTCTGATCAATACGGTTCAGGGCCATCAGAAGATACGCAACATCGCGCGTGACCCCCGGGTGGCGGTGACCGTGTCCGACCACGAGCAGCCGCGGCGCTACTTCCAGGTCCGCGGCCGGGTCGTGGACATGACAACGGACGGTGCGGCCGAGCACATCGACAAGGTCTCCATGCGCTACACCGGTGGGCCGTACGCGTGGTACGGCGGGCGGGACCAGGTCCGGGTCCTGCTGACCATCCGGCCCGACCGGATCACCCGCAACGGGTAGCTCAGGCCGTCCAACTGCCCTCGTCCAAGGCGTACTTCCGTGTGATGGAGATCGCTGGCTAGGCCCTGAGTGCAACCCGCCTCTACCGTTGGCCGTGTCTTGTTGTGGAGCGCGGGTGCGACGGGAGGTCGGATGAGCGACGATCTCCCGTTCGACGACTTCTATCGGGCCACATCACGGCGCATGATGCGCTTCGCGTACGGCATGGTGGGCGACACCGGTACCGCTGCGGACATCGTGCAGGAGGCCTACATCCGAGCGTGGCGGCGCTGGTCGGAGATCGGCCGGTACGACCAGCCCGAGGCCTGGGTCCGGCTCGTCGTGAGCCGTCTCGCCACGGACTGGTGGCGCCGCGTGATGGTCCGGCGACGCTACGAAGCGACCGAGCGGCCGCCGGATCCCGAGCCTGCGCCGTCGGATACGACGGTGCTGCTCGTGGCCGCACTGCGGCGGCTGCCCGCCCGCCAACGGCAGGCGTTCTGCCTGCACCACCTGCTGGACCTGACCGTCGCCGACATCGCCCGCGAGCTCGCGGTCAGCGAGGGGACCGTGAAGTCCTGGTTGTTCCGCGCCCGGACGTCGCTCGCCGACCAACTCGGGTCGCTCAACCCGGCCACCGCGGAGGGCAGCGATGTCCACTGACTTCGACCACCTGGTGGCGTCGCTCGTCACCGACGCCGACCGGGTGCGCCTGGCCCC
>Ga0068864_100003598_pt1 | contig 12815 bp, 9 predicted proteins | sample KBSSwiS72_FD_66586 | JGI IMG/M metagenome (GOLD analysis project Ga0068864, IMG submission 66586) | Switchgrass rhizosphere microbial communities from Kellogg Biological Station, Michigan, USA - KBS Switchgrass S7-2 | ecosystem: Host-associated > Plants > Roots > Rhizosphere > Soil ...
CGTTGACGCCGTCACTGGCCGCGACGGTCACGTCGAAGACGCCGCCTTCGGTCGGCGTGCCGGTGATCGCACCGGTGGTCGCGCCGATCGTCAGGCCCGGGGGCAAGCCGGAGGCGGTGTAGGTCAGCGCGCTGCCGTTCGGGTCACTTGCGAGCAGTTGCAGGTTGACGGCAGTGCCGACTGCGCCGTTGCGATCGGGCACGTCGGTCAGCACCGGGGCGTTGGCGGTGTCCGGCCCGCCGGAGTTCATGCGCACGATGCTGGCGATCGAGGGCACGCCCGCGCTGTTCAGCGCGAAGATCATGTAGAAGCCCGGCGTGGCCTCGCCGGGCCGCGACGGCGGCTGTACCGTCAGCGTGTTGCCGCTCGCGGTGAACGGCAGCTCGCTGTAGCGCTGCTCCATGTTGTTGCTGTGGGTGACCGAGCCGGTCTTGATCATCACGAGCTTGGTCACGGTGCCGCTGCCGCCGACCTGCATCGTGAAGTTCTTGCCGATGTTCATCACCGTCGGCGCGCTCGTGATCGTCGGCCGCGGCGCGAGCGTCGCGTTGCCGGCGAACAGGTACGGCGGGTAGTACAGCTCGAAGTTGGTGTTGTTCTGCGGGCCCGGCGCGCCGCCGCCGCCGACCATCACCGTGCCGTCGGGCAGCAGCATCGCGATGCTGTGATAGAGCCTCGCCTTCTGGTAGGTGGCCCCGATGGTCCACTGCGCAGTGATCGGGTCCCAGGTCTCGGCGTTGTAGTTCACGCCGGTCATCTGGTTCCACACGGTGCTGCCGCCAGTGGCGAGGACCTTGCCATCGGGCAGGACCGTGCCGGTGACCTGGCGCCGCTGCGACGACAGCGGTGCCGTGACCGTCACCGGCGGCTCGTTGACGCCGGGCCTGGCCGTACGGATGTCGATCAGGACCGCGCCGTTCCAGTTGCCGCCGAACTGGATCACCTTGCCTGGGCGGTACATCACCGCCGAGTCGTCGTACGCCGAGTACGGCGCGAGGCTGGTGAACTGGCTCAGCGAGCCCGCGCCGGTCGGGTCGACGGTGTACATGCGGCCGTCGACGTCGATGCCGAAGAGCGTGCCGTCCGGCCGCACGAAGTTGCGCGGGTAGTACCAGTCGATCGCGGTCGATTGGGTATTCAGCAGGCGGAAGTTGCCGTCGAGGCCACGCACCTCCCATGCGTCGGCGCCGCCGCTGCCACCGGCCACGAGGATCTCGCCGTTGGTCAGCGTCGTCGAGGTCGCGTACCAGCGTGGCCGGTACATGTTGGGGCCCGGCGTCAGCAGGTTGCTGCTTACCGAGAAGGTGTTCGAGTTGTTGTTGCCGAGGTTGTTGGTCGCGTTCGGAACCGTGGTGTTCCAGTTATCGCCACCACCGAGGAATATCTGGTCGCCTGCGGGAAGCAGGATCTGCGTGCTGCAGAACAGATCCGTCGGCGTCGTGTTCGGCAGCGTCATGTGGCCCGCGTTCAGACCGCCCGCCGGATCCCAGATGTCGTAGATGAACTTGCCGGTCTGCGTGCCGTCACCGTTGGTGCCGTAGGTGAGGATTCGACCATCGGGCATCATCACCGCGTGCAGCGGAATCAGCGGCCAGTCGTACACCGGCGAGAACATGCCCTTGATGTTGGCATCGGCCGGGATAGCGCTCGGAGGGATCGCAGTTCCGACGCCCTGCGCCGTCTTGCTATCGTCGACCGTGGAAGTGCGGCTCGAAGAGCCGGCATCGTCACCGCCGCCACCGCATGCGAACAGCAGGCTGATCGCCAAGGCGTAGAACACTGACCTGCACCCGTGGTGAGAAAACATGTTCATGGAGATTCCAGCCGATGGACCGCACGCGCCTGCTCGGCCGGCACCCTGAGGGCAGCCGACGACATCGGCTGGGTCAAAGCAGGGAAGGTGCCCAAACGGCGCGGAAACACCCCCTCGAATGGGTGCTCACCGGGTGTCGCGGAACTGCCGTCCTGAGCCGGCGCTTCAGGAATCACATCGCGTCTCATCAATCCGGTGGATGGGTCGAGTCACATTCCGAAACGCGCACCGATTTGTTCTTTGCGTCGCCCCAGAGAGGGCCGTTGCCGCGATTTGTGATGGGTTCTAACGGCGCAGCAGAGGTGCATGCACCACCCCCGCTTGGCGCGGGAATTGCAAGCCACCATGCACCAGCGAGGAAATCGATCTCCGCTGTGCTCGGCCACTCGCGGCCGAAGGGCGGAGCCACTTCAAATCGACCGACGGGAGCCTAGAGATGACGGTGATGGAATCGGCACGGGCAGCTGCGAAATCCGCGACCGCCGCTGAGCGGGCCGCTCAATTCGAGCGCGATGGATACATCGTCTCGCGCGACATGTTCTCGCCCACCGAGATGCGCGATTTCATTGCCGAATGCTGGAGCTTCGAAGTCAAGGGTTCGCACAGGCCCGAGCCCAACAGCAAGGGAACGATGCAGTTCTACAGCGAGATCTTTCGCAGAAGCGAACTGGTCCGACGATTCATCACCCAGCAGACCCTGATCGACTTCCTGGTGCCGATCACCGGCCCCGATCTCTGGATGCGATGGGACCAGGCCGTTGCCAAAGGCCCCGGATCCGGCGTATTCGCCTGGCACACCGATACGGGCTATGACCTGCTGCCCCAACCGCACTTCGAGGTCTGGATCGCCCTGACCGAGAGTCGGCCGGACAACGGCGGCCTTTGGGTCGTTCCCGGCAGCCACAAGGTTCGGCAGCGGCACAAGCGCGTGGGCAAGCATCTCGAGGCGATCGACTCCGAGCGCTACGACGCTCCCGACGGCGGCAAGCTGTTCATCGAAGCGAACGCGGGCGACGTGATCCTCTTCTCCTCGCTGCTGCTGCACAAGACATACGAGAACACGACGGAAGCATCCCGTTGGGCGTACGTGGGAGAGATGCTGAAGCTGAGCGACTACGACCCGACGAGCAAGCCGCCTTACTTCGTGGTGGCCAAGGACGGAAAGCAGGTCTGCGAGTTCGTCGACACCCTGGCCTGCTCCCGCGATCCCGCCCAGATCGTCAAGACCCTGCCGTTGGCGCTGCGTCATCGCTTCGGCGGCCCGCTCGTGCGTCGAATCCGCGCAGCGCTCAAGGCGACCGCTTGAACGAATCGCGACAGGGCCACCTGCCGCACCCGCCATGACCGGCCTCACGCACATGGCCATGAATGGCATCGCCAGAGTCGCGATCGCCAGGCACGACGAGGCTGCCAGCCCCCCTGAACAGAGTGCCGTCCGCCTCGCTCAATGGCACTCAACTTGCTCGACGTCCAACATGCGCGTGAGCATCGTCATCGACAACTACAACTATGAAAGCTACGTCGCTCAAACGATCGAATCCGCGCTAGCACAGACCCATCCCGACGTCGAAGTCGTTGTCGTCGACGACGGCTCGAGGGATCGCTCGATGGAAGTGATCCGACGCTATGCCGACCGGGTCATCGTGATCGACAAGCCCAACGGCGGCCAGGGGTCCGCCTACAACGCCGGCTACGCCCGCGCGACCGGCGACCTGATCATCTTCCTCGACGCCGACGACTGGTTGTATCCGGAGGCCGCCGCCGAGATCGTCGCGCTGTGGCGAACCGGGGTGAGCAAGGTCCAATTCCGGCTCGACATGGTGGACAAGATCGGTGCCTCGCTGGGCCGTCAGGTGCCGCGTGTGATGCACGACAAGACCGCCCTCGAGTTGGTGATTTCGTTCGGGGCCTACGGCTCACCGCCCGGCTCTGGCAATGCCTTTCACAGAAGCTACCTCAGCCAGGTGTTGCCGATGGACGAAAAGGCCTGGCGCATCGGCGCCGATTCGGTGCCGATCCTGCTGGCGCCGGTGTACGGTGCGGTGATGTCGGCGCCGCGCGCACTGGGGGCCTATCGACTGCACAGGCCGTTGAACGACGGCGCGCTGTTCTTCGGCAATTCGTCGAGTGCGCTCGTCGATGAGCAGGAACGCGTGCTCGCCTGCAAGCGCATGGTGGAGTTGGGTCTGAAGCGCGCCGGCCTGCCGCACAGCAGCCCTCTGGGCCTGGCGCCGTGGGAGGCGCGAACGCTTGCGTTGTGCTTGCGCTTCCGCGTTCCTGGGACGGCGGTAGCGCCGCTGGCAGGCGGCTCCGAGCCGGACCTGAAATACGCGCTCAGCTCACTGTGGCGCTGGCCGTCGCTGAGCCCATGGCGGCGCCTGTCGCTGCTGGCGTGGGTCCTGGCAGTGCAGTTCCTGCCGATGTCCCTGGCGCGCCGCGTCGCGCAGCTTCATCGAAGATTCGTCGGCCTGCCGACCGACTGATCCAAGAACGATCAGGCCTGCACTGCTTTCGCCGAGACGCCTCGCGGGCTGCCGCGCAGCGCGCGCTGCGCCGGCATTTCCAGCCACCCATAGCTCGCGCGCGAGATCACCAGCAGGATTGCGAAGAAGGCGAGCAGCACCCATGGGGAACTGAAGATGCTCACTTCGACGTGGGCCGCGTGCGCGATGCCCGCGAACAGCAGCTGCAGCGGGAAGTGCCACAGGTACGAGGAATAGGAGATGTCGCCGAAGAAGCGCGCCAGCCGCCCGGAAAACCCGCCCTTCAGTGATTCGATCAGCGCCAAGGTCAGCACAGTGAGCGGGAACAGCACCAGGATCGGGAACAGCGCCAGGGCCTTGGATGCCTTCGGCGCCAAGCCGCCGAGTGCATCGCTGTAAGACACACCCACCGTCGCGACCCACGCCAGCACGGTGACGATCGCGAGCAGGCGGGCGATCTTCCCGGCGCCGGGCGAAGCCAGGATCCTGGTGAACGCCAGATAGACCAGCCCACCGAGGAAGAACGCGCCGACGCCACGGCCGATGGGCGAGTACAGCGCGTACAGCACCGTCAGCCCGAGCAGCGAAAGCACCGTCATCGGCAGCACGCGCGGCCTGAGCAGGCGGCAGTACACGAAGAACGCGGTGTAGAGCACCACCTCGACGGAGACCGACCAGATCGGCGAGTTGAACGACAGCCCGCCGCGCTCGAGCCCGATCGAGGGAATCAGCAACAGGTTCAGCACGAAGTGGTAGGCGTCGTTGGCCGGATAGACGAAGAACTTGCCGTTTGCCGCGGCGTACGCGTACTGCCCGGCCGCGACCAGCAGCAGCGTCACCAGGTGCAGCGGATACAGGCGCGAGAAGCGCAGCATGAAGAAGCGCCCGGCCGACACCGTGCCTTCGGTGATCTTGCTGGCATAGAGCCAGAAGAAGATGAAACCCGACAGCAGGAAGAACAGGTCGACCGCGCGCGTGCCGTTGCGATAGAACAGAAAGAACACGCTGAACAGCGGCTGGCTCTCGACGCGGAAATCCGCTGGCGGCGCATCGCTGGTCCAGAAGAAGTGCTGCCAATGCCAGAACACCACCGTCAACGCGGCGACGCCGCGGAGGGCATCGAGCGAATGCAGGTGCCGCGGGGGTCGGGTGGTGCCGGGGACCAACGCCATCGGCCTGACACATGCAGGCGGCATGCCAGCTGTGCTGGTGCGCCCCCCCTTGAATGAGGGGCAGGGCAGCGCAGGAGATCGCGGCGGTTCTCGCTGGCTTGACTCTTGCTGCGTGCGGGTGACGCAGGTTCGGTCACTCGCCACGCGCACGCAGTCACCGCCATGTCGGGGATGCTGGGCCTCTGCGGACCGAGAGTCGACTTGCAAACTAGGGAAGGTATGCAGTTGCGATCGATCTTCGTCAAGACCGGCGCGGGGCTGCCTCCGCTGATCACAGCCACCGAGCCGGCCAGCGCCAGAGCCACGGGCGGCTTCTTCACCCGGGCTCGGTCCGGCCGCTCGCCGTTCTGGGCGCTGCTGTTGATGATGCTGGAGCGCATCTATTCCGGCGTCGCGGGGCTGCTGACATTCGTCGGCATCGGCCGTGCCTACGGCCCGGCGGTGGCGGGCGACTTCGCCTTCGCCACGTCGACATTGATGTTGCTGGCAGGCTTCGCGCTGGTCACCTGCGCCCAGGCGATCGTGCCGCGGATGATCGCCCACCCGGCGATCGCCGATCGCATCGCCAACGCCGTCTTCCTGATCCGCCTGGCGTGGTGCGCGATGCTGCTCGTCATTGCCGCAGCGCTGTGCATCGTGGAGCTCGACGGCTTGCGACGGACAGCGGCCGTCGCGATCGGCAGCATGGTCATCGTGCTCGAGCCCTTCATGATCGGCAGCCTGCTCTCTCAGGCCCGCGGGCACTTCGGACAGATCGCGTCGGTTCGCCTCGCGACCGCGACGACGCGCCTTGTCGTCGTGGTGGCTGGTGTGCTGCTGAGGGTGCCGCCGGCTTGGCTGGTGCTCGCATGGCTGGCTGAACACGCGGTGCTGGTCGTCCTGCAGGTCCGCATCCTGGGCTGGATGCGGCCCGCCAACCGGCGGATCCTCTGGCGCAGCGCACGCTGGCGGATCCTGAAGCCGTATTTCGTGACTGGCATCCTGTTCCTGCCATCCATGATGGCGGGTCAATTCTTCCTGCGCATCGATCGGCTGTACCTGGCGGACGCTTTGCCTGCGGACGTGTACGGGGTCTACGCCAGTGGCATGCAGTTCCTCGACGCGTGGCTGATCATTCCGCAGATCCTGGGCCTGGTCCTCAGCCAGCGTTACCTGTACTCGAGCAGCGGCAAGGTCACCCGTCGCGGCGCGGCGATCCTGCTCGCCGCACTGGGCGCGGCCGGCATCGGCGGCGGCTTCCTCGTCGCGGAGATCAGCGTCGCCGTGCTGCCGGAACTGCTCGGGCAATCGTTCTCGCGGCTGCGCGACATCCTGCCGTGGATGTTCGGCTATGCCGCCATCAACTTCCTCGATTACGGCCTGCTGCTGATCCTGATGTCGATGAACCGGCCAGGGTTGATTCTGTTCAAGTGGGTCATCGCGTCCGCGACGGTCGTCGGCTTGCTGCTGGTCTTGACACCCTCACTCGGCGCCCTCGCCGGACCAGCATCCCTGACCGCGGCGCTCCTGGTCTCGGATCTCTTCATCGCCGCCATCTGGAAACGTCATGCACGCTCCCGCTGAACCAACGTCCACCATCGAAGCCCCGCTGGTCGCCGTCGTCATTCCCGTCTACAACGCGGCGTCGACGCTGGCCCACACGGTGCAGTCGGTCACGAACCAGACCTACCGCAACTTGGAGATCCTTTTGGTGGACGACGGGTCATCGGACGCATCGCCCGAGATCGCGGAGCGGCTCGCGGAGCAGGACGCGCGCATACGCGTGATCCGGCAGGCCAACCAGGGCGTCGCGGCCACCCGCAACAACGGCGCCCATGCTGCGAAGGCCGACTACATCGCGTTCCTGGACAACGACGATCTCTGGCACCCCACCAAGATCGAGAAACAGCTGTCGATCCTGATCGAGCGCGGCCCCGACTACGGCTTCGTCTACGCGCCGTGCCGGATCATCGCAACCGATGATTCGCACATCGGCACCGAGCCGCTGTACGTGGCCAACGGACCGTCACTGATCCAGCTCGTCTACGTGTATTTCCCTCGGACCGCGAGCGGGCTGCTCTTTCGCCGTGCCGCGTTCGAGTCCATCGGCGACGTCGACATGCGCCGCCATGATCCGACCTATCCCTGGACCACCGACGACTGCGTGCTGACGCTGAAGGTGGCCCAGCGCTGGCAATTCGCCACCTGTCCGGAATTCCTTGTCGGCTATCGCCGCGTGGCCGGGTCGCTTTCCAACAATCCGCTGCGACAACTGCATTCCCAGATCGTCATGGTGCGCATGCTGCAGCAGGACTTCGGCGACGAGGTGCCCCCCTTCGCGTGGCGCTGGATGCTGGCGTTCAGCCACACGGCTGCGGCCATGGGCCTGCTCCGTTCGCCCGGCCGACGCATGGAGGGCGTGCGGATGATGCTCTCGGCGATCCGGATGGATCCGCCGGCCTTTGTCGACTATGTCATCGAGCGATTCATCGTGGCAGGCGGCAAGCTGCGCGCGAAGGTGATGAAGTCTGCGCAAGCCCGGCGGCGACCGTTCATCGAGATGTCGACTCTTGGCGACGCCTCGCCAATGGCGCCGCTGAAGGCTTGGCGCATGAAGCGCCTGGCGCGAATCGACCGCGCGCGTTGGGACGTTCTGACGGCGCAACGACGCTAGCCGGAGCCGAGCTTGACGGTGGGGATCAACTGCGGCTCCTTTGCGCACCAACGCGTGCTCAACCTCGGGGATCGCTCGACTTTCGCTTCGGTGCGTTTAACCGCGCCACGCCGGGCGTTGTGGCGGTCGGAAGTGCATGCTTACGAGGTTTTTGATGCACTGCACCAATCTGAGGCTTGGCGCTCGTTGCACACCGGTTTCATCGAGGCTGATCAAGGCGCCGAAGCGCCGACCGTGAGGTTTCGAGCCGGAAAATGGGTCGGCGGCGACGCTTCGACCCCCGCATCTGGGGGATCTTGGTGCCTGGAAAGAAGCTTGCGCAGGCCCGGATGTTGCGATTCACCTTTCGTCAAGGTTCGAATTGGGAGGACATGATGGACGCCATGACGTTCGTGTCCGGGGCATTGATCAGCCGCGAGCGACAGGGTCGTCGCCAGGGCTTTTCCGCGCGCACCGGGCTGTACTTGAACCAGGTCTGCGCCGCGGTGCTCTTGCTGTTGCTGGGCCCGCTGATGCTGGCGGTCGCGTGGTTGACGTGGAAGCGCGATGGCGCGCCGATCTTCTTCGCACACTACCGCGTCGGCTACGACGGCAAGCTGTTTCGATGCCTGAAGTTCCGCACCATGTATCGCAACTCGGAGCAGATGCTGGCTGACTTGCTGCGCGATGATCCGGCGGCGCGCGCCGAGTGGGCGCGCGATCAGAAGCTCGTCAACGACCCGCGCGTCACGCCGGTGGGCAACTTCCTTCGGCGCACCAGCCTCGATGAGCTGCCGCAGTTGTTCAACGTGCTGCGCGGCGAAATGACGCTCGTCGGGCCGCGCCCGATCACGGTCGCCGAGCTGACGCGCTACGGCCGAGTGCGCTGGCACTACCTCAGCGTGCGGCCGGGCCTGACCGGTCTGTGGCAGGTGAGTGGGCGCAACAACACGACGTACGAAGAGCGTGTCGCGCTCGACCGACGCTACGTCGAGCATCGCTCGATCTGGCTCGACCTGAAGATCCTTTTCAAGACCATCCGTGTCGTCGTCGCTCGCGACGGCGCGCGCTGAGTCGAGTGTCGATGCTCACGAGCGAGACACGTCATGCAACGTGCTGAGAGTTGGTCTGACACGCACACCGGCAGGGTCGTGCACCTGGTCGGCCGAGTGACGGACAAGGTCATCGGCTTTCTTGCGCCGGCGGTCGATGCGCTGGCGGATTCCGGCGTCGAGCAGGTCGTCGTTCTCGTCGACGACCTGCGCTATCGCAACGTGCTGCCGCGTTTTCACGAATCGGTGCAGCTCGTGTTGACGCCCGTGTCGAGCAACCCGCTGCGGCGTTTCAAATGGGCGCTCGAAGCCTTTCGCGAGGTCCTGCGTTCCGGCCCGACCCGGGCAGTGCAGTTGCACGGCTTCATCCCCTGCATGATGGGCATCTGGGTCGCGCGCACCAGCGGCGTCTCTGCGCCGATGCATTACTCGCCGACCGGTTCCGAGTCGCTCGGCCCCAGGGTCGGCCTGGGCCGCTTGCTGCGCTGGACCGTCAGCCCGACGCGCCGGCGGCGCGCGCGGCCGGCGCCGGTGGCGCCGCACGCGGACCGCCGCGGCACCGGCGCGCGCGCCGGGTCCGTCGCGAGCCCGATCGAGCAGGCCTTCTTCGACGTGCAGCGGCACGAGGCGCGGCGCCCGCTGATCGTCGCCGGCAGTCGCATCAACGACCCGCGCTGCACCGAGCTGCTGGCGCAACTGGCCGTGCTGCTCAGCGGCGAGGCACTCGGACTCAGCTTCAACTGGATCGGCTCCGTGGACCAGGGCTCGCGCGTGCGGCTGAAGGCGGCCGGCGTCGGCGTGTACGAGGACCACGAGGTCGCCGATCGCGTGTCGCGGCTGTCGCCCGGGTGGATCTACCTGGCGCCGGGCGGCACCGATGACTTCCCGATGCACATGGTCGAGGCGATGGCCGTGGGGCTCCCCTGCGTCGCGCTGGACACGCCGTATCACCGCGGCGTCATCACGCACGGCGAAACCGGCTTCCTGTGCCGCGACGAGCACGCGATCGTGCAATGCATCGCCGAGCTGATCGATTCGCCGCTCTTGCGCCGACGGATCGGCCAGGCGGCACGTGAGGAAGCGCGCGAGCGCTTCAGCGCGCTGAAGTTTCGCGATGCGCTGTTCGCCGCCTACGAATTGCCGATCAAGACCATGACCGGGATTGACGGATCAGCCAAGGATCGAGACGCGCCATGACTCTTACACGATTCATCCAGGTTCTGCGTGCGCGCTGGCGTCTGGCGCTGATGGTGATGGCCACCTCGCTCGTGTTCGCGGCCGCGCTGACCGCGCTCGTTCCGCGCGAATACAAGAGCACCGCGGCGCTGCTGATCGACATGCGCTCTTCGGATCCGCTGGCGAGTGCCGCGGCGGCCGCATTGGGCAACGGCGCGCTGAGCACCGGCTACATGGCGACTCAGATGGACCTGCTTCAGAGCGAACGCGTGGCGCTGCGCGCGATGAAGCTATCAGGGCTGGATCACTCCCCGGTCTTGAAGGCCCGCTGGCAGGCGGCCACCGACAGCCGCGGCAACTTCGAGACCTGGCTCTCAGAGCAGATGCGCAAGAAGGTGGAAGTGCTGCCGACGCGCGAGTCGGGAATGATGACGATCAGCTTCACCGCGCCGGATGCCAAGACGGCCGCCGACGTCGCGAACGCCTATGTGCGCGCCTTCATCGAGGTCACGCTGGAGTTGCGCGTCGAGCCGGCCAAGCGCTACGCCGACTTCTTCGACGATCGCGTGAAGCAGTTGCGCGCCACCTTGAACGCGGCGCAGGCCAAGCTCGCGACTTACCAGCAGGCGAGCGGGATCGTCGCGACCGACGAGCGGCTCGACGTCGAAGTCACGCGACTATCGGAATTGTCGAGCCAGCTGTCGGCATGGCAGGCCGCTTCGGCCGATTCGCGCAGCCGCCAGCAGGCCAGCAGCGGCCCGAACGGCATGCCCGAGGTCGCCGCCGATCCGGTCATCATCGGACTGAGCGGCGAGCTGGCGCGCCAGCAACTGCGGGTGAGCGAGATGCGCCAGCGCCTCGGCGAAAGCAACCCGCAGCTCCAGGACGCCGAAGCCGCCGTGGCCCAGCTGCGCTCGCAGATCGCCGCCGAGTCGCGCCGCTTGTCGGGTGGCCTGGCCGCGAGTGCACAGATGAACCAGTCGCGTGAAGCGCAGCTGCGCGCGATGCTGGATGAGCAGCGCACCAAGGTGCTGCGCATGAAGCGCGCGCGCGACGATGCCAGCGTGCTGGTGCGCGACGTCGAAAGCGCCAAGGCAGCCTACGATGCAATGATGGCGCGCGCCGGCCAGTCCGGAATGGAAAGCCTGAACACCCAGACCAATGTCTCGGTGGTCCAGGTCGCGACGGAGCCGCTGCTGCCGTACAACCCGAAGCCGGTGGCCAACATGGTGGTCGCATTCGTGCTGGGTTGCCTGCTGGCGCTGGCCGTGGTGCTGCTGCGCGAGATCGGCAGCCCGAAGTTGCGGACCGCCGACGATGTGGCGATCGATCTCAAGCTGAAGCTTCTCGTCGTGTTGCCGAGCGGCGCGCGTGGCGGCTCCGTTGCCAGTCACGTCCGGGACCGGATCCTCGATCGCCTCCCGGGGTCGTTGGCGGCCTTGCCGAACAGCTCGTCAACCTAGCTCACCATCATGCGAGTCTCCTTCTCCAAGGCTCCTCCGACCATGCAGGTCATTTCCGACCGCGACCGACCGGCAACCAACACCGCCGTTCTCGACCGCTCGATCGGCGACATCTTCCGGGGCGCACACAAGCTCACTGAGGACCAATCCGAGCGGGTCGTCGTCTACCAGGAGCAGCACGGCGTCCGCTTCGGTGCCGCCGCCGTCGCACTCGGGTTCATCAACGACGACGACGTGCTGTGGGCCCTGTCGCAGCAATTCCACTACCCGTATGCGCCCGAAAGCCAGCGTCACGAGAACCCGGAGCTGGTGATCGCGTCGGACCCGTTCGGCGAACGGGCCGAGGTGTTCCGCGACCTGTGCAGCCAGGTTTCGATGAGCCCGGCCGAGCCGGGGCGTCCGCGCCGCGCGTTCGCGGTCGTCAGCCCTGATTCGGGAGACGGCAAGAGCTACACCGCCGCGAACCTGGCGGTCGCATTCAGCCAGATCGGCGGTCGCACGGTGCTGGTCGACGCTGACATGCGCAGCCCGCGTCAGCACGAGATCTTCGGAATCGACAGCGATGCCGGACTGAGCACGCTGCTGGCCGGCCGAACCAAGTTGGACGTGATCCATTCGGTGCACAACCTGCCCAGCTTATTCGTGCTGCCGGTCGGCATCGTGCCGCCGAACCCGATGGAGCTGCTGCAGCGGCCGGCATTCAACCTGCTGATGCAGGAACTGCTGAGCAAGTTCGACCACGTCGTCGTCGACACCCCGGCGCTCGCGCGCGGTGCCGATGCCCGCGTCATCGCGGCCCGCTGCGGTGCCGCGATCGCAGTCGGGCGCAAGGACACTACCGGCATGGCCTCGATGAACCGCCTCGTCGGCGAGTTGCGTGCCGGCCGCACGCAACTGCTCGGCGTGGTGATGAACGAGCACTGATTCGCCATCCGGGCCGCCTCCAGGCCCGTCGGGCGGCAACGCCGGCCGTTGCCGCGGCCGGGTTCAGGCAGTTCTCGGTTCGCCCGCGTCCAAGCTCTGA
>Ga0068864_100003600_pt1 | contig 12807 bp, 11 predicted proteins | sample KBSSwiS72_FD_66586 | JGI IMG/M metagenome (GOLD analysis project Ga0068864, IMG submission 66586) | Switchgrass rhizosphere microbial communities from Kellogg Biological Station, Michigan, USA - KBS Switchgrass S7-2 | ecosystem: Host-associated > Plants > Roots > Rhizosphere > Soil ...
GCCCCGGGGGCGATCCCGCCCTTGAACCGGTTGCCCATCACGACGTCTTTGCCGGTTCGGAGCTTCTCGATGAACGGGCCGAGGTTCGACAGGTCGTACGAGTCGTCGGAGTCGGCCATGATGACGTACCGCCCCCGCGCGCCGTCGATGCCGGCCATCAGGGCCCCGCCGTACCCGCGGATCGGGGCGTGGATGACGCGGGCACCGCTGTCGACAGCGATCTGCTGCGACCCGTCCGTGGACCCGTTGTCGGAGACCAGGACCTCACCGTTGACGCCCAGCTCGGCCAGGCACTTGACAGCCTTCTCCACGCAGACGCCGAGGGTCTCCGCCTCGTTGAGGCAGGGCAGCAGGACTGTGACCTCCACAGCCGCGTCATTCTGCACGATCGGACCCCCTATGCGGCCACGTCAGGCGCGGGTGCGGCGACGAACCGCCAGTGTAGTGTGCCACCGGCCGATGGCTGATTCAGCCCGAACGGGGCGTTGTGGCAGCTCAGACTAGGCGCGAAGCCACCCGCCAGTACCCCCTGACCAGTGCGTTCAGCGGCCGGCGCACCGCTGGCGGCAGGGCGATCAGTGGCGAGTCGAACTGGTCGGTCAGAACGGTCATCCACACCCGGTCGGGCACGAGCCGCTCGCGTTGGACCACCCGCCGCCGCCGCCAGACCGTACCGGCGTTGCGCACCAGCCAACCCCAACCCCGGACCTTCTGGCCCAGCCAGCCGTCCTTGATCGCGAGCGCCACCGTGGCGAGCTCCAGCCCCAACAGTGCCGGCGCCAGCACGATCAGTGCCCTGGCGCCCCACAGCGTGCTGACGAAGATCAGCCGGTTGCGCTCGACCAGGTAGAACTTCAACGGGGTCCGGCCGAACTCGTAGTTGTGCACCGCCCGCGCGTCGGGCACGCTCACCACCCGCAGGCCGAGCCGCCAGGTCCGGATGGAGAAGTCCGCGTCCTCGTTGTTGGCGAAGTACGGCTCGAACAGCCCTCCCAGCCGGTCCCAGTGGGTACGGCGGGTGACCAGGCACGCGCCCATCGCACCGGCGATCGGGGTCGGCGCCGTTCGGGTGTCGGTTTCACCCAGGCCGCCAACCCAGCTGATGCCGAGCACGTGCACGGGGTTGCCGCTGGAGTTGAGCCGGCCCGGGTCGTCGGCGAGGAACACGGTGCCGGCGGCCACCCCGACGTCGGGCTGGGCCAGCTCGTCGACCAACCGGGCCAGCGTGCCGGGCTCGACGATGAGGTCCTGGTTGATCAGGGCCACGTACTCGCCCGTCGAGTTGGCGACGCCCAGGTTGCAGCCGCCGGTGAAGCCGAGGTTGGTCGGCGGGGTCAGCACGGTGACCCCGGGCAGTCCGCGTAAGGCGTGGACGTCGTCGGTGGTGCAGCCGTTGTCGACCAGGACGACGTCGACGTCGACCTTCTCCGACGCGAGCAGTGCTTCGACGCTGGGGCGCAGGAACGGCTCCGCCAGCCAGGCGAGCACGATCGCGCTGACGCGCGGTGCTGTCGTCACGACGAGGTCCCCTCGTGAGTCCGTAGCCGGCGGCGCAGGGCCACCGTCATCGCGGTCAGTGTGGCCGCTCCCGCCGCGATCTGCGCCGCGGTCGCCGCCGGGACCGGGTCCAGCGGTAGGGCGAACGCGGCCGCGAAGCAGACGATGCCGATCAGCCACGACCCGGCGACCATGCGATGCCCGGCGACCGCGATCAGTGCGGGCTGCACCACCTGTACCAGCATGGCCAGGACGGTGCCGACGGCCAACAGCGTCACGATCAACCCGGACACCTCGGCCCGCCCGTGGAACAGGGCGCCGGTCAGCCACCGGGACACCGGCGCGGTCAGCACCAGCGCGCCCGCACCCAGCACGCCGACCACCGCGAGGGCGCGGCGGATATCGCGCCGCAGCCCACCCACCTCGGCCCGGGCCGAGGATCTCGACAGTACGGGCAGCAGAATCGGCTGCATGCCGTAGAGCAGGAACAGCGGCACCCGGGCCAACACGAACGTGAACGCGAACACGCCGGCCAGCCCGGGGTTCCCCGGCAACAGCACGTTGACCAGTACGGGTGCCACGTTGGCGACCGAGAGGGCGATCGCCGACGCCGCCACCAGCGACGCGGTGTCGCGCACGAGCGCGGACCACGAGGCCTCGGGCCCGGTGGGGCCCCACCGGGTCAGGGCGAGGGCCACCGCGAACGAGGCGACCGACCCAGACGCCAGCGCCACGCCGTACGGCAGAGCGGCGGTGACCCCGGCCGACGCGAACGCCAGGCACGGCAGTAGCCGGGTCAAGCCGTCGACGCCGACGACGTACCCGTACTCGCGCAGCCGGCCGGTCCCAGCCAGCGACCCGCGCAGCACACTCACCCCGCCGTAGCCGGCGACCGAACCAACGAGGGCGAACCAGAGCCCCACGTTTCCGTGGAAGACGCGGTGGACCAGCAGGGGTCCCAGCGCGGCCAACACCAGCAGCGCCGCCCCGAGCAGAGCCGCGGAAAGCCGGGCGATCTGGCGGGTCTGCTGGCGTTCGCCCACTCCGAGCGCCCGGGCCCGGCTGACCAGGCGGGTCGTCTCCTGCTCGACCGGCAGGAACAGGCCCGGCCCGATCAGCGCGACCAGGAGGTACAGCGAGGACAGCGACGCGTAGTCGACCGGGCTCACCAGATGCGCGGACAGGGCGAGGAAGCCGTACCCGGACACGCCGAGCACGGTCGTGCCCGCGGCCACCCACAGCGTCCCGGTCAGGAACCCGCGCTGACCGGTGCCCAACCGCTTGCCCAGTACCGTGGCCAACGGATCACGCACCGGGCGTGGACGGGGTGGCGAAGCCCGGTTGAGCCAGCGCGCGGGGGAGCAGGTCGTCCCAGGCCGGAATCGGCGCGAGTCCGGCCGCTGCCCACCGGTCGTGTCCGAGCACGCTGTACGCCGGCCGGGGCGCCGGCCGGCGGAACCGGTCGCTGGTCGTCGGGCGGACCCGGTCCGGGTCGAGTCCGGCCGCGGCGAAGACCGCGCGGGCCAGGCCGTACCACGAAGTCTCGCCGGACGCCGTGCCGTGGTACGGGCCCGGCGGGGCGGTACCGGCCAGGGCCGCCTCGCCCAGGGCGACGATCTGGTCGGCCAGGGCGTAGGACCATGTCGGCTGCCCGCGCTGGTCGACCACCACATCGACGGTGTCCCGGACCCCGGCCATCCGGAGCATGGTCGCGACGAAGTTTCCCCCGTGCTCCCCGTAGAGCCAGGCAGTGCGCACCACGTACCCGTGCTCGGGCAGCCCGGCCGCGATCGCGAGCTCGCCGGCGAGCTTGCTGCGCCCGTACGCGTTCAGCGGGGCGGTCGGGGCGTACTCGGGATAGGGCGAGGACGCGTCGCCCGAGAAGACGTAGTCGGTGGAGACGTGCACCAGCCGGGCGCCCGACGCGGCGCAGGCCCGAGCCAGGTGCGCGACCGCGGTGCCGTTGATCAGCGTGGCCGCCGCCTCGGCCGTCTCCGCCGCATCGACGTCGGTCCACGCGGCCGCGTTGACCACGACGTCGGCCTCGGCCACCGCGGTGGCGACGGCGTCGGAGTCGGTGATGTCGAGGTCCGAGCGTTTCGGTGCGACCAGCTCCACACCTGGGCGCCCGCTCAGCACGGCCACCAGGTCATGGCCGAGTTGCCCGCCGGCGCCCGTGACCAGCCAGCGGGTCATGAATGCTGAGCCTTCAACGGCTCCCACCAGGCACGGTTCTCCTTGTACCAGGCAACAGTCTGGGCCAGACCGTCCTCAAAGGACAATGTCGGCGCATAGCCGAGCTCCTCGGAGATCTTGTCGATGGACAGCGAGTAGCGCCGGTCGTGGCCCTTGCGGTCCTGCACCGCTTCGACCATGTCCCAGCCTGCGCCGCAGGCGTCGAGCAGCAGTGCGGTCAGCTCCTTGTTGGTGAGCTCGGTGCCGCCTCCGATGTGGTAGACGTGACCGGCCCGGCCGCCTTCCAGGGCGAGCTGGATGCCGGCGCAGTGGTCGGCCACGTGCAGCCAGTCCCGTACGTTGCCGCCGTCGCCGTAGAGCGGGACCTTGCGTCCGTCCAACAGGTTGGTGACGAACAGCGGGATGACCTTCTCCGGGAACTGGTAGGGCCCGTAGTTGTTGGAGCAGCGCGTCACCACCACGTCGAGGCCGTGCGTGCGGTGGTAGGCGAGCGCGATGAGGTCGGAGCCGGCCTTCGCGGCGGAGTACGGCGAGTTCGGCGAGAGTGGCCACTCCTCGGTCCACGACCCGTCCTCGATGGAGCCGTAGACCTCGTCGGTGCTCACATGCAGGAATCGGCCGACCTTGTGCCGCATGGCGGCGTCGAGCATGGTCTGGGTGCCGATCACATTGGTCACCAGGAATGGCGCCGCGCCACGGATCGACCGGTCCACGTGGGATTCGGCGGCGAAGTGCACGACCGCGTCATGGCCGGGCATGAGCTCGTCGACGAGCGCCGCGTCGCAGATGTCGCCGTGGACGAAGGTGAGGCGCGGGTCGTGCGCGACCGGGTCGAGGTTGGCCCGGTTGCCGGAGTACGTCAGCTTGTCCAGGACCGTCACCGCGCTGATCTGCCCGCGGCCGGCGCCCGAACCATCCAGGAGGGTGCGCACGTAATGCGAGCCGATGAACCCGGCAGCGCCGGTGACGAGGAGCCTCATGAGTCAGTCAGTCTAGCCGGGTAGAGTTCCGGTACATGCGCGGTGTGCTGCTCGCGGGTGGGACCGGTTCACGACTGTGGCCCATTACCCGGGCTGTATCGAAGCAGCTCATGCCGGTGTTCGACAAGCCGATGATCTACTACCCACTCTCGACGCTGATGCTGGCGGGCATCCGCGAGGTGCTGGTGATCACGACCCCGGCCGACCAGGCGCAGTTCGTGAACCTGCTGGGCGACGGCAGCCAGATCGGTATGCGGATCGAGTACGCGACCCAGGAGCGGCCGGAGGGCATCGCACAGGCGTTCATCATCGCGGCCGACTTCATCGGCGACGACGCGGTCGCGCTGATCCTGGGCGACAACATCTTCTACGGCGCCGGCCTCGGGCGGCAGTTGGGCAAGCCGGGCCGGCTCACCGGTGGCCGGGTGTTCGCCTACCGTGTCGCCAATCCGGAGGACTACGGAGTGGTCGAGTTCGACGACGACGGTCGAGTTCTGTCCATCGAGGAGAAGCCGGCCAAGCCGCGGTCCCGCTACGCCGTGCCGGGGTTGTACTTCTACGACAACCGCGTCGTCGAGATCGCCCGCGGGCTCACCCCCAGCGACCGCGGCGAGCTGGAGATCACCGCGGTCAACGACGCGTACCTGCGGTGGGGTGAGCTGACGGTCACGGTGCTGGACCGCGGCACCGCCTGGCTGGACACCGGCACGTTCGCGTCTCTCATGCAGGCGGCCGAGTTCGTGCGGGTGATCGAGGAACGGCAGGGGCAGAAGATCGGCTGCGTGGAGGAGGCGGCATGGCGGGCGGGATTCATCTCCCGTGAGCAGATGTACGCCCTCGCCGAGCCGCTGACCAAGAGCGGGTACGGCAGCTACCTGCTGGCCCTGGAGGAGTAGGGCCTCATCGCCGGATCGCCACGACGGGGCGGCTCAGCGAGCGGGCTCGACCGGGGTGGACGGATCACGCGTGCTGGGGACTGCTCCCCCGGGCGACACCGGCTCAGTGAGGAACGACTCCTCTGCCCGGAGGCCGCGCACCTCCAACCGCAGCAGGGCGATCTCCTCCGTCAACGTTCGCGTCTTCTCCTCCTGAGAAGACAGCTCAGTGCTCAGGTGGATGCAGACGAGAAGGAGCACGGCGATGCTTCCGCCGAACAGGAGGTTGACGGGCGTATTGACCCGGGCCACTCGGGACAGCCAGAACGCCCAGCTGGGGAAGATTGCCAGGACGACGACACCGAGGCTGACGATGATCCATATCCCGGCGTACTTCTCCCGCAGCCGACGGGTGCGCAGCAGAACGAACAGCAACACGACCAGCATCGCGCACAGGCCGAGGGCGAACGCGTAACCGGTGATCATTGGGGGACCTCGCGGGGAAGTGGCTCGGTCGGACGGGAGAGGGCCACCGCGAGGGCCAGGACCGCCCGGAGCAGGAAGACCCCAGCTTTGATCGGCGAGTGCGACGGCCGGCCCGCGGAGCGAACGCGCATGGTGACGCCGACCTGGCGGACCTTCAGGCCAGCGCGGGCCGCGATGACGATCGATTCGACGGTGTCACCCAGGTACTCGGCCGGGTAGTTGGAGGAGAACAGCCGGATCGCTGACCGGTTGCATGCCTTGAACCCCGACGTCGTATCGGTCAGGCGGGTGTGGGCCACCCGCGAAAGCACGAGGCTCAGCATCCGCATGGTCCATCGGCGTGGCCCGCGCACCGCGTAGCCGCGGACCCCGGCGAACCGGGCGCCGATCATGATGTCGGCGTCCTCCTGGTCCATCGCCTTGAGCAGCAGTTCGATCGCCTCGGGGTCGTGCTGACCATCGGCGTCGTGCTGCACGGTCCGCGCATACCCTTCGCGGAACGCGTACTTGTATCCGGCTCGCATCGCGCCGCCGACCCCGAGGTTGACCGGGAGATCGAGCACCCGCGCCCCAGCCTCCCGGGCCACCGCGCTCGTCCGGTCCGTCGAACCGTCGTTGACGACCAGGACGGTGGCGTACGGAAGAACACGCAGCAGTTCAAGCACGACGCGGCCCACCGACTGTTCCTCGTTCCAGGCAGGAACGATGACGAGCAGTGACCGGTCAGGAAGCATGGCCGGCATACTACCCAGCGTTCTGTCGAAATGCGCGGCGACAATAGGCGCATTTGTGTGATAACGGCAAAGTCGTGCTTTGTGCCTAGGGGGCGTTCCGGTTGCTAGACTCCGGCGCTGTGAACATGGGTCCGGTTCGTGGACGAGTTGCGGCGGCCTTGAGGTGGCTGTCCACGGGCCGGCTCAAGGTGGTCGGTCTGGTCTGCCTCATGGTCGCGCTGGGTAGTTGGGCCGTTGCGTCCCCGGTGGGTGCCTCGCCGGACGAGGACTACCACCTGGTCAGTATCTGGTGCTCGCACGGCGAGCGGCCCGGGCTGTGTGAGGGTCTGACCGCGGACTCGGCCGTGGTACCGGCACAGTTCCTGCAGTCGAACTGTTTCGCATTCCACCCCGAGGTGAGTGCGAGCTGCACGTTGAAGGTTCCGGACCCGCCGATGGTGCGGTCCAACCGGGGCAACTTCGCCAAGGCATACCCGCCGGTCTTCTACTGGGTCGACGGCATCTTCGCCGGTCATGATTTCAATACCTCGGTGATCATCATGAGGATGGTCAACCTGGTGCTGTTCATGGCCGTGTTCACCGCGGTCTACCTGCTGCTACCGGTCGGACTACGTCGCGCACAGGTCCTGGGCACCTTGTTGACCCTGGTCCCACTCGGAGTTTTCCTGATCCCGTCGATCAACCCGAGCAGTTGGGCCATGCTGTCCGCGGCGACGTTCCTGACCAGTCTGCTCGGCTATCTCATCGTGAAGGATCGGCGTCGGCGCATAGCGCTGGCGGTGGCGGCCGCGTTCACCCTCCTGATCGGGGCAGGGGCGCGGGGCGACTCTGCCACCTACGGCATTGTGGCGGTAGCGGTGGCCGTCATTCTCGCCGTACCGGTTCGACCCGTTCCCTGGCGCCGTTTGATCTATCCGGCCGTTCTCGCCGCCGCAGGCGGGGTGGCGTTCCTGTGGGTCGGGCAGGCCGGCTCGGCGAGTCCTAGCCTGTCCACGGCGGATCACTTCTCGCTCGGTAGGTTCGCGCGCATCGCGATCGATGTGCCTGAGCTGTGGATGGGCGGTGCGGGATCCAAGGTCGGGGACGCCCCGATCGACTGGGGTCTCGGTTGGCTGGACACCCGCATGTCGGGGATCGTCTGGGTCTTCGTCGGATGCCTTTACGCCGCCATCGTCTTCTACGCCATGACCGGCGCGACGTGGCGACGGATGATCGCGTCGGGCCTGGTGCTCCTCGCCGCGTGGCTCATCCCCACCTACCTGCTCTACATCACCGACCAGCGCGTCGGCTACTACCTGCAGCCGCGCTACGTCCTGCCGCTGTTCACCATCCTGGCGGTGGTAGCGATGGCCCGGCTCGACGGCAACGCCTTCCGCCTCACTCGTGGGCAGCGGTGGACTGCGGTGAGCGTGCTCGCGGTGGCGAACGCCGCGGCGCTGTTCGCCAACATCCGGCGGTACGTCTCCGGGAACACGGGGCCCAGCGGGAACCTCGACAATGTCCGGTGGTGGTGGAGCACCCCCATCTCGCCCATGGCCGTATGCGTCATAGGCGCGATCGCGTTCGCTCTGGGTGTCGCCCTGTTGACCGCCGACATCACCACCGTCGAGCCCGCCGTCACCGCGGATTCATCGTCGGAAGGCCGGATCGGCCGGATCCTGTTCGCCGGTGTCAGGGCACTCAAGGGTGCCGAAGCGGTCGGGTCCGATGGGGAGCGTCCGTCCCAACGCGTCCCCGGCGAACATGTCCCGAGCGCCTAGGAGACCGCCGATTTCTCCGGGTATCCGTTGTCTCGGCGGCGCGGGATCCGTCCGATCAGGGCGGATCAGGTAGCCGGGGTTGCCCGGGCGTATACGTCGCCCCAGAGCGACTGGCCCGGGTGAGCGTCCAACGCCGCGAAGAGTTCGTCCGCGGAGACCCATCGAGGCAACGTCATCCGCATGGACTCGCCGAGGGATACGTTGAACGCGTAGTGGCCCAACCCTTCCAGGTGGCGGACGCAGGCAACCGCCTGTCCCATGAACTCGCGGGTGAACTCGAACGACACGTGCGGGATCGGCGACGAGAGGCCCTCCAGCACACTCAGTTCGAATCCCTCCACATCTATCTTGCAGAAGGCCGGCATGCCGTACTCGTCGATCAACGCGTCGAGCGTGGTCACGGTCACCGTTTCCGTGCGCGACCACTGGTGGGAGTCGGCGAAGCGCCCCTGCTCCCGCCAGTTCTCCGACATTGTCGAGATCGTCGATGCGGAGTCGCAGATGCTCAACTCCATGGAGCCGGGTGCGGCCGCCAGACCGACCGGGGCGATGCGGACCTGCGGATCGCGTCCAAAAGCGTGCTCGAGGCGCTCCAGGCACGACCGCTGGGGCTCCACGGCGACGACGGTCGCGCCCAGGGCCCGGAAGATCGTCGTCCGGTCACCCACGTTGGCCCCGACGTCGAACACCAGGTCGCCCGGGCGAACGAAGGCGCTGTAGAAGCGCTTCGCGGCGGGACGTCGGGCCGCGACGAGCCCGCGCTTGACGTACTCGCCGGCGGACTGCCGGACGCGGTCGACCACTCGTGCGCGGGAGGAACCTGTAGCCACCGAGCGAGCCTAGCAGCCCACCGAAGCAGGTCCTGCCGGCCGCGGATGCCCGGGCTCCGCACGAGAGCGCGGGGGCCTGGTCAGATTCTCACCGGTCGCCGAACGCGAGAGTGCAAGGCCGTCGGGGAAGGCCTTCCGGGTGCAACTCTGTGACCGTGGTGGGCATGCCGGTCGGACCGAACCACATCGCGTCTCCGTAAATGCGGAACAGCTCGTCAATCGCCGATTGCCAGTTGGCCCGGCCGGCGGCGTTTCCCATAGCCGTCAGGTTCACCTCCAGCGTCATCAATGGGCGTCGCTCACTTATCAGATCAAGAGCGCCCCGGACAAACTCTGGCTCGAACCCTTCAATGTCGACCTTGATCACGTCTGGGGTCACACCCTCGGCGCGCCAGAAGTCGTCGCCGGTGCGCACGTCGACCTCGACCGTTCCACTGCCGCCGTTGCGGACCATTTTGTTACCCCCGGCACTCGCGGGCAGGGTTGCCATCGCGGCGCGGCCCGGCGAATCGGATAACGCCGCCTGCACCACAACAACGTTGCTGACGCCGTTGAGCGCGATGTTGTGCTGCAGGCGCTCGACGGTGGCAGGCACAGGCTCAAACGCCACGACCCGATCGGCGCGTTTGGCCATCAGGACGGTGTAAATACCAACGTTGGCGCCTACATCCCAGACGACGTCCGATCTCCGCACGCGCGGGAGTAGCCAGTCGAACTCACGCTGCTCGAAGCCGCCTGCGCGCACGAACGGGTAGATGCTCAGGTCCTCTCCGATGCAGAACCTGGCGCCACGGAACTCGACCGGGCGATCCCAGGAGCGGGCGTACCTGATTCGGTTCAGGGTGGCGTACAGGTTGCCGATGGCTCGGCTTTCCGCCAACGGCGTCCGAACTACGACGTCGCGCAGCCAACTCTCCAGACCCAATGTGTCTCCTAGGCTATGGTGCGCTCCAGCCGAGATTGCGCACGAGCAAGTGCGATCTGCACCGGTTCGGGTGGGCGCAATAGTGTCAGACCTGCGGCGGCGGGGTGCGGCGGGGGTAGAGCTCCAATGCGGGATTCACGTCCGGACGGACCGGGGCGGTCCGGTGGCACGTCGGCGCAGGTCGTGTTGTTGCTACACTCCGGCGCTGTGAACATGGGTTCGATGCTCGGACGAGTCGTGGCTCTGGTGCAGGAGCGATCTCGGGTCCGACTCATGGTCGCCGGTCTGGCCTGCCTGCTGGTTGCGCTCGGTAGCTGGGCGGTGGCCTCGCCGGTGGGCGCTTCGCCGGATGAGGACTACCACCTTGTCAGCATCTGGTGTTCACAGGGCGAGCGCGCCGGCCTGTGTGAAAAGCCGACCGCCGACTCCGCGGTGGTGCCCGCCGCCTTGCTGTCGCAATCGTGTTACGCATTCCATCCCGAGCAGAGCGCGGCATGCACGCGGGTATCTCCGACCCAGTCGATGGTTCGGACCAGCCGCGGGAACTTCGACGGGGCATACCCGCCGGTTTTCTACTGGGTGAACGGTCTCCTCGCCGGGAAGAACATCAGCACGTCGGTCATCTTCATGCGGATCGCGAACCTGCTGCTATTCCTCGCGGTCTTCGCCGGGGTCTACCTGTTACTGCCCGCTGGGCTGCGCCGCGCACAGCTCATCGCGACTCTGGTGACGCTCGTCCCGCTCGGCATGTTCCTGATCCCTTCGATCAACCCGAGTGGATGGGCCATCCTGTCGGCAGCCACATTGCTCGTCAGTATTCTGGGTTATCTGACGATCACGGACCGGCGTCGCCGGATCGCGCTGGGCGCCGCGGCCGGTCTGATCGTTCTTCTCGGTGCTGGCGCTCGCGGGGACGCCGCGGTGTATGCCGTGGTCGCGATGATCGCCGCGGCCATCCTGACGGTGCGGTCGGTCCGTGTTCCGTGGCGACGCCTCGCCTACCCGGGTGTGCTGGCCGTCGTGGCCGGACTGGCATTCCTGCTCGTCGGGCAGGCCGGCTCGGTCAATCCCGGCACGGCCAACACCGACCACGCGTCGGTCGGCCGGTTCCTGCGCATCGCGTTCGACGTGCCCGCGCTGTGGAGCGGCGCCATGGGCTCGCCGGCCCCGTTCAACAACAGCCTGCCGGCGTGGGCCTGGGGTCTGGGCTGGCTCGACACCCCCATGCCTGCGGTCGTCTGGGTCGGTGCGGGCGGGGTATTCGCCGCAGTCCTTTTCGCGGCGGTCGCCCGCGCGGGTCGGAGAACCGCGCTGGCTGTCGGATTCGTCGGCCTGGTCACGTTCCTCGTTCCGACCTATATCCAGACGTTGTCGGACACCCCGGTCGGTGGGTTGGTACAGCCGCGCTACGTCCTGCCGTTGCTCACGCTGCTGGTTTTGGCGGCGACGGTCCGGCTTGACGGCGCCGCATTCTCCCTCAGCCGGGGCCAGCGCTGGATCGTCGTGGCGACCCTGGCGGTGGCGAACGGCGCAGCGCTGTACGCGAACATCCGCCGCTACGTCAGCGGTACCGCGGGCAAGGACTGGAACCTCGACCAGAACCCGCAGTGGTGGTGGAACGGCCTCATCCCGCCGATGGTCATCTGCGCCATCGGCACGATCGCCTTTGCCGTCTCCCTGGTGCTGCTCACTACCGGCATCACCACCGTCACGACGGCCGCCCCGGTCGACAAACCGGTCGTTGACAACGCCATCGCGGCGCGCGTGCCGGCTCAGGCGGGCATGGGACGGGGGCTGGAGCTGGAGCGTGGGGAACCCGACCTGACGGCGTCGACTGCACCGTGAAACCTGGTAGGAATCAGGCCACTTGGTGAGCTGCTGAGCTCTTCGCCGCGGACGCATCCGTCGGATTGTCGAGTCGCCGAACCAGCACGAAGAATGAGATCAGGACCGCGACGCCGATGACGGCCTGAACCCACATCAGGGCGGTGACGTCGGGCACCGCGAGCCAGAAGCCGATGCCCTGCAGAATCGCAGCGACGACGAGAACCGCCACAGCTGGCCGGGATGCGCGCGCGATGAGCCGGATGTACACGCTCCACGCCATGATCCACGGCAGGTAGGCCAGTGAGAGCTTGAACAACAGACCGCCGCTCTGGGCGAAGGCGGCACCGTACAGCAGCCGGACGATCAGGTCGCCGAACAACCAGAACACCGCGGCGAGAGCTAAGCCCGAGACTGCTGTGACCCCCAAAGTCACCCGCTCACCTACCCGGACCAGCTGCTCGTTGCCGCGGTTGCGCACGAACCGCGGCAGCAGGTACACGGAGAGCGTCGACGGCAGCATGAAAACGGCCTTGACGAGGATCGCCGCCGACGCGAAGGTGCCGGCGACCACGCCTGGCGCTCCAACACGAAGTGCGATGACATCCGAGTTGAGCAGCCAGGCGAGCAGCAAGCTGAGGAGCAGGACGGTCAATCCGGTGGCAGTGAAGACTCTGCGGGTCGCATGGGGAACTCGGCG
>Ga0068864_100003605_pt1 | contig 12802 bp, 8 predicted proteins | sample KBSSwiS72_FD_66586 | JGI IMG/M metagenome (GOLD analysis project Ga0068864, IMG submission 66586) | Switchgrass rhizosphere microbial communities from Kellogg Biological Station, Michigan, USA - KBS Switchgrass S7-2 | ecosystem: Host-associated > Plants > Roots > Rhizosphere > Soil ...
CAACAAGGGTCGAGCCAACAATTTCGTTGCGATACGAATAGGAACTCATTGCTGGGAGCGCAGGCGTCCTCGCCTGCTAAGTTAATTTCTCGATCCCATGTTTGAAATGAACGTTAGCGAATATCAATTTGCAGGCGAGGACGCCTGCGCCCCCAGCACACGACATCTCAGATTGCAGATCTCAGATCTCAGACTGCACAATACGCTGGTTAGATTCAAGTCTGAGATCTGCAATTTGAGATCTACTATAAGATGCCTCGCATTCTCATCGCCGACGATCAAACTGACGTTCTTGCCGCGCTCAGTCTTTTACTCAAGGGTGAGCGCTTTCAAATTGAAAGCACTTCTTCACCCGACGGTGTCCTGCGAGCGATTGAAACTCAGGAGTTTGATGTAGTCCTCATCGACCTCAATTACGCACGAGATACAACGTCAGGCAGCGAAGGCCTGGATCTGTTGACGAGGATTCGAGCTGCCGACCCGACTCTTCCCGTTGTTGTCATGACTGCATGGGGAAGCGTCGACCTCGCGGTGGAAGCTATGCGGCGTGGCGCACGCGACTTTATTCAAAAGCCCTGGGACAATGCGCGGTTGCTCGCAGTGCTTAGAACACAGGTCGAGCTCGCGGAAGCGTTGCGACGTGGACGTCGTCTCGAGGCTGAGAACCTTGCGTTGCGCGACAGTGTTGCTGACTCCGCCAGCGATTTGCCGCAAATCGTCGCTGACTCACCAGCGATGAAGTCGGTGCTGAACTTAGTCGAACGTATCGGACCTGCCGATGCAAACGTGCTCATCACTGGTGAAAACGGGACTGGCAAAGAGGTCATCACGCGTCTGCTTCACTCGATGTCGTCGCGCAGATCGAAACCATTAATATCTCTCAACGCCGGCGCACTTGCTGAAGGCGTTTTTGAGAGTGAACTCTTTGGACACGTGCGTGGAGCATTTACCGACGCAAAGAGTGATCGAGTTGGGCGTTTTGAGTTAGCAGATGGCGGAACACTTTTCCTCGACGAGATTGGAAATGTTCCCCTCAACCTGCAGGCAAAGCTGTTGCGAGTTTTAGAGACGGGGGAGTTTGAGCGAGTTGGTTCGTCGAAGACTCAGAAGGTGAATGTGCGTTTGTTGTCAGCGACCAATGCTGATCTCAACTCAGAAGTCGCGCAGGGGAAGTTTCGTCAGGATCTACTCTTTCGCTTGAACACAGTTGAGATTCGTCTGCCACCTTTGCGTGATCGTCCGGAGGATATTCCCCATCTGGCCGAACATTTTCTGCGGATGCATCGGGAGCGTTACCGGCGTTCCATCATGGGATTCTCACCGGAAGCCCTGGAAGCGCTCAGGCACCATCTCTGGCCCGGGAATGTTCGCGAACTGGATCATGTGATCGAGCGTGCAGTGTTGATGAGCACGGGCAGTGTCGTGACGGCATTTGATCTTGCATTGGAATCAACTCCGGATGCGCGTCTGTCGGCGCGACTTGAAGAAATGAGTCTTGAGGACGCGGAGCGATTACTGATAAAGAAAGCGCTGGCGCGATTTGAAGGGAATGCTAACCGCGCCGCTGAAGCCCTGGGATTGAGTCGCAGCGCCCTGTATCGAAGACTGCAGAAGTATGGGCTGTCATGAGCATTGCCTATTGTTGATTGCTGATTGCTGATTGCTGATTTGTCGTAGAGTCAAACTCTGACACTCAACTACAGACGGTCGGGAAGGGGGCAAAGCGCAGTGTCACAGACTTGAACCTACTCAAACCCAGCGCGCCCCCGCCGTCTGCTATTCAATTGATTTCAAATTGTGTGTTGAGCTTCTGACTCCCAATGGAGTGTCTGTGACCCGGCGGGGGCGCGCTAGTTTTCTCTAGGTAGAGTTTAGACAACTGCCGCTCTGCCCCCTTCCCGACCGTCTGTAGATGGGTGTCAGAGTTTGTCTCGGTGGCAAATCAGCAATCAGCAATCAGCAATCGTCAATTAGCAATCGGCAATCGGCAATCGTTATGATACCCGCGTGAGCACCCCGCTTAAGCCTACTAAAAATATTCAGCCCTTATCGACGCTTGATCCCACACTTAAAGGCGGCGGCCGGATCAAGTTTGAACGACGCGTCACCTTCCTCGCACTCGCTGCCGGCTTCCCCGCAGTTGCTCTTTGCGCATTTCTACTCTGGTACGACAACTATTCGGCCCAGGTGCAGTGGACCGTCGATCTATTACTGGCACTTCTCTGGTTGGGAATTTCTTTCAATCTAAAACAGCGGATCGTACGTCCCCTCCAAACTCTTTCAAATATCCTTGCCGCAATTCGCGAAGGCGACTACTCGATACGAGGACGTCGAGCGTTGTCCGGTGATGCTCTCGGCGAGGTAATGCTCGAAGTAAATGATCTTGGGCAAACGCTTCGCGAACAGCGTCTTGGTGCGATGGAAGCCACAGCGTTGTTGCGTACGGTGATGGCTGAAATTGACGTGGTTGTGTTTGCATTCGACGGCGAGCAACGATTACGACTTGTAAATCGTGCCGGCGAGCGATTACTTGCACAGCCCTCGGCGCGTCTACTTGGAAGGACCAGTAATGAACTGGGTCTTGATGCATGTCTTAATCGGCCCGAAGGATCCGCGCCCTATACTTTACAAATGGTTTTTCCCGGTGGCGTTGGCAGATGGGATGTTCGTCGCAGCACTTTCCGCGAGGGTGGCGCGCCGCATCAGTTGCTGGTCTTAACTGACTTAAGTCAAACGTTGCGAGAGGAAGAACGCACGGCGTGGCAACGACTGCTGCGTGTGTTGGGCCATGAGCTGAACAACTCTTTAGCCCCGATCAAATCTGTCGCAGGTAGCCTCGCTGACTTAATGGGCAGAGAACCAGAGCCTCCTGATTGGCGTGAAGACATGCACCGGGGTCTCGCTGTTATTTCTTCCCGTGCCGACTCACTCGCGCGCTTTGTGGAATCATACTCAAAACTTGCTCGCTTACCTCCGCCGCGCCTGGAACCACTGAAGATCGGCGCCCTTGTATCGCGAGTTGCGAGTTTGGAAACAAGACTACCAGTGCGAATAGTCTCAGGCCCTGATGTCGAGGTAAGAGGCGACGATGTTCAGTTGGAACAACTGCTCATCAACCTGGTGCGAAATGCCGCCGACGCTTCTATGGAAACGAGGGGTGGAGTTGAAGTCGGTTGGCGGCAGAGGAACGGACAAGTGGAAGTGTGGATTAGCGACGAAGGGCTCGGCATTGCGAACACGGCAAACTTGTTCGTGCCATTTTTTACTACGAAGGCTACCGGCTCAGGCATTGGGTTGGTGTTGTCGCGACAAATCGCTGAGGCACACGGTGGAACATTGACGCTTGAGAATCGTCGGCAGTTGCGAGGATGTGAAGCGCGGTTGCGATTGCCGTTGTGAAGTATGTTATCCGCAGATTACGCTGATTACGCAGATTCATTTCAGAGCTGGGTTGTGCTTCTCTTGGGAAGCCTAACTCGGTCTGTTCTGTAATCTGCGTAATCGGCGTAATCTGCGGAAAACCCAACAACTATGAAACATTTGTTCTGCATATCGATCATTGTTTTCGCGATAGTTATCGTCGCGACTGGCCAAACGTCGTTTCCAACAGAGACGAGTCAATGGCGGAGTCAACGTGAAGCTGATTTGAAAGCGGAGGACAGTTGGTTAACTGTTTCGGGGTTGTTCTGGTTGAAGGAAGGTGTTACTTCGATCGGCACGGATGCGAAGCACGTGGATATTGTGTTGCCTGAGAATTCTGCTCCTTCGCAGGTGGGTAGTCTTGAGTTAGCTGGGGGCGTTGTTACGTTGGTGGTGAGTGATGGCGTAGCGGTTACAGTTAACGATCAAACTGTACATAAATACGTGATGAGATTTGCAGACGACAAAACACCGGATCAATTCAAAGTGGGTTCGCTTCACCTCGGGGTAATTAAGCGTGGTGATCGTTACGGCTTGCGCGTGAGAGATAAGAACAGCCCCGCGCGTTTGAGATTCAATGGGCTGCGCTGGTTTCCGGCACAGGAGAAATACAAGATAGTCGCGACCTTCACACCTTTCGCAGTACCGAAAGAGATAATCATCATGAATGTGCTGGGCGATGAGTTGAAGCTCAAGACTCCGGGACTGCTTTCATTCGAACTCAATGGGCAACACTTTGAACTTCGTCCGCTCATTGAGGATGAGAAAAGGCTCTTCATCATCTTTCGTGATTTGACGGCGGGAGACACGACTTATCCAGCAGGCCGTTTTTTGTATGCAGATTTGCCAAAGGAGGGGAAGGTAATTTTAGACTTCAATCGCGCCGAGAATCCGCCGTGCGCATTCACTGATTTCGCGACGTGTCCACTGCCGCCACGTCAGAACTATATGAAGACGAGGATTGAGGCGGGAGAGTTGAACTATGCACATTGAGGATTGGCGATTGCCGATTGCCAATTGCCAATTGCCAATTGGAGATTGTGGTCTAAGAGACTTACGAGTCGACGGCGAGGACCTGAAATCGGCAATCGGCAATCGCCAATCGGCAATCGCCAATCGCCAATCTACTACTTCACCATAAACCTTCCCATAACCACTTCAGTCGTACTCGCATCTGCACTCCCGGTGAAACCTGGCTGTTTTCCACCAACACTAATCAGGAACTCACCTGGCTCGATCATCCGCTTGCCGTTGTCATCAACTACGGACATCTGATCCGGTTTGAGCGTGAAGGTTACCGTTTGTTTCTCACCTGGCTTGAGTGCAACTCTCTTGATTCCCGCGAGAGCTCGGATTGGAACTGGATACTTTGCCGCTAGATCAGTGATGTACATCTGCACCACCTCGTCGCCGGCGCGTCTCCCTGAATTCGTGACATCTACGGCGACCGTCATACTTTCGCCACTGGCTATCTGTTTAGCGCCGAACTTCAGTCCACTGTATTTGAAGTTCGAATAGCTGAGCCCAAACCCGAACGGATACAGCGGTGCGTCCTTGAAGTACCGATACGTCCGACCTTGCATGCTGTAGTCAGTGAACGCCGGCAACTGCGAAATGGATTTGTAGAAAGTTACCGGCAAGCGCCCCGCAGGATTGTAATCACCAAAGAGAACGTCGGCGATTGCAGTGCCACCCTCCTCACCGGGATACCACGCATCCAGGATCGCCGGCACGTTGTCATTGGCCCAGTTGACAGCCAAAGCACTGCCGCCGAGAAGTACGAGCACAACGGGCTTACCAAGTGCCTGGACTTCCCGAATCAAATCCTCTTGAGGTTTTGGCAAAGTGATGTCGGTCCGGTCGCCTCCTCGAAACCCTTCGACCTTTACGTCCATCTCTTCGCCTTCGACGGAAGGCGTAATCCCCATGACCATTACAACTGCATCGGCCTCACGACTCTTTTTAAGAGCGTCCTCCTTCAAACTTCTATCACCGCTTGGGGGCGCCCAGTTTAGCCTGGCGGCTGCATACTGATTTGCGTTTTCGAAGTATTCCAAGCGAATGTCATAGGAGCGTCCCGCCTCTAAAGAGATCTCCTTGTTAACGCTGCGAGTACGACGATTGCTGAGCTCCTCAACAACTGTTTGCCCATCAACAACCAAACGCATTCCCCCATTACCCGCGATGCCAATAGAGTATTTCCCCGACTCTGGTGCTTGCAGTTTCCCCGTCCAACGCACTGAGAAATTGTCTTCGCCTATTCCCTGGGCCGGACTCATTGCTCCCCAGTCGAAGTTGACCTGGGCGTCTGTGCGCACGAGCACCGGTTCACCTTTGAGTTCGCGGTTGTTGAAATACTCCGCGCGCAAACCTGGTCCGTTATTGGACAACGCGGAAGAGGGAACTGGTTCTACGACAACTCCGGGAGCATAGAGTGCCGGCGAGTAGAGTACGCGTGTTGTTGGACCAACTTTCGCCTGGATGCCAACAAGCGGAGTTACGTATCTGGTTGGTTGTCCGTTGTAGTTACCGAGCAGGACACCAAGATTGTCTGCCAACGGTCCAATGACCGCGATCGTCTTCAGGTCCTTTCGAAGCGGCAACGCATTGTTCTGGTTCTTGAGCAGGACAATTGATTCACGCGATGCTTTAAGCGAAAGCTCTCGATGGGCTGGAGAAGCGTTTTCCGACATTGAGATCTTAGAGTAAGGAACCATCTCCGGTGGATCGAACATTCCGAGTTGGAAGCGGGCCTTCATAAGACGTTTCACGGCGACGTCAATTTCGGCCTCGCTGATCAGACCATCTTTCACAGCCTGGACAAGCGATTTATATTCACGACCGCACGTCAGATCGGTCCCGGCCTTGACTGCCATTGCCGATGCTTCGCCCTCAGTCTTCACATATTGGTGCCGTTTGTAGATATCGTCGATGGCGCCACAATCGGAAACGATGTAGCCCTTGAAGCCCCAGTCTTTTCGCAAGGTTTCGTTGAGCTGTTTGTTTGTACAGCAGGGTTCCGAGTTTGTGCGGTTGTAAGCGCACATCACTGATTGTGCGCCGCCCTCCGTAATGGTTGCGCGAAACGCCGGTAGATACGTCTCCATCATGTCGCGCTGACTTGCCCTGGCATCGAAGCTGTGACGCTCAGGTTCTGGGCCACTGTGTACTGCATAGTGTTTCGGAGTAGCGACGACTTTTAAATACTTTGGATCATCACCTTGAAGTCCTTTCACAAAGGCCACACCCATCCGCGAAGTCAGGTAAGGATCTTCGCCGTATGTTTCCTGGCCACGACCCCAGCGCGGATCACGAAAGATGTTGATGTTAGGACTCCAGAAGGTCAGGCCTTTGTATCGTCCGTGATCACCTTTGCTGTTGAAGTCGTTGTACTTGGCGCGCGCTTCTGTCGAGATAACGTCGGCAACCTGGTGCATGAGATCAGTGTCCCACGTTGCGGCCAAGCCTATCGCCTGTGGGAACACGGTCGCGTAGCCAGCTCGCGCAACTCCGTGTAGCGCTTCGTTCCACCACTCGTAGTCGGGAATGCCCAGGCGTTCAATCGCGGCCGCGCCGTTCATCATTTGCGAGACCTTTTCCTCGAGCGTCATACGCGAGACGAGATCGTCGACGCGCTTATCGATGGGAAGGGAAGGGTTTTTATAGTCGGGTGTTTGCGCTTGTGTTCGTGCGTTTGGCAATAACGAATGGGCGACAAAAATTCCAATTAGAACTACAGCCAGGTAGGTTCTCATTGTTGTCCTCAACTTAGATTTCTCTGTCCTTTTCCCAGGCCACCTTCGGGATCTCAAATTTCAGATCTCAGAGTTCAGATCTCACAGTCCTGATTTCAGATTTGCGCGCACTCTGTGAGATCTGAGATCTGCAATTTGAGATCCCTCAGGTGGCCCTGAGGAAACACAGACTAACTCTCGTGTTTTTCAATCACGTACGGCCAGCGTTGTGATCGCGACACCATCGCGTTTGCTTCGTCGTCGTTCTTGAACTTTTCCTTTTGCGGATCCCAGTAAACTTTGCGTTTCAACTTCATCGCTATCTGATGAATTAAACAGGTGGTGCAGGAACGATGGGCGATCTCAATTGGTGCGATTGGAGTACTTCTGGTGCGCACACACTCGATCCAGTTCCAGTGGTGTTCTTTGCTCTCATACAAATGGATTTCCTGTGGCCCGATTACGGATGTAATGATCTTCGGATCACTCGCGGTGAGCGCTTGGGGATCTTTTAGTTTCGCGACCGGGTCACTTCCAGTCACCTGCTCGTTACCTCTCGAGACAAAGATCCAGCCTTGCGAACCTTCAAACTTGATCCCGTTCGGCAGCTCGGTACTGACAATCATCTTCACGCCGTTGGCATAAAGGGCTTCGGTGCGAAAGACTCCGTGCACGTCCCAGAGTCCTTTCTTTGGAAACTCCGCTGTGCCCCAAACCTCGATCGGTCCCGTGTATTCCGTGTTCATTCCCCAGTGAGCACAGTCGATGTGATGCGATCCCCAACCGGTGATCATTCCCGCGCCAAACTGTTCGCAACGTAACCAACCGGGTCGGCCGTAATCGTTTTGCGGATGCACGCGCTTCTCTGTGTAGTACTTGTACGGTGTCGAGCCGAGCCACATCTCGTAATTGAGATTTTTCGGAATCGGCATCTCTGGTTCCTCATCACCGGCAGGGTCAGCGGGCAAACCAACATACACAGTTTTCAACTGGCCGATGCGACCATTGCGTACGAGTTCAGCGGCATAGCGAAACTGGACCGTCGAACGTTGCTGACTGCCGACCTGAAAGATGCGACCAGTTCGGTGGACGGTGTTACTCAGCGCACGACCTTCAGCAATTGTGAGTGATGCCGGTTTCTGAAGGTATGCATCCTTCCCGGCTTCGGCGACGTCGATGCCGATGATTGAATGCCAATGATCTGGCGTGCTGATTAGTACGCCGTCGATATCCTTGTTCTGGAGTAACTCGCGATAGTCAGTGTAGGTAGTGACGCCTTTATATGCAGTGTTGGTTTTTTTGCTGTAGTAATCGTTAACTAGCGCCTTCGCATCTTCGGCGCGCTTGCTGTCGAGATCGCAAACTGCCATGACCCGTGCTTCGTCGTAACGCCACACGCCTGGCAGATCATGACCACGCGAGATGCGCCCGTTACCAATCGCGCCAATGTTGACTCGGTTACTTGGCGCATACGCACCGAATACCGATGAGGGGACAATGCTCGGAAAACCACTCAGATCGACTGATGCGGCCACAGTTCCGACGAGCGCTGTTTTCACGAATGTTCGGCGAGACAGTCCGGAATTGCTATTCATGATTGCCTTTCTAATCTCTGTGTCTCTAGGTTCTCCGCGTCTCTGTGTTGAACTGGTTATGGAGATCACGAACTTTAGTTTCAACACAGAGACGCAGAGAACACAGAGACACAGAGACGACACTAGAACTATTTCGTTAAATTAATTCTCTGCGCCTGCTTTTGTGCAAGCAAGGCTAGTTCTGTCGCCCGGAAACAATGTTCCTGCGTCATCGCTGTCTCTGTGCGATTAAGTACGTCGTCAATCAATTGGCGTCCATAGGGAAGGTCATCGTTGTTGCAATCGAAGTAACGTGTCTCTTTCTGGTCGGTCAGGTAGAGATGGTTGCCACTCGTGCTTCTACCGACGTCACAGTTTTTGCGGACCTCGATAAATCCATCTGTACCGATTATCGTGAGTCTGCCATCGCCCCAGGTGCTGAGGCCGTCGGGAGTAAACCAATCAACGCGGATATAGCCGGCACCCCCATCTCCTCGTAACATCACGTCTCCAAAATCTTCAAAGGCCGGCCACTGAGGGTGATGCATGTTGCCGATTTGCGAAGCAACAACCGTCGCTTGTGTGGAACCTGTGAAAAACAAGAACTGATCAAACTGGTGTGATGCGATGTCGCAGATGATTCCGCCGAAGTACTTGTGATCGAAAAACCACTGAGGACGAGTCTTTGGATTAATTCGATGTGGACCGAGTCCGGTAGTCTGTAGAACTTTTCCGATCGCACCAGCCTTAATCAATTCACCGGCCCGGACTGTAGCTTTGTTCTCGAAGCGCTCGCTGTACATGATCGAGTAGATTCGTTTCGTCTCCTTTTGTACTCGCCGCACTTCCGCCAATTGCTCCAGCGTAGTAATTCCGGGCTTATCAGACATGTAATCTTTGCCATGCTGCATCACGTCGATTCCCAGCGGAGCTCGATCGACCGGGATCCCGGCGCTCAAGACGAGCTGAATGGTTTTGTCTTCGAGGATCTCATTTTTGCTCCCTGCTTGTTTGACGTTTGGATAGCGCTTTGCAAAAGCCGCTGCCAGCTCAGGTTCTTTTGCGTAGAACGAAACGAACTCGCCGCCACCTCGAACCGTCGCGCCAACCTGACTATGAATGTGATCGTGATTAATTCCGATAACTGAAAAGCGAAGTCGTGGTGTTGACTGCGTCATCTCTTCTTTCCTCCGAGATTCGACCCGTTCGTGCGCGGTAGTTTTCCCGCGTGGTAGCGCCGACATTGCCAGAAGGCTGGCGGCAGAAGTAACAGATTCCTTAATGAACTTTCTTCGGTTTGATTTTGATTTCATAGCTCCTCAATGTTTGGTTGGAAGTCACGCTCGATGTATTCGAAAAAATCAAAGTCCGCCGTACGGCCCTGTCCCGACGAATCCTGACAGCACATACCGACGAAAGCGCCAGTGAAGTTTGGTTGACCTGGAGCGGTCGCTTCATCCGAAAGAATGCTGGCATCAAATACTTCAGGTACCCAGGTCCACGGCTGCTTGTCAGTTCTGAAAGCGAAACGCAGCCGTTCAAAGTCTACGTCTATACGAAGCTCCACGGGCCCGTTTGCCGTTATCGGCGCGGGCGCTGTGAATGCATCCGACTGAACCTGATCGGGTAGCGAGGACATCACACGCAAATATTTACCAACTGTGTCATCGTAACTTATGTAGAAGTAGTGAAACTTGGCAGCATTGTAATAGCAAACGAGCCCGGCCATCTGCTGAAAATCTTCCGGATTGAACTGAAGCAACGTGGTTGCGGTGTAACAGTGTGACTGTTGCCGGCGAGCCACAAGGCTTTGTCGAAAGAGACTGCCGATTGATTCACGCCCATACAAACGCAAATGACCCGGCCGAGCAGAAAGACTAAAAAGTTCGTCCGGCCACGGCGAGCGCAACCACTGAAAATCAATTGGCAGGTCGGCCTCGTTGAAGTCATGACGCACTCGTTCTGCCGGGAATTCGTGAGCGCTTAGAGACGGAGCGCTTACTTCAGTTTGTGGAACCGGTTCACCGTCATCAGTAACCAGCCAACCATCGTCGGTCCATTTCATTTTCTGGATTGCTGTTTCTCGTCCTAACGTGCAACGGCCACGATTAGGTAAGGGTCGCCCGCAAAGGTGAACCATGTAGGTCTCACCGTTTTGAGTTTCCACCAGATCTGCATGACCGGCCCGCTGGAGTTCGATGTCGGGACGATCTCGCGAAGTGAGTACGTACCCTTCCGGATGCAGATCGTATGGTCCTGAAAGCGATCTCGAGCGAGCAATCGTCACAGCATGACCCCACCCGGTACCGCCTTCAGCTGTCAGCAGATAGTAGTAGCCATTTCGTTTGTAAAGATGTGGACCTTCGGTGAACCCGATGGGTGTTCCTTTGAAGATGACTTCCCGCGGACCGATTAATCTTTGCTCGCCAGGTGAATATTCCTGCAATTGAATCCCGGCGAAACGATTTCGACCGGGTCGGAAGTCCCAGAGCATGTTAACCAAATATTTGCGACCATCGTCGTCGTGAAACAGCGAGGGATCAAAACCACTGCTGTTGAGGAAGATCGGATCTGACCATTCACCGTCGATTGTTTTGCTGGTGACGAGATAGTTGTGCGTGTCGCGAAGCGAAGAGCCGCTGGCACCCGCTTGAGTTGTGCGACCGTAGCGTTTTACGTCCGTGTAAATCAGATAGAAGAGACCAGCAGAGAAGGTAAGACAAGGCGCCCAAATACCGCACGAGTCGGGATCTCCAAGCATATTCAATTGGCTGGGACGATTGAGTGGGCGAGTTAGCAGACGCCAATGAACTAGATCGCGCGAATGATGAATCTGCACACCCGGATACCATTCAAACGTTGAGGTCGCGATGTAGTAGTCGTCGCCGACGCGGACGATTGATGGATCAGGATTGAAGCCGCGCAGGATTGGGTTTTTGATTGTTTCTTGAGACATGCTCAAAAGTATCTCGTGAACACGGGCGACAGTTTGAATGTCGCTGTCTCTCGCCGGCTCGCGCGGGGCTTTCGTTTTGAACCGCGGCTTATCTGGGGCTTACGCCCCAGGCTATATGCCTACACCGGCTTCACAGGTTAAGAAGAACGCATATCGAAGTCCAAAGAACCAAGTACAAAGAACAAAGCACAAAGCTCACCTGATTAACTCACCTGCAATCCAGCTTCTTCCGGCCTCCGCAGTACTGTCCACAGAACCACGGCGCCAAGCAAATCAAGCACGCTCAAACAAACAAAAAATGGCGAGTACCCGATAGTTTTCACTAACGCGCCGATCAACAGAGAGAACAGCATCAGCCCTGCGTTACCCATGGTTCCCGCCATCCCCGCAACTGTTGCAACCTCGCTTCGCTTAAATAAATCGGATGACATCGTAATCACGGTTACGGACAAGGTTTGATGTGCGAATCCCGCGAGACTGATGAGCGCTACTGCCGTGTAGGGACTCTGAACCAGACCCGCGAACGCAATACCGATCATCATGAAAGCGCCCAATGTGAAGACACTGCGGCGAGCATTCACTAAAGTGAGACCAAGGTATTTTTGGAGTGCTGCGGTCACCGCCGGTCCGAACAGACAGCCTAGATCGGCAGCAAGGAAGGGCATCCAGGCGAACATCGCGATCTGCTTCAGATCAAAATGTCGCACTTGATTGAGATACAACGGCAACCAGAAAGTGAGCGTACCCCACGTCGGATCTGCGAGAAATCGGGGAATGGCAATGCCCCAGAAGTTTCGTTGCTGAGCGAGTGACAAAATCGACGGCCGCTTTCCATCGCCTGCGAGAAACTTCTCCTGACCACTCTTAATGTAAGTTCTTTCGGAGTCTGAAAGTGCCGGGTGTTCATCTGGAGAGCGGTATAGCAGTAACCAGAGTCCGACCCATAACAATCCCATCGCACCGGTGATCACAAATGCTGATTGCCAGTTGTAACTGAGAATGGCCCACACGACGAGGGGAGGAGCCACCATCGAACCAACCGAAGCTCCGATGTTATAGATGCCGCCTGCGAGACCTCTTTCTTTCGCGGGAAACCATTCAGCAGTAGCTTTCATGCC
>Ga0068864_100003609_pt1 | contig 12794 bp, 8 predicted proteins | sample KBSSwiS72_FD_66586 | JGI IMG/M metagenome (GOLD analysis project Ga0068864, IMG submission 66586) | Switchgrass rhizosphere microbial communities from Kellogg Biological Station, Michigan, USA - KBS Switchgrass S7-2 | ecosystem: Host-associated > Plants > Roots > Rhizosphere > Soil ...
CCACCGACCTCACCCGGGCGCTCCGAGTGGATGATGTCGTGCTCGATCGTCGCGAAGTCGATGACCTCGGCAAATGCGTAACCGATCTCGGCGCTGCCGTCGTTGAGACGGAAAAGCCGGACCTTGGCCTCGCCGACCTGGTCGGCAGTCGCTCCAGCGAGCGGGAGGATCGCCTCGCCGAGCTGCACGCGCAGGTGACCGGCGGCGGGCTTGATACAGGAAGCGGCGACCTCCTCGATGCGGTCGACATGGGCCAGGCGCAGCGCCCGGCGCCCACCGTCGAGGCCTCTGAACAACAGGACCGGCGCCGTTCTCGAGACCGCTTGTGCGGGCCCCTCGGCAATCCGTGCGGTCCGTTCGTGAACTTCGAGCTTCACGCCGCCCACATCGGCGATGCCGGCCGGATCCATCAGCAGGATGGGGCTTCCGTCATCGGCCAGCGTCGTCCCTGCATAAAGGCCCGTTGCCATGACCGCCGGGGCAGCCGGCTTCACGACCAGTTCTTCATGATCGTGGATTCGATCGACCGACAATGCGTAGACATCGCCGCCGGCGGGACGCAACACGATCAGTCGGCGATCCTGCTCCTCGACCTGGCTGTCGAGGCCGAGGATCGAAGCAAGCGAAACTTCCGGCACGCGTCGGCCGCGGATGGTCGCGACGCCCGCGCCTCCCAGCCGCTCAAGCGTAACGCCCTCGCCATTGACGCGGACAATCTCTTCGATCGCCGAGCGCGGGATCGCAAAATGCTGGCCGGCGATCGACACCGTCAACGCCGGGATGATGGTCAGTGTAAGCGGCACGCGAAGCGTCATCCGGGTGCCCCCGCCGATCCTGCTGTCGACTTCGACAATGCCGCCGATGCGCTCGACGTTGGACCGCACGACGTCCATGCCAACGCCGCGGCCCGAGATGGCGGTGACTTCCTTGGCCGTCGACAGACCTGCCTCGAAGATCAGCGCGAGCTGGTCGCGCGGCGAGAGGTTGGCGGCTTCATCCTTCGACATGACGCCGTTCGAAATTGCTTTTTCGACCAGCTTCTTGCCGTCGATGCCCCGGCCGTCGTCGTGGATATCGATGAGGATCTGGTTGCCCGACTGCCGCGCTGAAACGTGCAGGACGCCAATCTCCCGCTTGCCCGCCTTCAGCCGCTCGGCCGGCTTTTCGATGCCGTGATCGACGGCATTGCGGATGATGTGGGTGAGCGGATCGCGAATCATTTCGATCATCTCGCGATCGAGCTCGACGTCACCGCCCTCGATATCGACCAGCACCTGCTTGCCGAGCTCGGCCGAGAGGTCGCGGACCATCCGCGGAAGGCCAACGAACAGGTTCTCGATGCGCTGCATCCGGGTCCGGGTGATCGCGTCGCGCATTTCCGCGATGATCGACGACAACCGCTCGAACGCCCCGTCGACCGGAACGTCTGTTTCAGATTCGCGCAGTCGGCGCGCGAGCTCGTTGCGCGCCAGCACCATGTCGGAAACGGTGCTCATGACGCGGTCCAGCAATTCGACGGACAGTCTGATCGTTCGAGGCGCGACGGAAGATTTCACCGCCGCCTCCCCGGCGGCCGTGACCACGGCCGGCGCCGCCCCTTCGGCGCCCGGTTCGAGCGCTGCGATGAGCGTGCTGTCGTCGCCTGCCGGCATCTCTTCCCCGGCTTCGATCGCCGCGACCATTTCGCCGATGCGGTCGATGATTGCGAGCACCGCGCTTACCAAAGCGCCGTCCGGCTGCCGTCGTCCCGCGCGAACGTCGGCAAGCGCGTCCTCGGCCGCATGGCTCAGCGCCTCGAGCCGCGGGAAATCGAAGAAGCCGCAATTGCCCTTCACCGTATGGACGAAGCGAAAGATGCTATCGAGGCGCGCGCGGTCGTCGGGATGGGCTTCCCAAACGACAATTTCTCCGCCGAGGGCTTCGAGCATTTCGCGGCATTCGGCTACGAAATCGGCAATCAGGTCGTCCATCGGCGAATTCGCCCCTCAGCGCTGGCTTCGGGGGGCTTATTGCCGGGCAGGAGTTAACGCGACGTTATCCCTGTCTTGGGAACCGTGCCCCGATCAGCAGGGCTTCGCTCGAGGGATCGGAGAGCTGGATCGCGCCTCCGGCATCAGTGACCAGCCGGTGTGCAAGCCAGGCGCCGGCGGCGCGCGCCTCCACTGCTCCTTCAGCGCCATTTGCAAGCGTCTCCCGCAGCTGAGGGTCAAGCAGGATCCTTGGTCCTTCTGCACGAACCGCGAGCTCGACCTCGCCATTACGCTGCTCGGCACCGACGTCGAGACGCCCGCCCCTGACAAGCGCATCACCTGCAAGCATCGCCAGATTGAGCAGCAGCTTGACCGCGTCCTTGGGCAGCTTCTCGTCCTTCACCACCCAGCCAAGCTCAATCCGTCTCTCGGCACCGAACAGGCCCTCGAGCGCGACCTCCGCCTCATGGGTGTCGATCTCCTCGCCAAATCCGCCGGCAGCGCCGAAGGCCAGGCGGAAAAACTTGAGCTTGTTGGCCGAGGCGCGGGCACTGTCGGCCAGCAACTCGAGACACTTCTCGCGCATCTCGGGATCGTCCTCGTCGGCAAGCAGCTCAATTCCGTTATTGAGCGCCCCGACGGGGGACATGAGATCATGGCAGAGGCGCGAGCAAAGCAGACTGGCAAGTTCGACGGGATTCATTGCAAGCCATTGATGGGGCAGAGTTTCGACCTGCGCAAGCTCGCAACATTGAACAGGAGCAGCCGGAATCCCATATTCCAGAGCGAATGGGGGGAGTTCAGACGATCGACGTGCGCCTGGAGCCTGCCCACGCTGGTTGGCGGCTCGACCGTGCGCTCGCTGCCGCGGTTCCGACCCTGTCGCGCGAACGGCTGAAGACCCTGATCCGAAGCGGTGCGGTTGAAACCGGCGGCAAGACGGTTCGCGACCCTGCCCTCAAGGTGCGCGGCGAGGAAGCACTTCGCGTCGCGGTTCCCGAGCCTCGGCCGGCGCACAACGTGCCGCAGGACATTCCGCTCGAAATCGTGTTCGAGGACGAGCATCTGTTGGTGGTCGACAAGCCTGCCGGCCTTGTCGTCCACCCCGCTGCCGGGAATTTCGACGGAACGCTGGTCAACGCCCTGCTCCACCATTGCGGCGGATCGCTGTCGGGCATTGGCGGCGTTGCCCGCCCCGGAATCGTCCACCGGATCGACAAGTACACCTCGGGGCTGCTGGTGGTTGCGAAGACCGACGTTGCCCATGAAGGGCTGGCAAGGCAGTTCGCTGCCCATTCGATCGATCGACGCTATCTGGCGATCGTCAGCGGAGTGCCGAAGGTCGCGGAAGGCACGATCGATGCGCCGCTCGCCCGATCGGCAGCAAACCGCAAGAAGATTGCCATCGTTGAAGGCGCTCGGGGAAAACGCGCGGTGACTCGCTGGAAGCGACTCAGCGTCCTTCGCGATGCTGCGCTCGTCGAATGCCGGCTCGAAACCGGACGCACGCACCAGGTCCGCGTGCATATGGCGTCAATCGGCCATCCGCTCGTCGGTGATCCTGTCTACGGTCGGTCAGGAAAGACGCACGGCAAACTGTTGAAGGAACTTGAGTTCCACCGTCAGGCGCTGCACGCGGCCGAGCTCGGCTTCACCCATCCGGTGACCAAAAACAGGCTGTCGTTCTCAAGTCCCATGCCGCCGGACATGCAGGAACTGTTCAACGCTCTTGGTGTATAGGAATTAACTCGCTAGGTCGGTCCGCCAGTCTTACGGGACCGCCCTGAAAAAGGGAGAAAGACGAAGTTTATGGCTGAAGCAAAAGGGATCGTCTCGCTCCCCGCGTCCGGTGGGGAGGCCGGACTCAACCGCTATCTCGCGGAAATCAAGAAATTCCCGATCCTCTCGCCGGAGGAAGAGTACATGCTCGCCAAGCGCTGGCGCGAGCATGGCGACACGGAAGCCGCAGCGAAGCTCGTCAATTCGCACCTGAGGCTCGTGGCGAAGATCGCCATGGGCTACCGCGGCTATGGATTGCCGGTCAGCGAGTTGATCAGCGAAGGCAATATCGGCCTGATGCAGGGCGTGAAGAAGTTCGAGCCCGATCGGGGTTTCCGCCTCGCCACCTATGCAATGTGGTGGATCAGGGCCTCGATCCAGGAATTCATCCTGCGCTCGTGGAGCCTCGTGAAGATGGGGACCACCGCTGCGCAGAAAAAACTGTTCTTCAACCTTCGCCGGATGAAGAACCAGATCGACGCCTTCGAGGAAGGCGACCTCAAGCCGCAGGATGTCACCAAGATCGCGACCGATCTCGGGGTCAGCGAAGACGAGGTCGTCTCCATGAATCGCCGAATGGCGATGGGTGGCGACACAAGCCTCAATGCGCCGCTGAAAGGCGATGAAGGCGCCGAGAACCAGTGGCAGGACTTCCTCGTCGACACCGGCCCGCTCCAGGACGAGCGGATCGCCGAGGACGAGGAGACACGCGTCCGGCACGACCTGCTGATGTCAGCGCTCGAGAGCCTCAACGACCGCGAGAAGCACATCCTCATGGAACGGCGGCTCGCCGACGAGCCAAAGACGCTGGAAGAGCTTAGCCAGGTCTATGGCGTCAGCCGCGAGCGGATTCGCCAGATCGAGGTGCGCGCTTTCGAGAAGCTCCAGGCCGCGCTGCTGAGGCTCGCCGGCGAGCGCCGGCTGCTTCCTGCCGCCTAGGGCTCGCCCTTCGCCAGTAGGGGCCGATTTCCAGGAGCTCGGCGAAGTCACGTTCAGCCTGCGTCAGGAGCTCGGCCCCGATTTCATGATCCTCGAGGGCAGGAACGCAGCAGCCACGGCGAACCGATAGATGCTCGGCGACCCGGCGGTCGTTGAGCAGGCCGAGCCGGTCCTGCAATCCTGCCAGCGAATGCCTGAACGGCTTTCTCTCGAGCTTCACCCCACGATGCAGACCGCGTGCGAAATCAAGGGAATAGCGGAATTGCTTCACGCGTAACCGGAAACGATGGCGCTCCTTCGCGCTCATCTCCTGGAGCCGCGGTCCAAGAGCGCTGATCCGCGTCCATGACTTGTCGAGGCGCCACGCAAGAAAGCTTTCAAGGGGTGCGCCGGCATCGGGTCGCCGGCGCCAGCTCCCGACGAAAAGCCATCTGACCGTTTCGATCATTAGCTTTGGAAGCCGGGGGGATTGAAGCAGCGCAGCGATCCGATCGTAGGCTCGGTCGCGCTCATTTCTGAGCTTCTCGATCTCAGGATCCTCTGTCTCGACCATGTCGATGAACGTGTCGAGATTTCGGACGTCCCCGAAGATGGAGCTGAACCAGCTCAGCTCGCGGGTCAGTTTCCGATATCGTTTTCCTTCAACAACGGGCCCGAAGAGCTGAAAAGCCGAAAGAAGGCGCCTCGTCGCAACTCGGAGCTGGTGAAGCGCCTCCTGGTCCCGCCCCTCGACCAGCAGGTCCTCGTTGAGACGCAGGTGCCGCAGGCACGACAGCACGATCAACGTAAATCCTCGTCCAATCGTCATGTCCGGGCGGACATCGACGCGGCCGGCCTTGGTCGGCTTATCGAGCCGCCCTTCGGCGAGCGCCTCGGCAAGCTCGGCCTTGCTGCGAACGTCGAGCCGCAACGGCACGCGCCTCGACAGGGCCTCGCAGAGATCGAACAGGGCCTCCTTCGAGCCATGCTTGAGCTCGAGTTCGAGGCCGCTGATCCTTGTCGTCGAAGGACCCGCGCGGATTTGTCCCTGGTCGAGCGAGATCTCGACGAGATCGCACTCATCGGCAATTTTCCAACTGGTACGGTCGATCTTGATCCTCGCGATCGGATCGAGCCTTGCGGCGTTTTCCGAAAACCAGCCGATCGGCCCTGCATCCTTGCCGCCGAGTTCCGGCTTCATGGCCCGGACAGGCACCTCCCATTCGTCCCGGTCGAACATGCCCGCTCCATTCGCCCGCGACTTGACTGTCTGGATCATGCTCTCGCCCGACCGGCGAACCCGAAGCGACAGGCCGGCTTTCCGCAACTCATGCTCGGGAGTGTCGAAATAGACGGCTTCCTGATGTTCCCGCGAGGCGGGCTCTGCCGCCAGCGGGCCATCCAGCCGGAGACGTTTCGCGTCTTCAGGCGCGATTGCGAGCTTGAGCTCCAGTTCGCGGGTCGTGGGCATGGCGCAAAACTGGCTTTATCACCAATCACCGCGACAATCAGGGTGATTACCGATCCTAGCCCTTCTCGTCCGCGATCTTGGGCGCGGACTGGGTCAGCCTCTCCCCCTCTCGCTGCTCCTCGGGCCGGTCCTCGACCGTGTCGTCGGTCGCGACATTGTCTGCCGCCCAGGCACCACGCTTGCCGAGCGGCTGAGGTGACCCCGTCGTGCTGTCCTTCGCGGTCTGGTGCTCGATCTCGCTGTTGAGCTCGGCGCCGAAGATGAAGGCATAGGCTGAAAGGTACATCCAGGTCAGCAGCGCGACGACCGCGCCGAGCGATCCATAGCTCGCGTGGTAATTGGTGAAGTGGCTCACATAGATCCCGAAGGCCCACGTGAGCAGGAGCCAGGCGAGCGCGGCGAACAGGCTACCCGGCGTGATCCACTTCCAGCGTGCGTCCTCGCGGGAAGGGCCGTAGCGGTAGAGGGTCGACGCGATACCCGCAGCGACGAGCGTCAGAAACAGATAGCCGACAACCTTCCCCGCAATGACGATAGGCCCCGCGACGGAGGGGAAGAGGTGCTGGAGGTAGGCGAGCGCTGCCGTTGCAGCAATTGCGCACAAAGCCACGACCAGCGCCGCAAGGGTCATGGTCACGGCAAGCAGGTAGAAACGAAAAAGCGTCCGCGTCTCCTTCTCCTCGTACGCAATATTGAGCGCTGTGATGACGGAGGCTGCACCGTTCGTTCCGCCATAGGTCGCGACCAGGAACGCAAGCAGGATTCCGAACCCCTTGGTGCCTTGTGATGCCTTGACCGCGTTCATCAGCTGGTCGCCGATGATGAAGGCGACATCGGTCGGCAATATTGCGGTCAATGCACTCACATGATCGATGACGGTCATCGGATCGGCGACGAACCCGTAGACGAGCACAATGAGGCCGAGCAGCGAAAGCAGCGCAAAGAAGCTGTAGAATGCGACGCCTGCCGCCACGAGCCCGACATTGTCGTCCCACGTTCGCTTGTATGTGCGTGCGGCGATGTCCTTCCAGGCCCGGCGGGGCATTTGCCAGGGCGAGGTCGCGTGATGGCCACGCGGGTCGGTCTTGGTGCGAGCAGCATCCATCGAGGAGAGTCCCGCTGCCCTGCTAGCCTTTGCGCCTAAGCAACGACAAGCCGACAGCTCCTGCAACAAGTGCCGCGCCAACTCCTTCGCGACCCCGCTTCCTGAGAAGCGAGAGGCCGACCGTCGAGAGCGCGGCCGAAACCATGCCGACTTTCTGCATGCCAGCAATCGATGCTGCACGGTTCGTAAGCCGGGCGCCGAGATACTCTTTGCTCTTCGAAGGCTCGTCGTGCTGAGGTTGCGCGCTCGGCTCCGCCGGGGTGCGCACCGGAGACCATGATCGAGGCTCGTCATGGCGTGGCGGACTGACGTCATCTCCGCCCGGCTTCTGCGGTTCGGGGCCCTCCGCCACGTGGTCAGCAGACCAGGCGCCACGCTCGCCGAGGGGCTTTGGTTGTCCCTCCGTCGTGTCCTTGGCCGTCTGGTGCTCGAGCTCGGAATTGAGCTCCGCGCCGAGGAGGAAGACATAAGCGGACAGATAAAGCCAGGTCACGAGGATCACGACCGTCGCCAGTGCACCGTAGGTCTTGTTGTAGTTCCCGAAGTGACCGACGTAGAAACCGAAGCCGAACGTCAGCAGCAGCCAGACGACAGAAGCGAAGATCGAGCCCGGCGTGATCCACTCCCACCTGGCTTTCCGCCTGTCGGGTCCGTAGCGGTACAAGGTCGCTGCCGCGGCACACGCACCGAGGAGCAGCAGGGCATAGGACATGACCTTGCCAAGCGCGACCAGAGCCTTCGGCAGATCCGGGAGCAGGTCCTGCAGATAGCCGAGGGCCGTGATCGCAAGCAGCGCAAGCACTGCCATGACCACCCCGCCGGCGGTGATTGCAAGCGCGAGAAGATTCACGCGGATGGTGCTGCGAGTTTCCTCCTCCTCATAGGCGATATTGAGCGCGGTGATGATCGAGGTCGCAGCGTTGCGCGCGCCCCACAAGGCGACGGCGAGCGCAACCAGGAGGCCGAGCCCTTTCTTGCTGCCGGAGGTCTGCACGATGCTCATCAGCTGGTCGCCGATCAGCTTCGAGACGTCCGACGGGAGGACGGCCGTCAGCGATTTCATATCGCTGAGCACCGTGTTGGGATCCGCCGCGATGCCGTACGTCAGCACCACCGCGCCGAGCAGCGGCACGAGCGCCAGGAAACCGTAAAAGGCCACTCCTGCCGCGACGAGGCTGATGTTGTCCTCGGCGCCCTGCTTCCACGTTCGAAGGGCCACGTCCTTCCACGCAGCGGCCGGCATTTTCCCGGGCGAGCTTGCCTCATGACCTGGACGATCGACCATGTTGGCAAAACCTCGGGCTGCTCGAGCGCGTTCCACGACGAACCGCCACGGAGCCGTAACGACACCTCTTGCAAAGCGCTGAAAACAGGCGGACGGTGGAAGTTTCCAGATAGGCGCCCGAGCGCCTCCTAATGCGACTCGCGGCGCCCGTGAACGGACGAGGGAGAGACGCATGGCTGGAGAATCCGCAAAAGGCACCCGAGTGATCGCGCTGGTGGGACCCGCCGGCGCAGGAAAGACAAGCCTTGCGGAAGCCATGCTGTTCGCAGCTGGCGCGACAGACCGATTAGGCTCGACCGCGAACGGCTCGAGCATCGGCGATTCGAGCCCGGAAAGCCGCCAGCGCGGCGGCTCGACCGAGCTTAATCTCTACAATTTCAAATATCTCGGCGAGGACTTCGCGATCATCGACGTTCCCGGCTCGATCGGCTTCGCGGCGGATGGAACGAAGGCCCTGGCAATCGCAGATGTTGCAATCGTCGTCGTCGACCCCGATCCCGCCCGAGCCCCGCTCGCAGCGCCGGCGCTCCGCGCGCTCGACGAGCTTGGCATTCCCCACCTCATCTTCGTCAATCGGATCGACCAGGCACATGGCCGCATCCGCGACTTGCTGACCGCCCTCCAGCCGATGAGTGTTTCGCCGCTGATTGCCCGGCAGATTCCGATTTGGGACGGCGAGAAGGTCAGCGGCTTCGTCGACCTCGCGCTCGAATATGCCTTCAAATACCGTGCCGGACAGGCCTCGGAGCGCGTCGAAATTCCCGCCGACCTCCACGACCGCGAAGCCGAAGCGCGTACGCACATGCTGGAACAGCTTGCCGATCACGACGACGAGCTTCTCGAGCAACTTCTGATGGATCAGGCACCGACGCGAGAGAAAGTGCTCCAGGATCTCGCGCGCGAGACCGGCGACAATCTGGGCGTATCGCTGCTGTTCGGTTCCGCCAGCAGCTCATGGGGCGTTCGCCGCCTCCTCAAGGCAATGCGCCATGAAGCTCCCGGCCCCCAGGCAGCCGCCGACCGCTTGGGCGTCTCGGACCCCTCCCTCTACGTGTTCAAGATCGTCCATGGCTCAATCGGCCGGCTTGCCCTCTCCCGGGTTCTTGGCGGCCACATCAAGGAAGGCGCCGATCTCAAGACGGCCGAAGGCGAACATGCCCGCCTCGGCGCTCTCTTCAGCTTGCAGGGCGAAAAGACGACCAAGCTTGGCGAAGCTCGCGATGGCGACGTCGTCGCGGTCGCCAAGATCGATACGGTGAAAGCTGGAGAATGGCTGAGCGCCGGAAAGTTGCCCGCCGCCGTCGAGGTTGGCTACCCGGCCCGCAATTGTGCGATCGCGATCGAGCCCGCCGACCGCAAGGACGACGTCAGGCTGTCGGGCGCGCTGCAACGGCTCGGGGAGGAAGATTGCGCACTCATCATCGAGCATGACGATGCCAATCACGAGATCCGCCTGCGCGGCGTCAACGACGAGCACCTCAACACCGTCCTGGCGCGGCTGAAGCGTCGCTACGGCGTCGAGGTGAACAGCCACCAGCCGACGGTCGGCTATCGCGAGTCCATCCGCAAACCCGTTACACAGAAAGGTCGTCACAAGAAGCAGTCCGGCGGCCACGGCCAGTTTGGCGATGTCATCATCGAGGTGAAGCCGCTGCCGCGAGGCACGGGCTTCGTCTTCGAGGAGAAGATCCACGGCGGATCCGTACCCAAGCAGTGGATTCCGGCGGTCGAGGAAGGCGTGGTCGAAGCCATGCGAAAAGGCCCGCTCGGCTTCCAGGTGGTCGATTGCTCGGTCACCTTGGTCGACGGCAGCTATCACAGCGTGGACAGCTCGGAACTCGCATTCAGGCTTGCGGGGCGCATCGCGATGCAGGAAGCGCTCACTGCTGCCCAACCCCACCTTCTTGAGCCGATGCACAAGCTGACCGTCGTCTGCCCGTCGAGCGCGACGAGCCGGATCACGTCGGCGGTGGCCGGCCGGCGCGGGCAGATGCTGGGCATGGGACCGCGGGACGGCTGGACCGGTTGGGATCGTATCGAAGCCCTTATACCGGAAGCCGAGCTTTCCGGGCTCGAGGCTGAACTGAGATCGCAAAGCCAGGGCCTTGCCACCTACGAGGCCGAATTCGACCATCTCGCCGAACTCAACGGACCGCTTGCCGACAAGGTCATCCAGCAGCGCGTTCCCGAGCCGGCCTGAGCTGTACAAATTGTCAGGCGACAGCCGCCGACCGCTGGTTTAGGCGGTCGGACCAATGAAGCACTGGTTCAAAGACCAGCATTTCCGCTCGCTGCTGAAAAACAGCAGCTATCTTGGAATCTCCAAGATCGTCGCCGCACTCGCTGGCGTCGCAATGCTCGCGTTTGCGGGCCGCGGCCTCGGTGTAATCCTGTTCGGCACGCTCATCCTCATCACGAGCTACGCGAAGGCCGTGAACGGGATCGCGAAGTTCCAGTCCTGGCAGCTGATCGTCCGCTACGGGGGACATGGAGTGGCGCACGGCGATCCGGAGCATTTCAAGGTCGCTACCGGGTTCGCATTCGCGCTCGACGTCGTCAGCGGCCTGGCAGGGATGCTCGTCGGCGTTGCGCTATTGCCGTTCATCGGCAGCTGGGTAGGCATCACCCCCGAATATCTCTGGCTGGGTGTCCTCTATTGCACGGCCTTGCCTCTCATGAGCTCCGCGACGCCCGACGGCGTGCTCCGGGTGCTCGACCGTTTCGACCTCATAAGCTGGTCGGGGACGGTCACTCCCATCGGACGCGCGATCCTTGCAGGTATCGCGTTCCTGCTGGGCGCGTCACTGCCCGGCTATGTCGCGATCTGGTGGGTCACCGAGCTCGCTGGTAACATTTACATGTGGCATCTCGCCTGGCGCGAGCTGAAGCGTCACGGATTGCTTGAAGGCCTGAGGCCGACGCTCAAGCCGACCACCCTTCCCGGCGCCTGGCGTTTCGCCATCAACGTCAATCTTGCATCGAGCGTCCAGGCAGTGTGGGGGCCGATCGGCCGCCTCGTCGTTGGCGGCCTTCTCGGCCCCGCCGGCGCGGCGCTCTTCCGTGTCGCGTCGACGCTCTCGGACAGCGCCCAGAAGCCGGCCGACCTCCTCGGGAAAGCCTTCTATCCCGAGGTCATGCGCATGGACCTCTCGTCGAAGAAGCCCTGGAAGCTCATGCTGCGCGGCACCGCCGCTGTAAGCATGGTGATGCTGATCGCCATCGTGCTGCTGATCATCGGCGGAAAGCCGCTCCTCGCCCTGATCTTCGGCAAGGAGTTCGTCGGCGCCTACGAACCCCTCGTCATCCTCATGGTAATCCCGTTCCTCGGCATTTTCGGCTTTCCGCTGAGCCCGATGCTCTACGCGCTCGGCCGGTCAAGCGGGCCGCTCAAGGCGAAGCTCCTCGGCAGCGCGGCCTTCTTCATCGCGATCGCCCCTCTGTCCTGGAAATGGGGAGTGATCGGCGCCGCTGCGGCGCTGGTGCTTGCCAACACCGTAAACTTTGTTGCGATGGTGGTGCAGCTTCGTACCGAGCATCGCCGCGTGCGGCCGAAAACGGCCTAGAGGGTTCGCTTACCCGACCCCCGCGCCTCTCCATCCTCTCGCCGAAAGGACTGCGGGCGATGGTCTAGGCGATCGAGTTTACGACGGCGATCGGCTCCCAGTCGCCAAGGCCGCTCTGTCTTGCGAAGTCTTCCGGGAAGGGCTCGCCCGCGTGGATGCCGCCAGTGACGAAAACCGTGTCGAACCCCATGCGGGCGGCACCGAGCACGTCGGTCTGGAGACCATCGCCTACTGCAAGGACTTCATCGCCTGGCGGATTTCCCGCGCGGTGCAGGGCATGACGGTAGATCGCCGGATGCGGCTTGCCGTACCAGGTCACCCGGCCGCCGAGCCCCTGGTACAGGTCCGCGATCGCGCCCGCACAGGGCTCGGGAACGCCGCCGCGGATCACCATCCTGTCGGGATTGAGGCAGTGGAAGTGGACATCGCGCTCCGACCAACGCTCTAGATCCTCGAGGTAATCCTGCGGATGCGGACGCTCTCCTGTAAGGCCAGTGCAGGCAAGGTCGGTGAAATCTTCGCTTTCAGCAATCTCGATGCCGCGTCCTTCGAGGATCTCGCGGTCACCGGCAGTGCCAACGAACCCGACCGGTCGGGCGAGCGCGTTCAACGCCTCGATCCCGGCTTCCCCGCTGGTGGCGACGAAGTCATAGGCATCCCGCGGAAGGCCGATCCGGGCGAGCTGCTGCTCGACCGCCTCGGC
>Ga0068864_100003627_pt1 | contig 12763 bp, 9 predicted proteins | sample KBSSwiS72_FD_66586 | JGI IMG/M metagenome (GOLD analysis project Ga0068864, IMG submission 66586) | Switchgrass rhizosphere microbial communities from Kellogg Biological Station, Michigan, USA - KBS Switchgrass S7-2 | ecosystem: Host-associated > Plants > Roots > Rhizosphere > Soil ...
GCCATCGAGGCGATGGCAGAGGCCGTCCGCCTCGATCCCCAATGTGCGATGTGCCTGTGGGGCGAGGCTTGGGCGTCGGGTCCAACGATCAATTACAAGAAGACTGAGGACGAGGTCGCGAAACTAGCGGAGATGGCCGACAAGGCGGCCGATCTCGCCAAGACGCATGGTACCGATCGCGAGCGTGCGCTCATTCACGCGCTGCAGCTGCGCTACCTGAACGGTGGCGGCGGGAAAGATGGCGACCTTCACTTTGCGAAGGCGATGGCGGCGCTGGCGAGCCGGTATCCGAACGACAAGGAGATTGCCGTGATCGCCGCCGATGGGTGGCTGATGACGAAGGCAGAGTCAGCAGAAGATTATAAGCTCAATGCCGAGCTCGCGATCCCGCTGCTGGAGCGGGTGTTGAAGAGCGATCCAGACTACACGCCTGCGATCCACTTCTACATCCACGCGACGGAGGACGCGAAGGTGCCTTCCCTTGCCGAACCTTATGCCGATCGCCTTGCAGCGCTCGCTCCCAAGGCCAGCCATCTCGTCCATATGCCGAGCCACACCTACTACTGGATCGGCCGATACGAAGACGCCGCAAAAGCGAACATGCGAGCTGTCGAGATCGGGATCGACAATGCGAAACGCCTTGGCCTTGAACCGCCGGCCGGGGCCTGGGGTCTGCCTTACCACATCCACAACGTAACCTTTGGGCTTGGCGGCGCGCTCGAGGCTGGCGACGCAGAGATCGCGTTACGGCTGGGCAGGCCGCTGGTCGAGAGAGCGCAAGTGCGGACGGACACACCGGCTTACAGTCAGATGATCGCCGCGAACGGCTATTACGCATTGGCACTATTTGCTGACCCGGCCGAGGTGCTGGCACTTCCGGAGCCGAAAGTGCCGTTCCTGGTGGCGGCGTGGCACTATGCGCGCGGTGAAGTCTTTGCCCGACGCAATGATGCGGCAAGCGTTCGCAAGGAAGCGGCTGCAATCCACGGAATCACCGGCGAGCTCAGTAAGGACGACGGCTCACTTCAAGCTCAGACCATGACGTTCATCGCCCGCAACGTGCTGGTGGGCCGCGCCGCGATGCTCGAGGGTCGCCCGGCCGAAGCTGCAACCTCATTTTCGCAGGCCGCAGAGCTCGAAGAAGGGGATGACTTCAGGTCCGTCGCCGATCCTCCTGCTTGGCATTATCCGGTGAGGCGTGACCTTGCAGCGGCACTGCTCAAATCGGGCGACGCTGCCGGTGCGAAGCTCCAGGCGGTGGCCGCGCTGAAATTCCGCCCGAAAGATCCAGGGACGATCGCTCTGCTTTCAACGCTTGAGACGCGTACGGCCGCCCGCTAGGCCGCGCCATGGCTAAGCGGCCCAAATCGTCCATTCCCCGCTACAAGCGGAAGAAACAGCGCTCGTTGCTGCGCCGGTCTATCGGCTGGCTCGTCAAGCTGGTTGTCGCTTTCTTCCTCATTTCGACGCTCTGGGTGCTTGCCTACAGGTACGTGAACCCACCCATTACGCTCACCATGATCGGGGACCTGATCGCTGGACGGGGCGCTTCAAAGGACTGGATGCCGATCGAGCGCATTGACCGCGACATGGTCCGCGCGTCGATTGCAGCGGAAGACGGAAAGTTCTGCTCTCATCATGGTTTCGATTTCGAAGCCATTGAGGACGCGATGAAAAGAAACGCGTCTGGCGGCCGCATCCGTGGTGGATCGACGATCAGCCAGCAGACCGCAAAGAATGCCTTCCTGTGGCAGGGCGGTGGCTATGCGCGCAAAGGCGTCGAGGCTTGGTTCACCTTCCTCGTCGAGCACCTCTGGGGCAAGCGCCGCATCATGGAAGTCTACCTCAACCTCGCCGAGACGGGCATCGGCACCTACGGTGTCAATGCCGGGTCGGAGCGTTACTTCGGCCATGACGCGAGCGCGATGAGCCCGACGGAGGCGGCCAGGATCGCAGCCGTTCTTCCGCTTCCGAAAAAGCGTGGCGCCGTTGCTCCCAGGGGTTTCACGCGCCGCTATGGCAATACGATTGCTGCTCGAATCCCCACCGTCATGCGCGGCGGCCTCGATGCATGCGTCTACCAGGGCGAGCCGACGCCGGTGAACAGGGCGCCTCCGGTAGTCACCAAGCAGCCGCGACCACTTCCGGGTGAGGAGTATGAAACCGCAAAGCCGCTGCCGCCGGTCGAGAATGTCGTGCAAGAACTCCCTCCGGCGTCCACCGAGCCGTTGGAAACGACGCAACCCGCACCGGCACAGGATAATGTCGAAGCTCCCGCGCCTGAACGTCCCCAGGAACCTTCGAACGGCGTCTAGCCGATGCGCCGAACGGTTCGCGAAGCGCTTCCGCGAACGGAACGGCCCCTCTCTCCTGTCCGTTGAAGCTGAGATTTCCAGGCAAGGAGGAGTAAATGGCAACGAGTACCCAGAGCCGCACCTCAAACCGTTCGAATTCGAGCTCGAGCCGCAGCAGCTCGGGCGAAAATCGCACCCGCGGTAGCCGGAGCGGGAACCGCAGTGCTTTTTCCTGGGGTGAAGGAGCAACCCCGATCATCGCGGCTGCGCTCGGTGGGGCAGCGATTGGTTTTGCTGCCAATTACGGCCGCAAGCTCCTGATGCAAGGCATGGAAGCGGCAGTTGGCGACTGGGACGAGATCCTTGCCGCCGAGCATGACATGGCGATCGCGATCTTCGACAAGATGCTGGCTACCGACACGACGCAGACCTTCAAACGCAAGATGCTGCTGATGAAGCTGACCCACGCGCTCGACAAGCATTCGCACCAGGAAGAAATGGTCGTCTATCCGGCGCTGCGCGAGGCGAACGAAGCGGCCGACGCGGACCACCTCGAGGGCGAGCACGGATATATCAAGACGTTTATTTATGAACTCAACAAGATAGGGCCGGAAGCTCCCAACTGGCTCGAGAAGGTTCGCGAGTTCCGGCAACTGGTCTCGACCCATGCGCACATGGAAGAGGAACAGGTCTTCCCCCGCTTCAAGCAGGGAATGAGCGAAGAACAGAACGCCCGGGTCACGAGCCTCGTCAACCGAGACGGTTTCTGGATGGCGTGAGTCTAGCCGACGAGGGCGAGCTTTGGCTGCTCCTGTACGGAGAGGTCGACGCTCCCCTCGCCGCTTATGCGCTCGATGCGGGCTGCAACTTCGCCGTCGAGGGTGAAGTCGCGCCCCGCGACGATCACGGCTTCTCCGCCGGATTTCAGCGGAAGGATGAAGCGCAGCAAACCGTTTGAACCGCGCAGGCCGGCCATTTCGATCGCGATTTGCGCGGCAAGGCAACCGTCCGGCACACGAACTGTCATCTGGAGACGAGTTCGCTTTGCAAGATCGGTCAGCGGCTGCACACGCTTGACGGTTACGCGCGGCGCCTCGTCTCCCGAACGTCGATCCAGCTCCACCGCCAGCAGCCCGCATTGCCCGACCTTCGCAGCAGCCTCCAGCGCCGCAGTTGCTTCCTCGTCGAATGCAGTCGCCACAAACTGGCCCGAGCTGTCGCTCAGTGTCGCCATCATGTAGCGCCTGCCCTTGGCGGAAGTTCGCCAGCGCGCCTCCTCGACGAGTGCAGCCATGGTCGACCCGACACGCTCACCCTCGGCAATTTGAAGATTGGCGATCTCGGCGAATGTTTTCACCTTGTGCGCCGCGAGCAGGTGGCGCGAAGCGTCGACCGGGTGCGCCGAGAAATAGAAGCCGAACGCGTCGCGCTCGGCTGCCATACGCTGCGCCAGCGTCCAGGACGCATCTCGCGGCAGCCGGATCGGCGCGGCCTCGGCGGAATTCGCTCCGAACAATCCTGCTTGCCCGCTCGTGCGCTGGTCATATGCACTCGCGGCGTGGGCGAGGATCGTTTCTGCGGCCGCGAACACTGCTGCCCGTTCGGATTTGATGCTGTCGAAGGCGCCTGCCCCGGCGAGGCCTTCCAGCTGGCGCCGGTTGAGCAGCCGCGGATCGATCCGCGCCGCGAAATCCTCGAGACTGGTGAAGGGCCCCGTCCGTTCGCGCTCCTCGACCAGAGCCTCCATGGCCTTTTCGCCGACACCCTTCAGCGCGCCCAGTGCGTATCTGACTGCGCCGTCTTTCACCGTGAAGAAGGCGTTGCTCGCATTGATGTCGGGGGCCAAGCACTCGACGTCACCGCGGCGCATGTCTTCGACGAAGATAGACAGCTTGTCCGTCAGCGCCATGTCGAAGCTCATCGAGGCAGCGTAGAATTCAGCGCGGTGGTGAGCTTTTAGCCAGGCGGTTTGATACGCGACCAGAGCATAAGCCGCCGCGTGGCTCTTGTTGAAGCCATAGCCAGCAAACTTGTCGATCAAGTCGAACAGCTCGTTCGCCTTGGCTGCCGGGATGCTGTTGTGCTTAGCGCAGCCTTCGACGAACGTTACCCGCTGATCGTCCATCTCGGACTTGATCTTCTTGCCCATCGCCCGCCGGAGAAGGTCAGCGCCTCCGAGCGAATAGCCGGCGAGCACCTGGGCCGCCTGCATCACCTGTTCCTGATAGACGAAGATACCGTAGGTCTCGGACAGAATGCCTTCGAGAAGCGGGTGCGGATATTCAATCGCAACGCGACCATTCTTGCGGTCACCGAACAGGGGGATGTTGTCCATCGGGCCCGGACGATAGAGTGCAACGAGGGCGATGATGTCGCCGAAGCCGGTCGGGCGGACGGCCGAGAGCGTTCGTCGCATGCCCTCGGATTCGAGCTGGAATACGCCGACGGTGTCGCCGCGCTGGAGCAGCTCGTAAACGGCAACATCGTCCCAGGGCAGCGCGCCGAAATCGATTTCGATGCCTTGCTCGGCAAGCAGGCGCTGCCCCTCCTTCAGGACGGAGAGGGTTTTTAGACCCAGAAAGTCGAACTTCACCAACCCCGCGGCTTCGACATATTTCATGTCAAATTGCGTGACCGGCATATCGGAACGAGGATCGCGGTACAGCGGCACGAGCTCGTCAAGCTGCCGATCGCCGATCACGACCCCGGCCGCGTGCGTCGACGCGTGTCGCGGAAGACCCTCGAGTTTCATGGCGAGATCGAACAGTCGCTTGACGTCAGGATCCCTGTACTCGGCGGCAACTTCCGGAACTCCGTTCAGCGACCGCTCGAGCGTCCACGGGTCGGCGGGGAGGTTCGGGATCAATTTCGCGAGCCGGTCGACATGGCCGTAGCTCATCTGCAGCACCCGGCCGGTGTCCTTCAGAACCGCGCGCGCCTTGAGCCGTCCGAATGTGATGATTTGCGCGACCTTGTCCCGGCCATACTTGCGCTGGACGTAGGAGATAACCTTGTCGCGGTGGGTTTCGCAGAAATCGATGTCAAAGTCCGGCATCGACACGCGTTCGGGATTGAGGAACCGCTCGAACAGCAGGTTCAGAGCGATCGGATCGAGATCGGTGATCGTTAGCGCCCAGGCAACGACCGAACCGGCGCCCGAACCGCGGCCGGGCCCGACCGGGATGTCGTTCGCCTTCGCCCACTTGATGAAGTCCGCAACGATCAGGAAGTAGCCGGCAAACCCCATGCCGGTGATGATGTCGAGCTCATATTCCAGCCGCTCGGCATAGCGTTGCTGATCATCGGCACTTCGGCCCTGCAGGCGCGACGCGAGGCCGGCATGAGCGTCGCGCCGGAGCTGCTCGTCCTCGTCATCGCTAAGCCGCGGCAGGATCGGTTTTCGCTTCGGGGCGGCGACTGCGCAACGCCGGGCGATGACGGCCGTGTTGGCGAGCGCTTCCGGAAGATCGGCGAAAAGCTCTGCCATTGCGGCGCCGTCCTTCAGCCATGCGTCAGCCGACGAGGTGACCCGGTCGGCGCTTTCCACATAGGCGGAGTTGGCGATGCACAGCATTGCATCATGCGCCGCATGGAAGCTCGGGTCTGCGTACGCTGCAGGATTGGTCGCCACCAACGGCAGGTTGCGAGCGTAGGCGAGGTTGATTTGCGCCGTCTCGGACGTGTCTTCGACGAGCTCGTGCCGCCGCGATATCTCGATGTAGAGCCGCTCCGGGAAAAGAGCCTCGAGCATATCGAGATAAGCCTCGGCCTTGAGCTGCTGCCCGTCCGCGAGGAGCCTCGCCAGCGCACCTTCGGCACCGGCGGTCAGGGCAATGAGGCCGCTGTTCAGCCCCCGTAGCTTCTCGAACGCGACGTGCGGCTCCTGCTCGACCGGGCGATCGAGATGCGCTGAAGAAACGAGCTTGCAGAGGTTGGCGTAGCCTTGCTCGTCCTGCGCCAGCAGCGCGAGCCAGTCGATTCCTCCCTCGCCGCCGATCTCCGGCGGCCTCGCGATCGCGATCATCGCGCCGATGATCGGCTGCACGCCTTTGCCGAAACAAGCATCGCTGAACGGCATTGCTCCATAGAGCCCATTGCGGTCGGCCAGGGCGATCGCCGGGAAGCCGAGCTTCGCAGCGCGCTCGGCAATCGTCTTGGGTTCCATCGCACCTTCGAGCATCGTGAAGGATGAAAAAACCCGAAGGGGAACGAACGGCTCGGTCACCAAGCAATTATGGGATGTTCCGAGCCCCTGCGACAAGGAACCGCTGGTGACTTATCCACGAATTATCGTGGCGATTGCCACCGGCCTTCCATGATGTCGCGGATCTCGCGCATGCGACCGACATAGGCATCGCCGATGCACTGGCGATTTGGACAGCGGTCGCGGTATCGCAGAAATCGGTCACGGGTCTGCTCGAGTAATTCTCGCTGTTCAGGCGATGCGGTCGAGACGGAGCGATTATACTGAGCCGCCATGTTGCGATCGAGTGTGGCAAGGCCGGCGTCTGAGCAGACCTCCGTTTCACCCCGGGTCCGGGCATTCGCGCAGTCGAAACTCGGTCTGGTGCCCGCAGGTTTTTGCGACGGAGACGGTATGGCGGGCACCTCGACCGAGCGGGCCGACGGTGCCGTTCGCTGCTGGCTGGCCTCGGGAGCCACCTCGTTCGTCACCTCATTAACCTGCGCGACCGGCTCTGCCGTCCGGGCGAGCGTCGCAAGGGGCGCAATGATCGCGTCTGCATTGCGCAGCAGCACGACGTTCCCATTACCGTTGGCGGGCTGTATCGTGTAGTCGACGTCGGCCATCAGCGTGCGGCGGCCCCCCACGACCGCAACACCGGGCGGCAAGTCCAGCGACAGCGATCCGGAGCAATTGGCCGCTCCGGTTGAACTGTCCGCGCTTTCCATCACCGGATTTTCCATGCGCACGACAGCGTAGGCTGCAAGCTTATCGTAAGCGCCCTGGTCGCTGCCGCGGAGCTGCGCAGCACGGCGGAACAGCTCCCGCTTGATCAGTTCGTACGTGCCATTGCTTGCACATGACTTGTCATTGGTCGAGGCTCCCTCGGTCGTGACCCGCGGATTGGTGAGCTTGTCCTGATCGGAGTTTCCGCGAGTGGCCAGATAGGCCACCAAAATCACCAGCAACACGAGTGCTGCGATAAGTCCGATCGTCGTCCAGCTAAGCCTGCGCATGGGCTTTTGAACGCCTCGCCGCCGGTCCGGCTCCACTATTGGAGTCGTCCCTCGTGGAGGCGCACGACACGGTCCATTCGGGCCGCAAGTCGCTCATTATGCGTCGCGACCAGCGCTGCACTTCCCTCGCCTCGCACGAGGTTCAGGAACTCGGCAAATACCGTGTCCGCCGTTTGCTCATCGAGGTTTCCGGTTGGCTCATCGGCAAGCACGAGCGGCGGCTTGTTGGCCAACGCACGGGCAACCGCGACCCGTTGTTGTTCGCCGCCGGATAGCTTGGAGGGACGGTGCTCGAGCCGTTCGGACAGACCCAGAGTGCCCAGGAGCTGCTTCGCGCGTTCCCTTGCGGCGTCCGGCTCCGCGCCGCGCACCAGCTGCGGAAGGATGACGTTCTCAAGCGCGCTGAACTCGGGAAGAAGATGGTGAAACTGGTAGACGAAGCCCAGCAGGTCTCGCCGAATACGCGTCCGACCATCGTCATCGAGCGATCCGGCTTCCTCTCCCGCGAGCCGGATCGATCCCTCGAATCCACCTTCGAGCAGGCCCACCGCCTGCAACAACGTCGATTTCCCGGACCCCGACGGTCCCAGCAATGCCACGATCTCGCCGGGCTGGATGCCCAGATCAACGCCGCGCAGGACCTCGATCGTCACCTCGCCCTGGGTGAAGCGGCGCCTCAGATTGTTGGTAATAAGGACTGGTTCACTCATATCGCAGCACCTGGACGGGGTCGGTGCTGGCGGCCTTGTAAGCAGGGTAAAGCGTCGCCAGGAACGACAGGATCAGCGCCGTCAGGACGATTGCGGTGACCTCGAACGGGTCCGTCTTCGACGGCAGATCCGTGAGGAACCGAACGGACGGATCCCAAAGATTCTGGCCGGTCAGTGTCTGGATCGCATTCACGACACCCTGCCGGAAGAAGAGGAAAATCGCTCCGAGGATGATGCCGAGGATGATCCCGAGCGAGCCGATCGTCACCCCGACGGTGACGAATACCTTCATCATGCCGCGCCTGCTCGATCCCATCGTTCGAAGGATCGCAATGTCGCGGGTTTTTGCCCGCACAAGCATGATCAGCGACGACAGGATGTTGAATACTGCGACGAGGACAATCAGTGACAAGACCACGAACATCGCGACACGTTCGATTTCGAGGGCCTGGAAAAGCGCCGAGTTCATCTGTCGCCAATCCACGATGACGCCTCTGCCCTGGATCAAGCGCTGCAGCGGAGCGACGATCTCCTGAACCTTGTCCGGATTGGTAGTCTGGACTTCGACCAGGCCGACCTGGTCGCCCATCAGGAGCAATTCCTGGGCATCCTGCATCGGCAGCAGCACGAACGCCTTGTCGTAATCATAGACGCCGATCTCGAAAACGGCGCCAACCGTGTAGGTGACCTCCCGCGGCACGGTGCCGACCACTGTCGATCGTCCTTCCGGATTCCACAAAGTGATCTGGCTACCGGGATAGGCGCCCAGAGTGTCTGCAAGCCGCGAGCCGATTGCGACGAGGCCGCTCCCGGGCGTGACCTTTGTCATGTCTCCAGCGCGGACGTTGCGCATGATCGTTGCGTTGTGGCGGATGTCTTCGACGCGCATGCCGCGCACCAGCACGCCCTCGAAGCGGCCGTTCGCGGTTGCCATGAGCGGCGTTTCGATCAGCGGCACGGCGGAGGTAACGCCCGGCGTCTTCTTTGCCTGATCGGCGATCTGCTGCCACCCGCTGAGACGGCCATCATAGCCCTGCACGACGGCATGTCCGTTCAGGCCGACGATCTTGTCGAACAGCTCTGCCCGAAATCCGTTCATCACGCTCATGACGATGATCAGCGCGGCAACTCCGAGCGCGACCGCGACGAGGCTGATGCTCGCAACGAGGAAGATGAAGCCCTCGCCCTTGCCGGGGAGCAGATAGCGTCGGGCGAGCATGCGCTCGGCGCGATTGAGGATCATGCGGTAAGCCTTGCCAGCGCGCTTTCGAGGCTCAGCTCTTGGCGATCCCCCGTTGAACGGCGCTTTAACTCCACGGTGCCGTTGGCAATGCCACGCGGACCGATAATCACCTGCCAGGGCAGGCCGATCAGGTCCATGGATCCAAGCTTCACGCCGCCGCGCTCGTCACGGTCGTCATAGAGAACCTCGACTCCGGCTTCGTGCAGCTTTTCATAGAGTGTGTCTGCTGCAGCGACGCTTGCCTCATCGTCAGCGCGCATCGTCACCAGGCCAACCCGCCAAGGCGCGACCGCTTCGGGCCAAATGATGCCGGCATCGTCGTGGCTAGCCTCGATGACCGCGCCGACGAGCCGCGATACGCCAACGCCATAGCTTCCCATCATCGGCGTCACTGGAGTTCCATCGCGTCCGGACACCTTAAGACCCATGGAGGCCGAATATTTGTCGCCGAAGTAGAAAATATGGCCAACTTCGATGCCGCGGCCCGTTCTCTGCCGGTCGGGCGGCACCGCGTTCCAGCGCGTGTCGTCGTGAGTCTCGTCCGTTGCCGCGTACGTAGAATTGACGCGGTCAAACAGGCCCTGGAGCCCCTCTTCGTCACCGTAGCGGAGCTCCGACTGCTGCCAGTCGAACTGCTCGTAGGCTGCATCGTAGAAGACCTCGCTTTCACCGGTCGGGGCGAGGACGATGAACTCATGGCTGAGATCGCCGCCGATCGGGCCTGACGCCGCCTTCATCGGGACAGCCTGGATGCCCAACCGCTGGAACGTGCGGAGGTAGGCGAGCATCTGCGTATAGTAGCTCTGTCGCGCGCCTGCTTCGTCGAGATCGAAGCTGTAAGCGTCCTTCATCAGGAACTCGCGCCCACGCATGACGCCGAAGCGCGGCCTCACCTCGTCGCGGAACTTCCACTGGATGTGATAGAGCGTCCGCGGCAGGTCACGATAGCTCTTCACCTCGTCACGAAAGAGCGATGTGATCATCTCCTCGTTGGTAGGCCCGTAGAGGATCTCGCGATCGTGTCGGTCGCGAATACGCAGCATCTCGGGGCCGTAGGCGTCGTAGCGGCCACTTTCACGCCAAAGGTCCGCCGACTGCAGCGTCGGCATCAGCATTTCCTGTGCGCCCGCCCGGTCCTGCTCTTCGCGCACGATCTGCTCGATCTTCTTGAGCACGCGGAAGCCCAGCGGCAGCCAGGCATAGATGCCTGCAGCTGTCTGCCGCACAAGACCGGCCCGCAGCATCAGCTTGTGGCTGACGATCTGGGCGTCTGTGGGGCTTTCCTTGAGAACGGGAAGAAAGGCACGGGACCAGCGCATGGGCCGGCGCTCTAGCGGTCATTCATCGCGACTGGCAACTGCGCGACGCTGTGGCCTGGCCGACACAGGCGCAGCACAAACGCAACCCGCATTAATTTCCTGCAGTGACAAGGCAGCCGGGATAGGCCTACTCAGCGCCTGTCCGAACAACTGGCTCTTGGGTCGGGTTCGGGGCCGCGGAAAGCGACTGGGGACGCTCGCCGCGACACATCCAAGGGGGCTGACGAGCAATCGTCACGCAGGGCGCCCGGATCGCTGGTCGATCCGGGCGTTTGCATTTTCAGCTGCTCCGCTCCGAGCTCCGATCACCCATGCTTGATCATCCTTGTTGACGTGAACCCCGTGTTGGTGTGATCAGCCTGCCGCGCCATTCGCGCTTCACGCTACGCTTTCGGAATAGGAGGAAGCATGCGCAATCGATGGACGGCAGCTTTCCTTGCTGCAGCACTCGCCGGTACATCGGCGCCAGCCCAGGTCCCGGCACACGACCAGACCGGTCAAACCACCGAAACGCAGGAACGCCAGCACGCTCCCAAGACCGATCTTGTTTGGAACCTTCTTGGCGCCCTTGGCCTGCTCGGGCTCGCCGGAATGTGGCGGAGCTCCGACAATGATGGTTACACGGACGATCCGATTTGATCGGACAGAGAGGAAGTTCGACATGCGCATGACAACGACTCTCGCGATTGCCGCTTCGGCTCTTCTCGCTGCTGCGCCGGCGATGGCGCAAAATGACGCTGCGACCGCCAACTCGTCGGGCGAGCCTGCAGCCAACGAAGTCGACGCCAACGCGACGGATCTGAACGCGGTCGGCAGCACGACGACGACGACCGACGTGAACACGACGACAGCGACGACGACCACCGCGATCCCCGTGGACGAGAACGACATGGCGCCGGTCCCGGAGCAAAAGAAGAGCTTTCCGTGGGGGGTGGTCGGCCTACTCGGGCTACTCGGGCTGATCCCCCGGGCGCGGCGCGGCTAACGACGCGATGTTCCCGTTTGTCCCCGGGCAAAAGGCAGCTCAGGCCAGCACCTCCCCCGTCGCAAGCGGATGACCAGGGACAAGCGCGGACAGTCAACCGACCTCGTCGCGGGCGGGCGCCGGAAAGAATGGCGCGGGCGCCTCGTGAACGTGCCCGTCGAGAGGGCTTCAACTATCCTGTTCGACAGCGTCGATGACCTGCACGGCAGCGGGCCGGGGCTGGGAACCTATCGATACGGGCTGCAGGGCACTGCCACCCATTGGGCATTGGCGGAGGCCTTGACGGCGCTCGAGCCTGGCGCAGCCGGCACCGCCCTTTACCCGACTGGCCTCGCCGCGATCACGACACCGCTGCTGGCGCTCCTGTCACCCGGCGAGGACCTGCTGGTGCCCGATAGCGTATATGGTCCGACGCGGAAATTCTGCGAGACGATCCTCAAGCGACTTAAGATTGCGACCCGTTACTACGATCCGCTCGTCGGCACCGGAATCCGGGATCTCGTCGGTGAGAATACAAGAATTATCCTCCTGGAAAGTCCTGGCTCGCTGACGATGGAAGTCCAGGACGTTCCGGGGATTTGCGCCGTTGCACGTGAGCGCGGCATCATCACCATCCTCGACAACACATGGGCAACGCCGCTTTTTTTCCCGGCAATCGAGGCGGGTGTCGACGTGACGGTCCTCGCCGCGACGAAATATGTCGGCGGCCATGCCGACGTGATGCTGGGAGCGGCAACGGCGACGGAGCGCTTTTATAAGCAAGTTCAAGCCGCGACGTGGGACATGGGTTTCGCTGTTTCACCGGACGACGCGTGGCTCGGTTCACGGGGGCTGCGGACGATGGCGTTGCGGCTGAAGCAACATGAAGCGGGCGCACTCAAGGTCGCTCATTGGCTGAAAGAACGACCTGAAGTCGGCCTCGTCCTCCATCCCGCACTTCGAGACTGCCCGGGCCACGAATTCTGGAAGCGCGATTTCAAGGGTTCGTCCGGGCTTTTTTCATTCGAGCTCAG
>Ga0068864_100003630_pt1 | contig 12763 bp, 12 predicted proteins | sample KBSSwiS72_FD_66586 | JGI IMG/M metagenome (GOLD analysis project Ga0068864, IMG submission 66586) | Switchgrass rhizosphere microbial communities from Kellogg Biological Station, Michigan, USA - KBS Switchgrass S7-2 | ecosystem: Host-associated > Plants > Roots > Rhizosphere > Soil ...
TAGCCGTCCGGGTAGCGCTCGAGATAGTCCTGGTGCTCTGGCTCGGCCGCCCAGAATTCGCCGGCGGGCGACACCTTCGTCACGACGCGGCCTGGCCACAGGCCGGAGGCCGTGACATCGTCGATTGTCCGCAGTGCCTCGTCACGCTGCGCCTCGGAGACATAGAAGATCTCCGAGCGATACGAACTTCCGACATCGTTGCCTTGGCGATTCAACGTGGTGGGATCGTGAATCTGAAAGAAGAACTCCAGAAGATCACGATAGCTGATACGTAGCGGGTCGAATTCGATCTCGATGGCCTCGGCGTGAGATCCATGGTTGCGATAGGTCGCGTTCGGTACGTCGCCGCCCGTATATCCAACGCGGGTGTTGACTACGCCGGGCAGTCGGCGGATCAGGTCCTGCATGCCCCAGAAGCAACCGCCGGCAAGCACTGCACGTTCATATTTGCTCGTCACCATAAGTCCTCTCTGTTTCCGACGTGGACATTGACGACATCACGCTGGTGGGTTCAACGATCACAGAATACCGTCGTTGCCAACGTACACCGATCCGCTCTCGAACCTCACTCTTGTGAACGCAGTGCGGAGGCGGAATAGCGGCCAACGAGCACTGCGTGGTCGTCCGTTGCTGTGTCCAGCGCGAGATGCCCGGCGTCGAGGACGTCGGTCGTTCGTGCGAGTGACCTCATGCGACCTCCTCGCACCCATCAGACCAGACACGCAGCCGCGGATCTATCAGACGAACGTATCGACGACACCTTAGGTGAGCCGACGGCCCGGGTCGGCACCGCCCAGGGACGCGAAGTTCACCTCGTACAAGACTAATGGTCCACAGCTGAGCTGTCGGGCAGGGCTAAGGCGGCCGATGACCGATACCAAAGTCTTATGGATTTCCGTGGTAGGGGTGGCGCATCCTCTGCCGGGAATCGCCTCGCCACGGCCCAACCAGGGGCTCTTGCCGAGACACGCAGACGGGAGTATGTGGACGTGGCTGAATCTGCAGAAGCGAGAAGCGATGTTCCGCTCGAGAGTTCCCTTCCGGCCGGCGCGGCTCCTCTGGAGTCGATTCTGTGCACCGAGGAGCTGCACCGCCGCCCATCGCGTCCGCCTGACTACGAAAAGGAAAATCGCGCGCTCGTGAAGCTGGTCAGCGCATTGTCCGATTCGCCGAGCACCATCCTTCAGACACTCGCTGAAACGATCCTGGATATTACGCAGTGTGACTCGGCTGGCCTGAGCCTGCTGACGAAGGATGGCACGACGCCTGACGTGTGCGGCGAGAGGTTCTATTGGCCAGCTATCGCCGGGATGTGGAATCCCCACGTGGGAGGTGGGACGCCACGCGATTTCGGTCCCTGCGGAGACGTGCTCGATCACAATCGTACCCTGTTGTTCAGGCATTTCGAACGACGCTACCCCTACTTGCTGCCGGTCATTCCGGCCGCCGAAGAATGCTTATTGGTCCCGTTTTACGTCGCCGGCGAGGCGGTCGGAACCATCTGGGCGATCATGCACGGCGACCGTCGCACGTTCGACGCGGAAGACGACCGGGTCATGGCCTCACTGGGGAAATTCACCTCTTCGGCATATCAAGCACTCAGACACATAGAGGACCTCAGACTTCAGGTGTCCAAGCGCGAAAAGGCGGAAGCAGAAGTCCGCGAATTGGCCAAAGGGTTGGAGGCGCAGATCCGGCGTCTCGTCGAGGCCAATGTCGTGGGAATTGTCATGTGGAACCTCGACGGTGCCATCACCGGTGCCAACGATGCATTTCTCCGCATGGTGCAATACGACCGTGACGATCTCGCCTCCGGTCGTGTCCGCTGGACGGACCTGACGCCATCCGAATGGCGTGGCCATGACGAACAGGCAGCAGCTGACTTGAAGGCGACCGCCGTCTTTCAGCCCTTCGAGAAGGAGTACTTTCGGAAAGACGGCAGCCGAGTGCCGGTCCTTCTCGGCGGCGCGCTCTTCGAAGGAAGTGGGAACGACGGTGTCGCGTTCGTCCTCGATTTGAGCGAACAAAAGCGAGCCGCGAAAGCTTTGCGCCGCAGCGAGGCCTTCCTCGCGCAAGGCCAGCGTCTCAGTCAGATCGGCACCTTTTCCTGGCGCGTGGAGACAGACGAAATCACGTGGTCAGAACAGCTCTATCGCATCTACGAGCTCGAGATCGGCGTGCCTGTGACGCTCGAACTGATCCGGACTCGGGTCCATCCGGGCGACGTCAGTGTGATCGAGAAGATGAAAATGGCCCTTCTGGCACGCGACGGCGGCAGCGACTTCGAATGGCGGTACCGACTGATGATGCCCGACCGCTCGATCAAGTATCTGGATGCAGTCGCTCGCGCGATCCGGGACCAGGATGGACAACTGGAGTACATCGCGGCCATTCAGGATGTCACGGCGCGCCGCCTATCGGACGAGGCACTTGACAATGCGAGAGCGCAGCTCACACATGTGGCCAGGGTCACGAGCCTCGGAGTGTTGACGGCGTCAATCGCGCACGAACTCAACCAGCCGCTGTCCGGCATCATCACCAACGCGAACACATGTCTGCGGATGCTTGCTGCCGATTCGCCAGACGTCGATGGTGCGCGTGAAACGGCCCGGCGGACGATTCGCGACGGCAATCGTGCGTCAGAAGTAATCGCGCGATTGCGTGCTCTGTTCACGAAGAGGGAGTCAACGACCGAGCCGGTGGACCTGAACGAGGCGACGCGAGAAGTGATTGCCCTGGCGTCCAGCGACCTGCAGCGAAGCCGGGTGATTCTGCGGCAGGAGTTGGCCGACAATCTTCCGCCAGTGAATGGCGATCGTGTCCAGCTTCAGCAAGTGATTCTCAATCTGCTACGGAACGGGTCAGACGCGATGAGCGGCATTGACGATCGTCCGCGACAACTGGTCGTCAGCACGACACGAGACGAAGACGAACGGGTTCGTGTGACAGTCCGCGATGTCGGCGTCGGGTTAGACCCTGAGAATACGGACAAACTGTTTGATGCGTTCTACACGACGAAGAGCGGCGGCATGGGCATCGGGCTCTCCGTGAGTCGGTCCATCGTCGAGCGGCATCATGGCCGTCTGTGGGTCGAACCGAACGATGGACCCGGCGCAACCTTTACGTTTTCGATTCCGCTCACGCACTCACCTCTCGCTGAATAAGGACCTGGTCGAGATGTCCTTCGACCGGCGCGCTAAGAGCTGTGGCTTCGCGGATCGTCCGTTGAATTGACGTACTCGATGCCGAGCGGTCCAATCGCGGTCACTTGCGTGACGTAGTCACCGGATTTCGCCCAGTGAAAATGGGGCGTATTGCCAGGCAGAACGACGACGCTGCCAGGCGGATACGCCTGCAGCTTGTCGGGATCGAAGCGATCGCCCAGGCCGATGTAGAACACGCCGGACATCACCGTGTAAACCCGATCCTCCGGGTGCCGGTGTGGCATCAGCTTCACGCCGCTCGGTACACGGATCCTGATCGTGTAGGGGCCGGCGTCCGAGGGACGGCCGACAACGACTGCAAGTCTGACCGAGGATGGGAAGGCACCAAAGGGCTTCCATTCGATGTCTTCGGACAGGACCGACTTGAAAAGGTCCTGGCCCGGCTGGTGAGTTCGAACCGTACCTTGCTGTGCCCCTCCGACGATTCCTTCTTCCTCAGCTCGCATAGCCAGCCTCCCGCTCACATCTGACACGTTGTCCACGCCTCGGCGATCCGCATATCCTCCGGTGAATCGAGGTCGAAGGCCGCCCGCGGATTCGCAATCTCGTCGGGACTGGGACGCTCGCCGTCATAGAGCAGCGAACGAGCGCCGATATCGCCGCATAGCCGAAGAACGTGGTTGTAATAGTGCATGGGCAGAATCGCCGGCGGACCCGCGTAACGGCCCGAACGCGAGACGCACGCGATGCGGGGCGCTCGGCGCCAGTGGTCGTACAACCTGCGCAGGTCGTCTGGGATGATGCGGTATTGGTCGCACGGCAGGACGAGCAACGCGGCTCGCCGCCCCTGTGCTGCGCGCACCGCAGACCGGAGGGTCGCCGCCAGTCCTTCCTCCCACTCGTCGTTCACTCGCACGTCTACCGGCAGGTCAACGATGACTTCACTGTGCCGAGCCTGGTCGCACCCGAGAATCGCCACCACTTCACCGACCTGTGCGCTCAGCGCGCACCGGCATTGCCGCCTCAGTAACGGCTCCCCACCGATCGGCACCAGCTGCTTTGCCCGACCGAGCCGGCGCGACCCGCCGGCCGCAAGAATGGCAATGACAAGATCAGGCAACAACGCACGCACCCCGGCGAGCTTCGACACTCCGAGCATTCCTCGTAGCATGCAGCGGCTGGGCATCGCGATGGTTCAGCCGCGCGAGGATCTCGGCTGCCACAGCTATCGCGATCCCCGCTGCAGAGCGGTCGCCGAGATCCAAACCAACGGGACCGTGTACGTTCCCTAGGAGGTGACCGTCGCGTTCTCCTGCGAGTGCTGATGCCTGTTCGAGCAGCCACTCCAGTCGATGCGCCGGCCCGAGGACGCCAATGTATGCCAGCCGTCGCCCTGACAGCAGCGACAGCACGCGCGCATCATCGTCGAGACTGTGAGTCATCAGAACCGCCGCCGTGCGAGGTGAACAGACAACCGCATCGACCGCGTCGGCCCAATCGCTGGCGAGCACGGCCCGCGCGTGTGGGAAGCGCGCGCTGGTTGCGAAACGCGCGCGACGGTCGGCGACCGTCACGTGCCACCCCAGCGACGCACCGATGTCACACAACGGCCTCGTATCGTCACCGGCGCCGAAGATCAGCAAACGTGTCACGGGCGGGACGTACTGGACGAGCACATCTGGACCGGACGCCAGTTGACGATCCGGTCGCAGCCACTCTCGCGTCACCGACAACGATTCACCCGCTCGCACAACACGACAGGCGATCATCGAACCTTCATCGCGTCCGGAGGCGCTGGCGAACTGCTCGAGGAATACGACGTGGCCCGGCGTCAGGCGCTCAACCAGGACCTCGATCGAGCCGCCGCAACCGAGGATCGGAACGTCGTCGTCAGAATCGGGATGCGTGTTGAAACGGAGCATCACCGCGGACGTGCTCCGCGTCGCGCGCTCTCCGACGCGTGCGACGTACTCTTCGAGACATCCGCCACTGATCCCCCCTGCGTGCATCCCGGGCAGGCTCACCATCATCGAGCCCAACGGTCGATACGTCGACCCGCGGGCCGAGAACAGCGTCGACAGCGTCCCGGGCGTGCCGGACGCTACCAGACGCTTGGCCAGATCCGCCATCGCCGCCAGTTCGTCGGTCATCGAAGCCCCGTTACCGCTGGGGACATTGGGCGCCCGTGACAATCCACGCGTCAATCAACGCCGCGAACTGCGCCTGCGTGCCGGGCGCTGGAGCGCGCCCGTCGCCCGGCCGAAACGCCCAGGCGATGGCCGAATCCGTGGCCATGTGCTGACGCAGCTTTGCAAGGTCACGATTGCCGTTTCGTGCCGGGTCCTGTATCTGCAGACAAATCTCGCGCAGCGTTTTGCCCTGCCACGCCATCGACGCCGGGGCAAGACCCCAGGCTGGATTTCCGGGGATGGTGGCGATGGACTCCGCAAGCGTCACCGTGTTGGATGCCCCGTGGCATGACCGGCACGGCAACCCCGGTACGCCGACGCCATACCGGCCTCCGAACATCGGCGGAACGTGCGCGTGGAGATCGTCTCCCTGCGTGGCCTGCCGCGTGGCGGGGTGACAGTTCATGCAACGCGGGCTGGTGATCACCTTGGCGGCCTCGACGAAGAGCGCCACGGAACGGGCGTTCTCATCGGTGACTGAGGCGAAGGCGGAGACCGACTTCAGCGGTGTCACCTCGGCCGCCCCCAGCGGAATGGCGGCCGCCCCCGCCAGACAGACCAGCACACGACATGTCGTCAGCGTCGTCATGGGCGAGCTTCTTTCGTATCAGGGTTCGACGATTTCAGCAGTGCGGGATCGATCGGCAGCGTGCGGATCCGTACGCCGGTGGCCGCAAAGATCGCATTCGTGACCGCCGGCGCGATCGCCGACGTGGGCGTTTCGCCGACGCCGCCGGGAAGCTCCACGCTCTTCACCAGATGCGTCTCGACGATCGGACATTCGTTCATCCGCATCGCCCGATAGTCATGGAAGTTGCTCTGCTCAACGCGCCCGCTCTTCAACGTAATCGCGCCATAGAGCGCGGCGGTCAGGCCAAACAACGTTCCGCCTTCGAACTGGGCCGCAATCGTGTCCGGGTTGACGACGATGCCGCAGTCCGCGGCGCAGACGATGCGGCGAACTTTGATTGAGCCGTCCAGCGCCACCTCGACCTCGACGACGGTCGCAGAGTAGCTGCCGAACGCAAACTGCAGCGAGATGCCACGACCCCGGCGGGAGGGCAACGCCTTGCCCCAGTCAGCCTTCTCCGCCGCGAGAGTCAGGACGGCGATCGCTCTCGGATCGACCGCGTGCGCTTGGCGGTATAGAAAGGGATCCTGCTTCGCGGCGTGAGCCAGTTCATCGATAAAGCTCTCGACGACGAAGACGTTGTGGGTCAAGCCGACTCCGCGCCAGAAGGCGGTCTGAATCGCGGGCGGTTCGACCCGCACGTACTCAACCCGCATGTTGGCAAACGCATAGGGCGTCTGTGCCGCGCAGTCGATCACGTCGAACTCGAGACCATCCTTGAACGCCGACGGCACGTAGCGAGCCACTACCGATGAGCCGACGATGCGATGCGTCCACGCGATCGGTTGACCTTTCCCATCGAGACCGGCCGACACGCGGTCGTAGTAGTACGGCCGGTACATATCGTGGCGGATGTCTTCCTCACGACTCCACACGACCTTCACCGGACCATCCACCCGGCGCGCGATCTTGACGGCGAGGAGCGTGCCATCCGCATCGAGGCGCCGGCCAAAGCCGCCGCCCAGGAAATGATTGTGGACTCTGATCGCGGTTTTCGGCAGCCCGGTCAGCTCGGCCACCATACTCTGTGTCCGGGTGGGTGCCTGCGTTCCTAACCAGATATCGCAACCGTCCTTCGCGTAATGAACGGTGCAGTTCATCGGCTCCATCGCGGCGTGCGCGAGGAACGGCATCTGATACACCGCGTCAAGGCGTTGCGCCGCGCCGGCGAGGGCCGTTTCAGCATCGCCCTCATTTCGTGCGACCGCTCCCGGACGCTTGGCGGCCTCTTCGAGTTGACCGACAACGGTTGCCATGTCGACGGCCGCATTCGGTCCGTCATCCCACTCAATAGCGGCAGCTTTGAGCCCCTTCCTGGCCGCCCACATGTGGTCGGCGACAACGGCGACGGCCTCGTCGATGTTGACGACCTGGCGCACGCCCCGCACGGCCAGGGCCGCTCGTTCATTCACGAGTTTCGCGCGTCCGCCGAGCACGGGCGAGATGGCGATCGCCGCGATCTTCATTCCCGGCAGCCTGACGTCGATGCCGAATTCGGTGCGGCCATCGACCTTGTCCCGGCCCTCGAAACGCTTGACCGGTGTCCCGATGATGGACATCGCATCGAGCGGCTTCAGGACCACGCTCTCGCGCGCCGGTACCGGGAGCGTCGCAGCCACGTCGACCAGTTCACCGTATGTCGCACGGCGCGAGCTCGCCGGGTGCACAACGGCGCCGCGTTGTGCCCGACAGGCGCTGACGTCGACAGACCATTGCTTCGCGGCGGCTGCCACCAGCAGCGTCCGGGCCACGGCGCCCGCCTGACGCAATGGCATCCAGAACGCGCGGATCGTTGACGACAAACCGGTCGTCTGACTCTGCAGGATCGCGTTCGCGTAGAGCGCGTCGTCAGGCGGAGCGTGCTCGAGGCGCACCTGGTCGAGGCCGAGCTCGAGTTCTTCGGCCAGCAACATCGCCATCGCGGTGTAGACGCCTTGTCCCATCTCGACCATCGGCATGACGAGCGTCACGGCGTTCTGTCGATCGATGCGGATAAAGGCGTTCGGCGCAAACGGCGTCGCCGCCACTTGTGCCAGCGCCGGGCTCTCGCCGAGAGGGATGGCGAGATCGATGATCAGACTGCCGGAGAGCGCAACACCCGCCTTGATGAAGGCGCGACGATCGAGGGCGACTGACGGCAGCTGTTTGGACATGTGATCTCTCGTATGCGGTGTGCCGTCGCCTTATGTCGTCGCCTGATGAATGGCGGCCCGAATACGCTGATATGTGCCGCACCGGCACACGTTGCCGGACATCGTCGCGTCGATGTCGTCGTCGGTTGGCTTGGGAGTCTTGGCGATCAGCGCCGCGGCCGACATGATTTGGCCCGGCTGACAATAGCCACATTGCACAACGTCGAGTTCGAGCCAGGCATCCTGAAGGGCTTTGCCGATCGGCGATTCTCCAATCGCTTCGATCGTGGTGACGACCTTGTCGGCGATGGTGCTGACCGGCGTCACGCACGAGCGCATTGGCACACCGTCGACGTGAACGGTGCAGGCGCCGCACAGGGCGACGCCACAGCCGAACTTTGTACCCGATAGGCCGATCACATCACGCAGCACCCAGAGGAGCGGCGTGTCAGCATCGACGTCTACCGTCTGGAAAATGCCGTTAACCTTGATCGTGAATGCCATGTGCCACTCTCCTGTGATCTTCGCGCACTGAAGCATCACAACAGACTCGCAGCGCGGGAACTATCAGACGAAGGTATCTACGACACCTTCGTATCACTCCACAATCCGGAGGACCGTCGCGCTCCATGGGCAGAAGCGCCCTCCGCCGAATCCGGTCCCCTGGCGCTCGACGTCTGAAGGGCGTCCATCACAGAGCTCGATAGTTGATTCCGCGAACACCACGTCCTCGAGGTGCCAGTTCCACCCGGCATTAACGTCCGTGCCCGCCACAATTCGACCGTTCGGAATCCGCGCCTGACCACCGCCTTGCGCCGCGCGCGCAGCGGCGACCTGGTCAGCGCCCGTCACGGAGACGCGAAAGGTCTCGCCCGCGACGGCGAACGTCACCACCGCACGCGTTGATGGGCCTGCCGGCGGGCTGCCGCCGCATGCGCTCGTCATGCACGTTCCACAGATCGCAACGGTGATGAATCTGGAGACATGCATTGTCGTCAGTGTCCGGATTCGGCGTGGATGAAATGGCGCACCGTCGGTTCACCATCCGTCCGCATCTGGACCAGGCGCTCGACGTCGCCATCGCTACGAGTGACGCGCTCGTGCTGGCGAAGATGCTCAGCCCACGAGACGACGATGAAGGTCTCGAGGTACACGTCGGCTCGCTCGAGATCGCGATAGAGACCCCAGCGTGACGCGCCGTCGCGCCGTCTGACACGTTCGTTTTTCCGCATCGCCTGCAGGAATCCCTCGCGGTTCTTCGGCTCGACGCGGTAATGCACGGTGATCAGCACCGGCCCCTGCTCGAGTTTCGGCGCCACGTCCGCCACGATCGCCGGCATTCGCCAGTGATTCCATGGACTGACATCCGCCACCCCGTCGGGCAGCCGCATCCACAGACCGAACACCGTCGTCGCGATCGTGCCAACTCCGGCCCATGCGAGCGCGGTCTCGATGCCGGCACGCGCGGCGATGGCGCCCCACGCCGCGCTTCCCGCCGCCAGGCCTCCTTGCGTCACGAGCATGAAGATGGCCAGAACGCGGGCGCGCACCCAATCGGGCGCCATCATCTGGACCAGCGCGTTCGCCACGGAGATCACGGTGATCCACGCCGCGCCGCTGAGGAGCATCACACCCATCAGCCCCGGCAGATTGTGAACGCCCGCAAGGGCTGCGATCGCGGTGCCCAGGATCACGACCGCCGTCGAGACAACCACCTCCGTCGACGCTCGGGCTCGCGCCCATTGCATGACGAACGCCCCGCCGACCGCCCCGCCGCCGAAACAGCCCAGCAGGACGCCGTATCCAGCGGCACTATCGCTCACGCCATGCGCGACCGCGGGCAGCAGTGCGAATGGAGCGCTGGCAAAGAAGATCACGATGCCCGAGCGCACGATCAAGGCTCGCATCACCGGGACGTTCCGCACGTACCGCACCGCGGCGATCGTGGCACCGCGCAGCGTTTCAGGCGGGACCGTGCGCGCGTCGGCAGGCCGTTTCCATCGCGCCACCGCGACGATGACGGCGGAAAACGAGACGACGTTGACGACGAAGGCGGCGCCGATGCCCGCGACGGAGATCAGCGCGCCGCCGAGCGCCGGGCCCACCGCGCGCGCGATGTTGAACGAAAGGCCGTTGAGGGCGGAGGCCGAGGGCAGATCCTCCTTGTGCACGAGCTCCGGCAGCACCGCGTGCCACGTCGGCGCCTCGAGCGCGTCGCCGGCGGAGAGCGCAAACGTCATGACTAGGAGCAGCCACGGCGTCATCAGGCCGCCGATCGTCGCACCCGCCAACGCGGCCGCCACGCACACCATCCACGCCTCGGTGTACAGAATCAGCTTCCGGCGGTCGACAATGTCGCCAATGGCGCCGGCGGGCAGCGCGAAGACGAAAAACGGCAGGGCCGAAGCGGTTTGTGTCAGGGCGACGAACAGCGGGCCGGCGCCGAGCGAGACCATCAACCAGGCCGACCCGACCGCCTGCATGAAGGTGCCAACATCCGAGACCACGCCGGCCAGAAACAGCCGGCGGAATGTCGGGTTCCGCAGAGGACGCCACAGATCAGCGGCTTTCTGCGTCACCATCGCCGCGCCTCATGTCCGGACCGTCTTGTACTTCTTGATCTCCCAGTCCACCGAGGCGTCGCGACCGTCGAGCCGTTTGATGATCTTCGCCAGCTTCTTGATGTCCTGATCGAACGGGACGGAGACTTCGTAACGCAGTTCCTCTGGCGAGGATCCCCACAGTTGGTATTGAACTCCCTTGCCACGAAAGGCGTGTTCGACCTGCTGCCGGATCTTGAGCGACTCCCTCGAGGAAATCACGAGATCGAACTGCGCGCGATCAGGCGGCTCGAGTGATTCAACGATCCAGAGCACCAACATCACACAGACGCAGAGCGCGGCGGCCACGGCAAACAGCCCCGATCCGCACGCCAATCCCACGGCCAGCGACACGAGAAGGACGCCTGCCTCCTTTGGATCGTCGATCTGAGCTCGATACCGGACCAGGCCGGCGGCTCCGGCGATCGCGAAGGCGCGCGCGAGGCTCTCGGCGACGATGATCATCACCGCGGCCCCGACGACGGCGAGCAGCACCTGGGCCTGAATCACGTGGGACGATCTGGACACCAGCGAGCGGCGAATGGGCCGGATCACGCCGAGCGCCGCGCCGAGGAGCGCGGCTATCGGCAGCATCAGCAGCGCATGCTTGAAAGAAGCCAGCTGATTCGGAAGCCCGTCCATCATCGCCGTACTCCTATCAGAAGGCGGGGTGGGACGCTCGACGCGGCACCGTCCGATCGCCTGGCGCACTCGCTTAGCCGGCAGCCTTCGGCAATCTTCTGATGCAGACGGCCAATGAACCGATCCGCGAGCGCCGGTGAGTACCCGCCCGCGCGAAACGCGTCGCTCCACTGCCGGTCGCTCAGTCGGCCAAGCAGTTCACTCGCCCAGGCGACGTCGAGAGGCGAGATGTTCTTCAGCAGCTCCCGGTGCCAGCCGTGGTAATTGAACTGGACGACACCGTCTTTCACGCCGGTGACGAAAGGTTCCCGCTCGAAGACATCCGGGTCTCCACGCTGCGGTGCCAGCCGGCCGGTCTCGCCAAGCGCTGTGCCGAGATCGCGGACCACGTACCACTGCTCCACACCCCCGCCGTGTTGCTTTACCTCGTACAGCGCATTGTTCTCGTTCTTGATGTCCGAGCTGTTGAACATCATAAGGATGACGAGGAGCCCCTGGTAAGGCCGCATCCCGACGAATGGATTCTGCTGCCAGGACCAGGCGCCGACGTGCTCGATCGATTTCTCGGCCAAGCGAAAACGGCCGCCTGGCTCGACATGGACACCTTTGGCGTCTTTCATCGAGAACGCCGGCAGAAAATAAACCGGGGGCTGGTGGTAACCGACCGCGGACATGACGCGAGAGAGCGTCACTTCGATCGGGCCCTCGGCCCCCTGGTCACTGTGCGGCGGCTGCTTGACGTGCCACTCGCGACCGAGGGGATCCCGGACCGTGACACCAGGATTCGTGCCCTGTTGTTTGCGCTCGACGAACGTGTAGGTCGCGTCCGAGTCCGGCGCCCGCTCGGTGCCCCACGGTCCTTCGAACAGGTCACGACTGGCGAGATCGCCGGGGTCTTGCCAGAGCTCCGCCAGCGGCGCGTCCGACGGCGGCATGGTCGGCTGGACCTTCGCCGTGCAGAACGGGTAGTAGAGCGCAATCAGCAGCGGAAACACATAGACAGGTGTTCGATTCACGTGACGCCCTTTCATGGAACAAACGGAACAACGGCAGAGCGGCCCGACATCGGCAGCGATCGCTTGAAGGGGTCGCTGATCTTGATGAACACCTGCCACCCCTCGACGCTGTGACCGACGTCAAGACGGACGAGAGTGGCCGTCGCGTTGTGGACGCGAAGCCCCGCGCCGTAGGACCGTTTGAGATTTTGAAAATCCAGGTTGCCAGCGCGCGCCGCCACCTTGCCCGCGTCCGCAAACACCGCGACGTCAAGGTGGGTGAACAAGGCGCAACGCACTTCCCCGCTGAACGCCTGCATGTCGTCGTCGTGAAACCGGTAGTCATGGTAGCCACGCAGCGTGTTCTTACCGCCAAGGCTCGGCATCAGATAGAACGGCACCACGTGGCC
>Ga0068864_100003632_pt1 | contig 12755 bp, 10 predicted proteins | sample KBSSwiS72_FD_66586 | JGI IMG/M metagenome (GOLD analysis project Ga0068864, IMG submission 66586) | Switchgrass rhizosphere microbial communities from Kellogg Biological Station, Michigan, USA - KBS Switchgrass S7-2 | ecosystem: Host-associated > Plants > Roots > Rhizosphere > Soil ...
TGTCCCCTTGTGCACACGCGCAGGAACGGTCGACGCCAGGGTCAAGGACGCAATGAGTGCCGAACAACGAGCCGTGAGTCTCTCTCGTTCGCGACGCGGAACGTCCCGTGCTAGCGGCCGAAGAAACGAACTTCGTGGGTGTGAGTGTGGGTGCCGTGCGACACGTGCACGATGGCCCTGAACTGATGCGGCTCAGGAACGTCAGTTGTGGACTCGAGATATTCGCCGCTCGGGCGAAAGGCGAACGTCTGGTGGGTATCCACCGGTCGCACCGTTTCAATCGTCACCATGGCGTTGCGCGGGATGGCTCTCGGCTGCTTCTGTTTGTCATAGAAGAAGAGTCGGAAGCGCGCCGGTGCATCACCGTCACAGATGGTGACCTCAACGAAACCGTGACCGAGGTTCAGTAGAACCCCGTCGCGCGGTCCCCGTTCAACGTCTCCGCGGCCGAGTGCGTGTCCGGCCGAAGCGAGTGAATGACGGTGGCGCCCACCGCGAACGTGCTGCACGACGTGGTACAGACCAAACGCTTGCAGCACGTGATACAGGCCGAACGCGAGCGCCCCGCCCGCGATCCACGGCAACGAGCCGCCAATTGTTCCGCCCAACGTCATCCCGCCCCATGCGACCAAGCTATGGGCACCGATCATGAGAACGAGGCCGAAACTCGCCAGCATTATCGAGGTCGATCGATTCAGGATCATCGGCTGTGGTGTCTCCGGCGACGAGTCGAACAGTTGGTGGATCGCGCATCCGCTCGATTACGGGTGGAGGATCTGCTGACGCCGGTGGTGCGGATCCGGCTCGCGACGGATGTATCCCGCCCGCACGAGCCTTGCCACAACACCAGCAATGGCCGCCGCTAGTGAGATCGGCGGTCGCTGCTGGTCATCGTCCCCCGTCGATACCATCTTGCACACGCAGAAGACCAGCCTTCGGGTGCGCGTGCGCGTCATGTCCGGAGGAGCTGCGATCTTCTGCAGCCCTTCGGGCAAGGCGTCCGTGGCGCTGCGTCAGCGCCCTTCTGCGAATGGAGGACCGAGCACAGCTGCGAGAAGCTTCAGCTGGCCTGCTGAATGGCCCACATACAAAACAATCAGGCGATCGCGCTTGTAGACGTGCGGCGTATCCATCCACGAAATTTGGGTCTGGCCAATTGGAGATCCGGTCGGCGAAACCTTCGCCGCGTCGCCGACAGCGCGATCCACACTCGGGTACGCGAACACCGCCACGTCCTCGCCGTTGACCACGAGCCGTTCTCCCGCAACCGAGAAATACGAATGAGACGACTGCGGGAAACTGCCTGCTCGGGTGACGGTGGCGCCCTGCTCCTCGAGCGAGCGGACGAGCGCGTCGACCGATACTAATTCTGTCGGCTGAGTTGGCGCCGCCGCGCAGGCGCTGACTGCGACGGCGGCGCAGACCATCGCGTGGAGGACGTTCAATGCGATCGGTTATGCCCAGATCACGAACGTGACCACACGTTGACCGTTCGGCAGATCGCGTTCGAAAATCTGCGTCTTGCCGCCGTGCGCGACTTTCACCAGCTGTCCCCATTCCGACGGGTTGTTGAGCGCCGGACTCGCTTGCGGTGTCGACGCACCGACGCTCGTGAAGCTGTCGAAGTGGCTGTAGATGATGTCCAGCTCTTCATAGTCGTGAGCGTTTGGGCTGAGATTGCTGGGAGGGCCATCTGGATTACTTGTGTAATCCATACAAGTACCCAGGTTGGCGTTATTGAAATTCTCGTCCTGGTGATCCAGGCCGAACGTGTGGCCAACTTCCTGACACATGACGAGTTGGCGCCAGCTTGGCGTGTTGTATTGAGCCTGATTGAAGTACGTGTCGTTGACCTTCACTGTGCCTTGCGTGATGTGGCTGCCACCCGTGATCCAGATTTGTGCAACACCAAGCCAGCCAGTGCTTCCATAGGCCGCGTTGCAAACTTCGACGCGCCCCGATGTCGGCGCGCACGTCGCTCCGGTCGTGCCTCCCGTCACCGTGGTGGTGTTCAACACGTCGGAGTTGCTCCAGTCCGCCGACGCGGACGTCAGATACGTGGTCCAGGCGCTTGAGAGGTTTTTCCCGAGCTTGACGGAAAACGGATTGGACTGGCGGGCCCAGTGGTACTTTCGCCAACGGTGGTGTGCGGATGTCGACGGCTGAAACGCGAGAACAGTTAGCGCAACGATCAACAGACCGGCGCTTTTCCGCGAAGTTGAAATCATCAGAAACCTCCTGGTGAGTCGCCAGCAGGATTCTACGCGAAACTACGGGAGCAATGTGGCGGTCCGCACTGCCAGCACGGCAATTGAACCTCGAATCAGGCGCCACCGAAACGGCCGAGGCCGTCGCAGCATCCGGACTGCCTTGTCACGACGTCGGAACCGGCGCGATCGAGAAGTTCCGCGCCGCAAGACGGACGCAAGCGATCGTGAAAACGACCGACCAGGACGGCCACACGCGCCCAGCCTCAGCCGCGGTTGCGCCCGATCGTCGAAGCAGCGCTCGAGACCGGCTGTCGCCGCGGCGAACTCCTGTCGCTGCAGTGGTGGCAGGTCCGCGACCTCGTCGGTCTGAATCCGCAGCTGGACCTCCCGGCCGCGAAGACGAAGACCAAGCGCGACCGCGTCGTTCCGATCTCTGGCCGGCTGAAGGCGATCCTCGAAATGCGCCGGAACGACCCGCTGGCGAGCCCCACGGCCCTCAGGCCTACGCGTTCGGCAACGAGATCGGGCAGAAGAGTGGGTCGATCAAAACCGCGTGGCGGCTGGCCTGCCGCCGAGCGCAGATCGTCGATCTGCACTTTCATGACTTGCGGCGGGAAGCCGGCTCACGATGGCTCGAGGGCGGCGTGCCGCTGCAGGTGGTGCGCGATTGGCTCGGCCACACGAACATCAGCCAGACCAGCACGTACCTCGAATCAACGTTCATGGGGCAGCACGACGCCATGCGGCGGTTCGAGGAGACGCGAGGCCGCGCCGCACGCGCGGCAAAGGTGCGAGCGAAACAACGGGCCAAGAAAGGGTTTGTGCAACGGCGTGAAACGAAAGGCGGGAAACAGCCGAACTCGGGTTCCACCCGAGCGCGTGAATTGAAGAAGAATCCCAACGAATCCGCGAATGGACACGGTCAGCAGTGACGACTACCATTACTCCTAAGCGGGGGGCCGCCGGTTCAATTCCGGCCGGGCGCGCCACAGCAGTCACTACTCGGTAAGCATCAGACATGAAAACCAAAGAACGACATCATCTGAAAGAAAACGAGCTCGGCAAGCTGGCGCGCCAGGCGCGTGAGACCGTGGAAACGCGGCGCAGCGAAACGACGGCCATTGCCGTCGTCGTCGTCGTCGTCGCGGTGCTGGCCTTCGGCTACTTCGGCTGGCGACAGCACGTACAGACCAAGGCGCACGGACTCCTGGCCGAGGCGATGGCCGTGCAGGACGCGCGCGTGGGCCCACCGCCGGCGCCCGGGACCCCCTCGGCCGGCCTCTATTTCCCCACCGAGCGCGAGCGGTCGCAGGCAGCGCTGACCAAATTCAAGATCGCCGCCGACGCCTATCCGTCCACCGACGCCGGCATCTACGCGAGGTATCAGGAAGGCGCGACGTCGCTCGCGCTCGGGACGACGCCGGGCGCGATCGCGGCGTACCAGCAGGTGATCAAGGAATCGGGTGACGGCTTCTACGGCCAGATGGGCCGTCTCGGGCTCGCTGAAGCGCAGGCGCGAGCAGGGCAGTACGACACGGCGATCAACACGTTCAAGGAGCTCGCACAGCGGAAGGACGGCCCGCTGCCGGTCGACGGCATCCTGATGCAGCTTGGACGTACCTACCTCGAAGCGGGGAAACGCTCCGACGCACAGCAGACGTTCAACCGGCTGGTCGAGGAATACCCGGAATCACCATTCACGGGCGACGCGCGGAGAGAGATCGAGACGCTGAAAAAAGCGCCGACGACGTAGAAACGCCGGTCCGGCTGAAGCCGGACACTACCGATTTCCGAGCGGTTCCTGCTGCGTCAGGCAATGAATCGTTCCCAGACCCCACACCAGATCGACGGCGTGGATGCCGACGATCCGGTGACGGGGCATCAGCTCCGCCAGGATGTTCAACGCCACCCGATCGTTCGGGTCGTTGAACGTCGGCACCAGCACGACACCGTTCGCAATATAGAAGTTGGCGTAGCTGGCCGGCAGGCGCTCGCCGTTCATGACCACGCGGCGCGGATACGGCAGGCGCACGATCTTCAGCGGCCCCACCCGCGGATCGTTCGCAACGGCGTCCAGCCGCCGGACGTTGTCCATCGATCGCGCGTGGTTCTCGTCCGCCGGGTCCTCTTCGACCGCGAGCACGATCGTGTCGGCCGCGACGAAGCGCGCGATGTCGTCGACGTGTCCGTGCGTGTCGTCGCCCGCACAACCTTCGCCGAGCCAGATCGTCTGGCGCGTGCCAAGCCAGTCGCGAAAGGCCTGCTCGTAGCCCTCGCGCGTCAACCCCTGATTGCGCACCTGCACGTTGCTCAGGAGCCACTCTTCGGTGACGAGCAGAAGACCGGCGCCGTTGGTCTCGATGCCGCCGCCTTCGAGCACCATCGGCGCGCCGGTGTCGGGACGCGTCGGCTCGACGTGCGGCAGCGGCACGATGTCGGCGATCGCGCGGCCCACTTGCGCGTCCACTCGCCAGTTGGCGTACTTCGCCCACGCGTTGAACGACCAGTTGAGCAGCGTCACCGCGCCCGACGGGTCGACCACCGCGGTCGGGGCGCTGTCGCGAAGCCAGGTGCGATCGTTGGGCACGAGGTGCAGACGGACATGCTCCGCGCGCACCCCATGGCTTTCGAGGATGGCACCGGCGTTTTCGTAGACCGGCTCGGAATGGCAGAGGATCTCGACCTGTTCGAAATCCGCGAGGACGCGCGCGATCTCGCCGTAGACCCACGGAATCGGCGCGAGCTTGCCCGGCCAGTCGGGTTCGTAGTGCGGCCACGCAATCCATGTGGCGCGGTGCGGCTCCCACTCGGCGGGCATCCGCCACGCGGGGTGTCGGGTGTCCAGGGTCATCCGAGGTAGCGCTGGAGAATCGGCCCGTAGGCGTCGATGCGGCGATCGCGCAGGAACGGCCAGTTGCGGCGCACGGTTTCGATCAACCCCGGGTCGCAGCGGGCGACGAGCACTTCTTCGCCGCTGCCGGCCTCGGCGATGTAGCGGCCGAACGGGTCGGCGATGAACGAGCGTCCGAAGAAATTGAGGCCGTCGGTGCCAGGTTCGTCCTCGTGGCCGACGCGATTTGGCGCGGCGACATACACGCCGTTGGCAATGGCGTGCGAGCGCTGGATCGTCCGCCACGCGTCCACCTGCGCCGGGCCCCATTCATCCTGTTCCGAGGGGTGCCAGCCGATTGCCGTCGGGTAGAAGAGAATCTCTGCGCCCATCAGGCTGGTGATGCGCGCGGCCTCCGGGTACCACTGATCCCAGCAGATGAGGACGCCGATCGTGGCGTAACGCGTCTGCCACACCCGGAAGCCGGGGGTATCGCCGGGCGTGAAGTAATACTTCTCGTTGAACAGCGGATCGTCGGGGATGTGCATCTTGCGATACACGCCCAGCACGCTGCCGTCGGCGTCGATGACGGCAGCGGAATTCCGGTAGACCCCCGCCGCCTGCCGTTCGAAGATCGGTACGATCAGGACGACGGCCAGCTCGCGCGCGAGGCGGGTCATCGCGTCGGTCGTGGGGCCGGGGATGGGCTCGGCGAGGTCGAAGCGCTCGGACTGCTGAGACTTGCAGAAGTACGGCGCGTTGAACATCTCCTTCAGACAGATGATCTGTGCGCCGCGTCCGGCCGCGTCGCGCACGAGCCGCTCGGCGCGGACCACGTTTGCCGCCTTGTCCGCCGTTGCGTGATCCTGAATGACGCCGACGAAGAACGGGTCAGACGGTGGGCGCATTCACTTCCTCGAACCGTTCGTAGGGCACGGTCTGACCGTCAACGGTCATGACGCGGCCGGCCAGAGTGAACACTGGCTTGACGCGCGCCGCGAGCAGCGGCGGGGCCGTCGACGCGAGGGCGCTCAACAGCAGCGGCAGGGCGATGGTGGCATCGGACTGCACCGACACCCTGGCTGAATCGGTCGCGAGCTTGCCCCAGCTCTGGGCTTCCTCGAGGCTCGAGCCCGACGCGCCGCCGAAATGCGGCACATCGGTGACGATCTGCAGCGCGTAGCGATGTCCGCTGACCTGATCGCTGTAGAACTCGGCCTGGACGGTGGCCTGGTTGATGAAGTTCTTCGGCGTGCCGCCGCCGAGGACGATCGATGCGGTCCGCGGCCGCCGGATCACCAGGTTCGCCGATTCGACGATGTCGCCGATGATGTCGATGTAGCCGGCGCCCGGCTTCGACTGGCGCGCCTGCGACAGGCCCATCCCGATCGAGGAATCGGCGATGGCGGGGCAGAAAATCGGCACGTTGGCGCGGAACGCCGCCGTGAGGATGCCGTCCCTGCCGGTCGTCTTCCACAGATGTCCGCCGAGCAGGTGCAGGAACTCGCGGGTCGTGTACGGCCGGGTCTCGAGCGTGGTGGCGAACGCGGCGATCCATGCGTCGTTCGAGCAGAATTCTTCTTCACTGGCGTACGTGTCGTACACGCGATCGATGCGGTCCTCCGCCAGCGCCGCATCGTCGGCCAGCGGCGATCCGACGTAGTGATGCTGGCCACGCGTTTCGTGGAGGTCATGGTAGAGGTTCGCGCCGGTGGACACGAGGCAGTCGACGTAGCGGTTGGCGATGAGATGCGCAACGGCCATGCGGAGACCGCCGGCGGACAAGGCGCCTGCCATGCCCAGGAAGATCGTGACGTCGTCCTGCAGCATCTTCTGCCAGATGCGGTGCGCCGTCGCGAGATTGCGTCCCTGAAACGAAATCCGCTCCATGCGCGCGAGGATCTGATCCGCCGTCAGCCCCGCCTCGACCGCGAACGGCTCGATCGGCGTCTGCAGGAAGCGGGATTTCTTTTTCATTCGGGCACAATTAAATCATATCTAGAACCCTTTGCCGACGCGGAAGTACGCGGTGACGCGGTCGGAGACGGACGCGCTGCCGTCGCGTCCCCAGGCAACGCCGCTGCTCACGGTGAACGGCGCGAAGAATCCGGCGACGAGATCGGCCGAGAGCTGCGCGCCGCCGGACCACTTGATCGCGTGCCGGTCGAACGTGCGCGTCCATGCCTGGCCGGCGTCGGCGAAGAGCGCGGCGTGCACCGTGTGCAGCAAGAGCGGCCACGTACCGTGGCCGCGCTGCGGACGCGCGATCGGCCAGCGGTACTCGACGTTGGCGAGTGCGACGTGACTGCCGGCGAACGTGTTGGCGGCGAAGCCGCGCAGCAACGCGAACGCGCCGGCGCCGAGATCGTTCAATCCGCTGTCGGCCGACGGCCCGCCGAGCAGGAACGTGCGTCCTACCGTCGGGTCGCCGATCGAAGCGCCGCCGCCGACTCGCACGGCGACCACATGATGCGCCGCGAGTCCCGGGAGATACGCGCGCATGTCGGCAGTCGTGGTGGTCGCGTCGGCCGACGATCCGAGACCGCTGCGAACGATCTCTGTCGTCGCCCCGGCGGCGATTCCTCCCTCGCCGCTGATCGAATATCCGTAGGTGTGTGCGGTGACGCTTTGCCATGCCGCGCGGATCGGCGTGCGGCTGCGCGAGAACGAGCCGTCGCTCGTTGTGTAGTCAGCCTCGGCGCGGACGACCGACAGCCGCACGGCATGCTGAACCCGGACGTGGCGGATCGGCAAGAGGATGCCACTCTCGATTTGCCGTTCGCGCCGGGTCACGGGCGTCGGGGCGCCGGCGTCGGTCGCAGGGCCGGCGAAAAAGGACGTGTCCGAGGTCGCCGAGACGTACAGCGTCGGGCGCCAGCGATCGTACAGGTAGTAGACCTGCCAGTCGGGCGTGGCGGCACCCGGTCTCGGTGCGCCGTTCGGCCCCGAGACAAGCCAGGTCGCGGTGGCGGCGTAGGCGTGATACCCGAGCACGTCGAATCCGCTGATACCCGCGCCGGCGCGCACCTGGTTGCCGCCGGTTTCCACGACCGGCGTCCACGACGTCGGTTTCAACGTGTCGAGCGGCGAATAGGGGCGGACCCGCGGATCCAGGTCAGGTAGGGGTCGAGCTTGCTCGGCCCGTGTCGGCGGTACCTGTGGATCCGCCGCGTGAGGGGGTGGAGCAAGCTCCGGCGCTACGCCCGCCATCGCTCCGGGATACGGCATCGTGAAGAGATCGTCGCCGTCGGTGGTGTATCCAACGAACACGATCGTCGTGCCGTCTGGCGAGACGTCGGGCGACCTCGCGCCGCCGGTCGTGTGCGTCAACGGACGGCGCATCGATCCGTCCAACGACAGCTCGACGAGGTTGAACGTCTCATCATCGGGCGCCGCCGCGGCGACGATGGCCGCGCCGTCCGGACGCCACGCCGGCGTGACGAAACGCGTGTGCGGCGCGCCCGCCACCACGCGGACCGCCTTCGTCACGACGTCGACGACGACGATCTCCGGCATGCCGCCGCGCCGGTGCCGCTCGACGGCAATCGTGCGGCCATCAGGCGACCATTTCGGGCCGTCGAACTGGGTGTCGGGTTCGGAGATCAGCGATGCGATCACGGTCCGGCTAAAGCCGGACACTACCGAAGAGGGTGCATGCGTCGGCGGCGCGAAGGCGCGTCTGGTTTCGCTGGTGTCCGTTGTCTCGGTTTCGGTGATGTCCGGACGCTTGGCTTCGGTAGTGTCGGGACGCTCGGTTTCGATAGTGTCCGGATGCCTGGCTTCGGTAGTGTCCGGCTTTAGCCGGACCAACACTAGATCGCGCTGTCCCGGGCGGTTCTGCACTGCGACCAGCGTGTCGCCGTCAGGCGAGAGATCCGGATCGAGCAGGCGCGCTTCTGACGTCAGCCGGCGGACGCGGCCATCGGCGCGGGAAAACGCATAGAGATCACTGTAGATCCCGGTGTTTCGCTGCTGATCGACTTGATCGAAGTAGATTTCGTCGCGGCCGACTCCGGTGGTCGAGCCCAGGTATCTCGTCGCGAGCCGTTGCGGGTCGCCGCCGCGGCCACTGACGCGATAGAGCATTGGAAACCCGCCGGGATTAACGGCCGAGTACACGATGTCGGCCGGACAGCCGGCGCAGGAAAACCGATCGAACCGCGGGCCGCGCACCGAGAAACCATGACGCGTCAGTCGTGTCAGCGAAGGGTCCGGCGACACGAGGGGAGCGCTGGCGGTCAGGCTCGCCTGGTAGCCGCGCCACAGGTCGCCGAGCGACTCGCCATAGACGCGCTTGAAGGCCGGCGACGCAAGATACGGAACGCGACGGGCCGTGGCCTCGGCCAGCGTCGCCAGCGTCCCCGTGCCGAAGCGATCGGCGAGATATTGATGGAAGCCGACGCCATAAGCATAGACGGCGACGCCGTCAGGCCAATCGGTCAGACCGCCGTTGACGCGGTCGAGCGGCTCGAGACGACGTTGCCTCGCCGCCTCGTCGACAATCGCGCGAAAGTCCCCGGCGTGCAGACGACCCTCACCCGTGATCGCGCTCTCCTCGTACGTCGCCAGCCCCTCGACCTGCCACGGCGGCAGAAACAGGTTCGGAAACGCGTACGGCGTGCGGCCGAAAATCCCGCGGACGACGCGTGCCCACCCTTCCGATCGATCGAGGTGGACGATGTGCGTGAACTCGTGCGTGAAGACGAGCCGGAGCCAGTCGTCGAATGCGGAGCTGGATCCCGAGGGCGTCACCGCATACATGACAACGGTGTTGTACGGCACCGGCGTCGCGTATCCGTTGAACAGCTCGGTCTGATCCGCAAGGACGACCCGGGTCTTGCGCGGCGGGGCGAGACCAAGCGGGCGCTCGAGCGCAATCCAGGTTTCCTCGGCGATCACCGCCAGCCGCTGCGCCAGGCGATCTTCGCCCTGATGAAAATGAATGACGAAGTGCTCCGTGGCAAGCACGCGAAAGCGCAAGAGAGGATCGAACAGCGACGCGGCACCCGCGGCGCCGGGCCGCATAGTGGCGAACAGCAGGACCATAGCCGCCGTCAGCCGGCGAGCCACGGCCGTCCACGTCATCGCGGCGTGCCGGGCGCCTCGGCAGATTTCCGCACAGCTCGCGCGAGAAAGATGCACAGGATGAGCGCGGGGACACCGAGCAGGCCGGCGCCGATGAAGAACAGTCCGTACGCATCGATGAGCGGGCGCCCCACGGCCAGCCGTTCGACCATGACCCCCGAGAATCCCTTCGCGAACTTGCCGACGTACGTGTACGCGGAGCTGAGCAGCGCGTACTGCGTCGCGGTGTAGCCGAGGCTCGTCAGGCTCGACATATAGGTGACAAGGGCGACGCCGGCGAATCCGATACCGACGTTGTCGGCGAACATGACGGCTCCGAACACGCGGAGGTCCGGGCCGGTGTGCGCGAGCGTCGCGAAATTCGCGATGACGAGAATCTTGATGACGACGCCGGCGATCAGCGTCTTGAGATATCCGAACCGCAGCGTGCTGACGCCGCCGGCCGCGATGCCGAGAAGCGTCGCGACCAGGCCGATCGATCCGCGGACGGCGCCGACCGCGTCCTTCGAGAGTCCGAGGTCGTGATAGAACGGGTTCGCCATCGGACCCATCACGAATTCCGGCAGCTGGTAGAAGCTGATCATCGCGAGCATCAACAGCGCCAGCCAGCCGTACATGCGGAAGAATTCCCTGAACGGTCCGATCACGGCGTCGTACAGACCGCGTCCGCTCCACAGCGGAGTTTCGGCCCTCGATCCGGCGGCGCGCGCCACCCGCGCCGGCTCGACGGCGATCAAGCTGGCGCACACACCGATCGCCATCAGCACTGCCATTGCCGCGTACGAGATCCGCCAGCCGAAGTGGTTGGCCGAAATCAGGATGAACGCGTCGGTGACGATGATCGCGGCCCGGTAGCCGAGCTGGTACGCCGAGGACAACAACCCGAGCTCGTCCGAGTCGCTGGCGGCCTCGATCCGCCACGCGTCCACGACGATGTCCTGCGTCGACGAAGAGAAGGCGACGACGAGCGCGAAGATGCCGACGGTCGCCAGGCCCGCGCTGAGGCCGATGACGGAGAGGGCGGTCAGACCGAGCGCGACCAGGATCTGACTGACGATCATCCAGCCGCGGCGGCGGCCGAGCCGGCCGAACACCGGGGCATCGACCCGATCGATGATCGGCGCCCACAGGAACTTCAGCGAGTAGGCGAGCCCGACCCAGGACAGGAAGCCGATCGCCGCCAGCGTGGTGCCCGCGTCGCGCAGCCAATAACCGAGCGTGTTGCCGCTGAGGAAGAATGGCAGGCCCGACGAGAAGCCCAGCATCAGCATCACCGCCACTTTCGGCTGACCGAGCGACGTGATGACGTCGCGGCGGCGGATGGCGGGCGTGGCGCTCACAATGTGTTTTTCAGCTCCGCGAGCAGAGTCAGCGCTTCCAGCGGCGTCATGTGATCGACGTCAATCGCGGCAAGCCTCTTCCGTACGGCATCGTCGATCGCCGGTGTCTGAAACAGCGCCAGCTGCCGCTGCGGATCCGACGCGGTGCCGCTGAGCGACGGCCGGCCGCCGCGGGTCAGCTCGTCGCGCTCCAGGGCGCCCAGGATCTCGCGCGCGCGGGCGATGACCGTCGCTGGCAGGCCCGCCAGGCGCGCGACTTGAATGCCATAGCTCCGATCCGAGCGGCCGGGGACGATTTTACGGAGGAAGATGATGTCCTCCTTCCATTCGCGCGCCGAGACATGGAAGTTCACGACGCCGGGGGTCGCGTCAGCCAGGTCGGTCATCTCGTGATAGTGCGTCGCGAACAGCGTCTTGGGCCGCACGTGAGGATTCGTCGCCAGGAACTCGGCGACGGCCCAGGCGATGCTGAGGCCGTCGAAGGTCGCCGTGCCACGGCCGATCTCGTCGAGCACGACGAGACTGCGTGACGTCGCGGTGTGCAGAATGTTCGCCGTTTCCTGCATCTCGACCATGAAGGTCGAGTGACCGCGCGCGATGTTGTCGGAGGCGCCGACGCGCGCGAAGATGCGATCGACCAGGGCGAGCTTCGCCTCGCGCGCCGGGACGAACGATCCGGCCTGCGCCATCACGCACAGCAACGCCGTCTGCCGGAGATACGTCGACTTGCCGCCCATGTTGGGGCCGGTGAGAATCACGAGCTGGCAGGCGGCGGAATTCAGCGTGACGTCGTTCGGCACGAACGGATCGCCCGACGGGGTGCGGCGCTCGACGACCGGGTGCCTGGCGTCGAGGGCGACCATCTCGTCGCCGTCGTGAATGTGCGGCTTGATGTAGTTGTTGAGCGCCGCCGCCTCGGCCAGCGAGCCGAGCACGTCGAGGGTCGCCAGCGCCCGTGCCGTTGCCTGAATGCGCGGTGATTCGGCGGCAACCGCGGCCCGGAGCGTCTCGAAGATTTCCAGCTCGCGCTCGAGGATGCGCTCGTCCGCGCCGAGCACCTTCTCCTCGTACTCCTTGAGCGCCGGCGTGATGTACCGCTCGCCGCCGGCGATGGTCTGCTTGCGATGGTAGTCGGCCGGCACCGCGTGAAGGTTCGACTTCGAGATCTCGATGTAGTAGCCGAAGACGCGGTTGTAGCGGATCTTGAGCGAGTTGATCCCGGTTCGGATCCGCTCGCGCTCTTCCATCTCCGCGATGATCTGCTTGCCCGAGCGGCTGATGCCGCGCAGC
>Ga0068864_100003633_pt1 | contig 12754 bp, 8 predicted proteins | sample KBSSwiS72_FD_66586 | JGI IMG/M metagenome (GOLD analysis project Ga0068864, IMG submission 66586) | Switchgrass rhizosphere microbial communities from Kellogg Biological Station, Michigan, USA - KBS Switchgrass S7-2 | ecosystem: Host-associated > Plants > Roots > Rhizosphere > Soil ...
TCTTGTGATCTGGTTAGGTGCATCGCCGCTGTTTGCAACCGTTCCAAAAGCTTCATCTTCGAAATAATAAACCTTGGGTGATTTAGCATTAAGATCGATATAACGAAGCTGGTTGATGCCCATCGGGGTGTAGTAAAGACGTTCGTGTTTCTTATCGTAAGCCATAGCAGCAGAGTTGGTGGCAAAGGGCTTATCAGATTGATCCATTACACCTGATTTATAGATGACCACATTGCGCAGTTCTGTTTTTATCAGGGTCTTGATGTGATTTTCATCAACGCTGTAAACCTGCACTTTTTCTTGCGGACGTGTACTGTTCAATTCCTGGTCGAGATTCACAACTTTTTTCTTTTGTACTTCCAAACCAGTCTTTGAAAGATCATTTGATTTTTTTGCAATGGGTTTTCCTGTTCGTGCATTTAAAGCTTCAACTTCCTGTTTGCTGTTATAGATAGATTGGAGCTCTTCGCCGGTAACAATATTTACCAGCTTTACTTCTTTCCAGCTATGCCCGCCTTTTTCAGCAGCTGTAATTGCATAACCAAAATTGTTTTCTTTGCTTTCTTGTTTACGGTTTCGTTGGCCAAATGTTGTTGTAATGAGAAGAGTCATTACAAAAAAGAGTAGAGTTTTTTGTTTCATGGCAAATTAATTTTGTTGATTTAAACTACGATTATTTTCGTTGTTGCCAAAAAAAATTTGATGAAAGGTAATCCCGTGCCGGCCGGCAAATAAAAAACCGCGCCTGTAGTCCGGCAGAAAAAGTAGAGTATTGGATTATTTTTTCTCAATCAGCTGCAGGACCTTGTTGACAAAATATGGGAATCAAAAAGTAAAAGAAACATCATTAATGTAAAAGATTTTTAACTTGGCTTACAAATCATGCCTAATTTCATTTATGCATGCGCTCACATTTAATGGCACTGAATCCATTTTGTATAAACAGGTAAACGACCCGGTTCTTCTTGATTCTTCTGATGCTATTGTGAAAATATCACTGGCAGGTATTTGCGGATCTGACCTTCATGTTTATCATGGAAGGGAAACCGGAATTGATGGGGGTACTGTAATGGGGCATGAGTTCACTGGTGAAGTTGTGGAAACCGGCCCGTCAGTAAAAAAGTTTTTCAAAGGATCTAAGGTGTTAAGCCCGTTCACGACTTCTTGTGGTGAATGTTATTATTGCCTGATCGGTTTAACATGCCGCTGCGAAAAAGGAAATCTATTTGGTTGGGTTGAAAAGGGAAAAGGACTACATGGTGCACAGGCACAATATATCCGCGTACCCATGGCCGACCATACGCTGGTGCCATTGAGTAATGACCTGACAAAAGAAAAGGGATTGTTATTGGGAGATATTTTTTCAACGGGTTATTTCTGTGCGGAAAATGCCGGTGTTAATAATAAAGGGACTTATGTTGTGATCGGTTGCGGACCAGTCGGGTTGATGGCTATCATCTCGGCGAAACATTTAGGTGCCGAAAAATTATTTGCAATTGATAGTGTATCGAATAGGTTGGAATATGCAAGAAGCTTTGGCGCCGTTCCACTGAATTTTACAATTATAAATATAAAAGAAGAGATCCTTCAGCAGACCAATGGCCGCGGAGCCGATGCCGTAATGGAAGTAGTTGGAAGCGCTGATGCACTTCGGCTGGCGATAGATCTGTTGAGACCAGGTGGAACTATTTCTTCAGTAGGGGTGCATACGGCAAAGCAATTTTCATTTTCACCCGGCGAAGCTTATGATAAAAATCTTACGTATAAGATCGGAAGATGCCCGGCAAAATATTATGCAGAAAAATTATTACGTGCAGAAGTAGTGCAACGCTATCCAATAGAATCGATCATTACACACAGGCTTAAATTGGAAGATGGAGCAAAAGGCTATGACATCTTTGATAAAAAACTGGATAACTGCATAAAACCTGTTTTAATACCCGGTGGCTAATCGCAGGTATGATAAATGAAATCCGTCTTAATAAAGACAATTGCTTAAAAATACCAGTTCTGTATTTCCAGATGAACTGCTTTAATTTCATACCTGATTTCAAACTCTTAAAATTAAACACATGAGAAAAACTGCTGCCTTGATTTCAGCCCTTTTTGCTTTTATTCTTTTATCTGCCCAGGACAAGCCTGATATGGATGCGGTAAAAAAAATAAGAGACGAAGGTTTGAATAAATCAAGAGTAATGGACTTTGCACATCACTTAACCGATGTAAGCGGCCCGCGGCTCACAGCGTCACCTGGGTTTATGCGTGCCGCTAATTGGGCAAAAGATGAATTAACAAGAATGGGTTTAGTGAATGCACAACTGGAGCCCTGGGGTGACTTTGGAAAAGGATGGGAACAACAGAAATGTTATGTGGCGATGACCGCTCCGTATTATCAGCCTTTTATTGCAATGCCCCGTGCCTGGTGCGGTAGTACACCCGGTAAAAAATCTATCACGGGAGAAATTGTATTGATAAAAGCAAAGGATACAGTTGAGCTTCTGCAATATGCCGGTAAGCTAAAGGGTAAGATCGTGATGACCTGGTCACCTGTGCAATTAAAACCATCTTTTGACCCGGATGGTCAACGATTCGCCGACACATCACTGGAAAAAATGGCAAAAGCAGAACTGCGCCAGCCGCAAGGCCAGGGACAAGGAGGAAGACAAGGTCAACAGGGAAATTTTGCCAGCCAGTTTGCAGTACAACGCAGGATGGGTGATATGATCAATAAAGAAAAACCAGCGTTATTACTAACCATGAGTCCCAGAGGGAATGACGGGACTATTTTTGTAAGCAGTGGAGGTTCGTATGCAAAAGATGCTGAAATGGCTCCGGCATCTGTTGTTCTTTCAAGTGATGACTACCTGCGTTTACAAAGATTGATTGAAGATGGTACGCCTGTCACTATTGAGGCAGATGTGAAAACAAAATTTTTTACGGATGATATCAAAGGCTATAATGTAGTTGCAGAAATTCCTGGTACCGATCCAAAATTAAAAGATGAGATCGTTATGTTGGGCGGTCATTTGGATTCATGGCACGGCGCTACCGGTGCAACGGATAATGCAGCAGGCTGTTCTGTAATGATGGAAGCAGTAAGAATATTAATGGCAAGCGGATTAAAACCCCGTCGCACTATTCGTATTGCATTGTGGAGCGGAGAAGAGCAGGGTTTATTTGGCAGCCGTAATTATGTAAAAAATCATTTTACTGATTCAATAGCTAAAATGAAAGTATCTGCTTACTATAATTTGGATAATGGCACCGGTAAAATAAGGGGAGTCTATTTGCAATCCAATCCGAATGTAAAAGATCTTTTTGCAAGCTGGCTGGAACCATTCAATGATCTTGGTGCAAACACGATTACAATCAATAATACAGGTGGAACAGATCACCAGGCATTTGATGGTATTGGCATTCCGGGTTTTCAATTTATACAGGACCCGATTGAATATGATACAAGGACACATCATACCAATATGGACACCTATGATCACCTGATCGCTGATGACCTAAAGCAAGCTGCGACGATCATTGCATCGTTTGTTTATAACACAGCACAACGGGATGAAAAGTTACCGAGAAAAACAGCAACACCAAGAGCATTCTGATAAACTTATAAGTAAAACCCTCCGACCGGAGGGTTTTCATTTTGAGTCTTCATTCAGCATTTCTGCAAGCGACAACAACTCAATTTTTTTATAGCTGTCTTTATCGTTATCGAAGCATTTTGAATATTCTTCCAGCATCAATTGGATAATGCGTTTATTTTTTAGGGGTTTAAAATAGGTGCCGACCGCTGGCACCGCAATTCTTTTGAAATAACTCTCTACATCATTATGCGTAAACACCTGCCCGGATGAGGGGTCGATAAAAAATTCAATCTTATTAATTGGATTAGGAAGATTCTCATCTGAATAACCGGGCTTGAAATACGCAAGTACTGATTGTTTTGGAATGCTTATGGCTTTAACGGGAATATCAAGCAGCTCGCACAATACCAGGTAAAGAATTCCATTAGCGGCCTGGTTGCCGCGTTTTGTCTCTAAAACTTTATGAATTAAAAAATCATTCGATTCTTTATAATTGACCTCATTTCCTTTTAAACCAAAATAACTATAGAGAATACTTGATACAATATTGATCTGTTCTAACGGAGTAAGATAATTATTCAACTCCAGCCAGATATTACGCCTGATCTTTTCCAGTTCCTGGTAGACGGGTGTATTGCTCAATTCAGGAAAATTAAAACGGCTTACTAATAAGGCGCCGGCCATCAGGTCATGATGTCCTGAAACTTTCCAGGTATGAAAATCATCCGTGAGATCACGATAATGCAACTTGTGAATGATGAGTTCTATTCTTGTTTGTGTGATCTCGTCGGGAGTATTCTCCCAAAGATGTTCAAGATTGGGGATGATCGGCTTACCGTAATCAACGATCTTTTGAGTAACAGCATCGAAGACTTCCTGGTCAGGGTCGTCGATTAAATGCAATAGGGCTTTGATCTCTTTGGTGGTTTCCATGGTATAGATATTGGCACAATATCTAACGTAGTGGTGATATTAATTAGTATGTTTTATCCACAGATGGGGAGAAGGGCGTTGAGTACTTGCTGTTTACAATCGAAGATTTATTTTTTTTGAGCCAATGCCATCCAGTCCCATGGTCTTGGTTCTTTCAGCCATTTAAGTGGTTTTGAGAATTCAGTGTTCCACTCGTATTCTATCTTTTGAAATTCGTTGACAGTAAAACCTGCTTTTGTAAGAAGCAATTCCAGTTCTTCTTTCAAATAATGTTTGTGCGCCACTGCATCGATCTCTGTATTTCCCGATAGTAAATTCTTTAATTGGTCTGCCGCTCTCTTCTTATCGATCACTTTTTTTGCATCCTTATCCGGATCCCATCTCTGGCGGATCACAGAAGACAGCATAGCCGACTCGAGTGAAGGTATCACCAGTATTATGTGTGAATTCTTCCTGACCGATCTGCTGAGATTTTTAAAAAAGATATCTCTTTTCTTTTCGGTGCCGGTTAAAATAGCATTGATGCAAATAGCAAAATCAGCTTTAGGAATTATTGCTTTTGTATGAGACATATCAATCCGCTTATGAATGATATTCTCAAGTTTTGGAAATGCCCGCCGGGCTATATCCAGGTTTTTTTGTGAGATGTCAATAGCATAAACTTTTTTGAAAACAGGAGAGAGAAGGGGTAGCCATTTCCCGATCGCACAACCGATATCGATCACTGTTTTATTTTTTGAAGCAAAGCGTTTGATCGTTTTCTGAATGATCTTCTTTTTATCATTGGCCAATACATCGAATATTTCCTCGTTGTAATCCGGGGCGATTCTCTCCCAGTAATGTCTGTCCATTTGAAATGAATTAGTAAGCAGGTTAAAGATAAATGATTTGCAAATTTAACGTCGGCTATGATTTTTTGATTGTTATCATGAATGCTTGTAACTTAATCCAAAATTCTTCACATGGAAATTGATCGCTTGTCTAAACAAAAATCTCGTCGCCACTTTATTAAAAATACTTCGCTGCTTGCTGGTGGTTTCTTTATTGTTCCGAGGCATGTGCTGGGTAAAGGATTTATTGCACCGAGTGATAAATTAAATATTGCAGGCATCGGTTGTGGTGGTAAGGCAGATGTGAATTTGCCTTATGCATGGAATAAAGGAGCTGAGAATATCGTTGCGCTTTGTGATGTGGATGATCGTATGGCTGTTAAGGCAAGAAAGCAATGGCCCAATGCACCTTATTATAAAGACTTCCGCGAGATGCTTGATAAAGAACATAAAAATATTGATGCGGTGATGGTAACGACGCCGGATCATATGCATGCTGTTCATGCGTTGCCCTGTATGCAACTGGGTAAACATGTTTACGTAGAAAAACCATTGACACATGATATTTATGAAGCAAGAATTTTAACCCAGGCAGAAAAAAAATATAAGGTGGTTACGCAAATGGGTAACCAGGGAAGCAGCGGTGATGATACAAGAAATGTAGAGACATGGATACAGGGAGGCGTGATTGGTGATGTGCATACGGTCCATGTGTGGACGAATCGTCCTGTATGGCCTTCCGGTGTTTCATTACCATCAGGCAATTTTGATATACCGAAAGAACTGGCCTGGGATCTTTGGTTGGGTACTGCATCCTACAGAGATTATAATCCTGCTTACTTGCCTGCAATCTGGCGTGGATGGACAGATTTTGGAACGGGCTCACTGGGTGATATGGGTTGTCATTTCATCGATGTTCCTTATCGTGCATTGAAACTGCGTTATCCTGTTTCAGTTGAATGCAGTGTTACTTCTGTTTATACAGGATTTTTCCAGGAGAGTTTTTATAAAGGAAGCTTTCCGCCTTCGTCTAAAATTCATTTGCAATTTCCAAAACGGGGTACGATGCCACCTGTTGAACTGATCTGGTATGATGGTGGAATCAAGCCCAAACGCCCTGCAGAATTATTGCCTGATGAGCAAATGGCAGAGTGGGATGGAGGCATGATATTCGAAGGAACAAAAGGAAAACTAATGGCAGGATTGTTTGGACGAAAGCCAACATTGTTACCTACAAAACTGATGGCATCAACTACTTTGCCTGTATCAAAATTCCCATTTGTTGAAAAAGGCCCGGATGGTCATCAAACGCAATGGACCAATGCATGTAAAAAGGGTTACGGCACTTATACCAGTTCACCATTTTCTCAGGCAGGGCCATTAGCAGAAACTGTTTTGATGGGGAATTTGGCCGTGATGAGTTATAACAATTATGAATCCAACAGCAAAGGTGAAAAGCAATTCAATGGTCGTAAACAACTGTTATGGGATGGTGAGAATATGAAGATCACCAACTATGAACCGGCGAATCAGTTTGTAAGGAGAAAGTATAGAGAAGGGTGGAAGCTGGAATTGTAAAAATTGCCTGATCGTTGAATGGTTTGATTGTTATTGCAAGAGCCATCAAACAATCAAACCCGTTATCAATTAATATTTAAGTAATTTGTTTCCTTCAATGGTCTTTGTTCCGGAATCTTTTACAGTAACAACTACTTTTGCGCCTCCATTGCTTAGTATTTCAAATTTGGCCTGGATATAGTCGATGGCGCCACCAAAAGTATTATTCCCTTTATAATCCATTGCTTCCATGATCTGTCCGTTCAATTTTGCAAAAAGCTGGTCGCCCTGCCTGTAAAACTCTGCCATCGAGTTATTCTTCATCTCATATAGTCCTTCAATTTTTTTGAAAGCTGCTGCATCAAGTACATATTCATCTCTAAGGAAAATATCGAATTTGATGAGCTTTTCCTTTTTGTCATTTGTTGTTAGCTCAAGAATGCGATTTAATGCACTTGGGTCTTTGGCGCTTATATCTTCAGCAATATATTTATCGCCTTTGAAATAAACCTGGGTTACAAGGTCCTGCATATTTGTACCCGAGATCCTCATATGGATGTGTGCGGGTCTTGTCAGCGTAGCACCGGCGGCATAGGGAACCGGAAGTATGGTTCTGAAATGATACTTACCGTCAGCAGCGGTTTTAGCAGAAGCCCGGTAGACATAATTATCAGAAGTATTATCATAAACACCCGTTTCATCGCAATGCCATATCTCAACCAGCGCAGCTTTTACGGGTTTGCCATCTTTTCCAAATACAGTTCCGCTGAAATGTGATATTTCTCCTTTTGTTCCCGGCTGAACAAGATCGGTTTTAAAAGGAGCACCCGGACGATAGAAGGGCCCCAGTATATCGGTGGTTGTCGGATCCTCACCTATATAGTGAGTGCCATCCCATTTAATATTTCCAAATACGCCTATGCTTAATGCAACGAGTGATGAATCCTGAATAAATTTTCTGCGTTTCATGTTTTAGAATTTAAAGTTTGAACTAGAAAGCCGGGGACCTTGAATACAGTGACTAAAGACAATTTGATTAAGGTACTACAATTTACGATGCACTATCAGATTTTTGTCAAAAGTCTATCTAATTCAGACTGGATGCAGGTTTGAACCGCATTCAGGAATAATTTTTGTGATACTGGTTATAGCAAAATTTAATAACCAACGATATTTAATAGGGAACGGCGAAAAACTACAGGCTCTGAGCAATCAGGGCCTTCTTGTTAAAGTCATTCGATCTATTGGTTACTTAAAAGCACAGCCAACTTAATAATGTATGAAGTATCTAGTATAGATTTAAATTGAGAAAGATTTAAGTCTATACCGGAAAAATCTTCTGTTACTTTTTCTTTTTTGAATTACTCTTTTTCGTCGCAGATTTTTTCTCAGGAGCTTTTTTAGACGCTGCCTTCTTTTTCCCAAACGCATTGGGATCAACAGAGAGTATTAAATTTTTTACATCATCCACACTCATTGCCTTTAGCTCATCAGCCGTGTACTTCGTTTCATCCGGCTTTCTTGGCATTTTGAGAGCTTTCTTTTTCAGCTTTATCACCGGGCCCCATCTTGCGTTTTCAACGGAGATCTTTTCTTCGGGCCAGTTATGGATATAACGATTTGCTTCTTTTACTTTTTTAGCTTCGATCAGTTCCCTGATATCTGCCACACTCAGATTATCGTGATTATATCTTCGGGGTACAGCAATAAACATGTCGTTCCATTTAATGTAGGGGCCAAACCTGCCTTTGCCTTTGGTTACAGGTTTGTTTTCGTAAGTAGATATGGGCGCATCTGCAATTTGTTTTTGTTTGATATAGCCAACCGCTCTATTAAAATCTACGGTTTGCAGATCAGTACCTTTCGGAATTGAAACATACTCTTCACCCCATTTTACATAGGGACCAAAACGACCGACACCTACTGAAACGTCTTTTTCTTCATATTGCCCCATTACACCCTGTATCGAAAACAATTTCATTGCTTCTTCATACGTGATCGTTTCAATACTCATACCATTTGGTATCTTGGCAAATTTTGGTTTTTCAATTTCATCTGCTTCGCCTATCTGAACCATTGCTCCATAACGTCCCATTCTTGCCAGCACTTTTTTACCAGTCTCCGGATCAAGACCCAACTCTCTCTCACCGCTTGCCCGTTCAGCCGTTTCAATTGTTTTATCTACATCTTTTTTAAAAGGAAGATAAAAATCATCGATCATCTTGTGCCATTTCATCTTACCATCAGCCACTTCATCAAACTCTTCTTCGATCCTGGCTGTAAAACCATAATCCATGATATCATCGAAGTACTGTTTCAAAAAATCGGTTACGACCAGCCCAAGATCAGTTGGAAATAGTTTTGATTTCTCGGCACCGGTATTTTCACTTTCTGTATGCAGCGCTACTTTGTCATTCTTTAAAATAAAAACACGAAAATCTCTTTTCGTGCCTTCTTTATCACGCTTCTCAACGTATTCTCTTTTTTGTATCGTTGAAATAGTAGGAGCATAGGTTGAAGGACGGCCAATACCCAGCTCTTCCAGCTTTTTCACTAATGAGGCTTCGGTATATCGGGGCGCCGCTCTGCTGAAGCGTTCTGTTGCTTTCATTTCAACTAGCGGCAATTTTTGTCCAACAGAAAGTGGCGGCAACATTCCTTCCTGTTCTTCTTCAGCCAGATCATCATCGTCACGATCTTCACGATATACTTTTAAAAATCCATCAAACTTTAATACTTCTCCGGAAGCGGTCAATTCTTCTTTATTAGTTGATATCTCAATTTTCGCAATGGTCTTTTCAGTTTCCGCATCGGCCATCTGGCAGGCCATTGTTCTTTTCCAGATCAGTTCGTATAGTTTTTTGCAATCAAAATCCTCTACGGTTGTATTTTCCATATAAGTAGGACGGATCGCTTCGTGCGCCTCCTGTGCACTTTCATTTTTGTTCTTGTACTTGCGGAACTGGTGATATTCTTCACCATACATTTTTTTAATCGTGTTGGTCAGGTCACCCAAAGCCGTATTACTTAAGTTCACACTGTCTGTACGCATATAAGTGATCCTACCACTTTCATATAATTTTTGCGCAAGCAACATCGTACGACTTACGCTGTATCCAAGTTTTCGGGATGCTTCCTGTTGCAGAGTAGAAGTAGTAAACGGAGGAGCAGGAGATTTTTTTCCGGGCTTCACCTGTACATCAGTAACCGTATATTCAGCGCCGGCGCACCCTTTCAAAAATTTTTCCGCGTCTTCTGCCGTATTTTGTCTTTTTCCTTCGGCAGAAAAAGTTACAGGACGATCCGAAAGATCCTTTGCAGTAAATAATCCTTCAATTTTAAAAGTACTCACTGCATTGAAAGCATTGATCTCTCTTTCACGTTCTGCGATCAACCGCACAGCTACACTTTGTACACGACCAGCGCTTAGGTTATTTCGCATGCTGATCTTTCGCCATAAAACAGGACTGAGCTCAAACCCGACAATCCTATCCAAAACCCGGCGAGCCTGCTGTGCCATCACTAAATTCATATCAACGGTCCGGGGGTTTTCAACCGCTTCTTTTATAGCAGGCCTGGTGATCTCATGAAAAACAATTCGCTTTGTTTTGCGCGGATCAAGACCCAATACCTCACATAAATGCCAGCTGATTGCTTCCCCTTCACGATCCTCATCCGTCGCCAACCATACTTCTTTACTTTTTTTAGCCAGGCTTTTTAAGTCATTGACAACCTTCTCTTTTTCTTCGGGAACAATATAGGTGGGTTTGTAATTTTTTTCAAGGTCAATGCCCATCCCTGCCTTTTGGAGATCGCGGATATGACCAAAACAACTTTTTACCTGGAAATCACTGCCAAGTATCTTTTCAATGGTCTTCGCCTTTGCCGGGCTTTCGACTATTAAGAGGTTTTTCGCCATGAATTTAACGGGTTGTCGTCTTGATTTGGATACGTATTATATATATGTACAACTGCAATGATAAGCCAAGAAAATTGAAATTTTTGTAATTGTTGAGTTTTAACCCTGTTTTTAGGGAGTTCCAAAACTTTATAAAGGCTTTGAAAATGAAAGAAAAAGCAGCTTAGAAATTTTTTTTTGTTGTGGTGCCAAACAGGTCGCCTTCATTCCACCTGGGCCGTTCATTGGTTTGAGCAATCGAATAACTGATCAAAAAATTCAGTTGCACATAGGTTTTAGCTGCACCAAAATTAAAAATGCCATTAATATCATCAGCCGATTGATGATAGTATTTAGCTCTCCACTGTTTTACAAATGCTACCATGTCGAAACCCGGTGTGTTTGTTTTGTTACCGTATTTAATATGTAATGCCGGAATTCCATTCATTACAAAACTATACTGGTCGCTTCGGACAAAACGATTTTCAGTTGGCTCGGGATCATTCTCTATATCGAGCCCAAGATAATTGGCAGCAAATTTTACATTATTCATCAGGCTTGAATGTTCAGCACCCAAAGGCACAACTGAAAGGAGAGGAGCGATCACAGTCGGCATATCCGTATTGATATCTGCAACAATTGCGTTCTTTGGTACGGTTGGATTTGCAGCAAAATAGGATGATCCGATCAGTCCCATTTCTTCGCCCACCATCATTACAATTAATACGGAGCGTTTGGGTTTGGCATCAGAAGATTTGTACACACGGGCAATTTCTAAAAGAGATGATACACCTGAAGCATTGTCGTGTGCGCCATTATAAATCGAATCACCATTTACGACTCTCCCTATTCCCAAATGATCTAAATGCGCGGAGTGAACAACATATTCATTTTTCAATGCTTTATCAGATCCGGGTATTAAACCAACTACATTATAACTTTCAATATCAGTATAGCTGGTTTTATAAGATGCAGAAATTGTATAAGGCAGATCGAATGAAGATGCTTTACCTTGCTTAATATTGGCCAAAACCTGCTCAACATTTTTACCGGAGTTCATAAATAGACGGCTAAGTAAATTCTTGCCGCTATTTAAAACGATATTCAGATTACCAATAAAGCCCCGGCCATATGTTATTGTTTTATCCAGGTTCATCGTTACATTGGATTGAATGGTTGGATTGGCATTCGTTGAAGGACGTGGAGCAAGATTTACCAGGATCACACCGATCGCACCTTTTTGATAGGCAGTGGTCATTTTATTTCCTCCATTAGAAAAATGTGCGGCCAGCGTGGAATGCAAGCCATCAGGAGCACCACTTACCAATACAACGATCTTTCCTTTTACATCTATTCCTGTATAATCAGAATAACCACCCGGTATTTCGACTCCGTATCCGGCAAATGCCAGTTGTCCTTCTGCAGAAGAATTTTCTTTTAATGGATGAGGTGCAGGAGTAAAATCCTTGATGAATGACAGGGTATCGATATTCCCATTCCTGTCTTTTAAAACAGCTACCGCTGAACTATTGTTTAAAATCGATTTTCGAATGATCAGCTTTTGGGTGTATTCGCCATGGTCACCGCCTGGCGTCAACCCGATTTTTTTATATTGATCAACGATATAATCAACCGCCATTTGATAACCTTCTGTTCCGGGTAAGCGGCCTTTTAATTTGTCATCGGCGAGATAAGCGATATGTGAACGAATGGTGTTCGTGTCGATCCGATCCATCGCCTGTTTAATGCTCTTTGAGATCTTTATGTCCTGGGTAAATGAATTAAGTGCAGTGAAACTGCAAACGATCAATAGGTACTTTTTCATCCCGGCAAGATAATGGTTTTACTGAATCAGGTATTTAATCTTATCTGAAAGTTTAACTGCCCACCGGTTATAATCTTTTGCTGAAGGATGCAGACCATCGGCGGCAACCAGGGAAAGA
>Ga0068864_100003640_pt1 | contig 12739 bp, 12 predicted proteins | sample KBSSwiS72_FD_66586 | JGI IMG/M metagenome (GOLD analysis project Ga0068864, IMG submission 66586) | Switchgrass rhizosphere microbial communities from Kellogg Biological Station, Michigan, USA - KBS Switchgrass S7-2 | ecosystem: Host-associated > Plants > Roots > Rhizosphere > Soil ...
ACCTTTCTTTAATTTAAATTCATTGGTGCCGGCAAGTCTGGAAAGTTTCTCAATTGTTAAATGCTCATGAAGGTTAGATGCTATTATTGAATCAGCCTGATAGATCACTGCTATATCTTTATCTTCCAGTTTTTCGGGAACTGGTTCTTTCCCATTAGTCAGATGAAAAAAAAGCAGTTCCCGGACAGAGTTCTCATAATAAAAGTCTCTAAGGTTTTCTTCATAGGGATTATGAAGTAGCTCATTAATCAAATTTGCCATCTCCTCAGGCATTTTCTTCGGATGAGATGAAGGAGACACATCCATACCGATTTGTTCAAGCAGTTCAGCGGAATAATGTGTAATGAAAATACTGCAAGAAGTATCGCTTTTAAAAAGAGCGGTCAGCAATGGCAATTCAGTTAGATGGTATTGACCTGCCTTCAGTTTTATTTTTTCTCCATTTACTGAAAAATTAATCTCGCCTGTGAGCAATGCTTCCAATCGAAGACCTGGACGCTCTGAAATAGACAATTTTATTTTAGTAAAAACTGTGAGAATGCGATGGCTTATCAGGAACAGTGGGTTTGTAAATTCCTGAACAGTAAATACACCTGTTTCAGAATTACTTTCCTGAATTTTGCTCCCCGGCAGTAATAACCCTTTATATTTCTCTACTACTGCCGCATTGAAAATAATCTGGCTGCCGTCTGGCAAAAAAAATTGAACTGGCATAGGCTCCATTGCTACTAATCCTTAACGCCTTGCCTTTCGAAAAATCATTAATTTAAAGTTCTTCTTTTTCAAATTATATTCCAACAATTAATTCCATTCATACCTGTAAATTATGAATTTTTTGGTAACCATATTCGGGTTAGACTACTAAGACAAGGTTATAAAGAACATTAATTATGCAATCTTCCTTCGCTTTTTCAGTGACTTTTTCAGTTTCTTTTCAAGAAGTAAAAGATGTTCTTCCAAAAGAAGATAATATTTATTTCTCCAATAATCCATTTCTAAAAGAGGATCACAAGGTGGTTTTTTAAATAAGGCTTTATATCTCCATTTCATCGAAGAAAGATAGGGCCCCGAAAATTGCTTCACAATCCGATTTCCACAATAACGGTAGTCGTGTTTTTACACCCTCCGCCTTAACTTTTCCAAAGAAACGATCTATTCTCGTCCTGCCTCATATAGATTAACTCTCGAAACAATAATAATCCCGATTAGGATACTTTTTAACCCTTTTACAAAACAATTAATTTAAAGAATAATTTATTTTGTTTGGAACTTTATCAGTGAAATTTCAAACATGGAAAAAAAATTTTCTGAACCTCTTTCTACTTCTACACAAGACTGGCTTAACTCTCTTACCCCTGAAGAGTGCAAAGAATTACAAGCTTGGTTAAAGATTAGAGTTAAATATCTGAATGGCATCCCTTTTATCAAGAAGAAAATTGAGGATCTGAATCTATCAACGAGAGCCTATAATGCTCTTAAGTTACAGAACCTGCACACCGTTGAAGATATTGTTCGTTCTGGGTTTGATAATATTGGAAGAATCCGGAATATTGGCTCGAAAACGGTGGATGAAATTCGAAATGCGCTTAATCAATAGAATTTTTGTTTCCAAACTTCCTTCTTTAATTGCACATCCGTTGCGACGCTCCGTTTATCGCTTTGTTCATCGTTCAGCAATTCATGAGTTATGTGCAGCCCTGAAACCGGCTTTACATATAACTGACAAATAATACTGTTCTGGTTAACCTGGGATCTTCAATCATTATGCCTAGTTAATTTGACGCTCCAATAAAATAATCTACTTTTTCTGCGACCTTTCATTCATTTATTGCTCTAACTAAAGTAATAGCGCAAAATGCTGAGGAATTCTGACGACTTTATTGAATTATTAAAGCCCATATATAATAATGCCCTTAATTATTGCATTGCTTTAACAAGGAATAAGTCTGAAGCAAAGGATTTATTACAGGATTCGCTTTTAAAAGCTCTGGAAAATTTTAAGGCTTTAAAAGATGAAAAGAAGTTTAAATCATGGCTGTTTACAATTCTGACAAGACAATATTATGCCTTATACCAAAAATCGTTGATCAAAAAAGCATTTTTTAATAGGTCACCTTATGAGACGGTTGAGTTTCCCCAAATATTTGAATCGGAAGAAAAGGAGCTAAAACAAAAGACTTTGATGGAGGCCCTTGATTTGATTACTCAAAAAGAAAAAGTAGCTATCGTTTTATTTGAAGTAGGAGGATTTTCAATGGAAGAAATAAAAGTGATCCAGGGAGAAAAAAGTTTATCAGCAGTCAAGTCCCGTATCAGCAGGACAAGAATCAAACTTAAAGAATTGATTCTTGGAATTCAGACAAAACAATAACAGGCACATGGAAAATAATTTTTTTGAAAATACAGAAAATGATCTCGATGCTTGCTGGGATGTTATCCGAAAAAGAAATTCTGATCATTCTTTTCCGGCAATAGCAAGCTGGATCAAAGAAACATACAAAAGCCTTAAAAAATCCCGGTTGCAGAAAGGAAAAAAAAGGAGATTAACATGGTTTGCCATTGTTATTCCCGTTTTTCTAATTATTTCATGTACCATACATGTGGATACAGTTAAACAATCCGGAAACCTGGTAAACTTTAGTGTTGACAAACAAAAAAAAGAGTCCTTTCAAAAACTTTCGTCTTTACAACAAATATTTGCTTTTACATGCTATGAATATTTTCAACCAGGCATACACGACATGGCCTCCTTTATCTTCTTTATTCCCGATAAGGAGCCGTCAAAACTATTTTCCATTACCAACGGCCTTAAAGAATTAAATGGATTAAGAAAACTGGAAATTTCTCCTGTTAATTATACCATCCGGGAATCCCTTTTCTCAACCTTCTTCCACCAAACGTTAAAGGTGGGAAAAACACAAAAGCCAAAAGAAAAAGAGCTTATTCAAAATATCAGGACTACCCTAAAAAAGAAAGAGCTTGATTTTCTTTCAATACATTTTCTGAATGATAGTGATGGGAATATAGTATTTACTTCTGCCGTTAAGAAACCAGATAATTCGGTAAAAACAAATACAAATTCTTTACCTGCTGACAATAAAAAAAATCAAAATGATCAAACTTCCATCGCACCTCCGGGAACAGAAAAGCTTCAAATATTTAATTGGCTAGCGGGTTCATGGAAAGTAAAGTATGCGCCGGAAACTTATCATCATTGGCTTAGAGTAAACGATAGCTTATTAATGTGTTTTATCATAAAGTATAATAATGACGAACCTGAAGTTTCAATTGGTTTTTCTATACGTTATTCTAAGTCAGATTCGGCAATATTATCTCTGAGAGGGATAAAATGGAGCTTCCTCACAGCAAACGATAAGGAGGTCCGCTTTAAAAACGAAACAACCCCAAAATCTGCAAACGTAAAATGGAGCCTGGGTGATGAAAAGAAAAGCTGGCAATCCGTTATATCGGGCGAAAAGAATCTCGAAATTGTTAACCTCATCAGAACTGAGAATATCAACCTTGAAAATATTGTAAAGAATTTTATTACCCGTAATCCGGATATTATTAATTCCCTGATTAACGAATAAATACAAGATCTATCAGCACTATCAAAAATAAAACTGTATGAAAAAATTACTGAAAGTTTTTATTTCAAGTCTTGCGGTTACCTCACTACAGGCAAATGTTTTTGCACAAAATGAAACACAAACTTTTTTATCGATACTTGACAGCGCAAAAAAAGAATATAACGAAAAAAACTGGGGCAAGGCAGCTATATTATGGGAACAACTTGCAAAAGCAAATCCTGTTAATGGTCATTTTTGGGATTATTCAGCTGCTGCAAATTATCACAACAAAACATTTGATCAAGCGATACCTGCCTATGAAAAAATGATTGAATTGGGATATGCAGTACCTGCAAATGCTGCCTACAATATTGCTTGTTGTTACTCCTTATTGAAAAATAAACAGCAGTCTTTATTATGGTTAAAGAAAGCTTTAGACCTTGGATATTATTATATTGAACATGCACAAACTGATAATGATCTAAGTTTCATTGGCGATGATCCGGCATTTAAAAATTTATTGTTTTTGAAAGACGTAAGTAAAATGACACGTCAAGAGGGATGGCTTTATGATCTGGATATGCTGCGATGGGAGGTAAAGAGGAAAGCGATACATTTTTCTTCCGATCAGGACCTTCCTGCATTCTATGCTGCTTTAGCAAAACTCCGGAAAGACATACCTAAATTGAACGATACACAAATAATTGTCGAATTGATGAACATGATGAGATACATTGGTGACGGGCATTCAAATATTTTTTTGCCGGTAGCAAAGCCTGAATTCAAACAAACATTGCCGATTCAATTTTATCTGTTTGAGGAAGGGCTTTATATAATTGCTTCTGATTCCCGGTATAAAGAATTACTGGGGGCGCAGGTGTTGCAATTTGGGAATAAGAATATTGATGAGGTCATCAAAGCCTTAGAACCTCTTATCGGGAGAGATAACAAAATGAATATATTGTCACGATTACCCTATCTGATGCGGCATCCTGTATTATTGAAAACACTTGGTCTCATACAAGATGTCAATCAAATTAAGTTAAAAATTAAAAATTTAAAGGGTGAAGAGAAAATGGTGAACTTAATTGCCGATACATTGCAACCTGACATTTGGAATATTCAGCCATATCCCAAAGGATGGATTTCTTTTTCAGAAACGCTAATGGATTCATTGCCCTTATACTTAAAAAATAATGACAAGCTATTTTGGTTTGATTACTCACCCTCAACTAAAATTGTGTATGCGCAGGTTAACAGGATACTAAATACACCTGACGAATCCCTGGCAGATTTTGCGGGCAAACTATCTGAGTTTATAACTAAGAATGATGCAGAAAAACTTGTTGTTGATTTAAGAGGCAATAATGGGGGAAACACCTTTTCCGGCTGGTCTTTTGTGAACGAGCTGCTACTTAATAATAAGATCAATAAAAAAGGCCACTTGTTTGTTATTATCGGACGGCGAACTTTTTCGGCTGCACAAAATACTGCCAGCTATTTTGAACATTTAACGAATGCAATCTTTGTAGGTGAGCCTACAGGGTCCCGGCCAAACTTCGTAGGAGACGAGGCACCCATAAAATTACCCTATAGTCATATTGAATTAAATGTATCGGCTGTTTTTTGGCAAGGCTCCTGGGGAGTTGATAAACGAATTTGGATTGCGCCATTACTTTACGTTCCACCAACTTTTGAAGCTTTCAAAGTCAACAGGGATATGGCTATGGAAGCAATCATGAACTATAGGTAAATTTCTGTCTCGATTACCGCTACTTCCTTCATTGCAGAATTGCCGCTTCCATGTTTTATTCCTTTATTGTTTCGCTATGGCATTCCGCTTTTATTCCAAATGGTCTTATGAAATGCTGAAAGCGGAATAGCACATAGCATGAGATACATATAGCGCATTCCACCGGCGGCTGCATTCAGTCATCCGCTTCAAGTAGAAGACAAGATTAAATATATGAGTGGAAGATGAGACCCTGCAGCAATTTTACTTAACTATACCGTAACTCCTCTCTCCTTTAATTTTTCGATGCCATTTGCAGTAATAGAAATAACAAGAGTGTCCAGTTGTTTTGTTGTTACTAATTCTTCCTCCTTAAGCAACTCAAGATGCTGCTGAATAATACTCCAGTCTTCAAACTGCCGAAGAATAATTTCCCTTGGTCTGCATTGATAAGTAAGAGGCTCGGGATCATTTTTCACAATTTCATAGATGGTGTGAAGAGTGCGGTAGCGAGGTTCCATACAAGTAAATATAAATGAAAATGTTTTCACAGAAAGCATTACTTATTAAGATGAAATCTGGAGAATCGCTTCCATATTCATAAGATTTTAATAGGTCTTTTTGAACCGATGTTTTGTAAGAAAATGTGCAAATGCGAAAGCGAAGATATGCGGCTGCAATTGATGATGTTATAAAATGCAAAAAGACTTCGGCATAAAGAAACGCTTTTCTCTATTCCTTCAGATGCTATTTATTCCGATTCCTTTTTGCTTTTCCATGCAGCCGCCTGAGATCAAAGCTTTCTTTTTTCCATTTTTTCTTTTACAAAACAATTTTTTTTTCAATAACAGATTAAAATTTTAAAAAGTATGCAACGCAAACACTTTTCACGGCTGATGTATCTGTCTTGGGAAATTCAGCGAAAGCGAAAAAGCAATCGCTCCCGTGCATTACTGGCGGCATGGGCAATTTATCAGAATGAAGATATAACCGTTTATCACTTGGTAAAAAAACACAGTCACGAAAAATATCCTAACAAAATTCAAATGGGCAATCTGACTTTATTCAATCAGTAAACAATTTTTATTCATACTTAAATTTTATGTTATGGAACTCGTAGGAAGATTAACAGCAGATTCTAAAGTAAGCACCTTAAAGGACGAACGGAAAGTAATAAACTTTTCAATTGCCATTAACGACAGTTACAAACCTAAAGGCAGCGAAATGGTAACTAAGATTACCACGTTTGTTAATTGCTCTTATTGGATTAACCCCGCAGTTGCGGAGCATCTTACAAAAGGCACTTTGGTTGAGCTATCCGGTCGCATTGGTGTAAACGCATGGACAAATGCGGAAGGCGAAGCAAAGGCAAGTCTCACTTTTCATGTGAACAACATCAAACTGCACGGCAAAGGCAATGCAGCTTCTAAGGACTCTATTCCGGCTGCTTCCAATGTTACAGAACCGATTGAAGATTTACCATTTTAAGTTTTTCATTAACGAAACCGCAGCAGTACCGCCTGCGGGATATAAATTAAAGCTTGGTAACAAATTATGGCACATAATATCAATTTTAACGGGCAAACAGGTAAACACAGTTTCTTTTCAGTAAAAGAAAAAGCCTGGCACGGGTTGGGGCAAATCGTTCAGGATTATCCAACCAGCACTGAAGCACTCAAATTTGCGGGCTTGGATTATGAGGTAACGAAGGAGGACATTTATACAACAAGCTACAATTGCGACGGTCAACCAATGGATTTTACAAAGCGAATTAGAACTCATTTCGCAACTATCAGAAAAGATACAGGTGATGTTCTCGGAGTAGTGGGAAAAGATTATGAAATAGTCCAAAATAAAGACGCTTTTACTTTCTTTGATTCAATAGTCGGCGGTGATGGTATCCAGTATGAAACCGCCGGAGCATTGGGAAAAGGCGAAAGGATTTTTATTACTGCAAAATTGCCGGGCTACATTAAAGTCGGTAATGATGATCTGATTGAGCAGTATTTATTTTTAACTACTTCACACGACGGGTTCGGCAGCATTACCGCAGCTTTTACGCCAATAAGAATTGTTTGTAATAACACATTAAACGCAGCTTTCAGAAATTGCAGCAATGCAATAAAAATCCGGCATACATCTAATGTAAAAGAAAGGCTGGAACAGGCGCATAAAGTAATGGGAATTTCATACAAATTATCCGAGTATCTGGAAACGTCCTTTAACCAGTGGTCAAAAGTTCGGATTACTGATAAGCAGGTATTGAAATTAATACAGCTTGCAATGGTTCCGAACAAGGAAGTATTACAAGACTTGCAAGCCGGTTTGATGGATGAACTTTCCACTTGTTATAAAAATATGTGTGATTCGGTTTATGAATATGCTATGAGCAGCCCGACACAACAAACAGAAACTACTAAAGGAACTGTTTTCGGCGCTTATAATTCCGTAACCGGATATTTTCAGAATATCCGGAATTATAAATCTGATGAAGCCAAAGTAAAGTCGCTTTTGTTTGGAGGTACAGCGCAGCAAAGGACACAGAAAGCATTTAATCTTTGTGAGGACTTTGCAACGGGCAAGATTTCTTTTAATTAACAGGAATAGAAAGACTAACCGACAACGGCTCAAAAGGCCGTTGTTTTTTCAAGAAAAAAGCTGCCGCCCCACATGACGGCAGATATTGAAAAATGGGGCGGCAGCTTGGGGTTATTGCAAATTATAATTTAATGTTTTTATTGTCAGGTCGCCATAACATTAAGTTAAGCTGATACATGATCCTGAATGCTTCACAGAAACTAACAATTAGATTTTTAAAACTTGTTGCATCGTCCCAGGAAACAGAAATGTAACCCAAAGACCGAATCTGCCCGTATTCAATTTCGTATAAAAAATAATTTCTTAAAAGCTTATAATAATTTCCTTGCTTATTAAAAAGCTGCGGATATTTTATTCTCATCGAATCTGATGGTTTTTCATTTTCCTTAAATTTAAATTTCCCTAATTCAGATAATTTAAAAATTAAACTCCAAAATTCATCCTTCATTATTTTTAAATTATGAGGGTTCTTAAGCTCGGTTACAATGTAAAAATTTCTGAATAGTCCTATTGTAAACGGAATATTTGTTATCTGTGTTTCTAGACCAACTTTGGGAATAAGATATTTTTCCTTGTCAAAATATATTTCCAGATTTTCGGTGATACCGGCTTCGCTTACACATAATTTTAAAATATCTTCAAATTTTTTGCAAAGAGTTAAATAAGCTTCCTGCGATTTTTCCAGTGAATAATCGGCATTATCGATCCTGTTACAAAAGTTATAATAATTCTTCTTTGAAGTTTCAAAGTCCTCAATGTTGAAATTATATTTTTGTTGTAGCCGTTTGAATATTGTCATTTTAAATTAAATTCTGTAGTCTAAGTTAATATCTCCCCCGCTTAGTTCGCTAATTAGATGAAAATATTCCACTGACACTCATAATCTTATGGATAGTTATTATAAAGATCAGTTTTAAAATATTATTTTCGGATCATGACTTTTGATGACCTTTCCTTAAAATTCAAAACCGCCCGGCCACTAATTATTCTGAGAGCCAAAAGTGCGTCGCTTATGCTTTCATTCTTCTACAAAGTTTTTCGTGAAGGGCACATCACAACCATTACCAATACCGAGCTAAGAAATAAACTGGAAGGTTATCTTGAAGATTTGGAATACGAAGAAAACGATGATGAGTTAGATGCCAATTCATTGTTTGATGACTACTCAATAAAATCAGCTCAGTATATAGAAAAGTGGAGCAATGCCGGATTTCTGCAAAAATATCCAAATGATGAAGGCGAAGACTTGCACGAACTAACCAGCGATACGCAAAAGGTTTTGAAGTGGATTGACGATCTGGAACAACGGGAGTTTGTTGGGACTAACAGTCGCTTTAAAGATATTTTCTTCAAACTTCAAAAGATGATTGAGCAGGCCAATGAAAATTCAGAACAACGGATTGAAGAATTAGAAAAAAAGAAATGGGAAATAGAAAACGAAATTAATTTACTGAAACTTGGAAAGAAACCGCTGGTTTCAGATGAAATAGAAATTAAGGAACAGTTTTATGAACTGAATAAAATGGCAAGAGAACTATTAAGCGATTTTACGGAGGTAGAGCAAAACTTCGAACAGATAAGAAAGGATATACAAAGAAAATATACTGAGAAGGATGTAGTAAAGGGATCGCTGCTTGTATTTGCATTAGATGCTCTTGATGAAATCCAGGATAAGCCACAGGGAAAAAGTTTTAAAGCATTTTGGGAGTTTTTGATGGATGAAAAAAAGCAACAAGAATTTTCACAAATGGCTGAGCAACTTTATCAACTTTTGAAAGATCGTAACATCGATTACAATAATGATCGGTTTCTTAAAAATCTGAAACGATACCTGCATGCCTCCGGAAAAAAAGTTATTGATTCAAATCGTAAACTGAGCGAAAAAATTAGCAGAGTGCTTTCCGAAAAGAATTTATTAGAAAGAAGAAGGGCTATGGAATTGATTGGTGAAATACGACAAATGGCTTACACACTTGCTGATTTACGTTTGAAGGACGATACATTTATTGAAGTAGAAGACGAACCTTTTATCAATCTGGTTGATCGATGGGAACTTAGTGAGTATAAAGATGAACTGCGGGATGTGCTTTTCCCTGATGGTATCGGCGGAACTGAATCCGGGGAAGCAGACCTTACATCCTTATTCGATCAGTTAGCAATTGATAAAAAGAAACTAGTACTGCGAATCGAGGAAATGCTTAAAGATAAAACACAGATTACTTTGAAAGAAATAGTAGATAACTATGGATTAGAAAATGGATTGAGCGAAGTGGTCGGATATTTTTCGATAGCATCAGGTAGCAGTCACCATATCATTTTAGAAGAAACGATAGATCCGATCATAGTTGAGAAAAGGCAGTTGAATATTCCTATGATTATTTACACAAAAACTTTAAACAAATGAATCCAAATTCAAATAGAGCAATCTATGCTCATGTAATCATTAAGCTTCTTCAGGGTCCGCTCTATTTTGATGATAAGGCCGCCTGGAAAGACCTGCAGACCTGGAGTTCAGCCATCCAGGATTACTTCAACCGCATAGGCATGGAGCTTATTATTAATGAGAATGATGGTTTCGCAAGAATTGTACAGCCTGAAGCAGATGAACACGATGATAATCCTTTGCCTCGACTCATGAGGAAACAATCAATGAATTATGAAACCACATTGCTATGTGTGATTCTCCGGGAATTGCTGGAAGAATTCGATGTTATTACCGCAGGAACTAAGCTATTTCTTACACAGAAGGAAATAAAAGAAAGAATTGAACTCTTTTACAAAGAGCAGGCAAATAAGAGCAGATTATGGAAAGAGTTAACTAAACCCATAAATAATCTGACCAATATCGGTATTTTGAAACTTACCCGAGATGACCCATCCAACAAGGATAATAACCAGTATGAAGTCAAAAGAATAATCAAAGCCTTAATAAGTAATGATAAACTCGAAGAAATAAAGAATAAGCTACAAGCCCATGTCAACTCTATTTAATAACAATAATTCTGAAGGCGGTTATAGATTAAGATATATGGAAGTGTTTAATTGGGGCACTTTCAATGGAAAAGTATATAAACTGCTGACTAATGGAAAGACTTCGCTACTCACCGGTGCCAACGGGAGTGGCAAAACAACGTTGGTTGATGCATTACTTACATTACTGGTACCCGGCAACAAAAGATTCTACAATCAGTCCTCTGGTGCTGAAATGAAAAAAGAACGGGATGAGAACTCATATTTTTGGGGACACTTCGGCAAAACTTATTCTGAATCAGAAGAAAGGTCTCAAACTGAACAGCTAAGACATAAATCGGATAACCCATATTCAGTATTGCTTGCCTGTTTTCAAAATGCAGGTTCATTGCATACCATTACTCTTGTGCAGGTTCGCTGGCATACCAACGCTGGTTTGAGAAAAGTCTTTATCGTCTGTCCTTATCAGCTAAATATTACCGAGCATTTTGGAAAAGGTCATTTTGATACCAAAGGAGAATGGAGAAAAAAGCTGGGGAAGCAATTTCCAAAAACAGATATTTTCGACAGTTTCAAAGAGTATGCTTCAAGGTTTAGCGATTTGTTTGGATTGAAAGAAAAAGCACTCTCTCTTTTCAACCAGACAGTGGGTATAAAAGTGTTAGGGGATCTCACACAATTCATGAGACAACAGATGCTGGAAGAACCAGAAGCGGAAGAGCAGTTTAAGAGCCTTTATGATCATTACAATGATTTATTAATAAGTCATAAAGCAATTCAGAAAGATGAAAAGCAACTTGAACTTCTGCAGCCCATTGTTAAGAACAGCGAGCTACTGAAGGAACTAAGAAGTAAAAAAGAAACACTCGAGTTTATAGAAGAGCAGATGCCTTTTTATCTCGGAAGTATTGAGTATTCATTGTTGGACAAACACATCGCCAAGTTGGAAATTGATATTGATTTGGCAAAAAAAGAAAAAGAGGTGACGGCAACTGCAATTATTCAATCAGAAGCTGAAAAGGAACAGCTTGTAATACAAAAGGCAGCAACGAATGTAGATAACCAGATTTTACTTTTGAATAAAGATATTAGCTCTGAATCTGAAAAAAGGGATGCTAAAAACAAACACTTCTCTCAATATGAACTTTTTGCTTCTAAACTTAATCTAAATACCAGTTTTGATGATTCATCATTCAAAGAAAACTTTGAAAAAATTGTTGATCTTAATACTTCCTTGCAAATGGAGTTAGATGCTCTTAGTGAGAATAGAACAAGAACGAAAATTGAGATTGAAGCAAAGGAGCATGGTATCAATACCCTTCAATCACAAATCACATCCTTGCTGAGTAGAAAAAATCGAATACCTGACGAATTGATAGCGGTCAGAAAAAGGCTGCTTGATTTATTCGATGCCGGAGAAGATGAACTACCGTTTGCGGGCGAATTGATAAAAGTAAAAGAAAACCAACTTGCCTGGGAAGATTCCATTGAAAAGGTACTGCATAGTTTTGCGATGCAACTTTTAGTTCCCGATAAATATGCCAAACAGGTTAATCAATTTGTTTATTCTAATAATTTGCAAGCAAGATTAGTTTATCAAAAAATTGACCGCAAGCCTTCATATAGTTTGATGCGATGGCCAGCTGATGAGGACGCTATGATTAATAAAATAGAATTAAAAGGTTCAGGAATTTACAATGAATGGTTAGAAAATTACCTGGTCGAAAGGTATAATTATTTCTGTACAGATGACCTTGATGTTTTTTATGGTTCTTCAAAGGCAATCACTTCTAACGGTTTAATCAGGAATGTTAACAGGCATGAGAAAGACGACCGTCCAGGAAGATGGGACAAATCGAGATACAGACTG
>Ga0068864_100003641_pt1 | contig 12738 bp, 7 predicted proteins | sample KBSSwiS72_FD_66586 | JGI IMG/M metagenome (GOLD analysis project Ga0068864, IMG submission 66586) | Switchgrass rhizosphere microbial communities from Kellogg Biological Station, Michigan, USA - KBS Switchgrass S7-2 | ecosystem: Host-associated > Plants > Roots > Rhizosphere > Soil ...
AGGATCCGCCACCTGGCCGGAGGCCGACGATGACCCTGGCACCGCTCTCTTTGAGGTTGAGCGCATGAGCGTGGCCCTGACTGCCATAGCCGATGATGGCGAAGGTCCGGTCTTTGAGTCTGGTGCGATCCGCATCGGAATCGTAGAACACGCGCGGACCCTGCTGGGAATCGGTCATTAGTCGTCTCGCAAAGTGAGAACTGATTGGTATCGCTCGGAGTCAACATCAGGGATCGACCGGGTCTCAAACCCGGCCGACGTGGTTCCCGGCCTGCTCACCGCGACGACGCCGCTGCGAGCCAGATCGATGACGCCGAAGGGCTCCAGCGCGCGAATCAGGGAGAGCACCATGGGCCCGGTGCCGGTTACCTCGAGCAGGGCCTCGTTACGACTCTCCTCGAGCACGGTCGCACCGAAACGGCCCGCGGTATCGAGCACGTCGGCGTATCGCCCTGTCGTCCGCACCCTGATCAAGGCGAGTTCGCGGGAGGCCACCAAGGCCTCGGGTTCCGCCGCCGCACTCCGGACACCGATCACCTTTCGGAGCTGGCGGACCAGCCGGTCGACCGCACCCTCATCCGCGCGCACCACGATCGTGACCCGGGCTACTCCGGCCTCCTGCCCCGAGCCGATCGAGAGGCTTTCAATCGCGAGATTGCGCCGGCGCACGACTCCTACCAGCCGGTTGAACGCGAGGAATTCGTCCTCCAGGCCGACGCAGATGCTGTAGGCGGCAGACGAGGTCACGATGAGGCGAGCGGTGCGGGTTCCGATTCGATGGGGTCGGACAGCGTCGCTCCCGGAGGAATCATCGGGAAGACGTTCGCCTCCTGCTCGATCACGAACTCGACCAGGGCGGGACCAGGGTCGCGCAGGGCGCGGTCGACTGCTTCCTCGATCTGTCGCGCGTGTTCGACGCGGTAACCGGCGATGCCGTACGCCTCGGCGAGACGTACATAGTCCGGGCTCCAGATCGGAGTCGCCGAGTAGCGGCGGCCGTGGAAGAACTGCTGCCACTGCCGCACCATGCCGAGGTATCCGTTGTTGAAGATGGCCATCTTCACCGGAATCTTTTCCTGCACCATGGTGGCGATCTCCTGCATGTTCATCTGAAACCCGCCGTCACCCGAGATGGCCCAGACGGGCCGGTCGGGGCGTGCGAAGTGCACTCCAATCGCCGCGGGGACCGCGAACCCCATCGTCCCGAGCCCGCCGGAGGTGATGTGGCTGTTGCGGGTGTTATAGGGGTACAGCTTGGCTACCCACATCTGGTGCTGGCCCACGTCGGAGACGACGGTGCAATCGGGCCCGCTCATTTCACGGATGCCGCTGAGGATGCCTTCGGGAGACAGTGCGCCGCGATAGGTCTCATGGCGCGGCCGAGTGAAGTCGCGAATTTCCTCGCGCCATGCGTCACAGCGGCGGGGAGCCACGAGCACCGAGAGGCGACTCGTAAGATCCCTGGCATCGCCGACCAGTCCCAGTGCAACGGGAACGTTCTTCCCGATCTCCGAGGGATCGAGCTCGATGTGAATGATCCGCGCGCGGGGAGCGAATCCCACCGTGTTGCCGGTCACCCGGTCGTCGAAGCGGAGTCCGATGCCGATGATGAGGTCGGCGTGCTGGATCGCGCGGTTGACGTGCACTTCGCCGTGCATGCCCGGCATGCCCAAATGCAGGGGATGACTCTCGGGAAAGGCGCTGATGCCGAGCAGGGTCGTGATCACCGGAATATCGGTCTTCTCGGCGAGGGCAAGCACCGCCTCGTAGGCACTGGCGAGTATCACGCCGTGTCCTACCATGAGGAGCGGACGCTCCGCTTCACCAATGAGCCGAGCCGCTTCCTGCAGTGCGGCGACCCCCGTGGGTGCCGCACCGTGCTTGCCATTCAAAGACACCGCCGGCGCTGCGCCCTCGCTCCAGTCGATCTTCTGGTTCTGGACATCTTTCGGGATGTCGATCAACACAGGTCCGGGACGGCCTGTAGTGGCAACCGCGAAAGCCTCGCGCAGCTTGGGGGCGAGTTCGGTGACGTCATTGATGGCAACGCTGTGTTTCGTGATCGGAAGGGTGATGCCGATGATATCCGTCTCCTGAAAGGCATCGCGACCGATCATGGCCCGCGGCACCTGGCCGGTGATCGCCACGACCGGCGAGCTGTCCATCTGGGCCGTGGCGAGTCCAGTCACCAGGTTGGTGGCGCCGGGTCCCGAGGTCGCGACACACACTCCCGGCCGGCCGGAGGCGCGCGCGTAACCGTCCGCCGCATGCACTGCCGCCTGTTCATGGCGCACCAACACGTGCCGAAGCTCGGGGAACTCCGGCAGCGCGTGGTAGAAAGGCATGATCGCGCCACCCGGATACCCGAACATCAGGTCCACCCCCTGCTCCCGGAGCAGGCGGCAAAGGAGCTGGGCGCCAGTCAGTGACTCGGGCATAGACGCTTTCGTGAAACAGGCACGGGTCGTGAGTCTTGAGTCCTGGGGCCGCTGGTCTCTGAGTCCGGAGCGGCCAAGCACGGACTCACGACCCACGACTCAAGACCCATGACTGCTAGACTCCCCACAAGTACACTGAATTCAGCGACGACGCCTCGAGCAGCTCGGCGTGCCGCTCCTTGTTGAGCGAATGCACCAGGGCGCGGGCACTCGCCTCCACAATGTCGGTCGAGGCACCCTGACCCGTCATCGTCTTCCCCCCAATCCGGGCCTGGAGGAACACCTGACCCACCGAATCCCGGCCCGGAGTGACCGAGCGAAGTGACAGGCTCATCACCTCGACCGGGCGATCGAGGATCTCGCTGATCGCACTGAAGGCCGCCGCGATCGGCCCGTCTCCACTTCCCCGCGCAACTCGCTCGCCCGCCCATGGCCCGGTCATCTGAACCTCCGCTTCCGCAGGCACACTGCCGCAGACGACCCGGAGCTTGGTGATGTGGTATTCCTCCGGCGCGTCGTGGAAACTCTCGTGCACCAGTGCCAGCAGGTCCTCGTCGAGAATCTCCCGCTTGCGATCGGCCAGCCGGATGAACTCCTGGTAGAGCTCCTGGAGCTGACGGTCGTCGAGCTGGTAGCCCAAGTCGCGATAGCGCCGTTCGAGCGCGTGGCGACCGGAATGCTTGCCAAGCACCAGGGTCGAGTGAGGTATCCCGACCGCTTCGGGCTTGATGATTTCATAGGTGAGGCCGTTCTGCAGGATCCCGTGCTGATGAATCCCGGCCTCATGGGCAAAGGCGTTGCGGCCAACGATCGCCTTGTTGGGCTGGGGGAAACTTCCGGTCAGGTATGAGAGGAGCTGGCTGGTCCGGTAGATCTCCCGCGGATCCACGTTGCAGCGGAACGAGGCGACCTGAGGCCGGGTACGGCAGGCCATCACAATCTCCTCGAGCGCCGCGTTCCCTGCCCGCTCGCCGATTCCGTTGACGGTGCACTCGACTTGTCCCGCGCCGGCCTCGATCGCGGCCAGCGAATTGGCGACCGCGAGGCCCAGATCATCGTGACAGTGCGCGCTGAAGGTGACCCGCTCGCTTCCGGGCACGCGTTCGCGCACCCTGCGGAACATCGAGGCGTACTCCGCAGGCAGGGCGTATCCCACCGTATCGGGCAGGTTGATGGTCGTAGCGCCTTCCGCGATCGCCATTTCCACTATCTGGCAGAGGTAGTCGAGATCGGTCCGGCTCGCGTCTTCGGCGGAGAACTCGACATCGTCGGTGTAGCTCCGAGCCTGGCGGATGGACTGGCGCGCCAGTTCGAGCGCCTCCTCACGGGTCAGCCTGAGCTTGTGCTCGAGGTGAAGGTCCGAGGTCGAGATGAAGATGTGGAGCCGGGGGCGCGCCGCATTGCGGATCGCATCCCCAGCGAGCGAGATGTCCTTGGGATGACAGCGCGCGAGCGCCGCCAGGACTGGGCGCCGGATCTCGCTCGTGATCTCCTGCACGCTGCGGAAGTCACCCTCCGAGGCGGCGGGAAAGCCGGTCTCGATGACATCGACCCCAAGAGCATCGAGCTGGCGGGCGAGGCGAAGCTTCTCCTCGGGCGTCATGGTGTTGCCTGGGGCCTGTTCCCCGTCTCGCAGGGTCGTGTCGAAAATCAGGACGTCCTTCAGCATTGCGTCACTCGTCTTCTTGGAGGGCAAAAAGAAAACCGCGGACCTTTTCGGGGTCCGCGGCGAAAGGGCACGATGTTGTATCGACTATGTTGCTTGCCCGTAAACGCCGCGATCCCCGCCGAGGCCCCTAAGGAGGACCAGGACGAGGCTAATAAGGACGACGAGCAGCAGCGACGACATGTGGGGCATCAGGCTCCGGCGCAGGGCAACATTATACAACCACTGACTGTAGCCTACGGGTCGCCCGGCGATAAGTCAAGCGACTGACTGGCCCTGACCGGAAACGGGCGCCGGGTTGGTCATCCGGTCGGCCGGGAGAGCATGCCCTACTGAAGGACAAAGCGGCTGTGACCCGCACGTTGTTTCGGGCTGCGGCCGAGGTTTTCGGGTTACGTCGGCCGATCACTTCGGAGCGATATTCATCTTATCGGGGGGGGGCCCCGCTTGGCAGGACTGGTACCGGTAATGGAACGCACCCGCCGCCATTAGCCGGCAGCGACACCGATCACTGGGCCCATTACAACCGAGCTGTTCCTGCCACAGGAACATTTTGACCATCGCCTTGCGCGCCAAAAACGGCCATTGACCGGCCAACCATGGTACCGTATAATTATTCACATGAGCCGTCGCAACGCTCGAAACGCTAATCCGGTCGCTCTTGCCGCCCTTACCAAGGGGTGGGGGCCGGGATAGCGCGCGCGTGTGAACCGAACCTGTCCCGGCCCGCCCTCCAAATGAGCGCGGGCCTTTTTTCTTGCACCACGGGAGCGCCATGAACCCCACCAAGTCGAGCCGGACGGTCGGACACCAATTGCTTCGGGAGCACGATGCCTGCGGGGTGGGCTTCATTGCCTGCGCCACCGGCGAGCGGTCTCACACCGTGGTGAAGATGGCGCTCCAGGCCCTGGGGCGAGTGGCCCATCGCGGGGCAGCTTCGACCGACAACTCGGGCGATGGTGCGGGTCTTCTCACTCAGATTCCCACCCGATTCTTCTATCGCGAGGGCTACAGGCTCGGCCTGGGTGTTCAACCCGGATTCCCCTTCGCCGTGGGCGCCTTTTTCCTGCCGCGCGAAGTCTCGGCACTCGCCGCCGCTATCGACCTGATCGAACGGGTGGCGTTTCGGAACGGCCTTCCGCTTCTGGGGTGGCGAGATGTTCCGGTGGAACCCGCAGCACTCGGCCCGCTTGCTCAGCAGACCTGCCCGGTCATTCGACAGGTCTTCCTGGGGCGACCCGCAGTGGACGACGATGACGCCTGGGAGCGAGTTCTCTATCTCGCGAGGCGGGACATCGAACGGGAGGCGGGAGCGAGGAGATTCAATCACCTTTACGTCTGTTCCCTCTCCTGCCGGACCATCGTGTACAAGGCGCTACTGGTAGGCACTCAGCTCGCGACCTTCTACACCGATCTCCGCTTCCCGGAGTTCGAAACAGCGATCGCCATTTTCCACCAGCGCTACTCGACCAACACGCTGCCCAGTTGGCCGTTGGCCCAGCCCTTCCGGATGATCGCCCACAACGGCGAGATCAACACCCTCTGGGGTAATCGCAACGCGATGACGGCCCGGGAAGCAGACCTGGGTTCGCCCGTCTGGGGGAACGACATCGAACGCCTCAAACCGGTGATCTGGCCGGAAGGAAGCGATTCGGCGGGGTTCGATAACACAATGGAGTTGCTGGTGCGCTCCGGTCGGACGCCGATGCACACGATCATGATGCTGGTCCCTCAGGCCTGGGAGCAGTATCCCGACGTAGAACCGGCGATTCGCGACTTCTACCGTTTTCACGCCGGAGTGGTGGAGCCTTGGGATGGGCCGGCGGCGCTCGCGTTCAGCGACGGCATCGTGGTGGGTGCAGCGACCGATCGGAACGGACTGCGTCCCTGCCGCTACAAGGTCACCCGGGATCAGTTCGTGATCGCCGGATCGGAGGTCGGGCTGGTAGATCTCGATCCGGCGGACGTGCTGGAGAGCGGAAAGCTGGGCCCCTGCGAGTTCATCGTGGTGGATGTGGCCCGAGGTCAGGTGCTGCGCAACATGGACGTGAAGCGCGAAGTCGCGTCGCGCCAGCCGTATGGACGGTGGGCGCGGGAGAATCTGCGGCTCCTGCTTCCCGACCTCGCCGCCAAGTCCCAATCACCGGAACCAGGCTCGCTGGTTCCCCATCAGATCAGCTTCGGGTACGGCCATGAGGACTTGAGGTTCGTGCTCGAGTCCATGGCGACGCAGGGCAACGACACCATTTGGAGCATGGGAGACGACACGCCGATCCCACCGCTCTCCCGACTGCCACAGGCGGTGTACGCCTACTTCCGCCAACGGTTCGCGCAGGTCACCAACCCGCCGATTGATCCGCTGCGGGAGTCGGTGGTGATGTCGCTGCGACAGCACCTGGGTCGTCACGGCTCCTTTCTGGTGGAGAGCCCGACCCATGCGAGACTGCTTCGCGTGGATCATCCCATTCTGCTCGAGGCCGAGATGGCCTCGCTCAGGAGCCAGCCCGGATTCCCCAGCCTGACGCTCGACGCGACTTGGCAATGCAGTGAGGGAACCGAGGGCCTGCGTGCCGCGCTCGACCGGCTCTGCGCCGAGGCGGAGAACGGAGCGAGAACCGGAATTCGCCTCGTGATCGTCAGCGATCGCCAGGCGAATGCGGAGCGGGTGGCGGTTCCTATGCTGCTTGCCATCGGAGCGGTGCGTCGCCACCTGATGGATCGCGGTCTTCGCCTCCGGGTCGGCCTGGTCGCCGAGGCGGGAGACGCATTGGACATCCATCACTTCGCGACCCTGATCGGATATGGTGCGGAGCTGGTGTATCCCTGGTTGGCGTTGAGTTCGGTTGGTGCCATGGTGGCGGGGAAAGCGGCGGAGACGGCGGACGGCTGTCGCCGCTACAGGAGTGCGGCCGAGAAGGGGCTGCTCAAGATCATGTCCAAGATGGGCATCTCCGTGCTTCCCTCGTACTGCGGTGCCCAGATCTTTGAAGCGCTCGGACTCGGCGCCGAGGTGATCGATCGCTGCTTCCGCGATACAACCTCCGCACTCGGCGGACTCGGATTCGATGAGCTAGCCGAGGATGCGCTGGCGCGACACCGACAGGCTTGGAGTCCAGAACCGAGCCGCAGCGTTCCCGACCATGGCAGGATCCGGTTCCGCAAGGAAGGCGAGGATCACGGCTGGGCGCCGCCGATCGTTGTTGCCCTGCAGAAGACAGTCCGCGCGGAATCGAGTGAAAGGGAAGGAAAGTACCGGGAGTTCCTGAACAAGAACGCGCTGCGGCCACCGGCCGGGCCGCGAGATCTCCTCACTTTCCGCGAGTCGTCCCCAGTTCCACTGGAAGAGGTCGAACCGGTCGAGTCCATCCTCCGCCGGTTCGTCAGCTCGGCAATGTCGCTCGGCGCTCTGTCGCCCGAAGCCCACTCGACCATTTCCATCGCAATGAACCGGATGGGCGCGCGATCCAATTCGGGAGAAGGCGGAGAGGATCCGGCCTTTTATTCGCCGCTTCCCAATGGAGATCGGGCCGACAATCGAGTGAAGCAGGTGGCCTCAGGGCGATTTGGTGTGACCACCGAGTACCTGATCCGTGCCGAGGAGTTGGAGATCAAGATCGTCCAGGGTGCGAAGCCGGGTGAAGGCGGCCAGCTGCCCGGCCACAAGGTCACCGAGTTGATTGCCCGGCTGCGGCACGCGGTGCCGGGGATCTCCCTCATTTCGCCGCCGCCGCACCATGACATCTACTCGATCGAGGATCTGGCCCAGCTGATTCACGATCTCAAGACGGTCAATCCTCGAGCGCGGATCGGTGTGAAGCTGGTGGCCGAGACCGGAGTCGGCACGGTCGCGGCTGGTGTGGCAAAGGCGTATGCCGACTATGTACTGATCGCGGGGCACAACGGTGGGACCGGCGCTTCGCCACTCTCGTCGATCAAGCACGCCGGAAGTCCGTGGGAGCTGGGACTCGCCGAGGCGCAGCAGGCGCTGGTGAAGAACGGGCTGCGGAGCAGAATCGAAGTCCGCGTGGATGGTGGCTTCAAGACTGGTCGAGACGTGGTGATCGCCGCATTGCTTGGCGCGGAATCGTTCGGCTTCGGCACGGCACCGCTCGTAGCGCTGGGCTGCGCCATGGCGCGCCAGTGTCACCTCAACACCTGCCCCACCGGGGTCGCCACACAGCGACCCGACCTTCGGGCCAAGTTCAGCGGCACCCCCGAACAGGTGATCGCCTACTTCACGCTGGTTGCCGAAGAGGTCCGGGCGATTCTCGCCGGGCTTGGCGTCCGCGCAATCGACGAGATCATCGGGCGCGCGGACCTGCTCAAGCGAATCGAGCGTCCCGATCTACCCCGGGCTCAAATGCTGGATCTCTCGAACCTGCTCACGCGCGCGGACGAGGGTGGCGGAGCTTCACGCCGTCTCGTCGCCCGGAATGACCGGCCCGGCGTGGTCTCGCTTGACCGCGAAATCCTGCAGGAGTGCCAAGGGCACATCGAGGCCGGGCTGCCTTTCTCGGGACTCTATCAGATTCGGAACCATCACCTGACCGCTGGCGCAGGAGTCGCCGGTGCGATCGCTGAGCGACACGGTGACGCGGGACTACCCAACGGTCATTTCCAGCTCCGCTTCCTGGGCAGCGCGGGGCAGAGTTTCGGAGCCTTCGCTACTCGTGGGATGCTACTGGATCTCGAGGGCGAGGCGAACGACTACGTCGGAAAGGGTCTCTCCGGCGGCACGATCAGCATCCGGCCATTTCGAACTGCTGGATACGCCGTCGCGACCCACGAGAACGTGATCCTCGGAAACACGGCACTCTACGGCGCAACTGCGGGCAAGTTGTTCGCGGCCGGACAGGCGGGCAGCCGCTTCGCGGTCCGGAACAGCGGCGCCATCGCGGTGATTGAAGGCGCCGGTAACCATTGCTGCGAGTACATGACCGGGGGGCTGGTCCTGGTGCTGGGCCCGATCGGCCGGAACTTTGGGGCCGGAATGAGCAACGGCGTCGCCTACGTGCTCGATGAGTCGGGAGGCTTTCCGTCGCGGGTCAACACCGAGATGGTCGCGCTTGCTCCGTTCGAGGGGCGCGACGAGTCGCTGGTGCAGTCGCTGTTGCACGAGCATCTGGAGCGGACCGGGAGCCCGCGGGCCAGCGCGTTGATCGCGCGGTGGGACTACTATCGCGGCCTGTTCCGGAAGGTCGTCCCCAACACGCAGTCCGGAAAAGCACCGGAGCCGGTCCAGCCCCCGACGCCCGAGGGCGCGGCAGCACTGCGGTAGACTGGATCGAGGGGGAGGACAGGCTTTCTCTTGCGAGTACCCGGGGGTTTCACTAACTTGCTGAACGTCAAGCAAGCTGACGGTTTCCCCAAACCCGATCGCCTATGTCGTTGCCGCTCAGTGAGAAAGAGCGCAATCCCGCCCGCACCCGCGAAGCCATTTTGGACGCGGGGGAAGCGCTTTTCGCTGAGAGCGGGTACGAGGGTACCAGCCTGAGCGATGTGGGGACCCTCGCCGGCGTCTCCCGCGGAACTCCGGGGTATTTCTTCGGCTCCAAGGCCGAGCTCTACCGCGCCGTGCTGGAGCGCTGCTTCGGCGAAGTGCTGGACGCGGTCCGGACCGGGCGAGCGCGCGCTCTCGCCAGCGCGGCAGAACCCGAAGCCGTCCTGGCCGGCGCCGTTTCCGATTATTTCGACTTTCTCGCGTCGCGTCCCAATTTCGTGCGCCTGATCGAATGGGAGGCGCTCGCCGGCGGCACCCAGTTGGAAGAAGTGCCACCGCACGTCGCCGCGGCGCAGGAAGCTCTCTCGGCACTGCGTGATGAGCTGGCTATGGGACCGGGCATGTCGCAGGACGCCGCCCATCTCCTCCTCAGCATCATAGGTCTCTGCTGGTTCCCCCTCGCTCACGCCAATACCGTCCTCCGCGCACTCGGCATCGATCCCGAGGATCCCGCCTTTCTCGAGCAGCGGAAACGGCACGTCGTTGACCTCGTCCTGAACGGCCTGCGCGGACGATTTGCCTCCGCCGCTGCCACCGGAGAAACCGACCATGCCTGATGTGATGACTCCTCCGGCGCCTGGCGCACCGCCGCAGCTCGCCACGGAGAAGGAAGCCCGCGAAGTCGCGGAAGCCGCACGCGAGAAGGAGTGGCAGGCTCCAAGCTTCGTCCGCGAGATGTTCGATGGGAACTTTCGGGTCGACCTGATCCACCCCTTTCCCGAACAAGATCCCGCCGAAGTCGAGCGTGCCCGCCCGTTCCTGGAGCGGCTCGAGGCCTTCATGCGGGACAAGGTGGACAGCGACAAGATCGACCGCGAGGGGAAGATCCCCGAAGAGGTAATTCAGGGGCTGCGCGACATCGGCGCCTTCGCGATCAAGATCCCGACCGAATACGGTGGATTGGGACTGAGCCAGACGAGCTACACCCATGCCATCGCTCTGGTGACCAGCCAGGACGGGAACCTCACGGCCCTGCTCTCTGCCGCCCAGTCGATCGGGGTGCCCAACCCGCTCAAGCAGTTTGGAACGCCGGAACAGAAGAAGAAGTACTTCCCTCGCCTCGCCAAAGGTGCGATCTCGGCGTTCGCGCTGACCGAGTCGAACGTGGGATCTGACCCCGCCGGCATGCAAACCACAGCCGAGCTCTCACCCGATGGACGGCACTATATCCTGAACGGCGAGAAGCTCTGGTGCACCAACGGCACCATCGCCGAGTTGATGGTGGTGATGGCGCGGACCGGTCAGAAGAAGATCACAGCGTTCATCGTGGAGACCAACTGGCCCGGCGTCGAAGTGGTACAGCGGCTCCATTTCATGGGGCTCAGGGCACTGGAGAACGGCATCATCCGGTTCACCAACGTGAAGGTCCCGGTCGAGAACGTCCTCTGGGGCGAAGGTCGAGGGCTCAAGCTGGCGCTGATCACCCTCAACACCGGCCGCCTGACGCTGCCGGCCTCCTGCGTCGCCGCGAGCAAGCGCTGTCTCCAGATCGTGCGTGAGTGGGCGTCTACCCGGGTGCAATGGGGCCAGGCGATCGGGAAGCACGACGCGATCGCCCAGAAGATCGGGCGAATGGCGGCGGAAACCTTCGCGATGGAAGCGGTCTCCGACCTGGCCTCCGGCATGGCGGACAAGGGCGGTTTCGACATCCGGCTCGAGGCCGCGATGGCGAAGATGTGGAATACCGAGACCGGGTGGCGGATCGCGGACGACACTCTTCAGATCAAGGGCGGACGTGGCTACGAGACGGCCGACAGTCTGAGGAGCCGCGGAGAGAAGCCGGATCCGGTCGAGCGCCTCATGCGAGACATGCGGATCAACTTGATCTTCGAGGGATCGAGCGAGATCATGCGGCTCTTCATCGCCCGGGAGGCGGTGGATACCCACATGCGGGTCGCCGGCGCTCTGATCGATCCCAAGGTCCCGGCAGGCCAGAAGGTGGGTGCCCTGCTCAAGGCCGGAGCCTTCTACGTCTTCTGGTACCCCAAGCTCTGGCTCGGAGTGCGAGGATGGTTCGGCTTCGGCGAATTCGGCCGGCTGGCTCCGCACATGCGCTTTGTCGAGCGGTCGTCGCGACGGCTGGCCCGCTCGCTCTTCCATTGCATGGTGCGTTTCGGTCCCATGCTGGAGAAGCGGCAGGCAGTCCTGGGGCGGCTCGTGGAAATCGGAGCGGAACTGCTCGCGATCGCGGCGGCCTGCAGCCGAGCGCAGGCGATGCTCAAGAAGAATCCCCGAGAAACGGGTCCCCGCGAGCTGGCCGACGTCTTTTCCCAGCAGGCGAGACTCCGGGTGGAGCAGAAGTTCCACGACCTATGGCACAACACCGACACGGCAACCTATACTACCGCGCGCCACGTGCTGGACGATCACTTCCGATGGCTGGAAGAGGGGATCGTCCGGGAGTAAGCCTGGCCGAGCGCGCCGGCGAGTGATCAACGCTTAGGGGAGAGAGGGAATGGCCATCGCCGAAGGAAAGACCCTGCCGTTCGCGAGTCCGGAGCAGGTGGACACCAAGGTGCTCGAGACCTTCGGTTACGAGGGTCCGGACCAGGAGATAGTCACCGAGACCGACGAGTTCAGCGCCGTCTGTCCCTACAGCGGGTTACCGGACTTCGCCAAGCTCGTCATCAAATACATGCCGCGGAACCGTTGTGTCGAGCTGAAGAGTCTCAAGTACTACGTGGTGAGCTACCGGAATGTCGGCATCTTCCAGGAGCATGCGACCGCCAAGATAGCGGAGGATCTCTTCCAAGTACTCGAACCTCAGTCGCTCGAGGTCACCACGGTCTATAACATTCGGGGCGGGTTTCTCACCACCTGCACGGTGCGGCTACCCCGAAACGACTGATCATTCCTTGCAACGAGCCGGCCTGATCGCGTCGGCTCGCTTCGTTCCGCAGGATTAGGGTTTGTGCAGGACACCCGATTCGTCCGAACTTCTTTTTCGGGGGGGCCCCCCAGCCCACCCTGTTGTTTATCGCAGCTACGCACGACCATATGAGGGCCAGTTGCCACCACCGGCGTCTAATGCCCGATATTGGCAACCGCCCTCAGAGACCTCCAGATCGATCAGTTCCCCGCCAGCCCCTTCGACGGCTTGAGCACGACCGGCGGAATCGCCGGACGCTTGGGCC
>Ga0068864_100003642_pt1 | contig 12738 bp, 10 predicted proteins | sample KBSSwiS72_FD_66586 | JGI IMG/M metagenome (GOLD analysis project Ga0068864, IMG submission 66586) | Switchgrass rhizosphere microbial communities from Kellogg Biological Station, Michigan, USA - KBS Switchgrass S7-2 | ecosystem: Host-associated > Plants > Roots > Rhizosphere > Soil ...
CAGCCTGCGTATTTGCCGGCAGTAAGCGGTTGTTCATTCCAGTAAGGATCATCAAACCGGAAGGCAATATCATCGCTCAGGCTTACATTGCGCAGCAACAGGCCAAAGTCGCCGGTACCCGGGGCAGCATAAGTTTGATTGGGCGTTCTGCCCTGTAAAATTTTCTCCAGGCCTTCACACAGGATTCCTTTGTACCCCATCTCCTGTGCCACCACCGCCAGCTGGTTGTTGTAGATAAGTTCGGTGTTGCGTAAAACATGGGGTTCAACGCCAAATACACCTGTTATCAGTGCGGCATGTTTTTTTACCTGGTAGCCAAATTCTTTTTTTGAATACAGCCAGCTTAATGAATTGTAATAGGTTTCGGCCAGTAATTCAACACAACCTGTTGCAACCAGTTGCTGAAAGGATGCAAGAACATCGGGACGGTGAGCATGTAAAAGTTCGATGGCTGTTCCACTAATAGAGAAAGCCAGTTTGAATTTCCCCTGATGTTGTTCAATTAATTTAGCTAAAATAATATTGGCAGGCAGATAGCACTCATCTGCCAGCTGGTTAACAATGGCCGCGGTTGCTGCATCATTAAAATAGCCCGTTGCTGCACCATTATGTGCACCGGTATTATTAAGCCGGTAAGGTATATGAACTCTGAAGCACAAATTTAAAGCAGGCATATTGTAAGGTTATTCAATCGTTTAATTGGCAAACATAGTTCGCAGCGTACAGCGTCCATTCGGGTAAGAAAAAAATAGACGGCACATGCAGGAATACAGTACCGTCCTGGTTGTTCAATAAACCACTAACCAAAAACTAACTGCTATGAAAAATATTTGCGTGATTGAGTATGTAAAACTAATAACAGGAGAAAAAAATATTTGTCGTTAACCTTACACCAGGGAAATGTTTAACAATTAATTCCAGATGATGGGATTGTTTAACTCAATGCGTTTACGGTTATAGAACAACAGACCCGAATCGCGCAACTCATTGAACAGTACATTTACGCTTTGGCGGGAAGTTGCTATGACGCCGGCAATATCACTGTGTGTAAGATAATTGTTCAGAACTATTTTGTCGCCAATACGGCTTCCGTCTGTTCTTGCCCAGTTTTTGATAAACCGTATCAACCTTGATTTGGCATCCCTGAATACCAGGTCCGAATGGCGGCCTTCCAGTTTCCGGAGTTTGTCATTTACTATGTTGGCATAATTAAGTGCCACCATGATATTGTCCTGGAGTATTTTCCTGAAGTCATTTACATGGAAGGCGCAAACAATGGTATTGGCAGTCAAAGCTTCAGCGCATTCATCCAGTGAATAATTGCCGGCCAGGCCCAGGTCGCCAAAAACATCGGGTGCAGTAATGATGTCTTTAATCAGTTCATTCTCCATATCACCACTCTCGGTAATTTTTATTTTGCCTTTGATCAGCAGGTATATTTTACTATAGCTGCCTTCTCCGTACCCAATGGTTTCACCACGGTAAATGGTTTTTACCTTTGCCATATTGCAGGCATCCTGTATTTTCTGTTCGGCCAGGTTGGCAAACAGCGGATGACTTTTCAGGTATACGTATTTAATTTCCTGGGACATAGTTATAGGTTTTAGTTATTTGACAATTGCTGTTTAGTTTTGGATAAGTTTGAAGGATTTCTTTATCCTTGCCTGCAAATATTTACGGGTTACCAGTTCTGCAAGCCGGCTTGTTCTGTTGGTGTAAAAATTGCCCGCCGGCATATCGATCAGCCATGATTCATTACTGCATATAGCTTCTATTTCTGCTGCGGTGATGCTGTTAAAGGGGCCGAAATTGGCTTCGTAATATTGTTTTATTTCATTTCTCATGGCTGTACAATTAAGGGTGAATTTTACATGTTGCCGGCTTCTATAGCGTTTTCAATTTTTGAAATCAATATGTTTTTAGGTGTCAGACCAACTGCATGGTCAATTATTTTTCCCTTTTTAAAAAAAAGTATAGTTGGAATGTCTCTTACACCATACTCCTGGTGCAGGCCGTTTTCTTTTTCCACGTCAACAGTATAGAAGTTAACAACCCCGTTGTAGGAAACGGCCAGGTCGTTGTATACCGGTTCAATAATCTGGCTGGCGCCATTCCACTCTTTCTTAAACTGTACAAGGGATAAAGTGCTGCTTTCTATTACCTCTTTTTTAAAATTCATTTTGGTTAGCTGCCTGTTCATATTGTTCGAATTTGTGTATGCAGGTATAGCCAATCGGCATGCCAGATTTTTTTTACCAAAATATGAGTGCTCTGAAATGCAGTATGGTAAAGGGTTTCAGCGGTTTGTTGTATGCCGGAAACAAGGCAAATCCAGGCGGTATGTTTCCCAATGGTTTGGGAATCTCCCAAAATATTGGGAGTATATATATTTCGGTGCCGGCTTTGCCGGAAGTGCAATGATGGCCGGGAAAGATAAATCAGTTGAAAGGTAAATACTTCTTCATGTCATTCAGCGGACAGCTTTTCGGGAGCCGGTAATATACTTTTGTTTTGTAAACAGAACATTCATAAAAAAGTTAACCGTCCTGGCATTGGCTATTTTTTTTAGGGTTGCTGCCTATTCACAACCGGCCGCGCTTCCCCGCATTAACCAGTTTGTTGATATTTCGGGTACAGTTGGAAGTTCCGAAGGTTCAATAGCCGGCTCTTATGTTTATAACTGGCGTATAGGAAAAAGGAGAAAATGGGAGGCTGGTTTGGGAATACGTTCCACCAGTTATTTTGGAACAAAGAAAGATTTCCGGACGGCGCCTGCCAGGCTGGCCCGTTCTACCACAACGCCATTTATTATTGTATTTGCTGGTCAGGAAACGCAAAACTGGGACACACTTACCGTACAACGTCCGTTTATTAATTCTGTAAATGTCTCTGTTAATTTCGGTTATAATTTTAATCCAAAATGGTCCGGTGGTTTTAATATTGATCTCATTGGGTTTTCATTTGGCAGAAAAAGCAGCGCTATCCTGACAAGCAGTGGTGTTACAAGGACCGAACCTGCTGCATTCACACCTGCCTTCAACCTGTTGTTAACGGGCGACAATGACTACGGAAGCCTGAATTCGGAATTTTTTCTGAAATACAAATTGCCGGCGCATTGGGGCATCAGGGCCATCTATCAATTCTATTTTGGAGAATACAAAACCAATGATGTGAAACAAACCGCGCCCGACGGAACCATTGTTGATCGTTTCCGGAACAAGGCGAATACATATGGAGCAGGCCTGGCCTATCATTTCTAAATCAATAAAGGACTAATATGAGAGCTATTGCTTTTATTTTTCTAATCGGCGTGGCTGCCACAGCAGGGTGCACCAAAAATAACCGGGCGCCGGAAACCCGGCTTGATGAAACCATTCCCGTGGATACCAGGGATACATCCGGAAACAATGGAGCCAGGTACCATGGTAATTTCAGCAATGGCCCCTATGGAACGGTAAGCGGGGCTGTTACAATTTACTTTCAGAATGGTAAATATATGCTGGCACTGGAAAGTATTGGTATTTCCAACGGGCCTGATTTACATGTCTACCTTTCAAAGGAAATGCTGCCAATCAATTTTATTGATCTTGGAAAGCTTAAATCCACCAACGGTAACCAGCTGTATGAAATCAATAACGCACCTGATTTTGCGGTCTATAAATATGCGCTCATCCATTGCCAGCAATACAATCATTTATTTGGTAGCGCAGAACTACAATAAGCAATGGTTAAAATGTCAATTCAAAGCAAGTTTACTATGGAAGCCGTAACAAGACAGAGCCGTGTTTTGCTGGCAGGTTTTATTATTAGTTTTTTGGGATCGCTGCCGTTAGGAACCATGAATATCGCTGCAACCCATATAGCGATCCGGCAGGGTACCGGGGCGGGTTTGCTCTATGCAGTTGGTTCTATGCTGGTAGAAATTATAGTTGTTCGCACTGCATTGGCCGCAATGGGATGGCTTGCACAAAGACAGCGCGTATTCAGGCTTCTTGAACTTTTTACCACGGGATTGATATTGGCCATGGCTATTGCGAGTTTTGCGGCTGCTTATAAGATGACGGGATTTTCCAGTTCTTTACCCGCGGTTTTTTCTTTACATCCATTCTGGACCGGGATATTGCTAAGCGCCACTAATCCTTTGCATATTCCTTTTTGGCTGGGATGGAGTACAGTGCTGATGAATAAGAAGATTTTACTTCCAGGGTCATCCTGCTACCATCCATATATAGCGGGCATCGGCGCCGGAACGATGCTGGGATTTGCGGTATTTATCTATGGTGGTAATTATGTGGTGTCAAAAATAGCCCACCACCAGGATCTGTTAAATATGGCAATTGGAACGGTATTACTGGTAACAGCAATAATACAAATAAGAAAAATGATGATAATGCCGGTTGCCGTCCGTTACAATGGAGCTGGCAATAACATGAAATGATAGTCTGGTTAACCGCGCTGGTTTAAAATGGAAATCAGGCATCTCTTTTGATGCCCATTTTTTTTATCCTGGCTTCGAGTGTTGTTGCATTTAACCCAAGCATTTTCGCGGCACCTTTCTCCCCACTGATTTTCCAGTTTGCTTTTTTAAGAATTTCTATGATGTGCTGTTTCTCCACATCTTCTAATTTCAATGGACCCATTTTAGTATTGCCTGCGGTATTTTTCGAAACAGGCAGCCAGTCTCCGTATTCCAGTGTATTGCCATGACTGATTATCATGGCGCGCTCAATGAGGTTTTCTACTTCGCGTATATTGCCCGGCCAGTCGTATTCCATTAGTGCATCAATTACTTCGGGCTGAATATGAATTATTTTCTTACCAATCTTTGCTTCGTGTTTCTGGCAGAAATGCCTTACCAGTAATGGAATGTCTTCCTTCCTGTCGCGCAGGGGTGGTGACACAATCGGGAAAACATTCAGGCGGTAAAACAGATCTTCCCGGAATTCTTTTTTCTCGATGGCCTGCTCAAGGTTTCGGTTGGTGGCTGCAATTACACGCACATTTACCTTCATGGTTCGCGGATTGCCGAGTCGTTCAAATTCTCCTTCCTGCAAAACCCTTAATAATTTAGCCTGCAATTCAACAGGCAGTTCTGCAATTTCATCAAGAAATATGGTACCGCCATCTGCCAGTTCAAAGCGCCCAATTTTTTTATCCATGGCTCCGGTAAAAGCGCCTTTCTCATGGCCAAATAATTCACTTTCTATTAAATTGGCGGGTAGCGTTGCACAATTTACCTTAACCAGCGGTCGCTTGCTCCGGTTACTGATATTGTGAACAGCGCGGGCCAGCAATTCTTTACCGGTACCGCTTTCTCCAAGAATTAAAACGGTAGCATCAGTTGAAGCCACTTTTTCCAATTGCTGCAATACTTTTTGAAAATTTTTGCTCTTGCTGATGATTTCTTCAAAATTGTTGTTCAGTTTTATTTCTTCGCGCAGGTACTGGTTTTGGGCTTGTAGCCTTGCCTGCTCCCTTTCCATCAGCACCTTATCGGTGATATCTATGAACATGGTTCGTGTAAACTGACCCCCTACATCAGGGTTCGACCACCATTGAATCCATATTGGTTGTCCATTGTCGTGGCGCAGCAGTTCAAGTACAACACCGCTGGTGTCTGTACCACGACCTACTGATTCAAATGCTTCTTTCATGCGCCGCTGTGCATCGGGTGTGTTTGGCGCCATGGTCTTGCCAACCATATAGGGAACCTCTTCCGGCTTAACACCCAAAATTTTCAGGGCGGCCCTGTTGGCTTTAATAAATTTTGAGTCCAGTCCTTCATGCACATATGCAATGGGCGCTTCTTCAAAAAGATCACGGAACCTTTCTTCGCTTTCCTTCAGCAAAATTTTCAACTCAGCATTTGCAATGGTCAATTTTTCCTCGGCTTTTATCCTGTCAATTTCTGCGCCTGCCCTGGAAGCGAAAATGCGGAGTATGGCCAAATGGTTCTGCTCATTTAGCATAGGTATTCTGTCAAACGCTGCAATATTACCTATTACCTTACCCGTAGCAGGACTGTAAATGGGAACGGCTACCCATGATTTGATTCCCCTTTCACGCGGGAATGTTTCATCCAGTTTGTCGGCACAAAAAAATTCTTTTCCCTGCATTACGATTTCGCAGGGGGTGCCATGCAAATCGTATTCAATATTTTCCTTGATCTCTTTTCTGTCAACATAAGATAACATCCGCAGTTTAGTAACATCCGCATCTGAGCAGGAAACAACCATGGAGTACTGTACATTCAATGTGCCGGTAATAAATTTTGTAAGTTCCCGGAAATAATCTTCTCCTGTGTGGGAGGAAGTGCTTTCTGCAATGGCGAGTAAAATATCTTCTTCCCCTTTCCTTTTCCTTATATCGCGTACCGAGCTGCAGAAATATTCTTTTCCTGCATGTTCAATAAAATTGTTGATTACTTCCACCGGGTAAAAATTGCCTTCTTTATCGCGGTGTTCGGTTTCCAATACCATCTGGCCTTCTTGTTTTGTCCGTATCCAGTCTTTATCCCACTGATCGCGTGTGAGTGAAGGATTGAGGTCAAATACAGACATGTTACTTAATTCGGTATTGGTATAGCCGGATATTTTTGATACCGCCTCGTTGGCACGTATCAGCTTTCCGCTTCTCTCCACCCAAAATATCTGGTCGCGGATATTTTTTACTGTGCTATTGTACAATTCAATTTCGCTCAGGTGTTGCCTGGCCAATTGCTCCTGAATTTTCTTCTCCCTGATATCCCGTACAATGCTGCATGAGAATTCTTTTCCGTCCAGTTCAATAAAATTGCCGGTAATTTCTATGTCGTACAGGTAACCAGTCTTGTGTTTGTGCTGTGATTCGAATACCAGTTTTTTTTCCTTTTTCAGCCGTTGCCAGAAGGCGGGCCAATCCATGAATTCCGAAGAGGGGTTAATATCGGTCACCTGCATCCTGCTAAGTTCTTCCTTTGAGTAGCCGGACATTTTGCTGGCCATCTCATTGGCCTGGATAATCCGTTGTCCGGAGTCAATCCAAAAAACTGCCTCGTGCAGGTTTTCCAGCGTAAAATGGGAAAGATGCAGTTGGTAGTCAGGGCTCGTATACTGTAGATCATTCATAAACTTGTTCGAAATATAGCGAACGGGTTACCTTAAAATTAGATAAATAATAGGGCAAAATAAAAGGTTTTAGTGAGGCGGTTGTCCGGAACCCGACATTCGGGACTTTTTCCCGCTCCGCTGCCTCGTTGAGGCCCCGCCAGGTGACTATTTTACAGGTCTTTGGAGACCGCCAGCTACCCATATTTTTTTTCAGCCGATAACTTTATTACCTTAATATAATTGAATAAGAACGTATCTTTCGGTAGCACCCCATCCAACCCTATTTCAACATTCTTCAAGTTTCCGATCGGCCTGTTAAATCTTATAGAGCGGTAGTCCGGCACTGTGGCAGGAAAATTCATTGGCAAAAATTCAATCTCCTGATAGAGAAAATACCCTTTCCCGGTTTGTCTGACCGGCAGATCAAAATAAAGAGCTTCAGGATAAATTAAAAACTGGTACTGCAATGAGTAAAGGTGATATACTCCATATCAGCGAATGGCAAAAAAAAAGCGAAGAACTGCAAAAGCTGCTGGATCAAAAGACCGTTGATGTAGAACGGAAAAACAGGGAGCTTGAAATTGAATCTTCACTCGAAAGGGTAAGAATGGTTGCCATGAGCATGAATAAACCTGATGATATGCTACATGTGTGCCGCATGATTTCAAAACAACTGGAAGTGCTGAAAGTAAAAGAAATCCGCAATGTACAAACTGCCATCTTTTATGAGGACAGGGAAACCTACATGAATTATGAATATTATGCAAAGCATCATAAAACATTTATTACTGAAACAGCCTATAATAACAATGAAATTCACAAATCCTTTGCAGATAAAATGCTTAAAGGAAACGGGGAATCTATGATCGCCCATATTAAAGGCGATGAAGTAAAAGACTGGATTGCTTATCAAAAGACCACCAATGTTTTTATTGATGATTATTTGTACACCGCATCATCACTTAATTATTACTGGTATTCACTCGGCCCGGTTGCCCTGGGTATTTCCACTTATGTTCCTTTGACTGATGATGAAACAAATTTATTCAGACGCTTTCTTAAAGTGTTTGAATTGTCTTACCGGAGGTATCTGGATATTGAAAAAGCGGAAACGCAGGCAAAAGAGGCAAGGATAGAAGCCGCTTTGGAAAGAGTGCGCAGCCGTTCCATGGGCATGCAAAAAAGCGAAGAGCTTAAAGAGGTCATCCAGGTTGTATATGACCAATTCGTTCACTTAAATATCCTTATTGAGCATACAGGGTTTATTATGGATTATAAAGAAAGGGATGATATGCATATCTGGCTGACTGACCAGCACGCAGTTCCCAACCAGGTGACCATTCCTTATTTTGATTCGCCGCATTGGAACAGTTTTAATGACGCAAAAGCTACAGGAAAAAATTTCTTTGCCAACCATTTGTCTTTCGAAGAAAAGAACAGGTTTTACCGGGACCTTTTTGAACTTATTCCCGGAATAGCCGATGAGACAAAGCAATATTATTTTAATTGCCCTGGCGTTGCCATATCCACCGTATTGCTGGATAATGTTGGACTGTATATCGAAAATTTTTCAGCTATTCCCTATACAGCCGAAGAGAATAATACGCTTATGCGATTTGGAAAAGTATTTCAGCAAACCTATACCCGTTTCAATGATTTACAAAAAGCAGAAGCGCAGGCAAGAGAAAGTCAGATTCAATTGGCATTGGAGCGTGCCCGTACACAAAGCACGATCATGCAGCACTCCAGTGAGCTGGATAATACATTGCGTGTGTTTCATGAACTGGTATTGCGGCTTGGTATTCATTCAGCGTTTTCATTTTTATGGCTGCCCGATGAAGAAAAAGACCGGCATATTTTCTGGGCAGCCTGGGCCGAAAATAATTCATCCGCTTTCAGAAGTAAAGCGATCAATTACCAGCTCAACAGGAACGAACCTGCTACCGCACAATGTTTGATAGATTGGAAAAGCAATCAGCCGGTTGTTTCTTACCGTGTGCCACCTGCTGCTGTTGAAAGTTATTTTGCTGCCTGGCAGGAATTGATTGCCGGTGTTGAACAATTGAAACCGGAATATTTTAGTGACGGGCTTTATTATGTGGAAGCGTTTATGAAATATGGCTGCTTTGGCGTAATGACTTCGGAGGATTTAAAGGAAGATGAAAAAAAGATACTGTATCGTTTTGCCATTGAATTTGAACGTGCGTATACCCGTTTTCTGGATCTTCAAAAAGCCGAAGCACAGGCCAGGGAAGCGCAGATTGAAGTGGCGCTGGAACGGGTAAGAAGCCGTACCCTGGCCATGCAAAAAAGCGATGAGCTGGCAGAAACCGCTGCGGTTGTTTTCCGGCAACTGATTAAGCTGGGAATTGCACCCAACCGTTTATACATCAGTATTATTAAAGATGACAGCGGAGATATTGAATGCTGGGTAACAGACGAAGACGGAAGCAAGGTGAGCACACAGTTTACCGCCAATATAAACAGTAACCATTCATTTCATAAAATGTATGATGGATGGGCGACGCAAAAAAAATCAATCACCATTGATATGCAGGGAAAAGAACTGGCTGAGTATTTTCATTATCTGGGCGAAGAACTAAACGTACCCTTTAAGGCAGGACTTATGCAAAAACGCAGGGTGCAAAACATAGCTTATTTCGGTAAAGGTTTTATTGGCATGGCATCGCCGGATGAGCAATCCGAAGAAACGGTGAACCTGCTGGAAAGATTTGCAGCCGTATTCAACCTTACCTATACCCGTTTCAATGATTTGCAGGTGGCGGAACATCATGCAGAACAAGCGAAACTTGATTTGATAAAATTACAAACGGAAAAAAAACGTGCCGAAGATGCGCTGGCTGAATTGCGTGAAACACAAAAGCAATTAATTCAATCAGAAAAAATGGCTTCATTGGGTGAGCTTACGGCCGGTATTGCACACGAAATTCAAAACCCGTTAAACTTCGTGAACAACTTTAGCGAAGTAAGCAATGAGTTGCTCGATGAAATGAATGCAGAAATTGAAAAAGGAGATATAGAAGAAGCCAAAGCCATCGCCGGCGACATCAAACAAAACCTGGAAAAAATCAATCACCACGGTAAACGTGCCGATGCCATTGTAAAAGGAATGCTGCAGCACAGCCGCAGCAGCAATGGCGTAAAAGAACCAACAAATATAAATGCACTGGCCGATGAATATTTACGGCTGGCTTATCATGGACAAAGAGCAAAGGATAAATCATTCAACGCCCTGTTGAAAACGGATTTTGATGAAAGCATTGGTAACATCAATATTATTCCCCAGGATATTGGCAGGGTGATACTCAATTTAATGACAAACGCATTTTATGCAACGGGCGAAAAAAAGAAATTGAATGCGGCCAATTATGAGCCCGCTGTTACCCTGGTGACAAGATCGAATAGTGGGAGCCGGGCAGTTGAAATAAATGTAACTGATAATGGGTGTGGAATTCCGCAAAAAATTCTGGATAAAATATTCCAGCCTTTTTTTACCACCAAACCCACCGGTCAGGGAACAGGGCTGGGACTATCACTGGCCTTTGACATAATAAAAGCGCATGGGGGTGAATTGAAGGCGGAGACAATACAGGGGGAGGGCTCAACATTTATCATTCAACTGCCAATAGCATAGAAATGTAACCTATGAAAACAGCTTTTAAATCCTGTAAATCACAGTTCAGACAATTGCATGGTGGTGAATTGAAGGTGGAGGCAAAGGAAGAGGAGGGGACAATATTTATTATTCAATTACCAATTGCATAATAAAGAAACTTATGAGAACAGATGCTATATCCTGTAAATCAAAAAAATCCCGGTTCAGACATTGGATGATACGACAATTTATTCCCTGTTCTATAAAATAGTTATAACAAACAACATTTAACATGAGAAAACAACTGTTACTGATCGTTATAGCAGTGACCGGCTGTTATAATGGATTACTTGCCCAGCAAAAACTGGCTGATAGTTTAATGGCTGCGTTGCGATTGCATACACAGAATGATACTGCAAGAGTGGACCTTATAAACGGACTGGCACAGGAAACACGTCGTTCGAATCCAAAAATGACGGATTCACTGATAGAAACTGCTGTTCGTCTTTCCGATCAGTTAAACTATAAAAAGGGGAAAGGGAAGGCCCTTACTATAAAAGCAAACCGCTACTACGATGTATCAGATTTCCCGGCGGCGGGAAAGGCTTTTGAGGAGGCAAAACAGCTTCTCAAATCAGTAAATGATATCCGCGGATTAAGCGCTTTATACAAAGCGCAGGCTAACCTGCTGATGGACGAAGGCGATTATGCAGCTTCTTTAGACGAGTTTCTGCAGGGACTTAAACTGGCCCAGCAAGCAGGCGATACCAAACAGGCGGTGGATATTAACCGTACAATTGGTTATCTCTATAATGTTATCGGGGATTATGCAAAAGCAATTCCCTATCAAACCGAAGCGCTGAAACAAGCACAAAGCATTGGCTACAAATCCGGCGTCTCCGGAGCTTATAACGCGATCGGTAAAACGTACAAAACCCAGGGCAACTACCCGGCATCGCTGGAAGCCTATACAAAAGGGCTTCGCCTGGATGAGGAAGCAAAAGATTCGGCTAATATTTATGTAGGTTATAGTAATATTGGCGATGTATATGAACGAATGGGTAAATACAAAGAAGCTTTTTCTTATCTAAGGCCCGCCTGGAGCTTTTATGTAAACAAATCCAAAAACACCCTGGTGCCCTGGGATGAATGGGCCATGGGCAAAGCCTTTACCCACTCCGGAAATGCAGACAGTGGTTATTATTATGCAAAACATAGCCTGCTGTTGGCACAACAAACGGGTTGGCGGTTATACTTGCGGGAAATCACTTTCCTGATAGCAGAATCAGCTGCTAAACTTAATAAATGGGATACGGCATATAAATACCTGGCATTGTCGTCGGCATATAAAGACTCTCTTACCGGACAGGAAATTGCCCGTAAGACAACCATGTTGCAGGCCGGTTTTGAGCTGGATAAAAAACAAGCGGAAATAGCCTTGCTTACCAAGGACAAACAATTGCAACTGGCAGAGAACAAACGTGAAAGGATTTTTCTTTTTGCACTGTTGGGCGGATTGGCTTCCCTGGTTGTATTTGCCGTGGTATTATTCCGCAACAACCGTCACAAACAAAACGCCAATCTTTTATTGCAAAAACAGAAAGAAGAAATTGACGCCAAGGCAAAAGAATTGTCTGAACAGAAAGAGACCCTGCAGCAATCTTATAGTAATGTAGAACTTTTAGGCGATGTTGGCCGTACCATCACTGCGTCGCTGTCGGCGGAAAAAATTATTGGTACTGTGTATGATAGTGTAAACCAGCTGATGGACGCTTCTGTTTTTGGTATCGGCATTTATAATGAAGAATTTAAAAGAATAGACTTTCCGGCTACTTACGAAAATGGAGTGGCCCTGCCGGCTTATTATAATTCTATTTATGATGAAAACCGTTTTGCCGGTTTGTGTTTTATGAGCGGTAAAGAAATTATTATAGGAGATCTGCATGCAGAATACCAGGATTACCTGCAACGTATGCCCACCCCCAGCCAGGGCGATCAGCCTGTTTCACTGATTTACCTGCCATTAAAAGTAAA
>Ga0068864_100003646_pt1 | contig 12733 bp, 11 predicted proteins | sample KBSSwiS72_FD_66586 | JGI IMG/M metagenome (GOLD analysis project Ga0068864, IMG submission 66586) | Switchgrass rhizosphere microbial communities from Kellogg Biological Station, Michigan, USA - KBS Switchgrass S7-2 | ecosystem: Host-associated > Plants > Roots > Rhizosphere > Soil ...
GCATCGTCCGGCGAGGGCCGGCTCGGCCAGACCTGCTCCGGGGCGGGAGCGGAGGAGTCGGGCACGGAGGAGGCGGGGGAGGCGGGAGCCTCGGCGGCGGACGACGGGGGAGTGGACGGCGAGCGCGAGGCGGGCGGCATCGGAAGCGGCGGCGACGCCGGCAGCGGATGCTGCACGGCGATCAGCTCGACCGTCTCCTCACGCGCGGCCGGGATCAGCGGCTTGTCGGCCATGAGGTCGCCCCGGCCGGGCGGCATGGTTCGGCTCTGCGAGCCGGGCCGGGATCCGCCGGTACGGGTGTTGGAGCCGGGCTGATGCCGCCCGGCGACCTCGTTCTTGCGTCCGCGCGGCATCTCGTACGACGCGGGGGCCGGGCTCATCGGCCCCGAGAGCGCCGAGCTTGGGATGGATGGTCCGGACAGGGATGGGCCCGCGGCGCCGTCGAAACGGTCAGCCGGGACGTTCAGATCACTCACTGGCGCGCCCTTCCGGGTAGCCCTGATGTGCCTGCTGTTGGCGGAACCGCCGCCGCGGTCCACTGAAGCGGACACCCGCCCACGTTGTTCATGACAAGCTCGATAAGCCGCACTACGGCCTCCTCGGGGTGAGGGGTTCGAGTAGACCCAAAAAGGATGAGTCGACCACGTGAGCATAAAGGCCGATATCTTTGTGCGTCTCGGAGTTGGCTCGGCCAGGTGCGAAGTATTTGGTAACTCCTGCCCCACCTGTCGCACACGCTGTGCGCACCAATGACGACCTAGAGCCACCGCAACGACCGTTACGAGCACCGGCAACAGATCGGTCACCCTGCCGCCACGATCACCCGTTGTGACGTGAGCTGTGCCAGACTCGGTGGCCGTGCCAGACACCGTCGCCCAGCCCGACCCGATCGTGGTTGCAGGTCCGGCGCCGACCTTCCGCCCAATGTCGGACGCCGTCTCTACAACCGGTGCCAGCCTCCCGCCGGGCACCAGGAGCGCAACGGACGGATCGTCCGCTTCAGTCACACCAGCACCAGCAGAACCGCTAGTACCAGCAGTCCCGCCGGTTGTGGCGGCGGCGATGCACGCGGTCCCGGGCCGCGAGGATCCGGACGGGCCGGACGCATCCGGTGTGGCGGCCCGAGGTGCGGCGTTGGTGGACGCGCGATGACCGACGACAGTGACGACGTTCGGAACCTCGCGGACGCCGTTGCGCGATCCGCGCGGCGCGCCGGCGACACGCCGGCACTGGTCCGACCGGCAATGGACGGTGCCGGCCGTACCGTCATCACATGGCGTGACCTCGACGAACGCGTCGATGCCGTCGCGGGTGGTCTGTGCGCGCTGCAAGTGCGATTTTCAACACCCTCCCCACCGGGCGCGCAGCCGGTGATTGCTATTGCTTTGTCCAATGTGCCGGATTTTGCGTATGCCCTATTCGGAGCACTCCGCGCCGGGTTTGTCGCGCTGCCTATCAATCCGACATTTACCGCCCGCGAAGTACGCCATGTTTTGGGCGATTCTGGGGCAGACGTGCTGATAGCGGAGCCGGCGGTGCTCGCGAGGCTGGCCGAGGACGGCGCGGACCGGGCCCTGCCCCGACACACGTACTCCGTCGGTCCGTACGAAGGGGCGCAGGACTTCGGCGACCTGCTGCGCGGCGGACCCCGGCCGGAGCGCGCCACCGGCGACGAGGACCTCGCCTTGCTGCTCTATACGTCCGGGACGGCCGGCGCGCCACGTGCCGCCATGCTGACCCACCGCGCGCTCATCGCCAACCATCGACAGGTTGAGCAGGTCAGCCCGCCGATCGTGGCCCAGACCGACGTATTCCTGCTCGCGCTGCCGCTGTTCCACGCGTTCGGGCTCAACGCCGGCCTCGGTGCGATCGCCTGGAACGGTGCCTGCGGCGTACTGGTGGAGCGGTTCGACCCGGCCGAGGCGCTGCGCGTCATCGCCGAGGAGCGGGTCAGCGTGGTCGCCGCGGTGCCGCAGATGTACGCGGCCCTGACCACGCGCCCCAACCTGGCCGACGCGTTTCGCGGCATCCGACTCGCGATCAGCGGGGCGGCCCCACTCGGTGCCGACGCCGCCCGGCGGTTCCACGCCGCCTCCGGGCACCGGCTCTTCGAGGGGTACGGGCTGACCGAGACCGCGCCGGTGGTGTCGACCGCGCTCGCCAGCCCCACGCCGAAGGACGGCTCGGTCGGCCGCCCGGTTCCCGGGCTCGAGCTCAAGCTGGTCGACCGCTCCGGGGCGGTCGTCGCCCAGGTCACCAGTGGGGGCCTGGTCGGGGTGTCGGCGGACGACTTCGACGACGACGCCGGCGGCGTGCCCGGCACCGACCCCGGCGAGATCGTGGTGCGCGGGCCGAACCTGTTCAGCGGGTACTGGCCCGACGGTGTCGACGGTCCGGACGCGGACGGCTGGTGGGCCACCGGGGACGTCGCGTACGCCGACGCCGACGGGGACCTGTTCCTGGTCGACCGGCTCGGGGACCTGATCATCGTGAACGGCTTCAACGTGTACCCGCACGAGGTCGAGCTGGTCCTCGCGGCCCACCCCGGGGTCGCCGAGGTGGCCGTGGTCGGAGTGCCGGACGAGCACACCGGCGAGGCGGTCAAGGCGTACGTGGTGTCCAGGCGCGAGAGCTTGCCGAGCGCCCATGTCGCAGTAGCGAACGCCTCCGGGGATCTGGTCGAGGAACTGCGGGCGTACTGTGCGCGGAACCTGGCCCGGTTCAAGTGCCCGTCCTCGTTCGAGGTCGTGCCGGCGCTGGCCTACTCGGCCACCGGGAAGATCCGCAAGGGCGTACTGAGAGAAGGATCATGAACACCGCCGACGTACGGCTGACGTTGATCACAAGGGCGGAGTGTCACCTCTGCGAGGTGGCGAAGGAGGCCATCGCCCGCGTCGCCGCCGAGACCGGCCAGCAGTGGGTCGAGGTGGACGTCGACGCCGACCCGGAGCTGCAGGCCGAGTACTGGGACCGCGTACCGGTGATCCTGCTCGACGGTAAGGAACACGGGTACTGGCGGGTCGAGGAGGAGCGGCTGCGCCGCGACCTGGCTCGTTGAGACAGGCTCGTTAAGGTTGGCCGGTGCGCCACCTCGTCTGGGACTGGAACGGAACCCTGCTCGACGACCTCGACCTGGTCGTGACCGCGACCAACGCGTCGCTGGCGAGCATGGGCGGACCGAGCATCACCCTCGACGAGCACCGGCGCGACTTCTGCCGGCCGCTGACCGCGTACTACTCCAACGTGCTGGGCCGGCCGATCACCACGGACGAGTTCGCGAACCTGGACCGGGCGTTTCACGACGCGTACCGGGCAGGTCTGCCCGAGTGCCGCCTCGCCATCGACGCGCTGACCGCGATCGGCTCGTGGTCGGGTTCGCAGTCGCTGCTGTCCATGTTCTTCCACCACGAACTGGTGCCGGTGGTCGCGCGGCACGGCCTCGTCGAGCACCTGCGGCGCGTCGACGGGCTTCGCGACCCGGTCGGCGGCGGCAGCAAGGCGCCGCATCTGCGCGCCCATCTCGAGGCGTTGTCGGTGGCGGGCGAGGAGTGCGTGCTGATCGGCGACTCGGTCGACGACGCCGAGGCGGCGGCCGCGGTCGGAGCCAGGATCGTCCTGTACGCCGGGGGCATCACCGAGGCGAGCCGGTTGCGCGCGACCGGACTGCCGGTGGCGACGACGCTCATCGAGGCCGTCACGCTGGCCGCCGCCTGACCGGGAAGCGGCCGCAAATCGTTGAGGGGGATTCGCACGTACGCCTGGTAGCCTCCCGCAGGTGACGACGCACGGTCGGCGCCATCGCGCACCCCGATCCGTGGCCCGGTACTACCTTGCCGCGCTCGGCGTGGTGCTCGCGGTCTCCGTCGGCGCGACCGCGTTCCTGGTCTACCGGAACAACGCCGATCCTGACGGCGCCACGCCCCCGATCGCCGCCGGCGACAACGTCGCGATTCCGGCGACCTCGACTCCGTCGCCGACTCCGAGCCCGAGCCCGTCGCCGGTACCGCCGCACTACGTTTTCCCGGTGATCGCGTCGAACCTGTCGTACGCGCACGAGCACCATGACTATCCGGCCACCGACGTGATCGCGGCGTGCGGGTCGAAGAACGTCGCCGTCACCGACGGGGTGATCCTCGAGGTCAACCGGGTGGATACGTGGAACCCGAAGGTCGACGCCGGGGCGACCCGGGGCGGGCTGTCGGTGTCCCTGCTCGGCGACGACGGGGTGCGGTACTACGGCTCGCACTACGCGTCGATCCTGCCCGAGATCGAGGCCGGGGTGCGGGTGCACGCGGGGCAGCAGTTGGGCGTCGTGGGCCACACCGGCGACGCCGGGGCCTGCCACCTGCACTTCGGGATCTCCCCGGTCTGCCTGCGTACCGCCGACTGGTGGACCCGGCGCGGCGTGATCTGGCCCTGGCCGTACCTCGACTCGTGGCGGGCGGGCGGGAACAAGTCTCCGGTGGCCGAGATCGCCGACTGGTCGTCGAAGCACCCGTGCCTCACCAGTGCGCCGCCGGGCTATTAGCCGCCTCAGATCCGTAGATAGGTGAGTACGGCGAGCACCCGGCGGTGCTGCTCGTCGTCGGGCGGCAGGTTGAGCTTCGTGAAGATGTTGCGCACGTGCTTCTCGACCGCGCCCTCGCTCACCACCAACAGCCGGGCGATCGCGGTGTTGGAGCGGCCCTCGGCCATCAGCGCAAGCACCTCCCGCTCCCGGGCGGTGAGGCTGGCGAGCGGGTCCTGGGCGCGGCGCTGCACGAGCAGCTGGGCCACGACCTCCGGGTCGAGCACGGTGCCTCCGCCGGCGACCCGGTCGAGCGCCTCCAGGAAGTCGGCGATGTCGGCCACCCGGTCCTTGAGCAGGTAGCCGACCGCACCGGCCCTATCGGCCAGCAAATCCTGGGCGTAGGACACTTCGACGTACTGCGACAGCACCAGCACCGGCGCCCCCGGCCACGCGGCCCGGACCGAAACCGCGGCCCGCAGGCCCTCGTCGGTGTGCGACGGGGGCATCCGTACGTCGACGACGCAGATGTCCGGACGATGGGTCGCGGCGGCCTCGACGAGCGCTGGCCCGTCGCCGACCGCCGCCACGACGTCGTGCCCGTGTTCGGTCAGGAGCCTGATCAGGCCCTCCCGCAACAGGACCGCGTCGTCCGCGATGACGATCCTCACCGCACCATCATCGGTGCGGTGAGGATCTCCGCATCATCAGCGGTGGGGGAGTTCCGCTCGGACGATGGTCGGGCCGCCGTCCGGGCTGCTGATCCATAGCTGGCCGCCGATGGCGTGCAGCCGGTCGGCGAGTCCGGCCAGACCGTTGCCCTTGGCCACGTGGGCTCCGCCGGACCCGTCGTCGGCGACGGTGACGGCGAGCGTGTCGCCCTCGATCTGGGCGGTGACCTGGCATTGGGTGGCGCCGCTGTGCTTGGCCACGTTGGTCAGTGCCTCGGCGACGGTGAAGTAGGCGGCCTGCTCGGCGGCCGGGCTGAGCCGGTCGGGCAGGAGGTTCAACTCCACCGGTACGGTCGACCGCCCGGCGAGGCTGGCCACCGCGGCGGCGAGCCCGCGGTCGGTGAGGATCGGCGGCGCGATCCCGCGCGACAGCGACCGCAGCTCGGCCAGGGCTTCCTTGGCCTGGCTGAGCGCCTCGTCCACGGTCTCGCGGGCCGCGGTCGGGTCAGCGTCGAGCTGTTCCTTGGCCCGGCCGAGGTCGACCGAGAGCCGGATCAGCCGCTGCTGGGGACCGTCGTGGATGTCGCGTTCGAGCCGGCGCAGCGCGGTCGCCTCGGCCGCCACCGCGGACGCGGTCTGGGAGCGGGCGGCGGCCTGTCCCACGGTCAGGTCGGCCACCTGGTTCCGCAGCGCGGCGACCTCGATCAGCAGCCCGCGGGCGAGCCACGCCTCGAACAGCGCGCAGCCACGCACGACGAACGGCAGGGTGATCGCGACGACCACGCCCAGCACGATGTAGAACGGCGTCCGGGGGAAGCCCAGCAGGTCCGGCAGGTCGTGGTTGTCCGCGTCGTACGGGATGTAGCGACCCCAGATCGGGTAGCTGAGTCCGCCCAGCGCCATCGACCACCAGGTGATGACGACCACGAACGTAAAGGTGGACACCGGGAACCGGACGATGGCGTGTGCCACGTCGAGCCAGCCCTGCAGGTCACCGAGCGGGCCGAACAGCGACCGCCAGAAGCCGGCGTTCTCGGGACGGGCCCGGTAGCGGACGCCCTCGCGAGGCCGGTTGATCACCGTCGGGATGCGCACCCGCTCCAGTTCGGCGAGCGCGCGGGCGGCGAAGATCGTGGCCACCAGCACCGGTATGCCGAGCAGCGTGACGAGCAGGCCCGCGCCGAGCGAGAGACCAGTGATGATCACCGTGAACGCGATGATCCCGAGCGGGAAGCCGACCAGGACGTAGATGGTGTCGATGCCGAGCTGGCCGAGCAGGCCGCGCCGGTGCGGGACCTCGTTGGTCGCAGTGATGCTTGTCATGTCATCGACGCTAGGTTGGCGCTGGCCACGTTCCCATCCTGCCGCCTGGCGTCTCGGAGGTAGGGCCAGCCCTACCGGCAGGGCCGGGCACGACACTCTTCCATAGGTGCCGACCACGCGACAGGTGATCGCGTCGCGCCGTTCGCCGGACAAACCGGATATGGACCATACTTGGCAGAGGCTCGGCCAGACCAAGATCGCGATTTGTGCACGGCTTCACAAGCGCTTAGGCTGGCGGTCGGCGGAGCCGCCTACCACGGCGCATCGGCTCGACGACGGCCAGGGTCGCCCACCGGACACAAGCGCCGCGGGGTGATCCACGGGCCGGTGATCCAGTAGCCGAGGATCCCATTCCGGGACGCTTGCGGAGCGGAGTCATCAGCACTTCCGCGACGCTTGCGGAGCGGAGTCGAACAGCAATGTCTGCACACACGGAGCACGATGAGTCAGCACCGCAACGGCGACAATTCGGCCGCGTCCGGTCGTAACTCGGGGATGCCGGACTTTCCGGACCTTCCCGAGGCGACGATCGCACGCCTGCCGGAGTACCTGCGCGCGCTGCACCATCTCGCCGAGGCCGGCCACGAGACGATCTCCAGTGAGGGTCTCGCCACCGTCGCCGGGGTGAACTCCGCGAAGCTTCGCAAGGACCTGTCCCACCTCGGTTCGTACGGCACCCGGGGCGTGGGGTACGACGTCGAGGTGCTCGTCGACCAGATCGAGTCGGTGCTGGGTCTGACCCAGCGGCGGGCCGTCGTCCTGGTCGGCGTCGGCAACCTCGGACATGCTCTGGCCGGCTACGGAGGCTTCGGTTCGAGGGGTTTCCGGATCGCCTCTCTGCTCGATGCTGACGCGTCGCGGGTGGGCGAGCGGATCAATGGTCTACTAGTGCGTCACATTGACGATCTTGATAAGGTGGTCCGAGAGCACCACATCAACATCGCGGTGATAGCGACCCCCTCCCACGCCGCGCAGAGCGTTGCCGATCGGCTTGTCGCAGCCGGCGTCACCAGCATTCTCAACTTTGCGCCCTGCGTCCTTGCCGTGCCGGACGGAGTTGATGTGCGCAAGGTTGACCTGGCTGTCGAACTCCAGATCCTGTCGTTCCATGAGCATCGCAAGGCCTCGAACGGCACGGGGCCCGGCGCCCGTGGACGCAGCGAGGAGGCGGTTCCACGGTGAATCTGCTCGTTGTCGGCGTGTCCCACCACACGGCCCCGGTCGAGCTGTTGGAGCGACTGTCCATCCCCACCGACGACACCCGATCCGTACTCGCGGCGCTCGTGGCGCAACCGTTCGTGAACGAGGCGGTTGTCCTGTCGACGTGTAACCGGGTCGAGGTGTACGCGGCCGTGACCGCGTTCCACGGTGGCCTGGCCGAGATCGGCGCGGTGCTGGCCGACCGGGCCGGCCTCGACGTCGCCTCCCTCGCCTCGCATCTGTACGTGCACTACGACGACGACGCCGCACGCCACGCGTTGCGGGTCGCGGCCGGCCTGGACTCCATGGTGGTGGGCGAGGCGCAGATCCTGGGCCAGCTCCGGGACGCGTACGGGCATGCCGCCGAGCACGACGCGGCCGGCCAGTTCCTGCATGAGCTCATGCAGCAGGCCCTGCGCGTGGGCAAGCGGGTGCACGCCGAGACGGGCATCGACCACGCCGGGCAGAGCGTGGTCAGCGCCGCCATCGCGCTCGCCCCGGGCGGGGTGGCCGGACGGTCCGCGCTGGTGATCGGCGCCGGGTCGATGGGCGGGCTCGCCCTGGCCACGCTGAGCCGGGCCGAAGTCGGGCGGTTGCTGGTGACCAACCGCGGCGCCGACCGGGCGCAGCGACTGGCCGCGCTGCACAGCGCGACCGCGGTCGACTTCGCCGCGCTCGCCGAAACGTTGCGCACCGTCGATGTCGTGGTGTGCGCCACCGCGTCGCCCGAGCCGGTCCTGACCGAATCACTGGTACGGGCGGCGATGGTCGACCGGTCTGGGGCGGACCTCGTCCTGCTGGACCTGGCCGTGCCGCGCGACGTCGCCCCCGAGGCGGCGGCCGTGCCCGGCGTGGTCCTGATCGACCTGGCCCGGCTCGCCGCGACCAGCCTCGACGAGCCGTCTTCGGCGGATCGCGAGGCGGCCGACGCTATCGTCGCGTCCGAGGTCGAGGCCTTCCTGTCCTGGCTGCGGGGCCGCGATGTGGCGCCGACCGTTGCCGCCCTGCGGGCCCGGGCCGACGAGGTGGTCGAGTCGGAGTTGAGCCGGCTGGCCCAGCGCCGCCCGGACCTCACCCCGGACCAACGAGCCGACGTGGCCCACGCGATCCACCGGGTCGTCCAACGGCTGCTGCACTCGCCGACCGTGCGGGTGCGTCAGCTCGCCGGCAAGCCCGGCGGCGACCAGTACGCGGCGCTGCTGCGGGAGTTGTTCGACTTGGCCGTTCCGGACCGGGCCGACAACCTGACCCGCGCCGTCGACGTCGACTCCGATCGGGAGACCTCATGACCCTGCGCCTGGGCACCCGGGGCAGCGCGCTCGCGCTGGCCCAGTCGGGATCGTTCGCCGCCGCCCTGACCGCCGCCACCGGTGAGCCGGTCGAGCTGGTGGAGATCGTCACCGACGGCGACCGGTCGCACGCGCCGGTGCCGCAGCTCGGCGTCGGCGTCTTCGTCTCCGCCCTGCGGGACGCGTTGCACGCCAAGGAAGTCGACTTCGCCGTCCACTCGTACAAGGACCTGCCGACGCTGCCGGCCGACGGCTTGACCGTCGCCGCCATCCCTGTTCGGGACGACCCGCGCGACGCCCTGATCTCGCGCGACGGCGCGACCCTGGCCGAGCTCGGCTCCGGAGCGCGGATCGGCACCGGCGCCCCCCGCCGGGTCGCCCAGCTACTGGCGCTCGGACGCGGCTTCGAGCCGCAGCCGTTGCGCGGCAACGTCGACACCCGCCTGCGCAAGGTCACCGAGGGCCACCTGGACGCGGTCGTCCTGGCCGCCGCCGGGCTGCGTCGTCTCGGTCGGGCGACCGAGATCACCGAGGTACTGGACCCGCTGCTGATGCTGCCCGCTCCCGCGCAGGGCGCGCTAGCAGTGGAGTGCCGTACCGCTGACACAAGCCTCGTCGAGCTGCTCGCCAGCCTCGACGATGAGCACACCCGCGCCGCTGTTGTCGCGGAGAGGTCGTTGCTCGCCACCCTGGAGGCCGGTTGCAGTGCACCGGTCGCAGCCCTGGCCGACGTCGCGGAGGACCACGACGGAGCCTGGGAACTCTATCTGCGCGGTGCCGTCTTCAGCCCGGACGGCAGCTTCGCCGTCCGGCTGTCCGCCACCGGGACGCTCACCGACGCCACTGGTATCGGGGCCCGGCTCGCCGCCGAGCTCCTCGCCGAAGGTGCCGATCACGTACTGGGAGAACATGCATGACCCGTACTCGTAAGTCCGTCGGCCGGATCAGCTTCGTCGGGGCGGGACCCGGCGACCCTGGGTTGTTGACCCGCCGTGCCTACGATGCGCTGCTCGCGGCCGACCACGTGGTCTACGACCGTGACGTGCCCGAGCCGCTGCTGGCCTGGATCCGGGCCGAGGCCGAGGCGGCGCAGCAGGCCGAGGCGTCGACCGGGCTGCCACATGTGCAGATGGACGCTCGGCAAGCTCTCGCGTCGGAGGCGTCGCCTGACCCGGCCGAGGCCATGCAGTTCAGCCCGGCCGAGGGTGTGCCCGGCGACGTGGCCAAGGTGCTGCTGTCGGCGGCCCGGTCCGGCCTGCGCGCGGTGCACCTGGTCGCTGGCGACCCGTTCGAGCACGACTCCGTCGTCAAGGAGGTGCAGGCCGTCGCCCGCACCGCGGTGCCGTTCGAGGTGGTGCCCGGAGTGAGCGGGCCCGGCGCGGTCGCCACGTACGCCGGCGTCGCCCTGACCGGCGTGCGCACCACGGTCGACGTGGAGGACATCAACGAGGTCGACTTCGACGCCCTCGCCACGGCCGCTCCGCGTGGGCTGGCCGCCACGGTGGACGCCGGCGACCTCGCCGCGATCCGCGACGGCCTGCTCGCCGCCGGCCTGGACGGGACCACCCCGATCGCCATCACCGGCGACGGTACCGGCGACACGCAGTACACCACGGCCTCCACAGTGGACAGTTTCGTGGCGGCGGCGCTCGGCTTCAGTGGCCGGGTCGTGCTGAGTCTCGGCTCAGGCCTGGCCCACCGGGAGAAGCTGTCCTGGTGGGAGAACCGCCCGCTGTACGGGTGGAAGGTGCTGGTGCCCCGGACCAAGGAGCAGGCCGGCGCGATGAGCGAACGGCTGCGGGCGTACGGGGCGATGCCGTGCGAGGTGCCGACGATCGCGGTCGAGCCGCCGCGCACCCCGGCCCAGATGGAGCGGGCCATCAAGGGTCTGGTCGACGGCCGGTACGCGTGGACCATCTTCACGTCGGTCAACGCCGTGCGCGCCGTCTGGGAGAAGTTCGCCGAGCACGGTCTGGACGCGCGCCACTTCGGCGGGGTCAAGATCGCATGTATCGGCGAGGCGACGGCGGACGCGGTGCGAGCGTTCGGGATCCAGCCCGAGCTGATCCCCGCCGGCGAGCAGACGAGCGAGGGCCTGCTGGCCGAGTTCTCACCGCACGACGAGATCCTCGACCCGGTCGGCCGGGTTCTGTTGCCGCGGGCCGACATCGCGACCGAGACCCTCGCCGCCGGCCTGACCGAGCGGGGCTGGGAGGTCGACGACGTGACCGCCTACCGGACCGTGCGGGCGGCGCCGCCGCCGGCCGACATCCGGGACGCCATCAAGTCGGGCGGCTTCGACGCGGTACTTTTCACCTCGTCCTCTACGGTGCGTAACCTGGTCGGCATCGCCGGTAAGCCGCACACCCGGACGGTCGTCGCGGTGATCGGCCCGAAGACGGCCGACACCGCGGTCGAGTTCGGCCTGCGGGTCGACGTCCAGCCGCCGCACTCGTCCGTGCCCGACCTGGTCGAGGCGCTGGCCCAGTACGCCGTGGAACTGCGAGAAAAGCTCGCCGCCATGCCGGCCAAGCAGCGGCGCGGGTCGAAGGTGCAGGGGCCGACGGCGCTGCGGTTCCGCTGAACCGTTGCCGCCCCGGCCTCCGCACCACATAGACGGACCTAGATAATTCTGGTACGAAGTGGTCCGGAGGAGGGTGACATGACGTATCCGAATGTGCGGCCGCGCCGCCTGCGCCGGACCGCGGCGCTGCGCCGGATGGTGGCCGAGACCAGGGTCGTCCCGGCCGATCTGATCCTGCCCGTGTTCGTGCGCGAGGGCCTAACCGAGCACCGCCCGATCTCGTCCATGCCCGGCGTCGTCCAGCACACCCGGGAGTCGCTGCGCAAGGCGGCCGCCGAGGCGGTCGAGGCCGGCGTCGGCGGCATCATGATCTTCGGCGTGCCGGAGACCGCGAACAAGGACGAGCTGGGCTCGGCCGGCACCGACCCGGACGGCATCCTCAACGTCGCCATCCGCGACGTGATCGGTGAGATCGGCGACTCCTGCGTCGTGATGAGCGACGTGTGCCTGGACGAGTTCACCTCGCACGGCCACTGCGGCGTGCTCGCGAGCGACGGCAGCGTCGACAACGACGCCACCCTGGAGCGGTACGCCGAGATGGCGGTGATGCAGGCCGCGGCCGGCGTCCACATGGTCGGGCCGTCCGGGATGATGGACGGCCAGGTCGGCGTCATCCGCCGGGCCCTCGACGCGGCCGGCTACCAGGACGTGTCCATCCTCGCCTACACCGCGAAGTACGCGTCGGCGTTCTACGGCCCGTTCCGCGAGGCGGTCGAGTCCTCATTGGAGGGTGACCGCCGCACGTACCAGCAGGACACGCCGAACCTGCGCGAAGCCATCCGCGAGGCCACCCTCGATGTCGAGGAGGGCGCGGACATCGTCATGGTCAAGCCCGCCCTGCCGTACCTGGACGTGGTGTCAGCGGTCCGGTCCGCGGTGGACGTCCCCGTGGCGGCGTACCAGATCAGCGGCGAGTACTCGATGGTCGAGGCGGCCGCCGCGAACGGCTGGGTCGACCGGGACCGGGCAATGCTGGAGACGCTCACCTCGATCCGCCGGGCCGGCGCGCAGATGATCCTCACCTACTGGGCCGTCACCGCCGCCCGCCTTCTCCGCTAACCCGCCGCCCCGCCCTCGCGCCGCCGCCCCGCCCTCGCGCCGCCGCCCCGCCCTCGCGCCGCCGCCCCGCCCTCGCGCCGCCGCCCCGCCCTCGCGCCGC
>Ga0068864_100003648_pt1 | contig 12726 bp, 10 predicted proteins | sample KBSSwiS72_FD_66586 | JGI IMG/M metagenome (GOLD analysis project Ga0068864, IMG submission 66586) | Switchgrass rhizosphere microbial communities from Kellogg Biological Station, Michigan, USA - KBS Switchgrass S7-2 | ecosystem: Host-associated > Plants > Roots > Rhizosphere > Soil ...
GCGCGGAACGTCTTTGCCGATCAGGCGGAAGTCTTTCGTCTTCTTGAGCTGCGATGCTTCGATCTTCGGCGCGACCGCAGGCACTTCGACCAATTCCGCGAGCTCGCCGTACGAACTGCGGCGCCCGGACTTCTCGTGGATTACTATGCTCGGGCCGGTCGTCAGTTCCCCAACCGGAACGTTCCAGCGCCGCGCCGCAGTGTCGAGCAGCACTTGCCTCACCTGCGCGCCGAAGGTGCGCAGCGGCGTGAAATATCCGTTCACCGCGAAACTTCCGGCGGTATACATGAGCCCGCCGAAGCCCGGATTGCCGTAAAGTTTTTCGATCGGCGGCGCCGGCACGATGCGAACCTTGCTCCAGTCGGCGTCGAGTTCTTCCGCCAGAATCAAGGGCAGCGACGTAAGAGAGCCCTGCCCCATTTCCGCAGCGGGCGACATGATGGCAATCGTACTGTCGGTCGAGATCGTCACGTAAGGACTCATTACGACGTCCTTGCCGGCGGCGTTTGCGCTCGTCGCGTCGAACAGCGACGGGACACCGATGGCAACGCCGAACGTGAGTCCCGCCGCGCCCGTCATGAAACGGCGGCGATTCAAATCAACGTGATCGTCATTCCGGTGCAAACCGGAATCCAGGGAAGCTTCGACGAGTTGTTTTTGCATATTTAGGCGTCACGCGAAGCACGCTCAACCGCCTTCACAATCCGCGCGTACGTCCCGCAGCGGCAGATGTTGGTGCTCATGTGCTCGACGATCTGTTCGCGCGTCGGACGCGGATTCGACTTCAGCAGATCGGCCGCGCGCATGATCTGCCCGGATTGGCAGTAGCCGCATTGCGGCACCTGTTCGGCGAGCCACGCCTTCTGCAATTTGTGGCTGCTGTCGGCGGACAGGCCTTCGATCGTCGTGATGCTGCGCCCGCCCATCTGGCTGACCGGCAAGAGACACGAGAACACCGATTTGCCGTCAACGTGCACCATGCATGCGCCGCATTGCCCTGCGCCACAGCCGAATTTGGTGCCGGTGAGTTTCAGGTCCTCGCGCAGGACCCAAAGCAGCGGCGTGTCCGGTTGCGCGGTTACGGTTTGCCGCTTCCCATTGACGGTCAGCGACGTCTTGATCATCTGGGACATGGCCCCTCCTTCGACGTACTCAGCTATAACAGCGGGATTGGTTTTTGTATTCCTCGCGGTCGAACTATTCTAATCCAACATCGCGAGACCGGCGGTTCGCTGCCCGGCTTCGCGCCTTACTCGATGACCTTGGTCGCCTGCACCAGAATCGAGCGGGGAACCGTGATGCCGAGCGCTTTGGCGGTCTTCAGATTGATGACCAGCTCGAACTTCGTTGGTTGCTCCACGGGAAGTTCAGCGGGCTTGGCGCCCTTCAGGATCTTGCTCACCTGCGTAGCGGCAAGCCGGTAAAGGTCTCCATAGTGCGGTCCATAGGACATGAGCCCGCCGGCCTCCACGGTTTCGCTGAGCCCGGACATTGTCGGCAGGCGATTCTTCAGCGCAACGTCCGCAATCCGGACTCGCTGGGCTGTGAGCATGGCGTCATCCACCTGGAGGAGCGCGCTCGCACCTTGTGCCGAGCTGAATGATCCTTCGAGATCGCCCAGGTCCTGTACGGTTAGGATCTGCAGTCGCATTCCCAGGACACGCGCGGCACGCTCGGCCTCCTTCAAGTACTGGGCGGTCGGCGGACTGGCGGCGCGCACCAGGAAGGCGACCCTGGAGGCTTTGGGAAGCAGCTCTTTCAGGAGCTGCAGGCGCTTCCCTATAACATCCGTGTGGACGGCGGTCACTCCGGTGACATTTCCGCCCGGCCGCGCGAGACTCGCGACCACTCCGGTTGCGACAGGATCGATGGCGGCCACGAAGACTACCGGGATGGTGCTCGTGGCGTTCCTCGCCGGCAGGACGGATGGTGTTCCGGAGGCCACGAGTATGTCCACCTTCAAGCGGATCAGCTCAGCTGTAACGTCGGGGAGCTGCGCGACACTCTGCGCCACGCCGTACTCGATGATGATGTTTTTCCCGTCGATGTACCCCAGCTCGCGCAGTCCCTCTCGAAAGGGCTCGATGAAGGTTGGCGGCGGCGGTCCGACGCGCAAAAAACCGATGCGATGGACTTTTCCCAACTGCTGCGCTTCGACGCCGAGCGGCACGACAAGCAGGCCCGCTCCGAGAGCAAGCAACAGTTTCCGTAGCGTCGAGCGGCGCGTCGCGTCCGCCCCAACGCGGCGACACAATCCCGCATGACGATCGCCGATAACACGCTTCATTTGATCACCTCGTCAGCGCGTAGCAAAACAGAGGTGGGAATCTTGATGCCAAGCGCCTTAGCGGTTTTCAGATTGATAGCTAGTTCGAACTTCGTCGGCTGCTGCACCGGCAATTCGGCCGGGTTAGCGCCTTTCAGAATCTTATCCACATACACTGCACCGCGACGCCACAGATCTACGCGATCGGGCGAGTAACTCATGAGCCCGCCGACAATGACGTGGTGCTTCGGGCCAAACAACGTGGGCAGCTTGTGCGCAGCCGCCAAGTCCGCGAGCCGCTTTGCATCGGCAATAAAAAACGGCGTCGATAGCACGAGCACACCATTGCTGCGTTCCCGGACGATGGCCGCAAACGCGTTTTCGTACTCCGTGGCGCTCCGTACGGCCACTGACTGAACGCTCAGCCCCAGCGACGGCCCTGCGGCTTCGACGGCTTTCAGGCCTGGCGCGTGCGATGGCGTCGCCGGATCCCAGATAACGGCAATCCGCAAAAGACCGGGGATTGCCTCCTTAAAAATTTCAAGTCCTTTGACGTTCGTCTCGGTCATCATCAGCGATAGCCCCGTGACGTTGCCTCCCGGCCGCCCGAGTGTGCTGATGTGGCCGCTCCCGAGTGGATCCGCATGGCTCATGAATACGATAGGAATTTTTGCGGTCGCCCGCTTGGCCGCATCGGTATAGATAGAACTCGGCGCAACGATGACATCCACCTTGAGGCGGACCAACTCGTCAGCGAGCTCACGCATGCGCGCCGGCTTGCCTTCGGCCCATCTGAACTCGATGACAAGGTTGCGGCCTTCCACATTACCCAGTTCGCGCAGCTTCCGACGGAAAGCATCGAGCGCGTCGGGAAAAACGTCCGGACTGTCCCACAGAAAACCGATCCGGTAGCGTTTTCCAGCCGGCGCATCCTGGGCGACGATCGGCGCAGACACTATAGCGGCGGTCACGCCTGCGATGAACCTTCGCCGGTCTGTCATTCGCATGCCTATGTCATAAGATTCGTGCGTTCACCGACTTTAACACCTTGCGTTCGGAGCACGCTCGAATGTTGGCTAACCGACCCGAAACAATTTGCGCTCCGCCTTGTGCAGCCGTTCGAAACCCGTTTTGGTCACGCGAATCAATTCGCCCACCTGCACGCCGGCGCGTTTGCTTTCGTCGGGGTCGGTAGTAATTACATTGGGCTGCACGACGACAGTCATGTTTTCTTCGAGCGTCATATTGGGCAGCGGGCCCGCGGGCCGGCTCTTCGGGCCGACGATGGGCTGGAAGTAACCGCCGCCGAATCCGTGCATCAGGTCGTCGCACACCGAGAATCCGGCCGCTTCGATTACGCCGGTGGCGTCGACGATCTCCTGCATGGTCGTCCCGTGGCGGACCACCTTGGTCACCGCGTCGAACGCCGCTTCGGCGGTCTGATACAGGTCGCGATAAAGCGGCGTCGCCTCTGCCTCCACCGTCATCGTGCGCAGCACCTGGCCTGCGTAATCCCACCAGAACGCCGACAGCTCGCAGAAAATCACGTCGCCTTTTTCCACTTTTTTCGGTGAATGGTGCTGCGGCGGCACGAAAATCTGCGGATTGGCCATCGAAGTGCGGCCGACGTAATGGATCATCGTGGTGCCGCCATGGCCGACCCACGCGCGTTCGATCATGTTGCCGAGCTCGCGCTCGGTCATGCCGATGCGCGTGCCGTTGACCAGCGCCGCGAGCCCCGCATCCGACAACGCCGCGCCGATGCGCAGCCAGTCGAGCTCTTCTTCGGACTTGATGGTGCGCAGGCGAATATATTCGGCGTCGAGTCCGACCATTTCGAAATGTTGCTCGAGCATGCGCCACTTCGACACGACCAGCGGCCCCATCACGCCGACGCGCTTCGCGCCGCGGCGTTTCAGTTCGGCGATCGTTTTCTGGATGCCCTGGTGCTCGGCCCACTGCACGTCGACGCCGCGCGCGATTTTTTTGCCGAGCGGGAAGTGGTTGTACCACTCCATAAACATCGTCATTTTCACTCCGGGCTTGAACACGACGTAAGCCTCGACCGTGCCCGGCCAGGAAGTGACCCACTGCGGCGCATTGCCAACGCGGTGGTCGGTCACCACCAGCAGGTGATCGACGCCGGCTTTCTGCATCACGCCATCGAGCAGCTTGTGCCGCCGCGCGTACTCGGCGTCCGAGAAGCGCGGGTATTCCTGCTGCATGATCGCCTCGAGCCGCGGCTCGAGATGCAACTTATTCAATTCGGACATGAGCAATCGTTTTCTATAGCTTGCCTTCGAACCACGGATACGCGCTCGTGACGCTGGCGGGACCGGTTGGCTGCGCGGCGCGCACCCACGACGGATTCAGCTGCCCGAGCGACGTGACTCCCATCAACCCCATCGCCGTGCGGATTTCGACGTCCATCAGTTCGAGCATGCGCTTGACGCCCGCTTCGCCGCCGGCAGCGAGCGACCAACCGAGCAGCTTGCCGACACCGACTGCGGCCGCGCCGAGCGAAATCGCCTTGATGACGTCCGTGCCGCGCAGCACGCCGCCGTCCCACAATATTTCGGCGCGGCCCGCGACCGCTTCGACCACCTCGGGCAGCACTTCGATCGTGCCTTGCGCGTGATCGAGCTGGCGTCCGCCGTGATTGGATACATAGACAACATCCGCGCCGTGCTCCACCGACAGGCGCGCATCTTCCGCGGTGGCGACGCCTTTCACGATCAGAGGCAGCTTGATGCGCTCTTTCATCCACACGAGATCGCTCCATTGCAGCCCCATCTGGAACGACGGGTCGCCGAAGCCCTCGCGCACGGCAGCGCGGCTGATGATGTCGCGCTCGCGGCGGCCATAATAATTGCGGTCCACGCATACGCACAGCGCGCGATATCCGGCCGCTTTCACGCGATCGAGGATGTCCTCGACCCATTTGCGATCCGCGCGCACGTAAAGCTGAAAAATCAGTGGTTCATTGACAGCGGCCGCAGCTGCCTCGAAACCCGGCTTGGCCGCCGTGCTGATGAACGCGGCAGTGCCATGGGCGACCGCGGCGCGCGCCACGGGGATGGCGCCCTGTTCGGGATTCAGAAAACCCACCAGCCCGCCGACGGGCGCAAGAAACACCGGGCTCGACATGCTCCTGCCGAGCAGCGTCGTGGTGATATCGATCTTGCGCACGTCCACCAGCACGCGCTGGCGCAACGCGAGGCTGTCGAGCGCCTGGCGGTTGCGCTTTAACGTCGTTTCCGAATCGGCGCCACCGACCAGGTGGTTCCAAAAATCGACCGACATATTGCGGCGGGCGGCGGCCACGATTTCCTGCAGCGAGAGAAACTCCGGCGCCGCCGGCTTGGGCGGCGCGCGGCGCCGCACCGAATGCTTGCGCACGTGCGCATTGCGCAAGGATTTGCGCGGAGGCCGTTTCAGTTTTGCCATTCCTGGTCCCGATCGAAAGCCAACAGTTAAATGCCCATGCCCTTGAGCGCGGTTTCGGAATAGCGCAACCCGGCCCCGGCGCCCGGCGCGAATATTCGCGAGAGCTCGTCGACATCGGCTTTTGCAAGCACGATATCGACGGCGGCGACGTTCATGTCCAGATTACGCACGTGATTCGTGCCCGGTATCGGCACGATGTCGTCGCCCTGCGCGAGCAACCACGCGAGCGCGAGCTGCGCGGGCTTAATGTGATTCTTCTTCGCGATCGCCTCTAGCTGCGCGACGAGCTCGGCATTGCGCGCGAGATTCTCCGGCTGAAAACGCGGATGCCGGCGCCGGCGATCGCTCTCCGGCAGGTCGGCAACGGTCTTGATCGACCCGGTGAGCAGCCCGCGTCCGAGCGGCGCATACGCCATATACGCAATGCCCAATTCGCGGCACGCCGGCAGGATCTCTGCTTCGCAGTCGCGCGCCCACAGCGAGTATTCGGTCTGCAGCGCCGCCAGCGGATGCACTTTATGCGCGCGGCGCAGCGTCTGCGGCGCCGCCTCGCACAACCCGATGTAGCGCACCTTGCCCTGCTCGACGAGCCGCGACATCGCGCCGACGGTGTCCTCGATCGGCGTCGCGGGATCCACGCGGTGCATGAAGTAAATGTCGATGCAGTCGACGCCCAGCCGCTTCAAGCTCGCTTCGCACGAGGAGAACACGTAGTCGGGCTTACCGTTGGTGCCCTTCTTGCCGTCGGGCAAATCGATATTGCCGAACTTGGTGGTGATCAGCACTTTGTGGCGGCGGCCCTGGATCGCGCGCCCCAGCAGCACTTCGTGGCGCGTATTCCAGTAAAGATCGGAACTGTCGAACAACGTGATGCCGACGTCGATCGCGCGCCGGATCGTCTCGTTGAATTCCTTTTCGAGCGGTTCGCCGGGCTTCACCGCCTGGCTGCCGCGGCCCAGCCCTATCGCGGATACGCGCGGGCCGCTCGCGCCCAGTTGCCGGTGTTTCATTGCGGCTGGATGCCCGCAGCCCTGATGATGCGGCCGTTTTCGTCGATCTCCTTGCGCACGAACTTCGCGAACTCGGCGGTGGTCATCGGCAGCGGTTCGGTGCTCATCTTGGCATACTGCTCGCGCAACTCGGCGCTGGCGAGCACCTTGTTGATGTCGCTTGCGATCTTGCTGACAAGATTCGCCGGCATGCCGCTCGGCCCCCACACGCCGAACCAGAGCAGGAACTCGAATCCCTTGACCCCCGCCTCGGCGACGGTCGGGACGTCCGGCACCTGGGCTGAACGCTTGGCGCCGCTGACTGCGAGCGCGCGCAGCTTGCCGCTCTGCACGAACGGCAGCGCAGCGGTGATCGGCGCGAAGTACGCGGTCGTGCGCCCGCCGATGATGTCGGTGACTACTTCCGGCGTGCCTTTATAGGGAACGTGCGTGACGTTCGCACCCGTCATCAGCTTGAATTTTTCGAGGTTCAGATGCGTGCCGGTGCCTACACCCGCGGAACCGAAATTGATCTGCCCGGGCTTCGCTTTGGCTTCCGCGATCAGGTCGGCGACCGACTTGATGCTCGACGAGGGATTGACCACCAGAATATTCGGCTGCGACGCGACCATCGCAATCTCGACGAAATCCTTGAGCGTGTCGTACGGCAGCTTGGCGTAGAGCGCCGGGTTGATGCTCTGCGCGGACGAGTTGAACAGCAGCGTGTAGCCGTCGGGCGTCGATTTCGCGACCGCGGTGGCGGCGATCGAACTGCCGGCGCCGGCCCGATTGTCCGACACCACGTTCTGACCCCACATGTCGCCGAGCCTTTGCGCCAGCACGCGCGCCAGGATGTCCGTCGAGGTGCCGGCCGGAAAGCCGATATACATGTGCACCGGCTTGGTCGGGAAATTCTGCGCGTCGGCCGCGACCGCACTTACCGCAAGCAGCGCGGCGGCGAACATGCTCGTCATTTTCATTGTGGGTTCCCTGAAATGTAAACAGCTTACGACAAGCCGTCGCTCAATTCGACGTTTTCCGGCTTGAGTTCGACGCCCGACGCTTTCGCCTGCAACAGCAACAGCTGCGAGAAATCCTGGTCGTAGCCGCCGTCGATCAGCTTCTGCACCTGGTCGCGCGCGGTCGCAGTCGTTGGCATCGGCACGCCGCGCGTCTTGCCCGCATTCAGGCCCAGGTCCATGTCCTTACGCAGCAATTCCGGCGTAAACGTCACGTGAAAGTCCAGGTTCGCGAGCGCGGGCGTCTTGTAGCGCGTGAACATCGAGCCCATCACGCTCTTGTTCAGGAAATCGAGGAAGGCGTGGCGCTGCATGCCGGCCTTCTCGGCAAGCACCGTGATTTCGCACAGGTTCTGGATCACCACGCCGAGCATCACGTTATGACAGATCTTGGCAATGCGCGACAGCTCGCCGTCGCCGACGTAGCTCACGCCCTGGCCGATTGCTTCCAGGTACGGCGCGACCGCGTCGAATGCGTCTTTCGGGCCCGATGCCACCACCGTCAATTTGCCGGCTTTGATGACCTTTGCGTTGCCGGACACCGGCGCGGCCAGGAACTTCACCCCCTCCTTCGCCAGCTTCTCGCGGATTTCCGCCGACTCTTCGAGCGAAATCGACGTGCTGTCGACGACAATTTTAGGTTTCTTCCCTTTCGCCATGATCCCGTTGGCGCCGAAGAGGACCTCCTTGACGTCTTTGCCCGTCGACACCATCGTAAAAACGATGTCGCACGCGGCGAGATCAGGCAGAGTCGCGACGACCTTAGCGCCGTATTGCTTGAGCGGCTCGGCCTTTGACTGGGTGCGGTTCCAGACTGCGATGTCGCAGCCGGCCTGCGCGAGGCGCTGCGCCATCGCGTAGCCCATGCGCCCGATGCCGATCCAGCCGAGTTTGTGTTGCTTCATGTTTGCAGTTGCCATTTATTTCTTTCCTAAAAAACTTTTAAAAAGATCATTCGCCACAGAGGGCACAGAGAACACAGAGAAATTCAAGAACTTGGGAATCTCTCCCATTGCTTCTGGCTTTTCCTCTGTGGCCTCTGTGTCCTCTGTGGCTAATAGCTTTTCGCGCTGGTCATTTCTGCGCCGGTGCGGCGAGCGCGCGCTCGATCCACGGCATCACGACACGGTCGAGGATCATACGCTGCGGCCACTGCTCGGAGCGGCCCATGTGGCCGCCGGCCGGATTGACCCATGCGTCCTTGGGATCGCCGTGCTTCATCATCAAATACAAATCCGCGATCGGCTGCTGGGTGTCCTTTTCGCCGTTGACGAGCAGCATGGGCGCCGACGGCTTGTCCAGAAAGCCGCCTTCGAGCAGCGACAGGCGCGGCCCGTAGGCGAGGAACTCGTCCATCGTCTTGGCTTCGTAAACCGCGGAGCGCGCGGGAAAGAGATCGAACAGATATTCGCGCGTGGTCAGCCCCTTCTTCTGGAACTCGGGCTGAAAGTAGCCGTGGATGCCCACACCGTGCACCACCGCGCCGCGCAGGCGCTCGCGCTCGGTATAAGCCAGCTTGGCGGCCCAATAGCCGCTCCAGCTCTGCCCGCGCACCACGATGCGTTTGGCGTCGACCTCCGGCCGCGTCTGCAGGTAATCGAGCGCGCGCGAATACATGCGCTCGGCGCCGACGTCGACTTTGAGCGGCGCCTGACCGGTGCCAGGCATGTCGAGAGCCAATACCGCGATGCCTCGCCGGATCAAGCCGTCGCTGTTCGCGGCTACGTCTTCCTTGCGCGTGTCGAGTCCGCTGATGCCGATCAACAGCGGCGCCGGCCGCACGTTCGGCGGCAGGCGCAGATAGCCCACGATCTCTTTGCCTTCGAACGGGATGCGCACGATTTCGAGCGGCGGCTCGATCAATTTGCCGTAGGCCGCAAACGCTTCGAGCGCTTTCACATACGCCTGCTTCTTGCCCGCCGAATTCTCGACCGGCCAGCGCGCGAAGTTATAGGTCTCCCACGCATGCTTGTAGCTTTCTGCAGCTTCACGCGGTGCCGCGGCCTGCTGCGACTTCGCCTTATCCATATAGCGGTCGCCGATGCGGCTGAACGCCGCAGCCCAAGCATCGGGCTCGAGGCTGTTGAGGTTCGACATCGCTTCGCGCACGTCGTCCGGCCTGACGCCGGAAACCGGCGGCAGGCTGCGGTCGGCGCGGCGCTGCGTCTCCTGCTTCAATTCGGCGAGGTCGCGCGGGCCGGTACTTTGCGCGCACACCATCGTGGACGCGAGCAGTCCTGCCGCCAGCATCAACACTGTTTGCTTAAGTTCGCCTCTCGCCTGTCGCATGCCGCCTCTCATGAATTTAACGCCTGCGTCCAGTCGCGCGTTTCGAGCGCGGTTTTCACTTCCCGCAGGAACGCCGCCGAATACGCGCCGTCCACCGCGCGATGATCGAACGATTGTGCCAGCACGCCGACCGGCCGGATCGCGACGCTGTCGCCGCCGGCGCTCTCGACGACTACCGGCTTCTTCTTCACGCCGTCGGTCGACAGGATGGCAACTTGCGGCGGGCTGATGATGGCCGCCGTCATAAGCGTGCCGAACGCCCCATTGTTGGAGATCGTATAGGTGGCCTGCGTCATGTCGTCGGGTTTCAGGCGGTTGTCGCGCGCGCGCCGAGCCAGATCGTTGATCTCGCGTGCAAGCTGTGGCAACGCCTTGCTCGCGGCGTCCTTCAACACTGGCACGACCAAACCCTCGAAATTCAGGTCGACGGCGATGCCGATATTGATTTGACGGTGCAGCACGAGATCGTCGCCGTCGAGGCTCGCGTTGAGCAGCGGAAATTTGACGAGCGCCGCCGCCACCGCGCTCGCAATGAACGGCAGGTAAGTGAGCGCAAATCCTTCACGCGTTTTCCATGCGGAGCCAGCGGCATTTCGCGCGTCTTCGACACGCATGAAGTCGACTTCGACCGCCTGCAGCACGTGCGGCACCGTCGCCCACGATCTTGCTAGATGTTCGGCGGTGCGCTTGCGGATGCTATTGAGGGGCTTGCGGGTCTGCCCTACAACTGTGTAAGCGGCCGGTGTCTCCGTTCTAAGCACGTCTTCGCCGCGCGCGCTGCGCTGCGCAATGAATCCCGCCACGTCTTCGCGCGTGATGCGCCCCTCCTGGCCGGTGCCTTTGATGTCAGCCGGATTCAATTGGTGCTCGGCGAGCAAACGGCGCACCACTGGCGACAGGCGCTCGCCCGTTTTCGCTGGAGCGACGCGCGGGACGGACGCGGCTACGACGGGCGCTGGTGCTGCGCTGGCAGCCGGTTTCGCCGCGACCGGCGCGGCAACTGCAGCCCCACTCTCTTTTATGACGGCGAGAGCCGCGCCGACTTTGGCGGTCACGCCTTCCTGCACGAGTATTTCGGCGATGATACCGGCGACCGGCGCCGGTATCTCGGTGCTGACCTTGTCCGTTTCGACGTCGAACAGCATCTCGTCGGCCTTCACCGCGTCGCCGACTTTCTTATGCCACTTGGTGACCACACCCTCGGTGACCGTCTCGCCGAGCTGCGGCATGATGACATCCATCAAAATCTCCTGAAACTACTTGCGCGTGGACTCGAACACGATTTTGCCGCCGACCATCGTCATCACCGGCTTGATGTCCTTGATCTCGTCGGCCGGCACCTTGAAGTAATCGCGGTCGAGCACCACTAAGTCAGCATAGCGACCGGGCGTCAGCATACCGAGATTGCCGTCCTGGAACACGATGTAGGCATTGTTGCGGGTATGCGCGATCAAGGCTTCTTCGCGCGTGAGGGTCTGCCGGTTGACCTGCTGGCCGCCGATAGCTTTGCCGGTGACCGCGAACCACAGGTTGTAAAACGGATTCGACGTCGTGACCGCGGTCGCGTCGGAACCCAGGCCCCACGGAATCCCGCTGTCGCGCACCAGCCGCATCGGCGGCATGTCCCACGCGCGCTCGCCGTGCGACTTGTGCATCAGCGCGCCCTGGATCAGCGGCCGCGTGTGGATCTGCGCCGTCATGCCAAGCCGCTTCATGCGCTCGAGCTGCGCGGGCGTCACTTGGTCGACATGCGAAAACGCCCAGCGCAACCCCTTGATCGGCTTCTCGCGGTTGACCCTCTCATAGATGTCGAGGAATGCGTCGATTGAATTTTCCATCTCGACGTGCGCATTGACGTAGAGACCCTGCTGCGCCAACGCGCGCACGAGGCGCTCCCACTGCGCCAGGTCCTCCGGCTTGGTGTTGCCGCGCGGTACGAGCAAGGTCGTGTATACGCCGTTGTACACAGATTCGCCGTAGCCGACGTTGTCGAAATAGTCCGTACCCTGGAACGGTTTGAAGCCCGGAATTTCCGTCAGTATCTTGTCGACTTCCTGCGGCGTCGACGGCTGGCGCATGATCTGCCAGTAGATGCGGATGTTGAGCTCGCCGCGCTGCGCGAGCTCGCGATAAGGCTCGTAATGCTCGTCGCTCATGCCGCGGCCGCCGGCATCCATCCACGCGGTCATGCCGACCGAATTCAAAAACGCGACGACCTCGCGCGCGTTCTGCCGCCATTGCGCCTTGTCCGCCAGCGGCACCTTCGCCGCCACGAACGCCACGCCGCCGGCGCCAGTGACGCGCCCCGTCAGCGCGCCCGCCGCGTCCTTCTCGATCGTGCCGCCCGGCGGATTCGGCGTCGTTGCGTCGATCTTCGCCGCCTTCAGCGCAGCGGTATTGAGCCAGGTCTGACGGTAGATCGCCTGCAGCGCCACCGGATTGTTCGGCGCAAGCTGGTCGAGCTCCGCCAGCGGGAAACCGCGCGGATCGTCAGTGAACTGCTCCTCGGACCAGCCGCCGAGCGCAACGATCCAGTCGCCCGGCTTTGCGGCACGCACGCGTTCCTGCAGCATTTTCACGACCTGCTGGCGTGACGTGATGCCGTCGAGCCGCATCTCCGAATGCCATTTTTCGGCCACGCGCACGAAATGCGCATGGTTGTCGATCAGCCCCGGAATGACGGTCCGGCCTTTGAGGTCGATGGTCTTCGTGGTGG
>Ga0068864_100003649_pt1 | contig 12724 bp, 6 predicted proteins | sample KBSSwiS72_FD_66586 | JGI IMG/M metagenome (GOLD analysis project Ga0068864, IMG submission 66586) | Switchgrass rhizosphere microbial communities from Kellogg Biological Station, Michigan, USA - KBS Switchgrass S7-2 | ecosystem: Host-associated > Plants > Roots > Rhizosphere > Soil ...
CGTCTCGCCATTCTCGGCATCCTGCCGCTCGCCGCAGCCACGCTCAGCGCCCAAAACACTCGCGCCGCGCGTTTCATGGACAACTGCGATCGCGGGTCGCGCGACTACGAGCGCGTTTGTGACGTCCGGGAGCTAACGCTGCCGGTGACCGCTGCCCTCAACGTCGACGGCCGGCAGAATGGCGGCATCACTGTCCACGGTTGGGACAAGGCCGAAATCCACGTCACGGCGATGATCCAGGCGCAGAGTGAAAACCAGGCCGACGCCCAGAACATCGCCAAGGGCGTCGCCATCTCGACGTCGGGCGGCCAGGTGCGCGCCACCGGCCCGAGCGACCTCGATCGCCGCGAGTCGTGGTCGGTGAGCTACGATGTGTACGTTCCGCGGCGCACCGCATTGACACTCAACGGTGCCAACGGCGGCCTCTCAGTGGACGGCGTACAATCGAAGATGGAGCTCGAAACGGTGAATGGCGGCATCACCCTCACCGACGTCGACGGCGACATCCGCGGCACGACAGTCAACGGCGGAATCACCGTTGACCTGAGCGGTGACGGCTGGCGCGGTGGTGGCCTCGAGCTCATCACGACGAACGGCGGCGTGCACGTTACAATGCCGACGAATTACTCCGCACAGCTCGACGCGTCCACGCAGAACGGCGGCCTGGACGTCGGCTTTCCCATTCGCGTGCAGGGCTCGATCGGACGACGCATCTCGACCCAGCTCGGCGCGGGCGGCGCTCCAATTCGCCTCACGACGACGAACGGCGGCGTATCGGTTCGGCGACGCTAAACGACGGGCGGTGGGCGGTGGGCGGTGGGCGGTGGGCGGTGGGCGGTGGGCGACGGTAGCCTGTCATCCTGAGGAGCGCAGCGACGAAGGACCTGCTTTCCCGAGTTATTTACTCGATTCGGAGAGTAGGTCCTTCGCTTCGCTCAGGATGACACCTTCGTAGTTCGCCCATCGCCCACCGCCGATCCGCCATCGCCCATTACCGCGCCTTCGCCAGATTCGCGCACATCATCACGTTGTTGAGATCCGTCACTTGTGAGGCCCAGTAGACGTTCGCGTGATACGTGCCTCGCGGATCGAGCGCCATCTGAATCGTCGCGCGCACCGATCCGTTGTTGTTGCCGGCAATCTCGATCGTGGGGAATTCGTGCGCGTTGACGATTGGCATCGTGGGCGCACCGCATCCGCCGGTGAAAATGGCCCACCCCACCTGCGTTCCCGAGGGAACCGGAGCGTTCACCGACACCTCGATCCGTGTCGTGGGCGGCGTTGATTGCTGTGACGTGACGGTGATCGATCCGTAGGCGCTACTGCTCCCCATCTGCCCGGGAATTATCGCCGCCGTCGACGCGCCCTGCGTCTGCTTGAATTGCGCCGTCCACCTGACAGGACCCGTTTCCGGCGTCGCCGACGCCGACATTGAGCTGGACGTAGAGCTCGAGCTCGAGGTACACGCCGCGATCGCGACGAGCGCCACCCAAGCCGCCGCGTGGAACTCACGCATGGATCCTCCCCGAGAAAGAGAAAGGCGGAGCGGAGCTCGAGCTCCGCTCCGCCTTTCAATTTTGTTGTTACCGGTTCAGCGTCACGGCACTGGCGACTTCGCCGCTCCGGCGCCGCCGAACGTGTACAGCGCTTCACCTTTGACCTGAAGTTCCTTCGCGGGCACCGGCATTTCACGCGGCGTCCCCGGCAGCAGACCGGCCACGTGCTTGCCATTGCAGGTAACCGAGCCCGGGGCCGGCAGCGCCACTGGTGCGGTGCACGTCGTAATGAAGGGCAGACGCCGCTGCTCGTAGAACGGCGACGGTCCAAGGCCGAGAATCTCGATTTCCTTTTCGTAGAGCAGCTTCGCCCAGAGCGAACACGCGGCGCCGGTGCGGTACGAGACGTTGGTCGACATGCATGGACCGTCTGTATCCGCGCCGACCGCTTCCCCGCCGGCGGCCGGAAGCTTGCCGCGCCCGACTCGCGTCAGGTTGACGAGTTGCGTCGCCTTCGCGACGTCCGGCGACGATTTCCGAAGCAGGGCTTCGGCCCAGATCAGATCACTTTGGGCCGACGAGATCGCGATGACCGGACCAAATCCGTACGCGATTCCGGTTCCCGCCTCGGTGCCGGTTCGATCGAACTTGATCATCGCGATGTTGGACTGGTGGTACGAACCGCGATCGGGACGATAAATCGCGGCCGGGCCCCAAGCGAAATCGGTTCCCCCGCCGGCGTCTTTCGCCAGCGCCGCGGAACCGCCCGAAAGCGTTCCGTCGCCGTACGTGCCGTCGCCGAGTCGCGCATCGGCCGAATGCGGCTGCGGATTGCCACTGAGCGGCCAGGGATCGGCTTGCGTTGCGGGGTCGAGCAAATGGGCAACTCGCGTGTTGATGCGTCCGGTCCCGATTTCGTCGAACCACACCAGGTGATCCGGACACCAAGCGGCGCACCCGTCCGCGACAAGCTCGAAGTCGAAACGCGTGCCGCTCGATATGCCCTGCGACGCGAAGGAAGCGACCGAGTCCCACGGCACGGCGGCCATCTCAGTCGCGTCGCGCGGGTAATACGCCATGGTCATTGCCGCGAGCGTGGCCGCCAATTGCTTGATTTGGGCGCTCGAGTAGGAACGTCCGTTCGTCCACTTCGCGTCCGTGGTGAACGAGTTCGCGCCCGCATCCGTGATCACCTGCTTGAGCGCGTCCACCGCCGCGTTGCGCATCGTCTTACGATCGGAGTACTCCAGCTTCGAGAGATCCGTGTTCTCGTCGATGATGTAGCCTTTATCGTAATTGAGCGCGATTCCCATCAGGGCGAGGCCGCGTCCGAGCTCGGCGATCACTTCGGCGCGCTTGGTATCCCCCGCGCTCCGAATGACGATCTTGTTGTTTCGGATCGCCCCGAGCGCGTCGTTTGCCGACGAAAGACCGGCGAAGAAGCCCGGCCATGCGTTGCCAACACAACACTCGTCCTCGCTGCCCACCCAGAACGACTCGATCTCGACGCGCTCGGGCCGAGTCGGATCGTTTGCCCAATATCCTTCATTGGAGCGGTACCACGTCGCCGTCGGCGTGTAGCCCGTCGTCGCCGCGTTACCTGGATTGTCCACGCTCGAGTAGAAGCGCATGTGGTCGTTGTTCCACGATGCGCTCATCGTCCGCGCGGCGGTCGTCAACGGACCGGCGCCGCGATTCGTCTCGTACGCATTGAACCACGTGCGGATTGCGCCCGCGGCCACCGCTTCGACGGCGTCGGGATCGGAAAGAATGCGCTTGTTGTCCGGTTGGTTCGGGTTCTGGATGTCGAGGGAGTGGCACGCCGCGCTCGCGACGAGCGCCACCGCTGCCATTCCCTGACCGATTCGTTTCGAATTCATCGTTTCAGTCTCCGTAGGATGGCGACGCGGTTAGAAACCGAGCTCGAACATGCCCGTGAACGTGCGGAACGCGGGGTACTGGAAGTAGTCGACGCGATACACGAACGGGTTGCCGCCGCCGCTGCCGGTGACGCCCGAGACGTCCGGGTTATAGCCGTTGTACTTCGTGTGCGTCCACAGATTGCGGCCGACGACGCCGAACCGCGCCGTATGGAAGTTCCCCGGAAGCTTGTCGATCCACTTCTGCGGCAGCTGCCAGTTCACGGCGAGCTCGCGGATGCGCAAGAACGTTCCGTTCTCGACGAAGTAATCGTTCGGATTGATGCCATCGTAGAACGTGCTGTAATACGTCGTCGGCTTCTTGCCCGTGTTGTACGGACAATGCGGATCGACCGTCAACGCCGGGCACGGCCCGCCGTTCGCGGCCAACGCCGCCGGCTTATGACTCTGGTCGATGACCGTGTCGCGCAATTCATTGAACGGCCACTGACGCGTCATGTTGTAGATGTTGCCGCCCTTCACCCAGGTGAGCACGCCGCTGAAGGTGAACGACTTCCACTGCGCGTTGCTCGACAGACCGAAGTTGAAGTCGGGGTTGACGTCGCCGATGATCTGGTTGATCGAAGCCTCGGAGCAATCGGCGTTCGTGCAGTGCGAGGCCTTGAGCGGCTTCTCGTCGACCGTGTGGTACGTATCCTTTGAAACGTAGAAGCCCTCTTCGTTCAGAACGTAGTCGGCAGCCGTTCCGGGTTGGCCCTTCGCCTTGAGAGTTTCATCGAGTTGTGCCTGCGTCCGGATCCAGCTCACCCCGTAGATCGTACCGAGCTGCTCGCCTTTGCCGATGTGGAACATCGCCGTATTGGCGTCAGGTCCGATGAAGAACGCCGGTACCTTGAGGTCGGTGACGCTGCCGCGCGATCGGTCCGCGGTCAGGTTCAGGCGCCAGAAGTAATCCGCCTTGCTGAGCAGAACCGCGCCGAGCGCGACCTCGTGCGTGTGGCCGTCGAGCGTCGCCGCGTTCTGCCACTGGAACTTGTACCCGGTCGCCGACGAGAGCGGAACCTGCATGATCTGGTCGGACGTCGTGCGCGCCGAGTAGGTGTACTCGAGCGAATAGTTCTGGTGGAAGTTCAGGTTGAAGCCGAGCTCAGTCTCCTTCGAGAAGGCAGGCTTCAGCTCGCGATTGCCCAGCGTGACCTTCTCCGGATTGCCGCCGACCAGCGCATAGGTCTCGTACTGCGCTTCGAACGGCGGACGAAGTCCGGCCGTCCCGTACGACGCGCGCAGCTTCAGCTCGTCGACGCCCGGAAGCTTCATGTCCTGGGAGAGACGATACGCACCCGACACGCGGTGATAGGTCGCCGAACGTGAGTCGGCACCGAATAGCGACGACTGGTCGCGGCGGATCAAGCCGTCGAGGATGTACCGGTCCTTGATATCGAAAGTCGTAACGGCAAAGTAGTTGTTGGCGCGAATCTGCTGCGTGATCGACCGCGGCACGACCGGATTGTCCGCGCTCTGGGCCGCCGCCGAGAACTCGGTCACCTGCACCACCGACAACGACGGAGCCGTCGCACCGACGAACTGATTCGTCTGGTCCTCGTAGGTCCACGCCACCTTGCTCGTGTTGCGAATGCTGCTCCCGAACTCGCGTACCGACGTCAGCGTCGCGCCCACGTTGTACGAGCGATCATTGTCGGTCTGCTCGCTCAGTGAGCCGCTCGACTTGATGCCGCTCGATGACGTGAAGCCGAGCGGCGAAAACGCTTTCGCGGTCTGGTTCGCGACGTCGTACCCGACGTTCGCGTCGGCCGTCAGCCAGTTCAGCATCCGGTACGATCCTTTGAACGTCCCGGTGAATCGGTCGCGATCGTTCGAGTTCTTGTCCTGCTGCGTGACATACAGCGGGTTCGAGACGTTACCCGAGAGCGGCGGACGGTTGATCGCCGCGATGTAGTTCCCCTTCGCGTCGGTCGAATCGATCTTGATGTCCGGCTCGAGGAAGCGGAGTCCGAACCACGGGAACACGAACTCGCCCTGATCCGCCGTCGACCGGCCGTAGAACGCACCGACGCCCAGATCGATCTTCTCCGTCAACGCCTGATCGACGTTGATGCGGAAGTTCTCACGCTGGAAGCCGCTCAGCTGCTTGACGACACCCGACTCGTGCGTGTTCTGGAACGAGACGTTGAAGTTCGTGCTGCCGCGTCGCTGCCCGGCCGACACGTAATCGGTGAGGAAGTCGCCGGGCTTGAAGATCAGGTCGAATTGATTGTAGTAAATCGGGTATGGCCTGTCCGCGATCTTGTCCGGCGCGTCCTGCCGATCGCCGTTGTCGTTGAGCAGGTAGCTGACCTTTCCGCCGTCGGTCGACACCTGGTAGTTGTGGTGCTGGTTGCCCGGCACGACGTTCGGCAAGTCGTTGCGGCCGTATTCATGCCGCGTCGAGAAGATCGTCTGCCCTTCAGCGATGTTCGCGCCGCGCTTCGTGAAGATCTGCACGACGCCGTTCGCGGCGTTGGATCCGTAGAGCGAACTGGCCGCCGCGCCCTTCACGACCTCGACTCGCTCGATGTCCTCGGAGTTGAGGTCGGCCATGCCCAGGTTCGTGATCACGCCGTCCACGATGATCAGCGGATCGGTGCGACCGGTCAGGCTCGTGGCCGAGCGGAGCCGGATTGCCGGCTCGCCACCAGGCTGGCCGGACTGGGTGATGATTTGCGCGCCGGGCACTTTGCCCTCGAGCGAAGCGAGCGGAGAGACCGCCGGCGCTTCCTTGATCTGCGTGTTGTCGACCACGTTCACGGTGAACGCCGTCTTCTTCTGCTCCGTCGCCGCGCTCGTGCCGGTGACGACGACTTCCTCGAGGTTCAGTACATCACGCTCGAGCACGAAGTCGTGGTCCACGCGATTGCCGCTGATCGTCACGGGCAGGCGCTTTGGCTTATAGCCGATGAAGCGCGCGGTGACGTTGAGCGTGCGGCCGCGCAGCCGCGCCTGGTCCACCGTGAACGAATACTTGCCGTCGGCGGCGGCCACCGTGCCGACCCCGATCTCGGTGATGCCGACATTCGCGCCGGCGAGCGGTTGACCGCCTTCAGTGCTGACTTTGCCGCTGAAGACGACGTTTTGTGCCGAGGCGACGTTGGCAACGAACGCCACGAGCGCCGTCAGCGCCGCGCGTTTGGGGAACGTCAGGCGGAGCCATGAACCAAGCATGACCGACCTCGTGTGAGAGATGGACGACGACTTCGACCTGAGCAACTCGAAAGAGCCGACTACCAGAGCCGATCACTAGAGCCGATCACCGTCGATCGACGACAACACGTCTGCACACACACCGAGTCCACCATCCTTCCAGCGGCCGCTGCCCCCAAGCGACTCGGGGATATGTTGCGGGCCGCAGGCGGTGTCAAGACTTTCGGAACCCTCAAACCCCTTTCAAGCCGTTTGATGGCTTGGACATGGACATTTTATCCAATTCAAAAGCCCGCTTAGCCCGGACATACTACCAACCCTCGCATTTGCAGTTTCGCCACAATTGCGTGAGCGAACTTCTACAGCCCGCTTACCAAACGCTGAAGTTCCGCTTTTTCTCGCCGCGCTTCGCGTCGGACTTGGGCGGGACGGCCGACGTCATGCGGCGGGTGGAACTGGCACCCCCGCCGCCGCCTTCGTAAGGTTGAACGGGCTCTGGATGTTCATTCGCATGGGCTTACCCACCCGCACTCTCACACGCGGCGCTCGTCCGCCGCGCGATCTCGTCGTCGTCGCATTCGCGTGCGTTGCGCTGCCGCTCCGCGCTTTTCCCGCGCAGGCTCCCGCCGTCCTCCACGGCCGGGTGGTCGATCGCGCATCAGCGGCCTCAGTCGCGGGCGCGACGGTCGCGATCGTCGGATCGACTCGCGCCGTCGTCACCGATTCCGCCGGCCGATTCCGATTCGACGTCTTCCCCGTCGGTTCCTCGCGCATTCTCGTGCGGAGCTTTCCCTATCGGCCGTTCGAGTTGGCGGTCGCCGCTTCGTCCAACGAGGTGGTGCGAGTCACCATTGAGCTCGACTCGAGCGACGTGAAGGCGGAGCCGCGTGCCTTACCCACGGTCACCGTGAAGGCGGAGCCGCAAGCGACCAACTATCGCCTCGCCGATTTCAACCGCCGACGAATCACCGGCCGAGGTCAGTACCTCACCGACGAAGAGATCAAACGCAGCGGCGCCTCGTCCATCTCCGACGCCACACGAGGCATGCGCGGTGTCGAGATGACCTGCAGCGGGAACGAGTGGTGCCACATTCATATGGTCCGCGCTCCGAAGAATTGCTCGCCGCAATTCATCGTCGACGGACGCGTCGACAACATGTTCGGACCCACCACGCCCATACGTGACGTAGTCGGGCTCGAGCTCTATACCGGGCCCTCCGACGTACCCGGCGAGTTCGCCGGCACGAGCGCGGGCTGCGGCGTCATCGTCATGTGGACGCGCTCGGGCGCGGAGCCTCGGCGCCCCTCACTTTAGTGGGGCGCCCGCACCGTCAGCTCGGTTTGCGACGGCGAGACGGGCACCACCGTTGATGTGCCCCCCCGGTTCGGCCAGCGGACCCAGATCGAATCCACCCCGGTCAATTTCGCCATGACGGTCGTGGCGCCATCCATCGACCAGTAACCGCCGCCGGCGTGAATTTCACGCACCGGTCCTCGCACCGATCCGCGGATCGCGCGCAGCTGAGCGCCGACACCGAGCGGATTGTCGGGACCGCCGTCGACACGAACGCGGATTCCCGGCTTCGCGCCGCGGTTGTGCCAGAGCATCGTCCGACCGCCGTTCTGTCCCACAGCGAGATCGAGGCGACCGTCCGCGTCATAGTCGCACGCGGCGGCGCCGCGCTGGTCGCCGGACATCGCGATGCCGGACGCCCTCACGTCGAGCGGTTGAAAGCCGCCCTTTCCGTCGCCGCGCAGCAGCAAACCAACGCCGGCGTCGAATCGCGGCGTCTCGAGCTCCGTCGGAAAGAAATTCTGGGCGAGAAAGAGATCCTCGTGTCCGTCGCCGTCAAAATCCGCCACCACGACGCCCGAGGCCGGCGCCGCCTGCGCGATCGCCGGCAGTGGACGCGTCTCGAAATGGTTGCCGCGATTGAGGAGCACGACGTGATCGAACGATGTCGCACCAACTCGTACAGCGCCGCTTGCCGTCGTTCCGAGAATCTGATCGACCGACGACTTGGAGTAGTCGGCAAAGGTCGTGACCCGATCGCGAATCGTGGGAATCGCCGCGCCGAGTTGCGTGAGTGGCTGAACCGGCATCTCACGGCCCGAAGCCGAATCGCGCCGCGCAAAAACGAGCCCCAGCCCCGAGCCGCCGAAATTCCCGACAACGAGCTCGTACGGCCGGTCGTTCGTCGCGTGCCACGGCGTATTGCGTCCCCAGCTCGTCGCCACCAGATCCATGCGCCCGTCGCCGTCGAAATCACCGGCGGCAAGCCCAATCCATCGGCTCGTGTGCTCGGACAGTCCGTACTGTTTGGTGACGTCGACGAAACGTCCGCCCTCGTTGTGAAGAAGCCGAATCGGCCCCCACTCCGCCGCGACCAGGAGATCGGGACGGCCATCGCCGTCGATGTCGGTGAATATGGCCGACGAAAGCAACCCGAGTCGCGCCAGCGCGGCGGCATTCACGGTGTCTTCCGTCCAACCGCCATTCGCTGTCCGAAGATAAAGGTGCGAGGCGGCGGGCAGCGGCCACGCGCCGGGAACCACGCGCGCGCCAACGAACAGATCGAGGCGCCCGTCGCCGTTGACGTCCGCCAGCGCGAGCGGCCCGACGCTGGCCGTTTCAGGAGGCGCGATCGCGAGAGGCGCCCCTCCCCCGTTTCGCGCGGTTGGCGTCATTCCAAACACGGAAGCAACGGACAGCGCCTCCGCCGGCGATCCCGCCTCGTAGTTGGATTGGCCGACCGCGAGCATCACGCGGCCGCTGCTCGGGATGGGAAGCGCCGTCGTCAGATCCCAACGCGACGGCGATGCCGCCGATTGAAGATCTCTAAACCCCTTCCCCTCGTTCTGAAACACAGCCAGGTGGCCGCCGCGTCCCGTCCCGACGATCAAGTCTTCTCGGCCGTCCCCGTCGACGTCGGCCCAGGTGATGCCCGGTCCGAGCTGGCTGAATCGATTGGGAAGCAGTGGCTGGCGGACCTGGTCATCGAACAACGAGTCGACGTGAATGTGGCCGCCCCTCCCCCCGCCAAGGAGCCGTGAGGCGTCCTCGAACAGTGACGACGCAGTATCGGCCGACGCGCCGGCCTGGTGGACGCGCCCGGATCCCGCCGCGCTCTCGTCGATCTCGTACAGGCGATCAGGTCGCGCCGTGGCAACCGTGCTCGTATGTCCGTCCCGCCCCCCCCACTGGACCTCGATCGTGACCGTGCTGTCCTTGCCGGTCGCGAACGACAACTCGGCGTCACTCCCGGAGAGATAGTAGCCGCCGGCCGTCATCTCACGCGTCTGCGCGGGGAGCGTCGACGCGCGAACGGTGATCTTGGCACCAACGCCACGAGTATTCGGTGATCTCCCGCGAAGACGCACGGCGATGCGCGGCGCGCCGGCCTCGTTGTGGTAGACGACCGCCGGCTCGTCGAGGCGCGTTGCGACGATGTCCAATGCCCCGTCGCCGTCAAGGTCCGCCAGCGCGATGCCCTGCGAGATTGCCGGCTCGGTCCCCCCCCCGACGCCCCACGCGCGACTCATGTCCGCGAAGGTGAGATCGCCGCGATTCCGGAGAACGAAGCTGCGCGCCGCCAGCCGCGGGAATTCCTTTTGCTCCGCGTTCCACGCCACGCGCGGAAAGCTGTTGCGAATGCGGTCGAAGGTATCGGCGTCGCGCACGTCCCAGCGATGGCCGTTCAGGGCAACGAGATCCTCGTATCCGTCGAGGTCGACGTCGATGAACGCCGAGCCCCACGTCCAATCCGTCGCGGCGACGCCGGCCATCTCGGAGACTTCCGCCCACGAGCCGTCGCCGCGTCCTACCTGAAGCGCGTTGCGCATCCACTGCGCGCGATCGTTGACGAACCCTACCGGCTTGGCGAGAGGCGTGTGCGTCGGGATTTGGCGAAGGCGCGCCTCCGCGGTCGGGCTCATCATGTCCGCGGTGAAGAAGTCGACGATGCCGTCGCGATTGACGTCGCCGAAGTCCACCGACATGCAGGTATTGCTGGTCTGACGCACGGCGCTCCACGGAGCCATGCGAAAGTTTCCGTGTCCGTCGTTGATCCAGAACTGATCCGGATCCTCGAAATCATTGCAGACGTAGAGATCCGGCGCGCCGTCGCCGTTCACGTCGTAGAAGCGCGCGGCGAGCGTGAAGTAGTCCGGCTCTTCGCTGAGCGGCTTCCCATCGGCGCCGATGAAGCGCGAGCCGGAGATGGGAACGCGGGTGAAATGCCCCTTGCCGTCGTTGATGAAGAACAGATCCGGATCGGCGCGCTGCGAGCGCATCACGCCGCCGAGGTCCGGGCGATCCTCGACGCGGTATTCCTTCTTCCACGCGTCCGCCACCACGTACTTGCCGTCGACCTTCTTCACGACTTGATCGAAAGCGCGCGCCTGTGGCGCATATGCATCGAGCGCGTTCTTCACTTTGTAGGTGCCGACATACAGATCCAGATCGCCGTCGCCGTCCACGTCGGCGAAGGTCAGCGCGGTCGCCGCGTACCCACCGGTGAGACCGCTCTCCGCGGTCGCGTCGGTGAAATGGCCTTTGCCGTCGCCGCGCCAGAGTTTGATCGGCCCGCCGAGCGTGCCGACGACAAGGTCGACGTTGCCGTCGCCATCGACGTCGGCGAACGCGGCGCACATCGTCGCCAGGCCGCGCGCGTCGATTCCACTCGACGCGGTAACGTCGGTGAAGTGCATTCCGCCGTCATTGTGGTAGAGCGCCGCCGGTTGCTCGACCGAAGCCAGGAAAACATCGGGAAGCCCGTCGCCGTCGACATCCGCGGTGGCCGCTCCGGCGCCGATCAGCAGATTGCGGTTGGCCAGCGCGTGCGCGTCATCGACGGTATTGGCGTGCGTGATCCCCGTCGCGCCGGACTTGAGCAGCGTGAACCCGCTGTGATCGCGGTGCGACACGGTGAGCGAACGCCAGCGGTAGCCTCCCCCCTGTTCGCTGTGCCACGAGGTATCCACTTTTCCGGCGCACGCCGCGGCGACGACTGCCGCGGAAACGAGCATCGCCGGTCGTCGCGCGGCCCAAAACGTGGTCCGCGTCATCGGCGGGAGGGTCAGCAGAGGCGAGGAAGGGTGTCTACGTGCTGTAGACTACCGGACGGACCGCGACCATGCAAACGTGGTCGCGGGTCTCGGCACTGCGTTTACGCGCTACTGGCGAATCGCCGCGAGCCGGGTTCTGGCGTCGCGCGTCGCGCTCGAGTCGGCGAGCGCCGACGCAAGATCCACCTGCATGCTCAGGCCCGCGGCGCGATATCGCGGCCAGCCCCGCATGTACGATCGGCGTTGGAGCGCCGCCAGCGCGCGCGAATTGTCGCCGAGCGTCTTGTAGCCTCGCGCGATGACAATATTCGCATAGCGCATCAAGTCACCCATTGCCGGGCCGCTCAGCATCAGAGAATCGAGATGCGCGAGGCGCTCCACGCCGGCGTTGTGATTGCTCGTCGCCGTGAGCGAGGCGTCGATCAGCTCCGCACAGACGGTGGGGTTGGCTCCGACGGGAATCGGAAACGTCGGCGTCCCCGCGGCGCGCAACGAGCGTACGGCGGCACGCGCCCCCGTCGTATCCCGCATGTTCAGCTTCCACTGCGCGATCACGCATAAATCGGCGGCCCGCACGGCGTTGTCCGCTGACATTCCCGTGAACCGCGCCCCGCCAAGACTCTCGAGCTCGACCACCGCCCGGCTCGCCGCCGCCTGGCTGCCGCCACCGTACAGCGCGTCGAGGATGCGGAGACGGAACTGCGGGTGCGTGCCCGGATCGATCATGCCGATCTCATTGGTCACCGCGAGCGCCGCGGCAGTGTCGCCGCGGTTGATTGCCCGACTGTGGCGCGCCAGCGCGGCGTCGATCTGGTCCGCGCCACTCGCGGCGCGGCGTCGGAGGATCTCGATCGCGCGGTCGCCGTCCGCCAACCCAATGCCGTCTACCTGACCCGTCATCGCGATCGCGCGGAGTGCGGCGCTCGGCGCCGATTCCAGACCCGCGCGGAGCTCGGCGAGCGAGGCGCGGTCACTGAATTCCTGAGCTGTGCGCCACTGCACGAAGACCCCGGTGGCGTCGGTGGCGTGAGACTCCTCGGTCCCGATGACGCGTCGAAGCCCCGTCGTGTCGTGCTGCCGTGC
>Ga0068864_100003651_pt1 | contig 12723 bp, 14 predicted proteins | sample KBSSwiS72_FD_66586 | JGI IMG/M metagenome (GOLD analysis project Ga0068864, IMG submission 66586) | Switchgrass rhizosphere microbial communities from Kellogg Biological Station, Michigan, USA - KBS Switchgrass S7-2 | ecosystem: Host-associated > Plants > Roots > Rhizosphere > Soil ...
GAAGGTGGTGAGCCCCGGGGCGACTCCAGCGGCTATATCGTTGGCGGCCTGGCACTGCTCGCCATTACCGGCGGCATCATTGCTGCCACCAGCAACAGCAGCTCGAAGCCCGCCAGCCCGTAAGCGCTGCGGCAACACAGATAGAGGGGCCGGGCGAAAGCTCGGCCCTTTTTTTGTGCGCGTCCCGTTTCAGGACAGTCACTTCAGGTCGCGTCGCCGCACCGGATCAGACAAGGACAGACGATCGCCGGCCGGGACCACCGATTGATCACCGGGTCGATCGCATGGCTTCGCCCGGAATGCTGCACTGCGGTACGTTTTCCGGCATGCGGGCATGATCTTCGGCGCGCGCGGTCGCCTATAGGCGCGCCGGCGCCTTGGACCGGCAGGGCAAGGCCGCGTCGCCGATTACCAGAATCGCCCGCTCGACCCGCGCCTCGTTCACGCTGCGGCAGCGCAACGGCGGAGATGGGCGGCATAGTCGGTCCGCCCCATCGCATCGGCGCGGGCGGTCACCTCGGCGCGGTCGAGATAGCCGTGATCCAATGCGATTTCCTCCGGACAGGCGATCTTGATACCCTGGCGCCGCTCGATCGCGCGCACGAAGGATGAGGCCTCGTGCAAGCTGTCATGCGTGCCGGTATCGAGCCACGCATAACCTCGCCCGAGCCGCCCGATGTCAAGAGCGTCAATGGCCATATAGACCTTGAGCAGATCGACGATCTCCAGTTCACCGCGCTGCGACGGCGCGAGGCCACGCACCATGTCGGCAACCCGCGAGTCGCAGAAATACAGGCCGGTCAGCGCCCAGGGCGACTGCGCGACCAGCGGCTTCTCCTCGATCGCGCGTGCCCGTCCGCCCGCGTCGAACGTCACCACGCCATAGCGTTCGGGATCATCGACCTGATAGGCGAACACGGTCGCCCGGCCGGCCGCTGCGGCGGCAGACGCGGCACGGCACTTGCTCGCCAGTCCGTCGCCGTAAAAGATATTGTCGCCCAGGATCATCGCGCACGGTTGTCCGGCGAGGAAGCGTTCGCCGACGAGAAAGGCCTGTGGCAGGCCGCCCGGCTCGGGTTGCTCTTCATAGGACAGGCTGATGCCAAATGCCGATCCATCGCCGAGCAGCAGGCGGAACATCGGCAGGTCGCGCGGCGTCGAGATGATCAGGATGTCGCGGATGCCGGCGAGCATCAGCACCGACAGCGGATAGTAGATCATCGGCTTGTCGAACACCGGCAGCAATTGCTTGGAGATCGCCAACGTCGCCGGATAGAGCCTCGTACCGCTACCGCCCGCGAGAATGATGCCCTTCATATGTTCCACACCCGTGGCCGTCACAGCGTTCGGGCTAGCGCGGAATGGTTAACGGCTAACGAAGCAGGTCGACCGCGAAGGCGCGTACCGCGGGGCCGATATCATCACGACCGACCGCGACCGCGAGATTGGCCTGCACGTAACCGGCCTTGTCACCGCAGTCGTAACGCTGTCCGTCGAACGTCAGGCCATGGAAGGGCTGGTCGCCGATCATCCGCGCCATCGCGTCGGTCAGCTGGATCTCGTTGCCGGCGCCCTTCTGCTGCGTCTCCAGCACGCGCATCACCTCGGGCTGCAGGATATAGCGGCCGATCACCGCGAGGTTGGAGGGCGACGTGCCCGCCTTGGGCTTCTCGACCAGCCCTTTGACCTCGGTCAGCGGGCCATTGCGTGTGCCCGGCGTGATCACGCCATATTTGTCGGTCTGGTCGTCGGGCACGACCTGCGCGCAGATCATGTTGCCGCCGACCTGTTCATAGGCCTTGACCATCTGCTTGAGGCAACCCGGCCGACCAACCATGAAGTCGTCGGCGAGCAGCACCGCGAAGGGCTCGTCGCCGACGATGTCGCGCGCGCACCACACCGCATGGCCCAGCCCCATCGGCTCCTGCTGGCGGACATAGGCGACGGCGCCGGGCTTCAGGCGCGTCTGGTGCAGCAGCTCCATCGACTTGCCGCGGTGCGCCATCGTCGTCTCGAGCTCATAGGCGATGTCGAAATGGTCCTCGATCGCCGACTTGCCGCGCCCGGTGACGAAGATCATCTGCTCGATCCCCGCCTCCAGCGCCTCGTCGACCGCATATTGGATCAGCGGGCGATCGACCACCGGCAGCATCTCCTTGGGCAGCGCCTTGGTCGCGGGCAGGAAACGTGTGCCGAGCCCACCCACCGGGAACACGGCCTTGCGCAGCGGCTTGATCGTCATGCGGGAGAATCCTTGAGGGAAGTGCGCCGCGATTAGCGGGTCACGCGTGCAGCCACAAGCGCAAGACCCAGGCGACGAGTCCCAGCGCGGCCACGCTCATCGCCCAGATCGCCGCCATCCAGCCGAGGCGCTTCCACAAAGGCGCGGTATCCGCATCCATCAATGGTAGCCGGTGGCGCCCGCCTTGCCGCGGAACACCCAATAGGACCAGCCACTATAGGCAAGGATGATCGGGATCATGATGCCCGTGCCAACCAGCATGAAGCGCTGCGCGCTGGCCGGCGCGGCGGCCGCCCAGATCGTCACCTGGTTGGGCACGATGAACGGATACATGCTGATGCCCAATCCGACGAAGCACAGCGCGAACAGCGCGATCACCAGCAGGAACGGCCTGTACTCCTCTTCGCGATCGAGCGCGCGCCAGAACCACAAGCTCAGCACGCCGACCAGCAACGGCACCGGCGCGGTGAGCAGGATGCCCGGCATGGTCAGCCAGCGCGTGTAATAATCGTGCGTCAGGAACGGCGTCGCCGCGCTGACCGCGACGATCGCGGCGATCGTCACCACGCCCAGGCGCCGCGCCAGGCGATAGGCGCGTCGCCGCCCCTGCCCCTCCGTCTTGGCGATCAGCCAGCAGCTGCCGAGCAGCGCATAGGCCGCAACCACGCTAGCGCCCGTCAGGAGGCTGAACGGCGTCAGCCAGTCGAGCCAGCCGCCGCCATAGCCGCGCCCGACGACCTTGATGCCCTGGAGGAGCGCACCGAGCGTGATGCCCTGGGCCAGCGCCGCGACCATCGACCCGGCGGTGAAGCCGAAATCCCAGAACCCCCGATGGCGCGGGTCGCGCCAGCGAAACTCGAACGCCACGCCGCGAAACACGAGACCGAGCAGCATCGCGATGATCGGCGGATAGAGCGCGGGCATGACGATCGCGAAGGCCAGCGGGAAGGCCGCCATCAACCCGCCGCCGCCGAGCACCAGCCAGGTTTCGTTGCCGTCCCACACCGGTGCGATCGCGTTCATCGCCTGGTCGCGCTCCTCGCCGACCGCGAAACTGGAGAACAGGATGCCGATGCCGAGGTCGAACCCGTCGAGCACGACATAGGCGAACACCGCAAAGGCGATGATGAACGCCCATATCGTGGCGAGGTCGATATCGACACTCATGGTTGTTGCCCGGCCGGCGTGATGCCGGCGGTGCGGATCGGCGCGTCATCCAGCTCGGACTCGCCGACCTCGACGCCCTTGGCGATCAACTTGAGGATGTACCAGGTGCCGAAGCCGAACACCGCGAAATAGACGCACACAAAGGCCAGCAGCGACGACGCCACCGCCGGCGCGGCAAGCGGCGAGATGCTTTCCTGCGTGCGCAGCAGACCATAGACCGTCCAGGGCTGACGCCCCGATTCGGTTGTCACCCAGCCGGCGATCACCGCGACGAACCCGGCCGGCCCCATCACCAGCGCGGCGCGGTGCAGCCAGCGCCAGTCATAGAGCTTGCCGCGTGCCCGCGCGACGAGGCTCCACAGCCCCAGGCCGAAGATCGCAAGGCCGAGCCCGACCATGATGCGGAACGACCAGAATACGATCGCCACCGGCGCCCATTGGTCGCGCGGATAGTCCTTCAACCCCGGCAGCGGCGCATTGGGGTCGTGCTTGAGGATCAGCGAACCGGCGTGCGGCACCTCGACCTTGTAGCGCACCCTGCCCTCCCCATTGCTGGGCAGGCCGAACAGGATCAGCGGCGCGCCATTCGGACTGGCATCGTAATCGCCCTCCATCGCCAGCACCTTGGCCGGCTGATGCTCCAACGTGTTGAGCCCCTGCGCGTCGCCGGCGGCGATCTGCACCGGAGCGACCAGCGCGGCCATCCACATCGCCATCGAGAAGATCGTCCGCGCATTGCGGTCGGCCGGGTTCTTGAGCAGATGCCACGCCCCCGTCGCGCCGACGACCAGCGAGGTCGTCAGATACGCCGCGATGACGGTGTGGACGAGGCGATAAGGGAAGCTCGGGTTGAAGATCACCTTCAACCACGAACCCGCCATGACGAACTGGCCCTGTGCGTTGATCGCATAGCCGGCCGGCGTCTGCATCCAGCTGTTGGCCGACAGGATCCAGAAGGCCGAGATGAAGGTGCCGACCGCCACCGCGCAGGTCGCGGCGAAGTGCAGGCGCTTGCCGACCTTCTTCATCCCGAACAGCATGACACCGAGAAAACCGGCCTCGAGGAAGAAGGCGGTCAGCACCTCATAGGCCATCAGCGGCCCGATCACCGGCCCGGTCTTGTCGGAGAACACCGCCCAGTTGGTGCCGAATTGATAGGACATGACGATGCCCGACACGACGCCCATCGCGAAGGCGATGGCGAAGATCTTGAGCCAGAAGCGGTAGATGTCGAGGAAGCGGTGCTTGCCGGTCGACAACCATAGCGCTTCGAGCACCGCGAGGTAGCTCGCCAGCCCGATTGAAAAGGCCGGGAAGATGAAGTGGAAACTGACGGTGAAGGCGAATTGCGCCCGCGCCAGATTCACGGCGTCGACATGGTCGAACATGGATGCAAGCTGTGCGCTTCGTTCACCAACCACGCAAGTGCGCGGCACGCATCCGACCTTGCCGGACAGCTAATCGCTAATCAGCACCATGTCGCTATCGCATGGTCGCCCATCAGCGCTCGGTCGGCGGCGGCGTAGCACCACCCGGAGCACCACCGGGCGCGGCGCCCTGCTGCTGCATCATCTGCTGAATCTGCTGCATCTGGCGAATCTCGGCCTCCGACTTCCAGTCGAGCAGTTCGAGATCGAACACCAGGATCGAATGCGCCGGGATCGGTCCAACGGCCTTGTCCCCGTAAGCGAGGCTCGGCTTGATCCAGAAGCGGTATTTGGCGCCCTTGGGCATCATCTTGAGCGCTTCAGCGAAGCCGGGAACGACACCCTTGACCGGCATCGGCGTCGGCTGTTGCGAGGCATCGAAGGTGGTGCCGTCGAGCAGCTTGCCTGTATAGTTGACCAGGGTGACGTCGGCGTCGGTCGGATGCGCGTCGCCGGTGCCGGGCTTCAGCACCTTGTAAAGAAGTCCGTTGCTGGCTTGCTGAACCGATGCGTCACCGTTGCGGACACTGGCGAGCGCGACCGCGACCTGGTCACGCGGCGCCTGCCAGGCCAGCGCTACTGCCGCGATCACCGCGAGCGCGATGCCCAGCCAAAGATACACCAGCACGCGCCGCCGGACGGGTTGCAGCGGGACGGCGGTGACGGTCGACATGGGATCACTCCGCGAAGGACAGAGCGGCGAAAGCGCCGGGAAACGTAGGGAAAGCGTGCGGGCCGGGCTTACCGGGCGCCGTCGCGCTCCATCCGCTTGCGCTCGAGCTTGCGGGCGCGGCGCACGGCGGCGGCGCGCTCGCGGGCGCGCTTCTCGCTGGGCTTCTCATAGTGACGGCGCAGCTTCATTTCGCGATAGACGCCCTCGCGCTGGAGCTTCTTCTTGAGAGCCCGAAGCGCCTGATCGACATTGTTATCGCGCACGATGATTTGCATAAAACCCGTCAACTCCGAATCAATAGGATATGGTCGTCGCAGACAATGTCCGCGCCGCGTGGCGAGGCCACTACCAGCGAGTCCTTCAAAAGACAAGCATGCGGGGCTGTTGCGTGGATGCCACACCTCGACGTGATGATGCCGGGAGAGGACGGGCTGACCATCCTGCGCTCGCTCGATCGCGCGACCAGCCCGGCGGTCATCATCCTGTCGATGATCGGCCAGGAGGTGGATCGCATCGTCGGGCTGGAGATGGGCGCCGACGAGGTGCTCGCCTGGTCCAGCCTGCCGCCGATCAGCATGAACAGCACCTTCATCGGCGATTTCGTCGTCGCGTAGCGGCATGGCGCGACATGGCGTGTCGTCGCCAGCCCGCCCAGCCCGATGATCGAGCGCTGGCACCATGTCACGCTGCTGGCGATGCTGGTCACGATCCTGGCGCTGGCCTGGCCGAGCTGGGCATTGGCGCGCGCCATCTCGCGCCCGATCCGCGAGATGGCCGAGAGCGCCAGCGCGGCACGCGCCGGCGTGCCGCTCGGCGCGCTGCCGGCGGGCGGGGTCGGCGAGGTGCGCCTGCTCGCCGCGGCGATCGCGCGGATGCACGACCGGCTGTCGCGCCATGCCGAGGGGCGCACGACGATGCTCACGGCGATCGCGCACGATCTCGGCACACCGCTGTCGCGGCTGGCTTTCTGGGCCGAGCAACTGCCCGATGAGGCCCGTGCCCGTGCCAATGCCGATCTCGATGAGATGCGCGCGATGCTCGGCTCGGTGCTGCGTTTCGCCCGCGACGAATCGAAGCCGGCGACCGATATGCGGATCGACCTGGGCAGCCTGCTCGAAAGCCTGACCGAGGACATGAACATCGCCGAGGCGCATCGCGGCACGGTGGTGCTCGACAACCACCCCGGCGGCGGCCGGCTGCGCGTGACGCTGCCGCTCGACCCGGGTTGAAACAGTCCACCCGCGGGCCGGAAAGGCGCGGGTCGCGACCGGGCGTTTGCAGCCGGGCCGCGGCCCGCTATGGCGGCGGGCATCATGACCGGTGCCACCCTCACACTCTATAACAGCCTGACGCGCGCGCTTGCGCCGTTCGAGCCGATCGATCCGACCAATATCCGGGTCTATTCGTGCGGGCCGACGGTCTACAACTATGCCCATATCGGCAATCTGCGCGCTTATGTGTTCACGGATACGCTGAGCCGCGTGCTGACGTGGAAAGGCTACCCCCTCACCCACATCATCAACATCACCGATGTCGGGCATCTGACCTCGGACGCCGATGCCGGCGACGACAAGATGGAGGCCGCCGCGCGTGCCGCGTCGAAGAGCATCTGGGACATCGCCGCCCACTATACCGAGACCTTCAAGCAGAATCTGAAGGACCTCAACATCCGCGAGCCGAGCCGCTTCCCGCTCGCCACCGACCATATCGCCGAGATGATCGCGTTCGCCCAGGCGATCGCGCCCAAGCATTGCTACGAGCTCGATAGCGGCCTGTACTTCGATGTGTCGACCGTGCCGGACTATGGTCGCCTCGCGCGCGTGGCGGACGATGAGGGTGAAGGCCGGATCGACCCGGTCGCGGGCAAGCGCAACCGCCAGGACTTCGCGATCTGGCGCAAATCGGCACCGGGCGAGAACCGCCAGATGGAATGGGACTCGCCCTGGGGCCGCGGCGCGCCGGGCTGGCATCTCGAATGCTCGGTGATGAGCCAGAAATATCTCGGGCCCAGCTTCGACATTCACACCGGGGGCATCGACCACCGCGAGATCCACCACCCCAATGAGATCGCGCAGAACCAGGCGCATTGCGGCTGCGCGGATACCGGCGCGACCTTCTGGATGCACAACAACTTCCTGGTCGAACGCGATGGGAAGATGAGCAAGTCGAGCGGCGCGTTCACGCGGCTGCAGACACTGGTCGATGCCGGCTATCACCCGCTCGCCTACCGGCTGATGTGCCTGCAGGCACAATATCGCGGCGAGCTGGAATTCTCGTGGGAGAGCCTCGCCGCGGCGTTCACGCGGCTGAAGCGGCTGGTGATGACGGTCGAGGGCTTGCGCGCCCGTGCCGACGGAAACGAGAGCGGCGACCCGGCGCGTTACCTGACCGCGCTCGATGAGGCCGTGTCGGACGATCTCAATACGCCCAAAGCGCTGCCGGTGCTCGACGAGATGCTCGGCGACAAGAAGCTGTCGCCCGCCACGCGGCTCAAGACGCTGGCGGCGTTCGATGACGTGCTCGGGCTCGGCCTCGCGACGCTGAGCCGCGCGACGCTGCGCGTGCGGCCCGCGCACGCCACGATCACGGCGGAAGAGATCGAGGCAAAGCTCGCGGAACGGCGGGAGGCCCGCGCAGCAAAGGACTTCGCCCGCTCCGATGCGCTGCGCGACGCGCTGGCCGATGCCGGGGTCGAGGTGATGGACGGCGATGCGCTCGGCTGGGACTGGAAACCGACCCTCTGACCGGCAGGCGGACGACGCCGGATTTTCCCTGCCAAATCCTACCTGGCAGGGAATTTTTACTTTTTTCGCGGCCGCCGGCAGGGAATTTCGCCCGGGCGGCTGGCGGCGATCGGCGGTCTGGTCGGGAAACATCATGGGCGCACCAGACGCTCTTTCCGGGCAAGGTTGAATCGACTTTCGGTCACCGCACGAAACGGCCGCGATCCAGGGGCTTCCCTTGCCTCGACAAGCGATTAAGCTGAGGTCGGGCGACGCGATCGGGAGTTCGGAATGCGCGGACGAATGCTTGGCTTCGACACGCGCAGCGGCGCCGGTCAAATCTCGGGCGACGATGGCCGCCGCTATCCCTTCGCCACCGCCGACTGGAAGCCGCGGACGCCGCCGCGCGCCGGCCAAATGGTCGATTTCGACATTGCGGGGGATCGCGCGATCGACATCTACAGCCTCGGCGGCGGGGGCCTGGCGGTGGGTGACCGCAACAGGATCGTCGCGGCGCTGCTCGCTTTCTTTCTCGGTGTGCTGGGCGTGCACAAATTCTATCTCGGGCGGACGACGGCGGGGGTGATCATGCTCCTGGGCGGCACGCTGGGCTGGCTGCTCGTCCTGCCGGGCGCGGTGGTGGCGGTGATCGCGCTGGTCGAGTGCATCATCTACCTCGCCACGCCCGACGAGGAATTCGAGCGACGCTATGTCGAAGGCGAGCGCGCCTGGTTCTGACCATGAAAGCCGTCCTCCCCGCCCTCGCCCGGCCATTGCTCGAACCGCATCTGCCCGGCGAACTGGACGTTGCCTGGTTCGCCAGCCCCTCCGAAGCGAACGCGATGATCACCGACGCCGACATCGCCTGGGTCGACATGCAGCCGACCGAGTTGACCGCGACGGCGATCCGCGCGGCGGGGCCGAGGCTCAAATGGGTATCGACCATCTATGCCGGGCTGGACGCCTTGCCGCTCGATTTGATCAGGGCGCGCGGTGCGACGCTGACCAATGGCGCCGGGATCAACGCGATCACGGTCGCCGAATATGCCGTGATGGGTGTGCTGGTCGCCGCCAAGCGTTACGACGAGGTGGTGCGTCTTGCCGACAGGCACGAATGGAGCAGGGTCGCACCGGGGCAGCTCGAACTGTTCGACACGACGGCGCTGATCGTCGGCATGGGCGCGATCGGCACGTTGATCGCCGAACGGCTGGCGGCGTTCGGCGTGACGGTGACCGGCGTGACGCGGTCGGGTCGCGACGGCACGCTGACGCCGGACCAGTGGCGCGCGCGGCTCGGCGATTTCGACTGGGTGGTGCTGGCCGCGCCCTCGACCGGGGAGACCAAAACGATGTTCGGCGCCGCCGAGCTCGCCGCGATGAAGCCCTCGGCCTGGCTGATCAATATCGCACGCGGCGACATGATCGACCAGGACGCGCTGATCGAGACACTGAAGGCGCGGCGCATCGCCGGTGCGTTTCTCGACCCGACCGACCCGGAGCCGCTGCCGGCCGACCATCCCTTATGGTCGGCGCCCAATGCGCTGATCACCATGCATCTGTCGGGGCGCAGCCAGACGAAGATGCTCCAGCGCGGGCGGACGTTGTTCCTCAAGAACCTGAAGGCGTTCATGGCCGGCGAGGCGATGACGAACGTGGTCGATCTCGACCTGGGGTATTGAGGCGGAGTTGAGCCTCAACATCGTCGGCATCCTATCGTGAAGCGTAGATTATTTGTTCGCGCGGAGGCGCCGAGGCGCGGAGATGTTGCGCCCCTGGGTTCGGGATCGCGCTGCCAACACGGTCAACCTCGTTGCAGCCAGAGCGAGGAGGTGCGCTATCGCGCATCCGGTCGCCTGTGCGAGCCATCTCCCCGCCTCTGCGCCTCCGCGCGAACAAATTCCTTCTGCCCTACTTGGCCACATGCCCGCCGATCACCGCGTCGATCGTTGCATCGTCGAGGTGGAGTTGCCGGTCGAGGATCAGCATCGCGAGGCCGTGCACGATCGACCAGGATTGCAGCGCGAAGATGCGCGGGTCCATGCCCGGCGGCGCCAGCGCGGCGGCGTTGGCCTGGAGCATGGCCATGGCGTCGTCGGTCTCGCCGGGCCCCGATGCCTTGAGATCGCGCGGCGTGAGGTTGGCGAAGATCAGGCGGAACAGCGCGGGATTGTCGAGCGCGAAGCGGACATAGGCGGCGCCGGTCGCGCCGAACCCGGCCGCACCGCCACCCGCTGCCTCGCTCGCGCTACGTTGCGCCAAAGCGAGCAACCGCAGCCCTTCCTGCGCAAGCGCGACGAGCAACGCCCCCTTATCGGGAAAGTGGCGATAGAGCGCGGTCGCGCTGGTGCCCACCGCGCGCGCCACCTCGCGCAGGCCGAGGTCGTCGGCGGTGCGGCTCCTGAGCAATTCCAGCCCCGCAGTGATCGCCGCGGCGCGGAGATCGCCATGATGGTAGCTGCGCTTTTGTGATGTTGACACTGTTATCATTCTTGTTATGTTGATGCTGTAAACATCTGGCATCGGAGAGTCGTCATGGCAAGCGCCGTCGAAACAATCATCCGCAAGACCGTCGGGCTGGGCGTGACCGCGCTGGCCGATTTCAATCGCAAGCGCCTGCCCGAGCCGACGACGCCGCATCCCTTCCTGACCGGCATCCACCGGCCGATGACGGCGGAGAAGACGATCGAGAGGCTGGCAGTCACCGGCACCATCCCCACCGGGCTGGACGGGCGTTACCTGCGCATCGGGCCGAACCCGATCGCCGCCGACCCGGCAAGCTATCACTGGTTCCTCGGCGACGGCATGGTGCACGGCGTCGCGCTGAAAGACGGCGAGGCGCTATGGTATCGCAATCGCTGGATCAATTCGCGCGCCGTTGCCGCCAAGCTCGACCGCAGGGCCGCGCCGGGACCGCGCCACGGCAGCTTCGACACGGTCAACACCAATGTGCTGGGCATAGCGGGGCGCACCTTCGCGCTGGTCGAGGCAGGCAGCTATCCGGTCGAGCTCAACGACACGCTCGACGAACAGACCTACAACCCGTTCGACGACACTTTGGTCGGCAGCTTTACCGCGCATCCGCACCGCGACCCCGTGACCGGCGAGCATCACGCCATCGCCTATGAGGCGACCAGCCCGGACACCATCCGCCATATCGTACTGTCGCCCGAGGGGCTGGTGGTGCGCGAGGAACCGATCGCCGTGCAGCACGGCCCGTCGATCCATGACTGCGCGATCTCCGCGCGCTACGTGATGATCCTCGACCTGCCGGTCACCTTCTCGATGAAGGCGCTGATCGGCGGGCATGGCTTTCCCTATGTGTGGAACTCCGCGCATCAGGCGCGCGTCGGCCTGCTGCCGCGCGCCGGCGGCCAGGACGACATCATCTGGTGCGATGTCGATCCCTGCTACGTGTTCCACGTCGCCAACGCCTATGACGCGTCCGACGGGACGGTGGTGATGGACGTCGTCGCCTACGCCTCGATGTTCGCCGAGAGCAAACAGGGGCCGGACGCGGCGGGTCATTTCGAGCGCTGGACGATCGACCCGGTAGCGCGGCGCGTGGCCCGTCACGTCATCGACGCCGATGCGCAGGAATTCCCCCGCCCCGACGAGCGGCGCTTCGGCCAGCCCTATCGCTATGCCTATACCATGGCGATTCCCGCCAACAGCTTCACCATCGCCGAGACGCGGCTCTACAAGCACGACCTCGAGGCCGGCACGCGCGAAACGCATGATTTCGGCCCCGGGCGCCATCCGGGCGAGTTCGTCTTCGTGCCGGCGCATGAGTCAGCGGGCGAGGATGAGGGCTGGCTGATCGGGCTGGTGGTCGACCTGCCGAACGAGGTGACCGATCTCGTTATCCTGAACGCGCGCAACTTCGCCGGCGAACCGCAGGCAAGCATCCGCATCCCGCACCGCGTGCCGCCGGGGTTTCATGGGAATTGGGTGGGGAATTAAAGCGAGGCCATCAATGGCGGCGGCTTACGCCCCGCTCCCTGCAAGAAAGAGGAGGCCCTCACGCAGGCTGTCCACAACTGCATTATGCCACCCGTTCCGTTACGCGGGCGCGTTCTCGGCGCCGATGATGCGCGCCGCGCGCACATAGCCGAATTCACCCTCGCCCGACCACGCCTGGCCATCGGGGTAACGCAGTTCCAGGCCGGCGAGATCGCGCTCGTCCGCCAGCCGCATGTTGACGCCCATCATGCTGTTGCCGAACTTCGCCACGGCGCTTTCGGTCAGCGTGAAATGGGTCGTCGCGCCGCAGTTGGCGCAGAAGTGGATGCGCGCGGCCGGGTCAGGCTTGTCCCCGCGGCAATATCCGCTGGTCGTTCCCTCGACGCTGACCTCGGAAGGGTGGAAATAGCTCCAGCGCGCGCCCGACTTGCCGCACAGCGTGCAGTTGCATTCGTTGATATGGTCCGGTCGCTTTTCGATTTTGACGCGGATCTGGCCGCAATGGCAGGAGAGATTCAGCATGAGCATGTC
>Ga0068864_100003653_pt1 | contig 12718 bp, 7 predicted proteins | sample KBSSwiS72_FD_66586 | JGI IMG/M metagenome (GOLD analysis project Ga0068864, IMG submission 66586) | Switchgrass rhizosphere microbial communities from Kellogg Biological Station, Michigan, USA - KBS Switchgrass S7-2 | ecosystem: Host-associated > Plants > Roots > Rhizosphere > Soil ...
TTGCCATGTTTGGATCAGATGTAGTGCTGACAACATTGGCAGTGTTGCTTAAGACACCGGTGGAGGTGGGAATGACGAAGATTGTCACAATTGCGGAGGCACCGTTCGCCAATGTACCTATATTGCAACTAACCGTAGCACCTCCGGTGCAAGTGCCTTGACTTGAGGAGACAGAAACAAAAGCCACTCCGGAAGGCAGTTGGTCGGTCACCACCACGCCTAAGGCCGAATTGGCTCCGCCATTGCTAACGATTATTGAATAGTTCAGCGCCGATCCGACTGTTACGGGATCAGGTGAATCAGATTTAGTGACTGACAGGTCAGCAAAAACCGAATCACAGACATCGCCGATGCCGTCTCCGTCACTGTCTGCTTGATTAGAGTTCGCGACGGCGGGGCAGTTATCGGTCGCGTTCGAGATTCCGTCTCCGTCAAAATCCACCATCGAAGCTCCGGCAATGATCTGATCAAATGTACGTTCAAACTCACTGTTGTTGGGGTCAGTGCGATCGGCGCCGTCGCCGGCAAATGGAGAGTTCCGGTGGCTGTACTGGATATTGGTCCAATCGAGGAATCCTGTTAAGTTGGTATTAGTGCCCTGCCCGCTACAAACGCCGCTGATGAAGTTGATATTGCTGGCCACACCTGTATCTGTAGTATCACCGTCATCAGACCAATCAATAGGAGCGTTGGCTGCGGTGCGCCGAACGTTTCCTCCGGCAACACCGAAAAGTGTAAACCTGCCTGCGGGCCCTGAAATTCCAACCGGTTCGCTTAATCCCGTCTCATTCAGAGGAGGCAGTGCTTGAGGCGAGTATTCCATGGGCCTGGTGGGATCGAGATCCCTGAACTGCCGGCTGTACGACATGATACTTAGGTAATTCGGTTTACAATTCAAATCCTGATCACCGCCATGCCTGAGATTGATCGTGTGACCCAGCTCGTGCATATAGGTACCCTGCTCAGCTTCCCTGCGACCACACGTAAGAGCAGTCTCGCCAGGCTTGCAACTCGACCCCTGCACACTCAGAAAGAAGGCGTTGCTTGCACTTCCTAAGGTCACAATAAAGTCGTTGCCTGGTAACTCGGCAATGCCTGAGGAGTTAGGGTCCTCAGTGAAAGCGTGAGCGAAAACTGCATACCGAAAAACTAGCCGGCGCGCCCCGATAATATTGGTGCAGTTCGTCGAACCGCGATCGGCAGTGGTTCCAAAATGACCATCATTAGCGCCCGTGGCGCAGGGATTCGCCGGTTCGCCAAGTTTGATGTCGTTAAAGTCGTTTCCTGCTCCTGGAAGGCGAGTTAGGAATGGCATCGAGCCAATCTCAGGAACTGACTCGTCTACCATGTTGTGGATTGTAATGCCGTCACCTCCTACAGGATTAGTAACCGGTGCAGCTGCGAAAGCAGCCGCAACATCTTGCAGTCCTGTGGCAATTGGCTGATGAGACGGATGGGCGCCAGGGCCAGATGCCACGCCAGGCATGTAGTCAATTTCTACGAAGAGGTCTTTGCGATTAGGATTGGCGCTGAATGGAGCCTGGTGCAGCGCCAGGTCAATCCCTGCAGTTCCTCCGTCGCCGTTGAAGTCGATCCCGCTGGATTCCCAGTGATCGAGTAGCCCGTCCTCATCAGTATCCAAATGACTGCCGCGTACAATGATCCTTCCCGTGTTAGTTCCGGCAGCGAAGGTGACTTTGTGATCTCCGGGCCTTTCGGTGCGAGCTGTGCCCGCATCGTTTGTGGTAGCGTTGGCAATTTGATCGTAAACGCTGATGTCATTGACTGTGCGCGTTCCGATCAGGTCGTTAACCTGTATCACGGGGATCGCGTTTGAATGTCTAGCTAGCAGGACTCCGGCTTCGCGCTTCATATCCACACGCATTGTCCAAAGTCCGAGTTGATTGGAAAAATACTGACCCGCCGCATTCGGCGTACCCATGAATGAGACAACGAAGGTATCTCCCTCGATTCCATCACCCGGCACACCTCCGGATTGGTGCGTGACAGCCACTCGATTGCTCATCTCGCAAACTTCACCGGTTTCACAGATCCCGTCATCGTCTCCGCCCGCTGCGGAGTTGTCCTCAAAGTCGGTAAATGAGCTGAAGAAGGACGGACTGCCTGATGCATTAAAACCCAACTGTCCCGGTGTGCAAGTTTCGCCGGGATCGCAGATCCAATTATCATTTCCGCCCGTAGCGGCATTATCTTCAACGTTACCAAGCCTGAATATCTGGCGCGTTCCGCTTCCCACGTCAACGCTCACGAAAATGCCTGGGCCAGCTGTGGTGTTCAGCGCTGTAGCGCCAGCCGAAGTGAGGTTTCCCCAGAACACAACTACTGCTCCGTCATCGCTGATGCCGGGACTTTGTCCTACGGCACTAAAGTTTGGGCTGCTGGCGATAGCAACCGGTGAAGTCAAGTTGTAAGGATATAAGAGGAGCGGATCGCTGCCCTTTCCTCCTGCGCGCACCAACACACGGCTATCATCGGAGACCATGGGGCGCAACGTGCCAGCAGCATTTTGAAATGGGGCTTCACTAAAAGTGGGGTTGAAGCCGGTTACCAATTCGTTGGTCGTGTTTCCTCGCCGGGCATTGAAGGCGGCTTGATTACTGTTATTCATTGAGGGATTAGCATAGATCTGATCGAAATCAGTTGGCGTTGATGGGTTACGCGCGGTCGCAATGATCACAAAGGAATTCGTCGTAGTTGCGTCCCATCTGCGTATAAAGTTACGAGGCGGAGTGGTGGTCAGAATTGACTCGTGTGCAACCACTTGATTGGCGTTATTGATTTGAACGTTTCCAGAGAAGATTTGGGTGAAGCTGATAGCTCCAAGATCTCCGGCCGCATTGCTTTTGAAGATCTGGCCATTCGCCCCAGTGGAGGTTGAGCCGATGAACGATACTACGCCAGTGTTATTAATAGACGATGACCCAAAAATGTTCGTCATACCCTGTTGTCCAACCGCAGCGACAACATCCAGTCTATAGAACTTACCTGAGATTATGACTGGGCCAGATTGTGCCCAACTGGTACGCGTGACGATGATAATGGATACGATTGAAAGAAGCGTGAGTAGCGAAATGATTCTTTTTAATGACATTTGAGTTTCCTTAATGAGGTGGAGGTGGAGTCTTAGTCTGATCGCTTCGTCGCGTCTTGAGTATGCTCTTCTTCGCGCGTCTCTTGGTGGGCCTTTTTGATTTGGGAGCACTCTTGTTGCAATTCTTCACCGCTGGCGTAGGAGGTTGGGGGTTCTGCTGGCAAGCATCACCAATACCGTTTCCATCTGTGTCCTTTTGATCTGCATTAGCGACTGCGGGACAGTTATCCACTCCATTTGAAATCCCATCGCCGTCGGCATCTATCTGGCGAGCACCCTTAATTACTTGATCGAAAGTCCGCTCTCGCTGATCCGGAGGAATCTTCTCTTGCGGAGTCGGCGATGGGCTAGGCGAAGGACTCGGAGTTGACACCGGAGATTGCGGTGACCACAGCACAAATAACAAACCGGCTACAACTATCGGTATGCATCTGAGGTTCATGAAGGTATTCCGATGCTTATCCGTAAACTTTCGGCATTAGCTTTGTAACGGACTTCCAGATATCAGTTGCCTTGGCTTTTATCTACTTGATGTGAAGTCAGCGTGAGCCAACGCCGATAGTTATCTGAACTACCCATCCAAGTCGACACAGACTTGGTGGCTTCTCATTGAACGGGGCGATTTTTAATCCGTTGTGACCCTGTGAGTCATTATCGGAATAACTCGAGGATGAGTCATTCTACACTCAAGTTGGGAATCGTCAATAGCGATTTCAATTAGTTAATGATGCACTTTGAAGGCTGCATTAGTACCATCAACTAACTGGGATGTAAGGCATCGAAAAGAATTGGTCCGCAGGTAGGACTCGAACCTGGAACTTAACATCGCATCCTCGTAGTGAAAGCGCGTGCGGAACCAGGCTTTACTCTTATTTATTTCTTATTCGGCTACGTTAGAAGAGATGGTCGTGTTTGCGTGGCTGATGCCCATCAGGAACCAGAAGAGCATCGCTACTTCGGCGTCGCCGTAGTTGTAGTTCACGAGTGAGCTGGCGAGGAAGCCGGTTAGGGCGCCAAGGGTGCCGAGGAGGAGGCCGTAGGTGTGGGTGTCACTTCGCCCGGCAAGGCTTCTTTCTGCGCGGGCGATAGATAACCAGAACGCGATCATCAGCCACAACCAAATTGCCAGCATTGGCAAGCCTCGATCGAAGGCGAGTTGTAGGGGTGTTGAATGAAGGTGAAGCATGTCTTTGCCGGGGAAGCCCCACTCGTTCCAGTGCAGCTTCATCGCGTCCATGCCGTGGCCAAAGATCGGATGAACCGGAATCCGCTCGAGACCCGCGCGCGCAACCTGCCAACGCAGCGACGAGCTCGGATCGCCGAAGAAGATCGCATTCTGATCGCGCGTTTGCCACACGACCACTGCTCCGAAAGCAAGCACGAAGAACAGCGCGAAAGTGATGACCACTTTCAGCACGCCGCCCAGTGATCTCCACGCGATTACGGCGGCCCCAATAACAAAGGCGATGATGACCGTTCTCATGGCCGTCAACAGAAGCCCCATTGTCAATAGCGACACTGCGACAATCATGATTTGGAAATACTTGTTTGGACCGTGATGTATGAGATGCGCGAGGGCCAGACCTAACGCGAGTTGCGCGATCATTTGGAGCAACTCGGCAAACGTCTCGTAGTGGCGTGTCCATCCCGAAGCGCGAAAGCGATGGTTGTGCTCGCTCCCGGTAACACCGGCAGGAGAGATCTGTGTAACGGTCAGAGGACGTTCGATCTGCTCACCGCGCGAAAGAATGCCGACGTTAAATGCCGTATTCAGCGGCGCCCGGCTCAATTCACGCTCGATATCTTCAACGGAATAAACGCGCCGGCCATCGACACGCCAGATCGTGTCGCCGGGTTGGACGCCAACCTGCTGAAACGGACTCCCAGTCGCAATCGACTCGACGACGACCCCACGCCCTCGCCACAGATCAAAAGCACTGTAAAGCGCGCCCACCGACCCTGAAAAGATCAATAACAGGACGAGCACGAGCGCGGGCCCTCGCGTAACCGTCGCCCGAGCTAAGTAAAAGAGAAAAACACACCATGACGCCTGAAGCTTGGCGATGCTGATACGAGGCTCTTCTGAGAACAGGGCAGAAACGACCGTCCAGAGCAGCGACAGCACGATGATGAGGTCAAACTTTGAACGCCTCAGCCCCAGACTCCCGGTTGTCACCGTCCGTACAATCCATCCGAACCCTGCTACCCCAACGCCGATGGCGCTGGCGGCGACCGAGTGAGGGGCACAGAGAACGTAGATTCCCAGTCCCGCCAGAGCGATCTGTTGCCCCAATTTTCCGCCCGGGCTGTCGCCGTTTTTGAGCATCATCTTTTGCAGAAATGGTTGCGTTGACACGCTTTATTTACGCATGTTAGCGTATCTCGCGGCTGTTTGCCGGAGTTGGAAAGTGGAGTTAAGAACGCGCACTTAACTGAAATGGCATTGTCCCCGCTGCCCGCTGCCTACGTTTAAAGCCGCCGACGTTCGTGTTAAATAGCAAAGTTTCCTGATGGCCTTCGATAAAGCTAAGGTCTTAAAAGCCGCTGAGAAGTCTCTTTCTCAGGGAAAGATCAACGCAGCAATCAAGGAGTATCGGCAGATCGTCGAGAACGACGCTGACGATCTTACTACCTTGAACATGCTGGGTGATCTTTACGTGCGTGCCGGCAAAAAACAGGAAGCCGTTTCCTGCTTCGAACGCATCGCGGAACACTACAGCGCCCAGGAATTCAATCTCAAAGCGATCGCGATGTACAAGAAGATCGAGCGTCTTCGTACAGGCGATCCGATCATCGCTCTCAAACTCGCCGAGCTTTACGCGAACGAAGCTCTTGTTCACGACGCGCGCGCGCAGTATCTGGTCGTCGTCGAGGCCTACACTCGTTCCGGCGACAACAAACGCGCCCTCGAAGTCCTTCACAAGATCGCCGATCTCGATCCAAATAACACTGAAATCCGGCTGAAGCTCGCCGACGGTTATCTCAAAGAGAACATGCGACGCGAAGCTGCGGCAGCTTTCGTGCAGGCAGCCAATCGTCTGCATCAGACGGGCGCGCAGGATAAAGCTCTCGAAGCTTATTCCAACGCGCTGAAACTAGTGCGCGACGATCGCGAGGCGTTGCGTGGCATGCTCGAAGCTCACATCGCGCGCGGCACGGCCGACGAAGCCGCTGAGGTGCTTGAGCGCGCGGTCGAGACGAACGAAGAAGACAAGGAACTCGTGTCGATGCTGACGCGCGCGTATCTCGAAGCTGAAGATGCGAAAGGCGCGGAGCGGGCCACGTCGCTGCTCATGAAGCAGGACTCGTCGAACTACACGCAGTTTCTTCCGGTCACCCGGCTTTATTTGAAGGCCGGCGAAGTAGACGAAGTGATCCGCATTCTCTCGACGATCATCGAGCGCATGCTGGCGGGACGCGAAGAGCGCGAGCTGCTGGAGATCGTCAACCAGGTGCTGGATCGCAATCCGGATCACGTCGCGGCGTTGCGCATGCTGGTGCGCATTCACTGGTGGCAGCGTGACATGGATGCGCTGCGTGCGTCGCTCGAGCGTTTGGCGGAGTCGGCTGAGGCTTCGGAACTGATCGATGAAGAGCGTTACGCTTTGACGCAACTGGTGCGGCTCGCGCCTGACGAACAGCGCTACCTCGATCGCCTGAATTTGCTCGGCGGTTTGCAGGAAGAGGCTGCGGAAGACTTTCCCGCGGTGCCCGAGCCTGAGAGCGAAGTGCCGCAGTTTGAAACGTTCGCCATGGTGCAGGATGAGGAGGAACTGATCCATGCGCCGGTGACGGTTGAAGACGAGTTTGAAACTAACGCGACTCCAGGTTCGTCGTTCTCCGATCCGACCGCTTCGTTTGCGGATCTGAACGAGGAGGAGTCTGCGGTTTCAACCGTAGCGAGCGATTTTCAGGAAGTCGACTTCAACATCGTTGCGCCCGCGGACACGCCACCGGCGAGTTCCGAAGAAGCGAGCCCGGTTGAAGAAGGCCGGCATGAAAACATAATGCGGCAGGAGCTCGAGAGTGTTGATTTCTACATCGCGCAGGGCTATGCAGACATCGCTGTCGACACACTCGAGATGCTCGAAAGACAGTTTGGCCCGCATCCTGACATCCAGGAGCGTCGTGAGAAACTTGCCGCCAGAGATCAGCAGCAACCGGTAGAGCAAGCCGCTGTTTTCGAGTTTGGCAATGCGGAAGAAGTGGCAACGCCTGCGGCACCAGCGGAAGCGATAACCTTCGACGCCGACAGTGCGTATGCAACGTTGGTAGATGGCGACAACAGTGCCGGCACTGCGAAGCCCGTCGCCGGCATTGACGCTGGCCTCGCCGAGCTCTTTGAAGAGTTTCGCGTCGCCGAAGAAGGCGATACCGTCCAGGAGGATTTTGAGACTCATTACAACATGGGCACGGCTTACAAAGAGATGGACCTCATGGACGAGGCCATCCAGGAGTTTCAGACCTCGGCGAACCTGGTGAAACCGGGCGACGGGACGTCTCGGTTCCTGCAGTGTTGCAATATGCTGGGTCATTGCTTCATTAATAAGGGTATGCCGGAAGCGGCTGTGCTCTGGTTTAAGAAGGGATTGCAAGCGCCCGGACACACTGAAGACGAGTATCAGGCATTACGTTATGAGCTGGCGTCGGCGTACGAGCAGCTTGGCGATCTGACACGCGCGCGCGAGTTTTACACGGAAGTATACGGCGTGGATGTTTCGTATCGTGAAGTTGCGGAGAAGCTGAGCCAGTTACGACAGAAACAGGAATAAGGACCACGGATTTTGCGACTCGTGGATTCAGATTTGCACGGATAGAGCAGTACATGTCAGCGAAATTAAGCGTTATCTTTTATATTATTTTGTGCGTTGAGATTGGCATCTTCCTTACGGTGCTGCCATGGTGGCCGCAGGGGATGTGGGGCATCAGCGACTGGGGCAATAACTATTTTCTGTTATATGCAGCGCGTAAGACGGGTATTCAGGGCCTTCAAGCAGTGGTCGCGTCGGGATGGGTGCGTGGCGCGGTGAGTGGCGTCGGGCTTTTGAACCTGGGTATTGCGTTCTGGGAGATCTTCAACTTCAATCGCACCGTCGCTGCTTTGCAAAACCAGACGAGCCCTGCGAGACGTTCCACAGAAGATGCCGCTGAACCTACCACCTCCGATTATTTATCCGATAACGAGCGGTAAGCGGGAATCCCTCGACATACTTCAATTGGTTCAAGCTGCTGTCGAAGCAGAGGTCCCTCTGTTTCAGATACGCGAGAAGTCTTTGCCGGCGCGCGAGCTTTACGAGCTTACGTCTCGCGCGATTGAGGTTACTCGCGGCAGCAAAACACGGTTGCTGGTAAACGACCGTGCGGATATCGCGCGCGCGGCGGGCGCTGACGGTGTTCATCTAACTTCGCAATCGTTACCTGCGGACGTTGTGCGCAACGTGTTTGGTTCGGATTTTTTGATCGGAGTTTCCACACACTCGCTTGAGGAAGCGCGAGCAGCTCGGAACGGCGGCGCGGACTTCGTTGTGTTCGGTCCGGTTTTCGAGAAGCACGGCTTCAGTACTCCGCAGGGATTGGATAAGCTTCGTAAGATTACGAGTGAGCTCGGCGATTTTCCGGTGCTTGCGATCGGCGGGATTTCACTCGAGAACGCCGCCGCATGTTTAGACGCGGGCGCGAGTGGCATCGCGGCAATCAGGTTATTGAACGACGCGGCACGAATGCCAGAGGTTTATGATCGAATCCAGACCAGTTGTGCTCAGCATCGCCGGCCTTGACCCTTCGGGAGGGGCGGGGATTGTTGCTGATATCAAAACTATCTTCGCGCTTGGGTGTTTTCCCGCGGCGGCGCTGACGTCGATCACGTTTCAAAACACGACCGGCGTGTTTGGCGCTGAACATCAATCCGCTGCGACGTTGCGATCGCAGGTGGAGCCGATTGTTCAGGATGTAACCGTGGCGGCAGCGAAGACTGGAATGCTGCCGACGGCAGAGATCGTTGCTGAAGTGGCGCGACTGTTTGCTGAAGAGAGCCTGCCGGCACCGGTAGTTGATCCGGTGATGGTCGCGACGTCCGGTGACGTATTAATTGACGATGAAGCATTCCAAATTTTGAAGAGCAAATTAATTCCACTTGCTTGCGTCGTTACGCCAAACATTCCCGAAGCAGAAAAGCTGGCAGGGATCTCGATCCAAAGCGAAGCGGACATGCGGCGGGCAGCAGAAAGAATTCAATCACTCGGCGCACGCGCGGTGCTCGTGAAGGGCGGGCACAGGCAGATGACGGCGGGTGAGGCCGTTGATGTTCTGCTGAGCGAAAGTTTGACTGAGTTTAGAAGCGAATATCTTGACGTCGGTGAAGTGCATGGATCGGGCTGCACTTTATCAGCCGCGATCGCAGCAGGTCTTGGGAAAGGACTGACTCTCGAAGACGCGGTTAGAGCCGCCAAAAAATACGTGACCGACGCGATTAGAGCATTGCAGTCAACTCCCCGCATCGGCCACGGTGCGAAACCAATTTAAGCCACGGATTACACTGATTTTTACTCAATCGTCACTTTTTCCATCTTCACTTCTGACACCGGCCGCTCGCTCCGGGTCGGCGTCGTCGCGATCGCGTTCACCACGTCCTGCCCTTCAGTAACTTTGCCAAAGATCGTGTAAAGGGGCGGCAACGGATAATCGACGTGCATGATGAAAAACTGCGATCCATTCGTGTTTGGACCAGCATTCGCCATCGCAATCGTGCCCGCTTTGTAACCCCTCTGATACACAGGCGACGTGGTATCGATCTCGTCGTTGAAGCGTCCGCCCCACGCTGACTCCCCGCCACGCCCGGTGCCGGTCGGATCGCCACCCTGGATCATGAAGCCGTTGATCACCCGGTGAAAGATGATGCCGTCGTAGTAGCCACGCTCTGCTAGTGTGATGAAGTTTTCCGTAGTCTTGGGTGCGTCCGACTCTAAAAGCTCAACTCGAATCGTCCCCTTGTTCGTTTGGATTACTGCGGTTCGATTTGCCATGTCTTCTCCTTACTGGTTGATTAATTGTGGCGGTTCAAGATGAATTGCTCGATCGCGAGCGCCACGCCGTCCTCGCGGTTGGAAGCAGTCGGGTGCAAGCCGGAAATTTCACGCAAAGTCAGCGGCGCATTTGCCATCACCACGCCCACGCCCGCGAAGAGCAACATTTCGAGATCGTTGTAGTTGTCGCCGATGGCCATGATCTCTTCGCGAGTCGTTTCCAACTCGGCTGCCGCGGCGGCCACGCCCGCGCCTTTTGACGCTGCTGGATTAACGATGTCCAGTAACGTGAAATCCTGTTCCGGATACTTCGTGCTGAGAAGTTTTACACTGGAACCGAGTTCTGACTTGAGTATCTCTTCGAGCTGATCCATCTCCTCGCAGCCGCCGGAAAACGAGAGATGGATCGGATCGTGGTCCAGGTAGTCTTCAAGCGACGCGACTTGCTGTACAGCGTTGGCGCCTTCTTCCTCGCCATGAATCCTTCGCGCCCAGGAAATGTATTTGTGTGCGGCGGAGTTTCCACCACGAATGTGATCGTAAACAAGCACGCCCAGTCCGTCGTGATCGTCACTCAACAACGCATCAGCGCCGGCCGTGCGCCCGACTCGCAACGCCTCACGCGCGGCTGCGTGTGGCAGAGGCAACACCGAAACGGTTTGCAGCGTCGCGGCGTGTTTTGTCAGCGCGCCATTGTGTGAGATCAGCGGAACGTCGAGGCCGAGCTCCAAAGCCACCGGGCGCGAATCACGAAAGCGCCGCCCGGTCACGAGGGCCACGCGCACACCCTGTTCGCGTGCATTATCAATTGCGAGGCGATTGCGCTCAGAAATACGTCCACGAGAATCGAGCAGAGTCCCGTCCAAATCGAGAGCCAGAAGACTTATCGCCATATGAGAAGAAACAAGGTAAAGGAAGCGAACGCAGAAGGCAAAGGTAGCCCAGCCACCGGCGCGGGGCTACCTTCACTATTCGCTACCTGTTTCCAGGTGCAGGATTAAGGCCCGGAAGTGCCAAATTCAAAATTGTCCCAGATGACTATTCCGGGAGCATTCGGTTCTGCCACCAACGTGCCGGCCTTCATTTCAAACTGGAAACCATTAAAGCCGAGGTTTGAATTCCACGGTTCGCTGTATCGCTGCACCCAGGTTCCAGGGACGCCGCCATTGCCTGGCGCCGTATCGAAAACGACGTTGCCCGTGGCTGAGTCGTAACGAATGCGCAGGAAGCGGTGCGCGACCGGATCGTAGGGGACAGTAAAGAGCGTGGTCCCGTTGCCCAGAATGTTTTTTATGCCGATCAACGAACCATGCGAAACACGAATCTGGTAGTAACCTACAAAGTTGCCTACGCTGAAGATCGCATCAGCATGCGTTTGCGCTGAAGGTGCTTGGACGAGTTCGACATGACTGTACCCGTTGGTGAAGATGTACGAAAGAGTTGAGCCAACGCCGGCATAGGAATCGGCGGCATTCACTCGCAATGGACCAACTTCCAGGTGCTGTGCAGTTTCTGCAACTGGCACCATGAAGTCGCCGTAACCAGTAAGAAAGACGTCCGTCCTCCACAGTTCGGTATCGAGACTGTTGTCGTTGAAGTTGTCAACCACAATCGGAGTCAAAGTTGAAGAATTGCCGGTGATAGTCCTGGGGCAACTCGAGACGTTGCCAACCATATCAACAGACTGTATCTCGAACGAGCCGTTGCTGTTTGGATTGATCAACGTTCCCGTAACAACCACGGGCTCGGTCTCGCCGGGAGCAAACGGCGACACGGCAACATCGACGTTGTTAGCCGCAACTATGTTAATCGCGGCAAGTCCCACGCCTGTATCTCGAACCGAGACATCGATAGAAGCCGGTGGACCAGGATTGGAAGCCGTGAGTTCACATGTAGGCGCAGTATTGTCCGCCGGTGGCACACTGCAACTTGAGCCACCGATGATCAACGAAAACGCGCGAACACTGCCCACATCACTACTGACTCGATCCGAGACGTTCAGAACCCATGTGCCATTTGGATTTTCGCCGTCGAACGAACTTAACGGAGTTGCTGGTTTGAATGTGCCCGTGTGCGGGGCGTCAGTCGTAACCAGGTCCTCAACACTAAGGCCAGTGGCTTCGTCGTCCAGACGAGTATTACAGAAGTTGTTGCCGGAATTATTCCCGAGCCCTACTCTGTCGATCAGTGACACAGTCTTGCCTTGAGGTGAAGTTAAAGTAAGAACCAGATCGCCAACCCAGGTGTGGTCCAGGCCAACGGTAGTCGCACCTGCTGTTGTCGTGCACGAGCTGCCATTGATTTTAAAATCCAGATCCGCAACCGAGCCGGTGAACCCGCTCACTGTGATAGGAATATTGACTCCAGCGGGATTAGCATCCGGAATTGCGACTGCTGGACCAGTATAGTTGATCGTCTGCGTTGTATTGACTTGACCGGTTGCCACGCCTATCGGAACAGTCACCTCCTCCACAAGCGGAGGGCTACCTGATTTAGTAGCGGTTAGAACGAGATTGATCTCCTGGCCACAAACCACGCTGCTATTTACACTAAATGTCAGTGGGGTGGTGTTCGTCGCGATGAG
>Ga0068864_100003657_pt1 | contig 12714 bp, 11 predicted proteins | sample KBSSwiS72_FD_66586 | JGI IMG/M metagenome (GOLD analysis project Ga0068864, IMG submission 66586) | Switchgrass rhizosphere microbial communities from Kellogg Biological Station, Michigan, USA - KBS Switchgrass S7-2 | ecosystem: Host-associated > Plants > Roots > Rhizosphere > Soil ...
GGCAGCCTGCCGCTCGGCAAGCAGCGCCTGGTCGAGATCGCGCGTGCGCTCGCCGCCGATCCGGCGCTGCTGCTGCTCGACGAGCCGGCGGCCGGATTGCGGTACCTCGAAAAGCAGGAGCTCGCGCTGTTGCTGCGCGCACTCAAGGCCGAAGGAATGACGATCCTGTTGGTCGAGCACGACATGGACTTCGTCATGGGACTGGCCGATCGCCTGGTCGTGATGGATTTCGGCGAAAAGCTTGCCGAGGGCCTGCCTGCCGATATTCAGGAGAATCCGGCAGTGCGGGAAGCGTATCTCGGCGGCGTCGTATGAAGTTCCGCGCATGACCACGCTTCTCGACATCCGCGATCTGTCGGTGGCCTACGGCAACGTCGAAGCCGTGCACGGCGTGTCGCTCAAGGTCGACGAGGGCAGCATCGTCACGGTGATCGGTCCCAACGGCGCAGGCAAGACCACGCTGCTGGGAGCGATCATGGGCATGCTTCCGGCGCGTGGTGAAATCCACTATTGCGGCGCGCGGGTCAATGCGTTGACGGTCGAGCAGCGCGTCGGCGAAGGCATGGTGCTGGTGCCGGAGAAGCGCGATCTCTTCGGTTCGATGAAAGTACGCGATAATCTGGAATTGGGCGCGTTTGCGCGACTGCGGCATGGCGATCGCGACGCGTTGCGCACCCTCGATGACGTGTACGCGCGTTTTCCCCGCTTGCGCGAACGCAAGGATCAGGAGGCAGGCACGCTCTCGGGCGGCGAGCGGCAGATGCTGGCGCTGGGGCGCGCGCTGATGGGGAAGCCCAGGCTGCTGATGCTCGATGAGCCGTCGCTGGGCCTGGCGCCTCTGATCGTGCGCGAGATTTTCAGCATCGTGTCGGCGTTGAAGGCAAGCGGCGTGTCAATTCTGCTGGTCGAGCAGAATGCACACGCGGCCCTGCAAGTGGCCGATTACGGCTATGTGCTGGAGACGGGCGAGCTGGTGATCGAGGGCAACAGCGCCGATCTCGCGGCGAATCCGCAGGTGGCGGCGACTTATCTAGGGCAGTCGGCAACCCCGCGCAGTGGATGACGTTGAAAAGGGGGTCGATCGGCCCCAAAATAGTGAAACAAAGTGGCTTCGCGCGATCCGCATAGCCACATCTTCCGAAAGGCCATCCCGTGACCGACCTGTCCGCTCCTCCGGTATCTGCCGCCATCATGGCCGATGCCGAGCATCTGCTGCTCGCGCCCTCCGGCCTCGATCAGGCTGCGCTTTCGCGCGTGCTGGCCGAAATTCACGACCATGATGTCGAGTTTGCCGATCTCTACTTTCAGCATGCGCGGTTCGAGGGCTGGAGCCTCGAGGAGGGCATCGTCAAGTCGGGCACGTTCAACATCGATCGCGGGGTCGGCGTGCGTGCGGTCAGCGCCGACAAGCAGGCGTACGCCTACTCCGACGACATTTCGCTGGCCGCGCTCAGCGAAGCGGCGCACGCGGTCCGCGCGATCGGGCGGCAGGGACAGTCCGTGGTTACCCCGCTCGGTCGGCGCGGCGGCGCGCGCGCGTTGTATTCGGTAGCCGATCCGGTCGCAAGTCTTGGCGAAGCCGACAAGGTCGCGCTGCTCGAGAAGGTCGAGCAACTCGCGCGCGCACGCGATCCGCGCGTCACGCACGTGATGGCCTCGTTGGCCGGCGAGCACGAGACGATTCTCATCGCCCGCAGCGACGGCCAGGTCGTGGCCGACGTGCGGCCGCTCGTGCGCATGTCGATCACCGTCATCGTCGAGGAGAACGGCCGGCGCGAGCAAGGGTATTCCGGCGGTGGCGGCCGCTTCGACTACGCGTACTTCACCGACGCAATGCTGAATCGCTATGCCAACGAGGCCGTCGCGCAGGCGGTGCTCAATCTCGGGGCGCGCGACGCGCCTGCCGGCAACATGACCGTCGTGCTCGGCAACGGCTGGCCGGGCATCCTGCTGCACGAGGCGATCGGGCACGGACTCGAGGGCGACTTCAATCGCAAGGGCACGAGCGCCTTTTCCGGTCGCGTCGGCAAGCGGGTCGCGTCGAAAGGCGTCACCGTCGTCGACGACGGCACTCTCGAGCAGCGGCGCGGCTCGCTCAACATCGACGACGAGGGCAACGCCACGCAGCGCACCGTACTGATCGAAGACGGCATCCTGCAGTGCTACATGCAGGACCGGATGAACTCGGGGCTGATGCGTGTCGCGCCGACGGGCAACGGCCGCCGCGAATCGTTCGCGAACCTGCCGATGCCGCGGATGACCAACACGATCATGCTCGCGGGCGACCGCGAGCCGGCGGAAATCATCGCGTCGGTGAAGTCGGGTCTTTACGCGGCCAATTTCGGCGGCGGCCAGGTCGACATCACGAGCGGCAAATTCGTCTTCTCGGCGGCCGAAGCGTGGATGATCGAAGACGGCAAGCTCACGTACCCGGTCAAGGGCGCGACCCTCATCGGCAACGGCCCCGACGCGTTGACCAAGGTCTCGATGATCGGCAACGATCTCGCGCTCGATGCGGGTGTGGGCACGTGCGGCAAGGATGGGCAGAGCGTGCCCGTCGGCGTCGGACAGCCCACGCTGCGCATCGACGGCCTGACCGTGGGGGGCACGGCGTAACGCCTGCCCGATGACCATTCGCGTCGCCTTCAACGCGACTCCACTCCTCTCACCATTGGCCGGCGTTGGCCAATACATCGTCGAGTTGAGTGCGGCGCTGGTGGCGACCGGGGACATCGATCCCTACTCGTTCTACCTGCATCGGTGGCGGCATGAGGCGCCGCGTCCTCCCGCGAAGCTGAGCGGCGTCCCGGTGTCGCTGGTACAGCGGATCAAGCCGTGGCTGCCGTTTCGCGGCGGCTTGCGCATCGCCGCGACGCGGATGGGATTCGCGAGCGGCCTGCGCCGGCACGCGATCGATCTCTATCACGAGCAGAACTATGTGCCGCTGGGGTACGACGTTCCGGTCGTCATTACCGTCCATGACCTGTCCTGGCTCCGCTATCCGGAAACACAACCGGCGGATCGCGTCCGTTGGCTGACGCGCGGACTCCCCAAGGCGCTCGCGCGCGCGGGCGCGATCATCGTCGATTCGAATTTCGTGCGGACCGAGGTGATCGACACCTTCGCGGTGGCCCCGGAACGCGTGCACACGGCGCACCTCGGCGTGTCGAGTGTTTTCCGCAAACGCACGAGCGAGGAAACGGCCAGGGCGCTGGACGCTATGGGCTTGACTCATGGCCGCTATATCCTCGCGGTGGGCACGATCGAGCCGCGGAAAAATATCCTGCATGCGCTCGAAGCCTTCGCCCGGATTCCCGCGTCGATTCGCGAGCGCTACCCGCTGGTGGTTGCCGGCGCGCGCGGATGGCGCGCAGCGGATATCAAGAGCCGGTTGCGACGACTCGCCGACGCCGGCCAGATCCGCTTCCTGGGACACGTGGCGGAGGCGACGCTTCCGTGCCTGTATGCCGGCGCGGCGGCGTTCGTGTTTCCTTCGCTCTACGAGGGTTTCGGGCTGCCGCTCCTCGAGGCGATGGCGTCCGGGGTGCCGGTCATTGCCTCCAACCGGGCCTCCGTCCCCGAGGTCATGGGCGACGCGGGCCAGAGCCTCGATCCTGACAGCCCCGAGGATACCGCCGCGAAAATCACCGCACTGCTGGAGGATCCGGCGACGCGCGCAGCCATGGCCCAGCGAGGTATCGAGCGCGCCGCCGGGTTCACGTGGCAAGCGTGTGCTGCCGTCACGCGCAACGTCTATGCGACCGTGGCTGCATGAGGCCGCCGACCATCATGCGCGGCCGCAGACCAGGATCTGTTTCTTCGAATCCTTGTTGAAAGGCGTGCGGTCGAAGTCGCCATAGCGTTCACGAATCACCAGCCCCGCGCTGGCCAGCAGCCGGTCCACATCTGCGGGGAAATACTGTCGAAGGTGGTAGCTCGTGTGCGCCAGCGGGGGCGCACCGGCCTTGTCCCGGTCCACCAGACGCCAGGTAGTAGTCGCGAGTTGCGTGTCAGCGTCGTAGACATGGTCCTCGCGAATCTCCAGATGCCGACCGTTGCCGTCGGTGATCGAGCGCGCCATCTTGTTGACCCGGGGGATGCGGAGGTAGGCGACATTCGGTTGGTAGATGTCGAACGCGAACGTGCCATCCGGTTGCATGAGGTCACGCACGGCACCGAAGGCCTGCGCCAAATCGGCATCGACGAGCAGATGCTGCAGCGTGTTGTAGCAGCAGAAAATCAGGTCGAACGGGCCTTGTATCGGCGGCGAGCGCATGTCGCCAAAGATCCACTCGACGCTCGCGTCCCTCGACCGTGCCACCCGCAGCATCCCTTCCGATGCGTCGATGCCGACGATCCGAATGGCCTGGGTGTTGTCGTTGCGTCGCGCCATCCGTTGCGCCAGCGTCGACACCATGGTGCCGGTGCCGCAGCCAAGCTCCAGCACGGAGTGGATTCGATCGGTCAGGAGACCGCTGTAGAATGCGACGTGGGCAGCGCGATCCCCGTCAGCCACGTCGTAAAAATCGGCCCACGTGTTCCAGGCGGTCGCTTCCGGGCTGCCTTGCTCCATTCATTCCTCGACGATCCAGCACCGGCTCGAAACCGATGGATACACGGGCAAATTATGCCAGAGTCGAAATCTGTTTCGCGTTGCATGGCGAACGCGCAGCACGAACGTTGCGCGTCGGCCACGGCAGTCGTTGACGGGACGAAGAACCGCATCCGCCGAAGGGATTGATCGATGGCGGATGATGTCGAGGTTCTCGCGATTGACGATCGAGAGCGGTGGATTGCCGCCCATCGCGATGCGGGTCTGCCTTCGCAATCCTGGCACTACGCCTGGGCGCTGAGTGCGTCCGGTGTCCGGCCAAAACTCGCCATCGTTCGCTCCGGCGGCGCACGGATGATGCTTCCCTTCTATGAGCGTGAGTGGCTGGGAAGCATCGACATTGCCACGCTCATCGGGCATTCGGGCGCTTCGATCCTTCCCAGCTCCACTGCACCACTCTCGCTCTGGCACGAGTATGCCGCCGCACAAGGCTGGGTGGCAGGGTACATCCAGCTATCGACGTCGGTCGACCTGGATGGGGAAGCGGTTGCAGGTGAACTGGTCGATCTCAATGAGTGGTTCGTGCTCGATCTGCGGCCGGAGAATCTCTTCGAGACTTTCGCCGAGATCGTACGGCGCAAAGTCCAACGCTGCTCCAGGGACGGATTCATCCTCGTAGACGATCGGCCCGCGTTGTCGGAGAGTCTGAGGCAACTGTTTCCAACGGCGATGGAACGCGTCGATGCGCGGATCCATTACCATTTCTCCCCTCAAACGTTAGATCGATGGGCGCTCGATCCCTCATCCATCGTGCTGGGTGGGAGCCTTGCGAATGCGATCGAGGCGGTATCCGTATTCGTCGTTGCGGGTGACGAGGCGGAATACCATATCAACGGTTGCACGAAGCGCGGTCGCGGTCTCGCCGCCTGGCTGATCTGGAATGCCATCGTTCGCTTGAAAGCCAAGGGGGTGCGCACCTTGCATCTTGGCGGCGGCGTGAAGCGTGGCGATGGCCTGGATCAGTTCAAGCAAAAGTTCAGGGGTGCGCCGAAGACGTTGCGCGCCGTTCGGCAGATCTACGATCGACCCAGGTATCTGGAGCTGTGCCGGCAGGCGAATGTTCCTCCGACCCATCACTGGTTTCCGGCGTACAGGGCCGCGCCTGCCGCGGCGTGAACGCCTGAGCCCTGACGGGCTGCTGAAGATCGCGCTCCCATCTCGTTCTCAGCCTCATTTCGAGCGCAGCGAGAAATCTGCTTCTTCACGAAATCAACGGGTTGCGATAAACGGATTCCTGGTCACTTCGCCGCTCGGAATGAGATTGGGGAATTTTTACAGCCCGTTAAGCCGCATGCGCGCCGTCGGCAAGCCAATCCCCGAGAAACTCGGAGAATCGCGCCGGTTGAATCTCGTAGTCGTACCAGAACGGCGAGAACTCCTCGTTGCGAGATTCACGGCCCGTGAGAATCGTAAGATCGACACCGACTCCCGCAAGAATTGCGTTGATGTCGATCAACCCGAGGGTGTAAGGCGGGCTGAGCACGCAGACGCGCGTTCCCGGGCGGGCAAAGAAGGTGAGATAGGTACCCGATCCCTCCGGGCCGACGATGTGGTGCGCATGACGGACGAGCCGCAGCTGATCGATGAAACTCAATTCTTCCGGATAGACGATCCTGAAGCCTCGCGCCTGGGCTGCAGCTTCGATCTCGCGGAAATTCAGCAGCTTCTTCTTCGTCAGGTGAGGCTTGCGCGCAATGAAGACCCGGTCCCACCCGGTTGGCTCGGCGGTCGCATTCTCGAACCGACTCGCTATCTCCCGGATCAGCGTCGTGAAGCCACCGGGTTCACGTGCACGATGTCCCCAGATCTCCGCGTCAAACCGGGTCGGATAGAACCCGATATTCGCGGGAACAGGCGCGCACCAGAGTTTGCGCACCAACACCGGCGCCAAATGCGGGACGACGATGATCCCGGTGCCGCGCGGCAGCAACAGCTCCAACGATTGCCGATGGGCAGCCGGATTCCGCTCATCGACCAGCACGGGCACATGATGCGGCAGGCCTGACAGCGCGGCGATCGCATATTTCGGAAGGTATTCTATGATCCAGTGACCGAAGTCGACCGTGTGGTCCCCGGACAGCATGAACGCCTCGTCGACCGTCAGGGTGTGATCACGGGGCTCCATGGTCCAGAAGGTTCGCCCATCGGCGTGAAGTATTCCTGGATCGTATTCCGGGTTGTCCGGGAAACGGGAAAACTCATCGCGCTCGAAATCGACCCGGGCGTCCGTCTCGGTCAAAAGCACTGCCGACCTGCCGCGGATGGCCACATTCGTGAAGCACGCCAGGTAGGCGGCGCGATTTACGCCTTGGAGCGGCACATCGTTGCCTTCCCCAATAACCCTGGGAGGCGGCAGGATGAATGGGTTGCCGCCACCCCACAGCTCATGAAGTGAGACCGCCTCTTGTTTTGCGGCTTCATACAAGCTACGCACGGGACGCGCGCGCACGATGTCGAGTCCGGGCACCTTCAGTGCCTCGCGGCCAACGCGAAACGCTTCCTCGATGCCGACGCTGGCCACGAGGGCCTGCTTGAAGCGCATTGCCGCAGGAAGATAGCCCCAGAGCGGGATCTCGGCCTCGAGGCGCTCAACCAGCTCCGACGTTGAAGCGGTCTCCGTCATCTTGTCGGACATGGCGGATTCACGCGCATCGGGATTTGCTACTGCAACCCCTGCAACGCCAATTCCAGGTGCGAGCAGTTGATCTTGAGCTGGTGTCCGAAGGGATAGGAATCGTAGGCGTTTTCATGAACCAGCATCGAGTACCTATGGTTCAGCAGGCGGCAAATCTCCAATACACCAGGATTGATGAATTGCGGCGAAAAGCACTCGATAACGCTGGAACGGTGCTTCTGAAACATCACATGCACAAATCCGGCCCCGTGCGGCCCGGCGAGCGCCGCGGCGTTGTGTGCCGCTGCGATCTGCTCACGCACCGGAAGCGCGGCCATATCGACAACTTCGAACCCGTACCGCCTCAACACGGCGTAGACCTCTTCCGTGTTCACCAGCTCGCGCCCCTTGTTGTTCACGCCCACGCCGCGGTCCATCCACAACCGGTTGGAGAGGTGGCTTACGCCGGCTGTGCCGAGCAGAGAATCCCGCAAGGCCAGAACAACTTCCTGATGCTCGAGCACATTCCAGCCATGGATCGAAGTCGTATAAAGCACCGTGGCGAATACCGTTGGCTGGTCCACCTGGACGATCACGCGGTCGTCCGCGACGCCGAGCATGCCCAGGAGTTCGAACGCGAATTTCGGAAGATCAGCAAGCACATAGCGTCCGGCGAAGCCGTGCCGCTCCAGAATGACGACCTTCGGAAGCTCTTCCGTTACCCAGTGATAGAAATTGCGGGAGTAGAAGTTCGAGAGGATGCAGACCTCCTGGGTCGAATAGGCACGATCGAACTCGCTTCGGTATCGCTCGGCGCGCCCCTGGAAGCCTCTTTTGATCTCGAAGCCCAACGTCCAGGGTTCCGGAACAGCCTCCTGGGGGACCATGGTGCCGCCGATCACCTGAAGCCGCAGTTCAGGCAGGTAAAGCACATCGTTCGCGCGCACCACATCGGGCGGCGTCAGGAACCGGGCCGGATTGGCCTTCTCGACACGAATTGAGGCGTGCTCAGAAAACTCGCCGACGAGCGAGGCGCACCTCAGTGCTTCAAAATCGAGCCCGTTCGTCTTCATGATGCCGTTGCTGCTTGCACAGCTTCACGCATTCGTCGCCTCGCTTCCCACCCATTCCTCCAGAAATGACGCGAACGCGGGCTCGCTGATTTCGTAGTCGCCATGATACGGATAGTCCGGATGCTCTCGCCTGAAGGGCCCGGTCAGCACGGTACTTTCGATGCCCAGCGCATCCATCAATGCGGTTACCGTCGGCATCAATTCGGTATAGGGATGATTCAAGATACAAAGCCTGGTGCCGGGTCGTGCGAAAAAACAGACAAAGAACGCCGACCCCTCGGGCCCGGCGACGAAGCGGGCGCTGCGGACGAGGCGGATCTGATCGACGAAATCGAGAGCCTCCAGATGCACGATTTGGAAGCCCTGCTGCGCGGCAATCGCCTCGATCGCGTCCTGATTGATCAACTGGCGCTTGGTCGCGGGATTGCGCGCCAGAAAGATACGCTGGTCGCCTGATGTCGTCCCAATGGCAGGCATCATGCGCGCGAGCATGGCTTGCATCGTGCTGGCGAAGCGCTTGGGCGAAGCGGCGACAAAGTCGTAGCGAAAGCGATCGTTTATCTTCGGCAGAACGGGAGCGTAGTACAGCGTTGGCGCGCACCAAAGTTTGCGCGCATGGACGTCCTGCATCGGTTGCACTTCGATAATCTGCATGTCGCCTGGCATCATCAATTCCAACGCCTGGCGATGCTGCCTGGCCATGTCCGCATCGATCAACACCGGCATCGGTGGCAATACGCCCGAGCCCATTGCAACCGCCAGCTTGGGTAAATACTCAGCGATCCAGTGCCCGAACGCGAAGCTGTTGGGACCGAGCAGGGTGAAGGCCTGGTCGACTTCAAGCGCTCGCGAACGGTCGCGCTCGCAGATCACCCACGCCGCATCCCCTTCCGATCGAAACACGAAGGAATCGAGCTCGAGCTCATCGTCGATCCGTCGATACTCGTCTCCTTCGTAGTCCAGCAGCATGACGTCGTCGACCGCGACCAGCGTGGACCGCCCACGCGTCAGCGCGTCGCGAAACGAGGCTACATAGCTCGTGCGAGTCGTGCATGCAAGCACGCGGTGATTGCCTGCCCCTATCACGGCGGGCGGTGCATTCACGAAGGGCTCACCGAACGGTTCGATTTCACGAAAGTCGGCAGCGTGGGCAACCGCTGCCGCGTGGAGGCTTCGTATCGGCCTTGACTGCAACTGCAGGCTGACCGGAAGCTCCAGGATCCTTCGGAACTCTTCGAAGCCTTCCTCGGGTGGAAGGATCTTGTTGAGCTCGAACTTTACCCAGTGCTGCGGCCAGGTCCTGCCAAGCCGGGCGGCGGCAATGACTTCAGGCGGTATGGAGGCAAGCGCTTCCGTGACCGCGGTCGAGCTCATCTTCCTGGCTCCCCACCACAAGGATGGCACTGCTTGCGAATATCATCAAGAATGGACGCCGCGGAATCAGTCATGAGTGCCGGGAGCAAATGAAAGAACTGGCCCGTATATTCGGGCAGGAACGACAGCCGCAGACCATTGCACGCGAACGCCTCCATCTCGTACAGCCCGAGCCCGCCGGGAGAATTCACATATCCAGTGGCCGCGACTGCTTTGGCTACCGCAATGACCCGAGCCTGCCCGCGCAGATCAGGATCGATATCCAGATCCGAGCTGCGGCTGATCGTGACCTCAAGATCAAGCAATTCCGCGACGAGCTTCAGTCCCGACCCGAGATAGTCGATCACCGAAACCAGGGGCCGGAACAGGAAATCGCGGATTCGGTCGGCGCAGGGGCCCTTCGCGCTGCGCACCCAGGGCAAGCGCGCAAGGCGGGCATCCAGCTCGGAACGGGCATTGTCGGAGAAAGTCAGGTCGCGAATCAGAACTTCCCGCGGTTGCCGCGCCAGCGGCAATGTGAGCCAATCGATCGTTCCACGGGGGCCCGGAACCTCGCAGCGATGGACGCGACCGCGGCGCGGAAACTGGACACAGTCGAAGATCACAAACTCGTCCGCCTCGAGCATCAGGCGAAAATACCCCGCGTACGGAAAGAAATACGGCTGCATCACCGCGACCCGTTTCGAGGTAGTGGCCAATTTATCGCGTAGGGCGTTCGGTTGACGCGGTATGCTGCCCATCAGGCGCCGGCGCCGCCTTCACGTGAACGCTCGGCGAAGACTTCGGCCGCCGACCGGATCACACCGGAAACCCGGAATTCCGCTATCGCTTCCACACTGAGGCGTTGCCTGTCGAATTCCTCGTCGATCCGACCCTGCTCGGCCAAGGCGAGCCAATTCCGCCAATGCCAGGCGAGATGCTTGCCAAAATATTCATCATGAGCCGCGATCACGTTCCGAACATTATCGACCTTGCGCCTGAATCGTGCGCGGGTCGTGAACGGGAGGTGGGTAATGAGCAGGTCGCTCGGCTTCCTGCGGCGAAGCGCAACGTCAGGAGCCGCGACCGCGTCGTGCATGCCGTCGCTGATGGCACAGATCAGTTGCGGTCGCACCATCACTTTCGGAACCGGCACGCCCCTGATCCAGGGCGTATCCGGATTTGCCTGCAGATGAGTGCGGAAATCCGGAATCGGCTCGACGAAGAGCAGGAGCTCTTCGTACCTTTCAGGAATCAGTTCGACCGGCACCATCGGACCGTGCGCACCGAGGACGATATTGAATCGATCGACCGACAAAAGGTCGGAATTGGTTAGTGCGGAGCAATCTCTCAAAGATCCGGAGGCGGGAATCCAATATTCATCGGCATCCAGAAAAATCACCCAGTCGGCGTCGGCCTTTTGCACCAGCTCCAGGTTCTTGCGAAGCCATGCCTTGTCCGGGCCATCAGGCTCCAGATCGCTCATCTGAATGAACCAGAAGTCGTCGGATCGGTATGCCTCGAGAACATCCGCCGTACCGTCAGTCGAATAGGAATCGACAGCTATGATGAGGTCTACACCGATGGCCCGAAGATGGGCGATAGTCTTTTCGACGAGGTCGATCTCGTCCTTCACACCCAAGTGCGCAGCGATTCTCAAGCGGCTGGGTTTTCCGTCGTACGGTTGTGGCAATGGAAGCGCAGGCGATCGCCAATGCGCCCCTCGCGCGATTCAGCTTTCATAGGTGGGAGCGCCGCATCATGGTGTCGACCGGTTCAACCAAGGAAAGCTGTCTGCCACGGGCTTCCTTCCAAGGAATTCACACATCTGCAGGTAGCTATCAGGCTGGGCGAGGTTGATCTCGAGCAGATTCGTCTTTCCATTGAAATAGACGCGGACACTCTCGTTATGCGCGTTGTAAAAGTCCAGATGGGCCTCCATGTCATAGGGGTCGTTTTTGGCTCGAAGGGCCGGGATCACACCGAACTGCGCGTCCCACATGAAGCCTTCGTATCTGTAGCTGTGGGTTTTCAGCATTGCTTCAGTTGGTCGAACGCCTTGAAAGAAGGCATTGCTGTGAAAGTTGACTGCCGATCTGTACCACTGCTCCGGGGTATCGCGAATCGAAAGTATGAACTTCGCGTTCTTGAAATAATGATCCAGCAGGACATAGGTATAGGGCAAGCTGAACGGAATATCCTGAAAGGCATCGGCCGTTTTGCAAAGTTCTATGATGGGCAAAAAATCGCGGGCAAGATAATTCTTCAGCAGCGATTCACCGTGCGGTTGCGAGCCCATCCTGTATCCCAGGTCGCCGAGGGCTTTCTCGAGCGAAGTGGTACCGGTTTTGTTCAAGCCGATGCAGAACACTTTCTCTTGGTTCCAGCAGTCCGGATCAGCCATTAGGCGCCCTCGCTATCCTACAGGTCGTCAATTCAAAGCCTGTTCGTCAATCGGGCACACACAAAATGGAATCGAGAATCGGCAGGTCGTTTGCGTTGGGAGGCTCAATTGAAACGATTCGCCACCGGGCAGTTTGGATCAGAGTCTTGATGAGCGTTGGCGTGTAAATACTGAGTGCGGCAGGACTTTCCGGAGTGCCTTCCCGATAACCGAAATCGCCGTCCTCCAGGCACGCGGAAAAAAATAACGCCCCGTTCGGCCGCACCTGGCCACGCAGGATGGTAAGAATGGAGAGAGCATCCGCAGGGAGTTGATGCGTAATCACGGAGAACATGCAAGCAACATCGAACATCCGCTTGCCGATCGGAAGAACGGTCGCCGGACTCATCGGCTCGCCATCCGGGTTGTAGATCGGGTTCCAGGCGTTGAGGTGATAGAAGCTCAACCGCGGATCGGAAACGTTCTCCGAGAGGAACTCGATCATGGGCTTGAATACATCAATTCCGACATAGGTCTTCAACGGAACGTCGCGATTGACGATCGTATCGGCAAACCGGCTGCCGCACCCGAAATCCAGAACATCCAGACCGGTTAGATCGGGTGTCCCGATCCGTTCGCACATATACCGGATCAGCGACAAGCCGGTATCGGCCGCCGG
>Ga0068864_100003662_pt1 | contig 12707 bp, 6 predicted proteins | sample KBSSwiS72_FD_66586 | JGI IMG/M metagenome (GOLD analysis project Ga0068864, IMG submission 66586) | Switchgrass rhizosphere microbial communities from Kellogg Biological Station, Michigan, USA - KBS Switchgrass S7-2 | ecosystem: Host-associated > Plants > Roots > Rhizosphere > Soil ...
TACCGCCGAAGCGGATCACGGTGAACCTGTCGCCTGCGGATCTGCCGAAGGAAGGGTCGCATTATGATCTGCCGATCGCGCTCGGCCTGCTCGGCGCGATGGGCGTGATCGATGCAGAAACGCTCGCCTCCTATCTGGTGGTCGGTGAACTCGGCCTCGACGGTCGCATCGCCCCGTCGCCGGGTGTGCTGCTCGCGGCGCTTCACGCCGGCGAACGGGGTCTCGGCCTGATCTGTCCCGCGATACAGGGGCCCGAGGCAGCCTGGGCCGGCACGGTCGAGGTGTTGGCAGCGGCCAACCTCCTGTCGCTGATAGCGCATTTCAAGGGCGGCTCGCAGCTCGTGCCGCCGGTGCCCGGCAGCGCGGAGATGCCGGCGACGATCGCGGACCTCAAGCAGGTCAAGGGGCAGGAGAGCGCCAAGCGCGCGCTGGAGATCGCTGCGGCGGGCGGCCATAATCTGCTGATGAGCGGCCCGCCCGGCGCCGGCAAGTCGCTGATGGCCGCCTGTCTCTCCGGCATCCTTCCCGCCTTGACTCCGGCCGAAGCGCTCGAAGTATCGATGGTCGCCTCGGTTGCGGGTGAACTGCCGGAGGGACGGTTGATCCGCGCCCGTCCTTTCCGCGCGCCGCATCACTCGGCCTCGATGGCGGCGCTGGTCGGCGGCGGGCTGAAGGTCCGGCCGGGCGAGGTCAGCCTCGCCCATCTCGGCGTGTTATTCCTCGACGAGCTGCCCGAATTCCAGCGCGGCGTACTCGATTCGCTGCGTCAGCCGCTGGAGACGGGCAAGGTCTCGGTCGCCCGCGCCAACGCGCATGTCACCTTTCCGGCACGAGTCCAGCTTGTTGCCGCGATGAATCCTTGCCGCTGCGGCCATCTCGGCGATGCCGCGCTCGCCTGCTCGCGGGCGCCCCGCTGCGCCGTCGACTATCAGGCCAAGCTCTCAGGCCCGCTGCTCGATCGCATCGATCTCCATGTCGAGGTCGCAGCGGTCAGCGCCGCCGACCTCGTCCTGCCGCCGCCCGCCGAGGGTTCGGCCGAAGTGGCGAGGCGGGTGGCGGCCGCCCGCGACATTCAGACCGCACGCTATACCGATCATGCGGTGCGGACCAACGCCGAGGCCGATGGCGACCTGCTCGACACAGTGGCGACGCCCGATGATGCGGGCCGCAAGCTCCTTGCACAGGCGGCCGAGGTGATGCGGTTGTCGGCGCGCGGCTATCATCGGGTGCTGCGCGTCGCGCGGACGATCGCGGATCTCGCCGGAGCGGACCGTGTGGCGCGCGTCCATATCGCCGAGGCGCTCAGCTATCGGCGACTGACGGCGGTGAACTGATCGTCCGTGATGGCCGCGAGGCTCGCGAAGTCCAATCCAAGGCGGTTTCGGCGCTGCTCAGGTTGCTGGCCAGATGCCGGAATTCAACCCACCGCCGCCGCCGCACGCTCGAGCGCGTCGGTGAAGCGACGACGCCACCACACCACATCTTCGGCTTCGATATTGTCCATGCAGGCGCGCCAGCGGGATTTGCGTTCCTCAAGCGGCATATGCAGCGCCCGATCGATCGCCTCGGCGATCTCCTCGGCGCTATAGGGATTAATGAGCAATGCGTCAGTCAGCTGCTCCGTGGCGCCGGCGAAACGCGACAGGACGAGGACGCCGGGATCATCGGGATCCTGCGCGGCGATATACTCCTTGGCAACGAGGTTCATGCCATCGCGCAGGGGGGTGACGAGGCCGACCCGGGCCGCGCGATAGATGCCGGCGAGCCGGTCGCGCGGATAACCGCGGTTGACGTAGCGGATCGGCACCCATTCGACGTCGGCGAAAGCGCCGTTGATCCGCCCGGACAGCGAATCCAGCGCTGCACGTATCTCCTGATAACTCTGTACGTCCGCACGCGAGGGCGGCGCGATCTGGAGCAGGAAGACCTCGCCGTGAAGCTTTTCGTTACCCTGTAGCAGCCGCTCATAACCCAGGAAACGCTCCTGGAGGCCCTTGGAATAATCGAGCCGGTCGACGCCGATGATCATGTCACGACCGGTTGCGCTCTGCCGCATGCGATAGAACGCGTAGCGCGCCGCTGCCGATTTCGACGAGGCGACGAAGTTGGCGGTGTCGATCCCGATCGGGCAATGGATCGCGCGTACCGTGCGTTCGCCCACCCTGACGAGCCCGCCCTCCTCGAAGACACCACCCATTTCCTGCGTGACATAGTCGCAGAAGCTGTCGAGCGAGTCCTTCGTCTGGAAGCCGACCACGTCATAAGCGAACAGCGTCTCGACCAACTGCCGATGGTTGGGCAGCGACAGGAGCAACCGGTAAGGTGGCCAGGGTATGTGCAAGAAGAAGCCGATCCGGTTCGCCACACCGTGATCGCGGAGATATTGGCCGAGCGGGAAGAGGTGATAATCGTGCACCCAGATCAGGTCTTCGGCTTCGATCAGCGGCACCATCGTCTCGGCGAAGCGCCGGTTGACGCGCTCATAACCCTCGGCGAATCCGCTTTCGAACTCGGCCAGATCCATCCGATAATGGAAAAGCGGCCACAGCGTCCGGTTGGCATAGCCGTTATAATATTCATCCACGTCCTGCTCTTCGAGATCGATCGTGGCCGTGGTCACGCCATAGGCGCGCTGGAGATTGATATGTCCGGTGAACTGTTCGGTCGTCTCCCCCGACCAGCCGAACCAGATGCCGCTCGACTCGCGCAGCGCCGCCGACAGCGCTACTGCAAGGCCCCCTTGGTTGCCGTCGCCTTCGCCGGTCGGCGGCTGCACGCGATTGGAGACGATGACCAGCCGGCTCAACGAATCGCACTCCAAGGCTTGCTGAGCAGAACGGCGCAATTGATGAGCCCGACAAGCGAATAGGTTTGCGGATAATTGCCCCAAAGTTCACCCGTCGCCGGGTCGATATCCTCGGAAAGAAGACCGGCGCGGGTCCGGCGTGACAGCATTTCTTCGAACAATTCGCGCGCGTCCTCCGTTCGGCCCGTCAGCCACAACGCTTCGATCAGCCAGAAAGTGCACACATTGAAAGCGGTATGCGGCAGGCCGAAATCATCCTCGGTCGCATAGCGGAGCATGTGCGACCCGCGGCGCAGTCCATCCTCGATCGCGTTCAGCGTACCCTGGAAGCGCTCGTCGCCGGGCTTGACGAACCGCAGGTCGAGCAGCTGGATCAGGCTGGCGTCCAGATCATCGCCATCGAAAGTAGCCGAAATGCGTCGGCTGTCCTCGCGCCATGCCTCAGCGACGATCTTCTCTGCGATCGCCGTAGCTCGGCTCCGCCAGAATTCGGCGCGCGCGCGCAGGTCCAGCGTGTCGGCGGCATTGGCGAGCCGGTCGCACGCCGCCCAGCACATCGCCACCGAATAGGTATGGACATGGCTTTTCGTCCGCAATTCCCACAGGCCGGCGTCGGGCTGGTCATGAACCCGCCACGCCAGTTCGCCGACCTTCTCGAGTGCATGAAAATCCTCGATGCCCGCCATGCGGTAGAGACGGTGATCGAAAAAGGCCTGAGCGTTGGACAGAATGATCTGGCCGTAGGCATCGTGCTGAATCTGTTCGGCAGCCTGATTGCCGACGCGGACCGGCCCCATGCCGCGATATCCGTTCAGGGACGGCGCGATCCATTCCGTGAGCGTCGCCTCTCCGCCCACGCCGTAAAGCGGCTGGATATGTCCGCCCTTGGCGTTGTCCACGATATTGCGCAGATATTCGAGATAGGATTCGAGCACGTCGAGCGCACCCAGTCGATTGAGCGCCTGCACGGTGAAATAGGCGTCGCGGATCCAACAATAGCGATAGTCCCAGTTGCGGCCGGAATCGGCATGTTCGGGGATCGAGCTCGTCAGGGCGGCGACGATCGCGCCGGTCTCCTCATGCTGGCAGAGCTTGAGCGTTATCGCCGAACGGATCACCGCCTCCTGCCATTCGACCGGGGTCGCGAGCGCGCGAACCCATTTGCGCCATTCCTGCGCGGTGTGTTCAAGCATCGTGTCGAGGGTGTCGGCGATATCGCCGACGAAACTCTCGTCAGGGCCGAGGAAGAAGTGCAGCGGTCGTTCGACCCGGAACAGCCGCTCGCTCTCGATCCAGCCGACCGGCGCGCTGGTCGTCAACCGCAGCGTATGCTGGTCGAGCAGATAGCGAATATGATTTGAACCGTGCGTACGCTCGGCGATCGCGGCTCCCCAGCTTCGAGCGGGACGCAGGCGGACCCGGATACGCGGCGAGCCGGCGACCGGCCGCACGATCCGGACGAAGGCGGTCGGCCGGTACATGCGGCCGGAACGGAAGTGACGCGGCGCGAAATCCACGACCTCGATCGCACTGCCCGACTTGTCGATATGCCGGGTGACGAGAATCGGCGTGTTCCGCACGTAAGCTTGCTCGGTCTTAACGCAGTCCTCAACGTCGATCTCCCAGAAGCCACGCGCGCCCTCAGCCGCCGGAGGATTGTCATCGAGCAAGGAACAGAAGGTCGGATCCCCGTCGACGCGGGGTATGCAGGCCCAGACGAAGCGGCCGGCACGATCCACTAGTGCGGAGACTTGGCAATTGCCGATCGGCCAAAGATCGAGCGTGGCCGTCATGCGGCCGCCTCCCACAGCCAGCGTCGGACTGCGCCGACATCGGCGAGGCCATAACGAGCGGCGGTATCGCGGCGCCTGCCGACCAGTATGCCAAATCCGTTCATCGTCTCGGCGACGGTGAAGGCGGACTCGTCTGTCAGGTCGTCGCCCACGATCAGGGGCAGACTCCCGGTAAACCTCGGCTCGAGCATCAAAACCGCGACGGCCTCCCCCTTATTCCAGCCAGGACCGCGCAGTTCGACCATCATCTTGCCATGTTGAACGATCAGGCCGTTGCGTTCGGCGATGGCGGAGGCGCGGCGCCTGACCGGCTCCTCGAGGATCGGCGCGGCGCGATAGTGCATCGCCACGCCATGGCTTTTCTCCTCGATGATCATCTCGGGGTGGCCGGCGCCATAAGCCCGGATCTCGGCAATAGCACCATCGAGGCCGGGAGGGCGCGGCGGCTGTACAATATCCTTGCCGCGGCGGATTTCGGCGCCATGGCTGCCCGCCAGTGCGATGTGGCGAGCGATTGGGCCTATCATCATGTCGAGCTGCTCGATCGATCGCCCGCTGATCACCGCCAGCCGCTCGGCGAACCGGGTGCCGAGCGCCGTCAGCAACTCCACCAGTTCCACATCCGCCCTGACGAGGTCGGGGCGGTCGACGAGGGGCACGAGCGTACCGTCAAAGTCAAGAAATAGGCTATGACTCATGGCGCAAATCGCCGGTGGCGGCGCAAGCGCCGTTTGGCTGAGCCGAGACTGCATTCACACTCCTCGCTTAGTCGTTCCACGAAGGACGCGAGAAACGCGTCAGGGTTCCGTTACGGACTCGATATAAATGGTGCCGATGGAAGCTAACCGGTGGCGCCCCGGCATCTGCCTTGCGAAACCAACCAGGCCTTGGCCGGTTGCCGTACATGCGGGCTTCGATCGACTGCCGGAGGATCTTCAGGAAATCAAGGTGCCCCGCACGAGCGGCGAACGAGAGTAAACGAGACCCGAGAAAATCAGGACGCCGCGATTGCAATGAAAGCGTCACATTCGTAGGAGCCCGATGTTGGGGGACTAGATCATTCGCCAGATCGCCGTATTGCCTTACCGTTCCAATGAGGCGGGTCAGCTCGAGGTCATGCTTATTACCTCGCGCGACACACGGCGCTGGGTGCTTCCCAAGGGCAATCGCATAAAGGGTCTCAAGGCGCACGATGCGGCGAGCCACGAAGCCTATGAAGAAGCCGGCCTGCTCGGCATTGCCTGCCCTTTTGCGATCGGCACCTACCAATATCGGAAAATCCGCAAGAACGGCTCGGCCCGGGTCGCCACGGTCGATATCTTCCCCTTTTCGGTTACCTCGCAACTCGACGACTGGCCCGAGCAGGACGAGCGCGAAACACGGTGGTTCGTGCCGGCCGCCGCCGCCGAGGCTGTCGACGAGCCCGATCTCAAGGAGATTTTGGCGACGTTCCAGCCGCCGGTCTGGAATCCCTCCATCGCTCATCGTTTGGTCACGGCCACGCGCCGCCGCACTGCAGAAAGGTTCACCATCGTGCGTTGGTTTCAGGCTTTGCTCCCCAAGCAGGGCAGCTTCTTCGATCAGTTCGAGTCGCATGCCGCACTCACCGTCACCGCCGCCGATGCGCTTGGAAGGCTGCTCCAGGGCGGTCCCGACATGGCGGTCCACTGCCAGGAGATCATCGATCGGGAGGATGAGGCCGATCAGATCATCCGCGACGTGCTGGTTGACGTTCGCAAGACGCTGATCACCCCGTTCGACCGCACAGCCATCACGAGCCTGATCGGATCGCTGGACGACGCGATCGACCAGATGAACCAGACCGCGCGCACGATCATGCTCTACGAACTCAAGGAGTTCGAGCCGCAGATGCGCGACATGGCCGGCCTGATCGTCGAGGCGGCGCGGATCACCGCCGATGCGATGCCGCTGTTGCGCGACCTCGGCCGTTTTTCGGGCCGACTGCACGACTTGACGGAACGGATCGTCAAACTGGAGGGCCATGCCGACGAGATTCACGATGCGGGCCTGAAGGCGCTGTTCAGGGCCAAGGGCGACACAGCCCCCATGGCCTTCATCATCGGCCGCGAGATCTACAGCAACCTGGAGAAGATCACCGACCGCTTCGAAGATGTGGCGAACGAGATCCAGGGCCTCGTGCTCGACCACGCCTGATCGATGGAAGCGACCCTTTCCCTGCCGCTGCTGATCGGCCTGATCGGCATTGCGCTCGCCTTCGATTTTCTCAACGGCCTGCACGATGCGGCCAATTCGATCGCGACCGTAGTGTCCACCCGTGTGCTGAAGCCGCATCAAGCGGTCGCCATGGCCGCGTTCTTCAATTTCTTCGCCTTCTTCCTATTCGGCGTCCATGTCGCCGAGACGATCGGCAAGGGGATCATCGATCCCGATCTCATCGATGCGCAGGTGATCTTCGGCGCGCTGATGGGGGCGATCAGCTGGAATTTAATCACCTGGATGCTCGGCATCCCCTCCTCGTCCAGCCACGCGCTGGTCGGCGGCCTGCTCGGCGCGGGCGTGGCGAAGGCGGGGCTCGGCGCGGTCGTGTTATATGGTGTTCTGAAGACGGGATTTGCGATCATCCTCTCGCCGACCATCGGACTGGTGCTCGCGCTGTTGCTGGTGCTGATAACAAGCTGGGTGTTCGTGCGCACATCGCCGACGACGGCGGACCGGCGCTATCGCCGGCTGCAGCTGTTCTCCTCAGCCTGCTACTCGATCGGCCATGGCGGCAACGACGCGCAGAAGACGATGGGGATCATCGCGGTACTGCTTTACTCACAGGGCATGCTCGGGGGTGAGTTCCATGTGCCGATCTGGGTGGTGATCGCCTGTTACCTGACCATCTCGCTCGGCACGCTGCTGGGCGGATGGAAGATCGTCCACACCATGGGATCGAAGATCACCCGGCTGACGCCGGCGCAGGGCTTCTGCGCCGAGACTGGCGGCGCCATCACCTTGTTCACCGCGAACGCACTGGGCGTGCCGGTGTCGACCACCCACACGATCACCGGCGCAATTGTCGGCGTGGGGGCCTCGCGGCGGTTGTCGGCGGTGCGTTGGAACGTCGCGGGCGGCATCGTCGTCGCATGGGTCGTGACCTTGCCGGCCTCCGCAGCGATCGGCGCGCTATTCTATTGGCTCTCGAAGCTGTTTTGATGGCCGCGACGGCGGCCGCGATCAGCCCCGAGGAACGCGAGCGGGTCGCGCCTTCCTCGCCAAATAGGCCGATATCGCCGTTGGCGCCAGTTGATCAGCGCACGATCGCCTGGAAGGTGATCGTAAAGCTGTCGCTCGCCAGCTGGCTGCCGCCGGTCGTCACGCGGATGTTGGTGACATTGGGATCACTGCCGTCCGCGCCTGCTGTCGGCACATAGGTCCAGGTTGTGCCGTTATTGTTCGAGAACTCCAGTCCGTCGGTCGTGCTCCCGAGGCTGGTGTAGGTGTAGGTCAGGCTCGACAAGGCGCCGATCGTTACCGTCACCGGATTGCCGGTGCCGACATAGAATTTCACCTTGGCCGGGATCGCGTCGCTGATCGTCACGTTGCGCGCCGTGCTCTGTCCGAGGCCATTCGCCACGATAAGCGTATAGCTGATCCGAGCGCCCGGCACCGCCTTTGGAAACAGGCCCATGTTGAGCGGGTCCCACACGGTGTTCTGTGTTTTCGTGATCGTCAGTGCGGCCCGTGCGCGGCCCCCCGTCGCCAGCAATGCCAGCGCAGGGAGCAGTATCAGCGCCCAGCTAACTGGTCTCATAGCGCCACCTTTCCGAGGCCGCTACCCAAGGCGGCGATCGATTGCTGATCGAACTTCAGGCGCATCGTCACATAGGCGCCCTGACGCAGATAGCGTGCCTGCTCGAAGTCGCGGTCACGGAATCCCTTCACGTTGTAGCCTACGCTCACCCACATATTTTCGACGGGGCTGATGCCCACCGACGGACCCACGCTCCACGCGATTACCTTGTCCTTCCAGCTATGCTGGACGGTGCCGCCGATCCCTATATCGAGACGCTTGCACAGATCGCGGCGCAGATCGAAACCGATCACGTCGATCACGCCATCGAAGCGGTCATCATCGAATTTGCCGCGCACGATTTTGATGCCGTGATAGAGCGCCGCTTCCCAGCGAGCATCGGCACCCTCCGGAGCATCGCGCCAGTTGACCGCAAGGTTGTTGATGAGGCGGGTCGACAGCGCGTCGATGCCGTTTGCGGTCGGCACGCCCAGTACATTGCCCGAGCCGACACGGGCATCGCCCCGCTCTTGCCGGAACTCAGTGCGGTTGAGGATAGCCAAACGGCTGTCCAGCGGCCGCCACGCCACCGAGATATCCGCGGAAAGAGCGCCTGCCACTGCGCCGTCGCGCTGCTCGATGCGATAATAGCGGAAGGAAGAGGCGATCGTCCGGCCCCCGCCCAGCCGGCGCAATAGGTTACTGGACAAGCCCCAGCGGTGGGAGGCATCGCCGCGGCGATATTCGGCGCGGCCATTCCACGACCAGTTGCCGGACTGCCAGGCAGCTCCGAAGCTGATCGCGCTGTAATCTTCATTGACGTTGCTGTCCTGGCCCGGCGAACCACCGCCGAGGAAACCACCCTGTGCGACGGGATGCAGCGGGTTGACGATGGCGCCGCTCGGGATACGACCGCTGACTGTCCTGTTCATGTCGAACGAGCCGTCGATCGACCAGCTCTTGCTGATCGACAACGCCTGCGACATGCCGAACTGGGCGTAGCTGCGCGGTCCATTCTCGCCCACGCTCTCACGATTAAGCGTGGTCGTGACCTTGGACCCGGCCCAGGGCGCTACGTCCAATCCCGCCCGGATGCCTTGGGCCTCGAACCTATCGCCCTCGGCTGCATCATAGCCTCCGATCAGCCGCACGGCGTCGGTGAGCTGGAAGCCGATATCCACGGTGCGGCGGATGGGGAAATCGACGCTCGACTTCCGTCCCCCGAACGCAAACTGGTTTTCGGCCGCGACCAGCAGCCGGCCCTTGAACAGTTCTCGTGATCCGCCCAAGGTCAGGAGCTGCGATCTCGTATCAATATTGCCGACACCGGTGTCGTTTGCGATCTTGATGCCGGCGTGGAAGCTGGCACCGTCGCCACGCCACTCGGCACGCGCGTCGAGCGCGTCGCGCTTGGCCGGACCGGTCAGCGATTGCTGGTGCCAGGCGGCGGCGTTGATGGCGATCCTGTCGGTGATCCTGATGCGTCCGTCCGCCCCGAATTTGCGCGTTCCAGCCTCGACGACATTCTGTTGGCTGACGCCATAATTTTGGTCCTGCTGACGCGCATAGGCGAGCAGATCGATCCGCGAGTCATGGTGCTCGACCTCGGCGATATAGGCACGATCGCCCGTCCGCCCCTCGGCGCCGCCCGCCGCCGCCTCGACACGGACTTCGGTGTTGGGACCGATCCGGGCCTTCAGATCGATGCCGCCGACAGTGGCGGTGTCGCCGCTCTCGTCGCGTAGCATCGTAGCGCCGATCTCGACTTTGCCGTCGAGCAAGCTCGCCGCCGCCCTACCACCGGCCACCAGCCGCTTTGCGCCGGTGCCGTAAAGTTCATAGTCGACGACGATGAAATTGGGATTGCCCTCCGGATCGCGCGAAAGCACAGGCGACTTGAATATCAGGGTGCCATTGTCGACGTCGATGTCGTAATCGAGGTGGCGCGTCAGGGTTCGGCTATCGACGATGACTTCCGAACGCAGCCGATCGCGCGTCTCGATGCGCAACTGTTCGCTATTCGGCACGATCGCGCGGCCGCGCAGGCGATAGGGTCCGGTCAGCCCGTTGCCCTGGATCTCGTCGCGGAGATGACGCTCGTCGCTGTTGGCGGCGAAGCCGGCGAACGAGATCATGCGGCCGCGGAATTCACCCTTGACGCCGTTGAGGGTGCGGCTGAACCGGGTCAGCTGCGTCTGGGTGAAATCGGTACGGAAGGCGCCGTAAAGCGCGTAGAGTTGCTTGCGTTCAAGCCGCAGATACAGCTTGCCGCCGGTCGCAGCGTCATAACCCTGGTTCGATCCGTCGCCATAAACAGTATAGTAGCGGTCAGGATCGATCGTACCAAGCAGGCCACGATCCTGATCGCGCTTGCGCTTGCTGTCATAGGCCATGGTCAGCAGCCAGCTGCCCTTGATCCGGCCCTTCGCATAAAAGGCGATCTGGCCATCGGTGAAGGTGTCGTTGCGGCTCAGCAGGCCCGCCTTGCGCGCCTTGCCCGAAAGGATGCGATGCCCGGCGGTGCCCTCGGCGAAGCCGACGACCACCCATTCACGGGTGGCCGCTTCGAGCCACGGACGGATTTCCTGGGATCGGCTACGCTCCTTGTCGGCGAACTTCAGCATCATCCGGGCGGCGCCAGCCTGGCCGGTGGGTTCGAGTGCGATCAGCGCGATGCCGTCGTCGCCCGCGACAAAGGCAGTGGGCTGCCCCTTGCCGAGGCCTTCGAGCGGCTTCTCCTCCTGGGCGGCGGCTTCAGCCACCGCCATGTACGGCGGGTCGACGGCGAAGGTCACCGGGGTGCCCTTGCGCGCCGGCTTGCCGTCCCGATCCAGCAGGCGAACCGCGATCAGCGGTTGCGTGAAGCCATCGGCGACGAGCGTCGAACGCTCGGGCACATAGGTGGCGGTTACGGCGCTATTGGCGTAATGAACGGTCCGCGTGAGCGTGACGACGAGCCGGCCCGAAGCGTCGGTGACGCGCGCCTCGACCAGATTGTCGCCTTCCCTGAGCGGCAGACCGGTCCATTTCGCGATCTCGACATGGGCGTTGCCGTCGCTCTGGTCGCGCGCCAGCGAGTCGACGGGCGCGCCATTGAGACGAAGATCGACCGCCTGGCCCGGCAGGTGCTTGATCACGACGCGCAGGACCGGCGCCCGCGGGTTGTGAGCGATCGCGGGAAACAGCATCTCGACGCCGGCCTCCTCGCCCGCCCAGTCGAGCCAGTCGGTGCCATTGCCGGCGGCGAGGGCGTCGTCAGCCACGCTCGCCGCGGCGCGATGCTCGGTGACGGCTTCAGGATCACGAAGCAAAACAAAATCAACACGTTGCATCGTGCCGCCGTGTCCTTCGACGAACCGCGAGATGGTGCTGCCGGCCGAACGCGTGTCCGCGTCGCAGGCAGTCGGCTCGTGGCCGGCCTTCAGGCTCCGCACGTCGAGCTGCACGACGTGCCGGCCTTTGCGGACACCTTCGAAATGGTAGAGCCCATCCTTGTCGGTGATGACGAAGGTGCCGTCTTCCATCAGCAGCCGGACATTGGCGACGCCCTTGCGCGCGTCACCGGTCAGGCCGCACGGGCCTTCGGTGACACGGCCGACGATTGTCAGCGAGTCGGTGTTGAGCAGCGCACGGATGCGTACGGCCGCCTGCGCGGAGGCGCTACGCGCACCGGCTGCGTCGGCCGCGACGGCGCGATTCAGCGCTTCTCCGATCGGCGCGCCGGGCGCGACCGTGACGCTGTAACGAATTTCTAGCGAGGTCCCGGGTGACATGACGCCGGGATGGAAGATCAGGGTCCGCCCATCGGCAGCCACATCGGGTTCGGCGACGCCGCGCGTCGATCCGCGTCGGTAGCGCAGTCCCTGTGGCAGCGTATCGGTTATGGTCACGCCCGGGATCGTCGTCGATCCGTCGCGATTGGCCAGGCGCAGGCGATATTGGACGGCATCGCCGGGCGACGCGGTTCTGACCGACGCGACCTTGTCGAGACTGAGCGCGCTGCCGCCGGGGTCGATCGGAATATCGATTTGCAGGGGGTCGGGGTCGAGCAGCGAGAAATCGCGACCGAAGGAGCCGTCCTGAATGATAAAACTACCATTCGAACCTTCGAGGGTGGCGAGCTGGGCGGGTGTCGCGGTCGAAGGAGCGGTGTATCCAACGGGCGGTTGGATCGTCAGCTGGTAACGTCCTGGCGCAAGAAAGGGAAAGCGATATCGTCCCTTTTCAGCGGGATAATCGGTGCCGCCGGCGTCGGAAACCGCCCGGCCACTGACCACGGTTGAGGGATACGCGCTCATGCCATCATCACCGAAAACCTTGGCAGGGCGGCCGGTATCGGCGTCGACTATGC
>Ga0068864_100003663_pt1 | contig 12706 bp, 13 predicted proteins | sample KBSSwiS72_FD_66586 | JGI IMG/M metagenome (GOLD analysis project Ga0068864, IMG submission 66586) | Switchgrass rhizosphere microbial communities from Kellogg Biological Station, Michigan, USA - KBS Switchgrass S7-2 | ecosystem: Host-associated > Plants > Roots > Rhizosphere > Soil ...
CTTCTGCATGTGCCCGGGCGGCACGGTGGTGGCGGCGACCTCCGAGCCCGGGCGCGTCGTCACCAACGGCATGAGCCAGTATTCGCGCAACGAGCGCAACGCGAACGCCGGCATCGTCGTCGGCATCGATCCGCAGGACTATCGGCAGGACGGCCGGCACGACGGCCCCGTGCATCCGCTCGACGGCATCGCGTTCCAGCGACTGTGGGAATCGCGCGCGTTCGAACTGGGCGGCGGGACCTACGAAGCACCGGGTCAGCTCGTCGGCGACTTCATCGCGGGCCGCGCGTCGATCGCGTTCGGCCCGGTGCTGCCGTCGTACAAGCCCGGCGTGCACCTGACCGACCTCGGCCGATCCGACCGAGCCGCGTTGCCCGACTACGCGATCGCCGCGATCCGCGAAGCGCTGCCCGCGTTCGAACGCCAGATCAAAGGGTATGCGATGCCAGAAGCGGTATTGACGGGCGTGGAGACGCGCACCTCATCGCCGCTGCGCATCACGCGCGGGCGCGACTTCCAGAGCCTGAACGTGCGCGGCCTGTACCCGGCCGGCGAGGGCGCAGGCTATGCCGGCGGGATCATGTCGGCCGGCGTCGACGGCATCGAGGTCGCAGAGGCCGTCGGCCGTTCGATGCTCGGGGTCGCCTGAAGCAAGAACTGCTCAGGGGCAGGCGGCCATCACCTGCGCCACCGCCGCGGTGAGCTTCTTGCCGTACGGCACGTGCAGGAACTCGTTCGGGCCGTGTGCATTGCTCTTCGGCCCGAGCACGCCGCAGACCATCATCTGCGCGGCCGGGAAGCCCTTCTGCAGCATGCTCATCAGCGGGATCGTGCCGCCCTGGCCGATGTAGCCGCACGATTCGCCGTAGTGCGCCTTCGACGCCGCGTTGAGCGCGGCATCGAGCCATGGCGCGATCGTCGGTGCGTTCCAGCCGGTCGCGCCCTGCGCGCCGACGCGGCCATCGGCAGCGAACGTGACCTTCGCGTTGTACGGGGCGTTGTCTTCGAGCAGTGTCTTCAACTTCGCGGCAGCTTCGTTGCCGTCGATCAGCGGCGGCAGGCGCAGGCTGAGCTTGAACGCGGTGTACGGCCGCAGCACGTTGCCGGCGTTCCCGAGTTCGGGAAAGCCATCGGCGCCGGTCACGCTCAGCGTCGGCTTCCAGGTGCGGTTCAACAAGGCCTGCAGCGGGTCGGTCGTCGTCGGCAGCGCGAGGCTGCCGTCGGCGCCGCAAGCCCATGGGAAGCGCTGCCAGACCTTGTCGCCCAGGATCTGCGCGGTCGCCTTCGCCTGCTCGATGCGGTCGGCCGGAATCGCGCAGTGGAAACTCTCGGGCAGCAGCTCGCCGGTCCTGCTGTCTTCGAGGCGATCGAGCACCTGGCGCAGGATGCGAAAGCTCGACGGCACGAGCCCGCTCGAATCGCCCGAGTGCACGCCCTCGGTCAGGATCTCGACCTTCAGCACGCCGCTGACCATGCCGCGCAGGCTGGTCGTGAGCCACAGCTGATCGTAGTTGCCGGCGCCGCTGTCGAGGCAAACGACCAGGCTCACATTGCCCAGGCGCGGCTTCAGCACGTCGATGTACGCAGGCAGATCGAACGATCCGCTCTCCTCGCAGCTCTCGATGATGCCGACGCAACGCGGGCGCGGGATGCCCTGCTTGTCAAGCGCCATGATCGCGGTCAATGCGGCGTAGACCGCGTAGCCGTCGTCGGCGCCGCCGCGGCCGTAGAGGAGGCCGTCGACGTACTTCGGCGTCCACGGGCCGAGGTCGTTGCGCCAGCCGTTGAACTCGGGCTGCTTGTCGAGGTGACCGTACAGGCAGATCGTGTCGCTGCTGCCAGCCTTCGTCGACGGCACCTCGAAGAAGATCACCGGCGTGCGCCCGGGGAGGCGCACGACCTCGAGCTTCAACCCCGCGACCTGCCTGCTTTCGATCCAGCGTGCCGCGTCCGTGATCACGCGCTCGATGTAGCCGTGCGCGGCCCAGTCCTCGTCGAACATCGGGCTCTTCGCAGGGATCGCGATGTAGTTGGTGATCGCCGGCACGATCTCGTCGTCCCAGACGCGCGCGGAAAAGGCGGCGAGCGCCGTCGCTTCGTCAGGCTGGATCGGCAGATTGGGGTCGCGTGCGTTCATCAGGCGCTCCTCGGGAATCGAGACTCGAAAGCTTTCGAGTGTAGAACTTCACGCAGGGTGCCGCGCGACCCGACTGCCCGGGCCGTCTCCGCTCACTACAATCCGCTGCCCGTTAAAGATTGTTAACTGTTGAAAGTGGCCGCCATGCTGCGTCGCGCGTCTGTCGTTGCACTTCTGTCAACTTCAATTGCGTTCGGAGGCACGCCGCCAACGGCAGCGGATGGAATGCATCCGTGGGTCGTGCCACCACCGCGATTGAACAAGACGGCGTACTTCAGCAACCTCGCAGACGGCGCGAGCATCGAGACGCCGTTCCTGCTGAAGTTCGGCCTGACCGGCATCGGCATCTCGCCGATCGTCAAGCCGGTCAAGGGCACCGGTCATCATCACCTCTTGGTGAATCGCGACCTGCCGATGGATTTCTCCAAGCCGCTGCCGTTCAACGACCAGTACATCCACTTCGGCAAAGGCCAGATGGAGACGGTGCTGACCTTCGCGCCCGGCACGTACACGCTGCGCCTCGTGCTGGCCGACGAGAGGCACATTCCGAACTTCGTCTATGGCAAGCCGGTCACGATCAAGGTCACGAAGAAGAACGACAACGTCGACCCGAAGAGCCTGGTCGTGAAGGGCGTGGCGATCCTCGAGCCCGCACCCGGCGCGAGCGTGCGTGCGCCGTTCCGCCTCGCGCTGCACGCGTCGGGCTGGAACATCTCCAGCACCCCGCTGAACGAGCCCGGCACCGGTCATTTCCGGGTGCGCATCAAGGCCGATGGTGGCAAGGAAGAACTCATTGCGCTGACCAACGGGTTCACCGAGGTCTGGCTGCGCCCGCCCGCGGGGGCTTACACGGCGCGGGTCGACTTCATGGACAACACGGCACCGGACAAGATCCTGTCGACGTCGGAGCCGGTCAGCTTCCGCGTGCAGAACTGAGCCAGTCCTTCAGCACCGCGAACACCTCGCGCTGCTCCGGTTCGTTGAAGATCTCGTGGAACAACGGCGGGAACGCGCGCGCCGTGAGAACGTTCCTCGGCGCTGCAGCCGCCAGCGCGTCGCTGCCGGCCGGCGCGACGCAGCGATCGCTGCCTGCGTAGATCAGCAAGGTCGGCACGCTCCACTGCGACGCGCGCGCCAGCACGAACGCGCCGCCGTCGACGATGAAGCGCGCCAGCCGCGGCGTGACGCGATCGTGCACGAGCGGATCGTTCATATACGCCTGCACCACCGCCGGATCGCGCGAGATCCACGCCGGCTTCAAGCCGTTGTTGACCGCGAGCTTCGGTGCGACCGGACCGAGCACCGCGAGCAGCAGTTTCTGGAACACGTTCATGCCCGGATCGAGCGCCGGCGACGACAGGATCAGCGCATCGACCGACCGCAGCCGGTCCGCGACCAGACGCGCCGCCACCAATCCGCCCATGCTGTGCCCGAGCAGGATCAGCGGGCCCGTGTGCTGCGCGCGCACCGCGTCGATGACGAGCGCCAGATCACGCAGCAGGTCGTCGTCGCGCGCCAACGCACCGCGTGCGCCCTCGCTCGCGCCATGCCCCCGCTGGTCGTAGCCGACCACGCGCCAGCCCCAGTCGTTGAGGTGCGCCGCGACGTGCGCATGGCGGCCGATGTGCTCGCCCAGGCCGTGGACGATCACGACGCTGCCGCGCGCACCATCGAGCGGCCAGTCGCGCAGTCTCAGCGTCAGGCCGTCGGCCGTGGTGAGGGTCGGATTCATCCGTGCAGTGTAGGCAAGCCGCGCTGACGACCCTCCGCGCGCCGCCGCCAGAGCGCATACTGCCCCTTTCGAGATCGCAGAGGACGCCATGCAGACCACGCGGACTTTTCGCCACCAGGACTACGAACTGGTGTGCACCGCCAAGCCGCTCGACGGCAACCGCTACGCGCCCGCGCTGACCGTTGCCAAGCAGGTCTGGCCGACGCGCCCGCGCGAGATCGCGGTGGAGCGCGGTGAGCACTTGACCGAGGAGGCCGCAATCGACGCCGCGTATGCGTCCGGCGTCGAGTGGATCGCGAACTACGGATAGGACGCCCCGGCGCCCCGCCGCCTCAACCTTGCTTGGGTGGCGGTTTGGATGCCGGCGACGGCGTCTTCTGATCGCCGATCACGCCCTTCAACGGACAGACCGAGAACGCCGGGCACTTCTTGCAGCCCACGGCGATGGCTACGGGGCATAGCACCATGATGTGACTCCTCGGTCCGCAAGGCGGATGTCACAGCATACGCTTCAGCTGCTCTTCGGCTTGTACGCGACCATGTCGATCTCGACCTTCGCATCGACCATCAAGCGCGCCTCGGTCGTGGAGCGCGCCGGCCGGCCGTTCTTGAAGTAGCTCATGTAGATGCGATTGAACGCGCCGAAGTCGCGCGCGTCCTCCAGCCAGCAGGTGCTCTTGCAGACGTCGTCGAAGGTCGCGCCCGCGAGCGCGAGGACGGCCGCGAGGTTGTCCATCACCTGGCGCGTCTGGGCTTCGATGCCGCCGGCGACGATTTCCCCGTTCGCGTCGGCCGGCACCTGCCCGGACACGTAGATGAAGTCGCCGGCGCGCACCGCCGGCGAGAACGGCCGCGCCTGGCGGTCGGAGGCAACGGGCGGCGTACCCAGGTATTCGAGCGGCATCGAGGTCTCCTGCATGAAATGGAAGTGAAAGTGTATTTCAAACTTTCAGCGATTTACTAGCGTTTACCCTAATGCATTCAGCGCAATCAGCCTTCATAGTCGCACCGTTCTGAAAAATACTTTCACTTCGGAGCTGTCATGACACTAGCCTTTACCCGCCGCACATTGATCCGCCGCCCGGTTGCGCTGGCCTTGGTCCTTGCCCTATTTGGCGGCGCCGCAGTCGCGCAGACGGCACGCCATCACGCCACGCTGGCGATGGTGGCCGAGCCGCAGACGCTGGACCCGATGGCCTCCACCGCGGACCTCGTCGGTACGATCATGCAGCACGTCTACGAGCCGCTCTACACGTTCGATGCGAAGTGGAACGTGGTGCCGATGCTCGCCGAGTCGCTGCCGAAGATCTCGGCCGACGGCAAGACCTACACGATCGCGTTGCGCAAGGGCGTGATGCTGCACAGCGGGCGCGAGCTGAATGCCGACGACGTCGTCGCGAGCCTGCAGCGCTGGATGGACACCTCGCCGCGCGGCAAGGCCGTCGGGAAGGAGCTCGAATCGATCACCGCCAAAGGGCCGTCGAGCGTCGAGATCGTGCTCAAGGGCCCGTACGCGCCGCTCATCGCGCAACTTGCGCTGCCCAGCGGCATGGCCGCGATCATGGCCAAGGAATCGATCGCGTCGCCGCTGAAGGACTATGTCGGCACCGGTCCGTACCGCTTCAAGGAGCGCAAGCCGGATGCCTACGTGCTGCTGACGCGCTTCGACAAGTACAGCCCGCGCAAGGAAGCGCCGAGCGGCTACGGCGGCAAGCGCGAGGCGCTGATCGAGGAGCTGCGCTTCGTGCCGGTGCCCAGCGCGAACACGCGCGTCGAAGGCGCGCTGGCGGGCCAGTACGACTACGCCGACCTGCTCCCGGTCGAAGCGCTGCCGCGTCTGGAGAAGGCAGCCGGCAAGACGCTGCCGATCATGACGCCGTCGTTCGGCTTCCCTTACCTGGTGTTCAACACCAAGGAAGGCGTGGCCGCGAACCAAGCGCTGCGCCAGGCGATCCAGACCGCGCTCGGCGAAGGCGAGATGCTCGCCGCCGGCTTCGGCGACACGCGCTTCTTCGCCGCCGAACCGAATCACTTCCCTAAGGGCTCGCCGTTCTATTCGGCTGCCGGCAGCGAGCACTACAACCAGCGCAATGCCAAGGTCGCGAAGGAGCAGGCCGAGAAGGCCGGCTACAAGGGCGAGCCGATCCGCGTGCTGACGAGCCGCCAGTACGACTTCCACTACAACATGGCGCTCCTGATGGCCGAGCAGCTCAAGCGCGCCGGCTTCAAGGTCGACCTCAACGTCGTCGACTGGGCAACGCTCGTGCAGCGCCGCAACGACTCGAAGCTGTGGGACCTCTACATCACCCACAGCGGCCAGTTCCCCGAGCCGATGCTCTCGCCGCCGCAACTCGGCGACGGCGCGCCGGGTTGGTGGAGCAGCCCGGCCAAGCAGGCCGCGCTCACCGCCTTCAACCAGCAGAGCGACCCGGCCAAGCGCGCCGCGCTGTGGGGCAAGGTGCAGCAGGTCGTGTACGACGAAGTGCCCTACATCAACGTCGGCAAGTTCGCCGGCCTGTCGGCGCGCAGCCCCGCCCTCGAAGGCTACGTGCCCGCGACCTGGCCGTTCTTCTGGAACGCCCGCATCAAGTAAGCAAGAGCGCGAAGAGACACCATCGTGCAGCGCTTCATCGTCTCCAAGCTGGGCGGCATGCTCGCCGTCCTCGCGCTCGTCGCCGTGCTCGTGTTCGTGCTGACGCGCGCAGCCTCCGGTGATCCTGTCTCGGTGCTGCTGGGCGATCAGGCCACGGCCGAAGACATCGCTCGCGTCAGCAAGGAATACGGCCTCGACAAGCCGCTGCCGGTGCAGTTCGGCTATTGGCTGCGCGAGGTCGTGCAGGGCAACCTCGGCCAGTCGATCTTCCTGCAGCGCCCGGTGACGCAGGCGCTGCGGGAGCGCGCCGAGCCGACGACGCTGCTCGCGCTGATGGCGGTGGCGATCGCCGCCTGCATCGGCATCCCGTGCGGGATCGTCTCGGCGGTGTTCCGCGGTCGCGCGGTCGACCAGGTCTTCACCGGCGTGGCGATGCTCGGTGCCAGCGTGCCGAGCTTCTGGCTCGGCATCGTGCTGATCCAGATCTTCGCGGTCTCGCTCGGCTGGTTTCCGGTGTCGGGCTATGGCGCCCCCGATGCGCCGCTCACCGAACGGCTGCACGCGTTGATGCTCCCCTCCGCAGTGCTCGGCCTCCTGAACTCGGCGCTGATCATCCGGTTCACGCGTGCTTCGATGCTCGACGTGCTAGGCGAGGACTACGTGCGCACCGCGCGCTCCAAGGGTCTGCCGGAGCGCACCGTCGTGCTCAAGCACGCGCTGCGCAATGCGCTGGTGCCCATCGTCACCGTGATCGGCCTGACGATCGCGCTGATGATCGGCGGCGCGGTCGTCACCGAGACCGTGTTCGGCCTGCCCGGCGTCGGGAATCTCGTCGTCAGTGCCGTGCTGCGGCGCGACTATCCGGTGATCCAGGGCGCCCTGCTCGTGATCGCCGCGATCTACGTCCTCATCAACTTCTCGATCGACCTGCTGTACGCGGTGGTCGATCCGCGCGTCAAGTTCTGACGCGAACGAAAGCGGCCGCCCATGCAACTCCCACGCATCGTTCGTCAATTGCTGCACCGGCGCATCGTGATGGTCGCGGCGCTTGTGCTGCTCGTCGTCGTCGTGCTCGCGCTCGGCGCGCCGTGGTTCGCGAGCGCCGATCCGAACGACACCGCCGTGCTGGAGCGGCTGAAGGGCCCGAGCGGCGCGCATCTGATGGGGACCGACGAGCTCGGCCGCGACCTGTATGCGCGCATCGTGCACGGTGCCCGCTACTCTCTCGCGATCGCCGCGCTGACCGCCCTCGGCTCGGTGATCGCCGGCACGCTGCTCGGGCTGATCGCCGGCTTCTTCCGCCGCCTGGACACGCCGCTGATGCGACTCGTCGACGCGATGATGTCGTTCCCCGATATCCTGCTCGCGATCGCGCTCGTCGCGATCCTCGGCCCGTCGCTCGTCAACGTCGTGCTCGCGCTGGTGCTGGTCTACACGCCGCGGGTGGCGCGCGTGGTCCGTGCCTCGACGCTGGTGGTGCGCGAACTGCTGTTCGTCGAGGCGGTGCGCGCGCTCGGCGTGCGCACCTCGCGCATCCTGTGGCGCCACATCCTGCCGAACCTGATGTCGCCGATCCTCGTGCAGGTGTCGTTCATCTTCGCGTATGCGATCCTGGCCGAGGCCGGCCTGAGCTTCCTCGGCGTCGGCGTGCCGCCCGAGATTCCGACCTGGGGCACGATGGTCGCCGGCAGCCAGCAGTACGCGTCGCAGGCGATCGGGGTCGTGCTGTTTCCGGGCCTCGCGATCATCGTCACCGCACTGTCGCTGCAGCTGCTGGGCGACGGCGTGCGCGACCTGCTCGATCCCAAGCTGAAGAAGACGCTTTCATGAACGCCACGAGCGCCACCGCTGCGCCCCGCCTGATCGTCGAGGGCCTCGGCACCTCGTTTCCGACCGAGGACGGACTCGTCCGCTCGGTCGCCGACGTGAGCTTCTCGATCGCGCCGGGCAAGACGACCGCGCTGGTCGGCGAATCGGGCTCGGGCAAGTCGGTCACGAGCCTGACGCTGATGCGGCTGCTGCCGAAGACCGCGAACGCGCAGGTCACCGGCCGCGCCGAGTTCGGCACCCGCGATGGCCGGCGCGTCGACCTGCTGCAGTTGCCCGACGCCGCGATGCGTCGGCTGCGCGGCAACGAGCTCGCGATGATCTTCCAGGAGCCGATGACGAGCCTGAACCCGGTGTTCAGCGTCGGCGAGCAGATCGCCGAGAGCGTGCGCCTGCACAAGGGGCTGGGTCGCGCCGCGGCCCTCGCGCACGCCAAGCGGATGCTCGATCTGGTCGAGATCCCGGCCGCGGCGCAGCGCCTGCACGAGTACCCGCACCAGCTCTCGGGCGGCATGCGCCAGCGCGTGATGATCGCGCTCGCGATGGCCTGCGACCCGACGCTGCTGATCGCCGACGAGCCGACCACCGCGCTGGACGTGACGATCCAGGCGCAGATCCTCGTGCTGATGCGCCGGCTGCAGGCCGAGACCGGCATGAGCATCCTGTTCATCACGCACAACCTCGGCGTCGTCGCGCACCATGCCGACGACGTCGCGGTGATGTACGCCGGGCGCGTCGTCGAGCGTGCGGCGGTGCGGCCGCTGTTCGCCACGCCGCAGCATCCGTACACGCAGGGCCTGCTCGCGTGCCTGCCGGGCAAGGCCCACGCGGCGGGATTGCCGCGACCCAAGCGCCTGTTCGCGATCCGCGGGCAAGTGTCGAGCCCGCTCGCACCGCCACCCGGCTGCGCGTTCGAGCCACGGTGCGATCAGGCGCAGGCCCGTTGCACGCAGGCCATGCCGCCGCTGATCGACATCGCCGGTTCGAGGCAGGCTCGTTGCGTCCTGAGGAGCGCTGCATGAGCGCCCGCCCGGCCGCTCCGAAGCGCGATCGCACCGAAGTGCGCAGCACGGAGGATTTCCAATGACCACGCCATTGATCGAGGTCCGTCGTCTCAAGAAGTACTTCGGCAGCGGCACCCGCCCGGTGCGCGCTGTCGACGATGTCTCGTTCGCGATCCGGCCTGGCGAGACGCTCGGCCTGGTCGGCGAATCCGGCTCGGGCAAGAGCACGATCGGCCGCACCGTGCTGAGGCTGATCGAGCGCACCGACGGCCAGGTGCTGTACCGCGGCGACGATCTCGCGGGCCTGTCGCCCGAGCGCATGCGCAAGATGCGCAGCAAGCTGCAGATCATCTTTCAGGATCCGTATGCGAGCCTGAACCCGAAGATGCGCATCAGCGCGATCCTCGGCGAAGCGCTCGCAACGCACGGCCTGCATCCTGGCAAGGCGGCGCGCGAGCGGCGCATCGGCGAACTGCTCGAGACCGTCGGGCTGCGCGCCGAGCATGCGAGCCGCTTTCCGCACGAGTTCTCGGGCGGTCAGCGTCAGCGCATCGGCGTGGCGCGCGCGCTCGCCGTCGAGCCGGAGTTCATCGTCGCGGACGAACCGCTCTCGGCGCTGGACGTGTCGATCCAGTCGCAGGTGATCAACCTGCTCGCCGATCTGCGCGAGCGGCTGTCGCTGACGATGCTGTTCATCTCGCACGACCTCGATGTCGTCGAGTATCTGTGCGACCGCGTCGTGGTGCTCTATCTCGGCAAGGTGATGGAAGTGGCGAGCACGGCCGAACTCTATGCGCGCCCGATGCATCCGTACACCCGCGCGCTGCTCGCCGCGAGCCCGAAGCCCGACCCGACGATCGCGACCGAGCACGTGCCGCTGCAGGGCGACATCCCGAGCCCGATCGCTCCGCCGTCGGGCTGCGTCTTCCGCACCCGCTGCCCGCACGCGATCGACGCCTGCGCGCAGGCCGTACCGGCGCTCGACGAAGTCGGCGCGGGCCATCAGGTCGCGTGCATCCGCAAGGAACTGTTCATGAGGAAGGAAGCGGCGTGATCTCCACGAAAGACCTGCTCGATCCGCAGCTCGATGCGCGCCTGAAGGGCTACCCCCACGCGCAGCCGCCGCTGCGCCGCAGCGCGATCGCGGCGCAGAACTGGAACGCCATCTCGGGCGACCTGCCCTTGCCGATCGCGTTGATCCGGCGCGACGCGCTGGACCACAACCTCGCCTGGATGCAGGAGCGCGCGCGCGCCTGGAAGATCGACCTCGCGCCGCACGGCAAGACGACGATGTCGCCGCAGCTCTTCAAGCGCCAGCTCGATGCGGGAGCGTGGGGCATGACGTTCGCCACCGTCAAGCAGCTCGCCGTCGGCATCGCCGCCGGGGCCCGGCGCACGCTGATCGCGAACCAGGTCGTCAGCGACGCGGACCTCGCCGGCATCCAGGCGCTCTACGCGCTGCATGCGGAGCTGCGCATCGTGTTCCTCGTCGACTCGAACGCGCAGCTCGAGCTGATCGAGCAGTGGTCGAGCGCGCACCGCGGCGCGCGGCCGTTCGAGGCGATGCTCGAGATCGGCGTTCCCGACGGGCGCACCGGTTGCCGCACGCACGAACAGGCGCTCGCGCTCGCCGAGCGCATGCACGCGAGCGCGGCGCTGCGACTGGTCGGCATCGAGTGCTACGAGGGCCTCGGCCTGCAAGGCACGACCGAGCAGGATGCGCCGCCCGCCGCGGCGCTGATGGATCGCGTCGAGGCGATCGCGCGCGCCTGCGCAGAGCACGGCTGGTTCGACGACGCCGACGAGGTGCTCGTCTCCGCGGGCGGTTCGGCGATCTTCGATCTCGTCGCGCCGCGCCTCACGCCGGCGCTCGGCCGGCGCGTTCGCGGCCTGCTGCGCTCGGGCTGCTACGTGACGCACGACCACGGCTCGTACAAGCGCTTCCTGCAGGTCGTCGACACCCGGCTCGGCTGCGCGCAAGGCGAGAGCCTCAGGCCGGCGATCGAGGTATGGGCGCTGGTGCAATCGCGGCCCGAGCCGAACCTCGCGATCCTCGCGGTCGGCAAGCGCGACATCTCGTACGACCTCGAGATGCCGATCCCGATCAAGCGCGCCGCCCGGGGTGCCACCTCGCCGACGGGCGTGCCGGAAAGCTGGAAGATCACCGGCCTGCAAGACCAGCACGCCTACCTGCGCTGGGAGGCCGGCGACGATGCGCACGCGCCCGCCGTCGGCGACCGCATCGGCCTCGGCATCTCGCACCCTTGCACCACCTTCGACAAATGGCACTGGATGCCGATCGTCGACGATGCCTACCGCGTCGTCGATGCGATCAGCCTGCATTTCTGAACGGCGACGAATGACCATGAGCAACGGCCTGCTGCAACGCGTCGCCGAGCTGCGCGAGAAGGCGCCGTCGGCGCGCCGCGCCATCCTCGACCTGATGCTCGAAGACCCGGACCGCGTGCTCGCGGAGAGTTTCGAGGCCCTGGCCGAGCGTGCCGGCAGCTCGGTGCCCACCGTGATGCGCACCTGCCGCGACCTCGGCTATGCCGGCCTGCGCGAGTTCAAGCTCGCGCTCGCGCACGAGCTCGCGCTCGGCGGCTCGGCCCTGCACCGGCGCGTCGACATCGCGGACGCCGCCGACGAGGTGGTCGCGAAGATCGCACGCAGCGCCGCCGCATCGGTGGCCGGCGTGCGCAACCAGATCGAGATGGAAACGCTGTCGGCCGCGGTCGACGCGATCGCGACCGCGCCGCACATCGATGTCTACGGCGCGGGCGCCACATCCTGGTTCATGGCGACCGACCTGCAATCGCGCCTGTTCCGCCTCGGGCTCTCGGCCAACGCCTGGTCCGACTATCACCTGCAGCAGGTCGCCGCGGCGGCCCAGCGACCGGGCGGCGTGGTGATCGCGATCTCGCACGTCGGCGGCATGCCCTCGCTGCTCGACGCGGTCGACATCGCACGCGCGCAAGGCGCGAAGGCCGTGACGATCACGCGCCCCGGCACCGCGCTGGCCGAACGCGCCGACATGCTGCTGGCCCTGAGCGTGCCGGACGATGCGGTGATGCACGTCGGCATCGATGCCTACCTGACGCACCTCACGCTGATCGAGATCCTCACCGTGCTCGTCGCGCAGCGCCTCGGCGACGCCGCGGTGCAGCGCCTGCACGGCGTGCGCGCCGCGTTCGCGCGGCACGGCATCGACACGCGCACGCACCCGCTGCAGAGCTGGGACGGCGGAGGCATCAAGCATGGCTGAGCGCGCGCGGCTGCTCGAAGGCGGGCTGGTCGTCGACGGCAGCGGAGGCCCGTCGTGGCGCGGCGACGTGCTGCTGGTCGGGGACCGCATCGAGCGTCTCGGCGCGGACCTGCGCACGCGCTTGCCCGTCGATCTCGCCATCGACGAC
>Ga0068864_100003669_pt1 | contig 12689 bp, 10 predicted proteins | sample KBSSwiS72_FD_66586 | JGI IMG/M metagenome (GOLD analysis project Ga0068864, IMG submission 66586) | Switchgrass rhizosphere microbial communities from Kellogg Biological Station, Michigan, USA - KBS Switchgrass S7-2 | ecosystem: Host-associated > Plants > Roots > Rhizosphere > Soil ...
ACGGGCTATCGGACCGACGAGTCCGGCCAGTCGATCCCGCGCAACGTCATCCGCTCGCTCGCCTGCCGTTACAACGGCGAGCTCGTGTTCTCGGGGCGCCTTTCCTCCGGCATCGCCGCCAATCCGTACCTGCGATTCTTCGTCACCGCGAAGGAATCGGGGCAGCTCGCATTCGAGTGGGTCGACGATGCGGGCGCGCGCGGCAGCGACAGTGCGGCCGTCACGGTTGCCTGATTCGTCGTCTGACGCGTCGATCGGCCGCTGGGTGACGTCGAGCACCGCGCGACGCGCGATCCTGGTCGGCGTTCTTTCCGCATGTGGTGTCGGGGCGGTGGCGCAGGAGCGCACGCTTCCCCTGCCCGCATTGCGCTCCGGCATCACGTTCGCCGGTGCCGACGTGCGCGCGATGCAGGCGGACGACGTCTCGAACCCCGGCTTCCTGTGGGTCGAGGGCGGCGAGAAGCGGTGGAACACGGCCGCGGGCGCAACCGGGAAGAGCTGCGCGTCGTGTCACGGCGATGGCCGCTCGTCGATGCGCGGCGTGGCGACGCGCTATCCGCGATACGCCGAGGCCGTGAAAGGTGTCGAGGATCTCGACGCGCGAATCAACCGCTGCCGCACCGAAAAGCAGGGCGCGCCGCCATGGCCCCGCGAGTCCGAGGAGCTCCTCTCGCTCTCCGCCTACGTCTCGTACCAGTCGCGGGCGCTGCCGCTCGCCGTATCCATCGACGGTCCCGCGCGCGAGACGTTCGACCGCGGCAACGCGTTCTATCACGCCCGCCATGGGCAGATGAACCTCTCGTGCGCGCAATGCCACGACCAGAACTCGGGCAAGCGACTGCTGGTGGAGAACCTGAGCCAGGGCCACGGCAATGCGTTTCCGGCATATCGGCTCGAATGGCAGTCGCTGGGCTCGCTGCAGCGGCGCATTCGTGCTTGCCTCTTCGGCATTCGCGCCGAGATGCCGGCGCCCGGCGCGCCGGAGCTGACCGACGTCGAGCTCTACCTCGCGTGGCGCGCGCAGGGGTTGCCGCTCGAAGCGCCGGGCGTTCGGCGCTAGCCGGCTTCCGTACTCGCCGGTAGACGTCAGCGGCTGCCGAACAACTTGTTGAGATCCGCGCCCGACGCCGCGTTGGCGAGCCCGTCGAAGCGGCCCTCCTCCGCCATCAGCTTCGCGGCGCGGATGAATCCGCCCCACGCGCAGCGCGCGAGCGCGCCGCCGACGCTGATACGCCGCACGCCGAGCGCCGCGACGTCCGCGAGGGTGAGCTCCGTCGCCCAGCCGATCAAAAGGTTGACGGGTTTCGGGGCGACCGCTTTGACGACGGCCGCGATGTCCTCGCGCGTGCGGATTCCCGGCGCATAGAGACAGTCGGCGCCCGCGTCGGAGTAGCCCTTGAGCCTCGCAATCGTCTCGTCGAGGTGCGGCCGGCCGACGAGGTAGCACTCGGCGCGTCCCACGAGCAGCGTGTCGCCGCCCGCGTTGTCGATGGCGCGGCGCGCGGCGCGCATGCGCTCGACGGCAAGCGCGACTTCGTAGAGCGGACGCGAAGCGTCTCCGGTCGAATCCTCGATCGACAACGCAGCGACGCCCGTCTCGACCGCAAGCCGGACGCTCTCGGCGACGCCTTGCGGCTCCGCCGCGAAGCCACCTTCGAAGTCCGCATTCACCGGCAGGTCGGTGGCATCGACCATCTCGCGAAGGTGCGCTAGCGCCATCTCGCGCGTGATGCCGTTGTCCGGACGCGCGCGCGACCATGCAAATCCCGAGCTCGTCGTCGCAATCGCCTTGAAGCCGGTGCTTTGCAGATAGCGCGCCTCGCCCGGATTCGCCGGATTGGGAATGATGAAGCAGCCGCTTTCGTGCATGCTGCGAAACGTGCGTCGCCGATCGGCGATGGAAGGACGTGGCGAATTCATTTGTTATGCTCCTAGTGCCCCGAGAACTGGCACAGCGCCAGCACGGGATGGCCCATCTTCTCGAGGCGCGCGCGGCCGCCGAGATCCGTCAGGTCGACGATGAACGCGCAGCCGACGACCGAGCCCCCTGCGATGCCGACGAGCTTGAGCGCCGCTTCGGCCGTGCCGCCGGTCGCGATCAGGTCATCGACGAGAAGAACCCGCTCGCCGTGCTGCAGCGCATCGCGATGCATCTCGAGACGGTCGACGCCGTACTCGAGCTCGTAGTCCTGCCCGAAGTTCTCGGCGGGCAGCTTGCCGCCTTTCCGTATGGGCACGAAGCCCGCACTCATCCGATAGGCGAGCGCAGCGCCGACGATGAAGCCGCGCGATTCGATCGCGGCGATCTTGTCGATCGGGCGGCCGTGATAGGCGGTGGCGAAGCCGTCGACGACCGCCTTCAGCGCTTCGGGATTCTTGAGCAATGTCGTGATGTCGCGGAACATCACGCCAGGCCGCGGAAAGTCCGGGACTGTGCGAATCAGCGCCTTGAGGTCGAGCTTATTTCCGCTTGGCGGGATCGACATCGAGATACTTCCAGTAGCTCGAGAACACGCCGGGACGAAATCCCGAGAGCCAGGGCTGCACGTAGTTGCTCTCGAGCCGGAAATACACCGGCAGCTGCGGCATGTACGTGCGCGCGATGCCGTACATCGTGCGCGCGGCCCCGAGCTGCTCCTCTTCGGTCGCGCTCCTGAGAAACGCTTCGGCTGCGCGGTCGTAGTCCGCGTTGGCGAATTGCCCGACGTTCACGCGCTGCGGCTGCTTGCTGTGCAGCTGCGAGTGCTCGTTGTATCCCGACGGCGAGCCCCCGAAGCCGCCCGAGTACATCTGGAACTTGCCCTTCTCCAGGTCTTTGATCATGTCCTGAAACGGCATGACGTTGAAGTCCGTTCGCAGCCCGATGGCATCCATGTTCTTCTTGAACAGCGTCTGCATTTCGCGCGTGACGCCGCCGGTGCGAAGCGACAGCACGACCGTGAGGCGCGAGCCATCCGGCGCCGCCCGAAAGCCGTCGGGATCGCGCTTCGTGTAGCCGAAGCGGTCGAGGAGCGCCTTGGCGGTGGCGGGATCGTAGATGGACTTTGCCGGCGACTCGGGATCGTGCCCGCCGACCCCCGGCGGGATGAACTGGCTGGCCGGAATCGCCTGGTCCGCGAGCACGACCTTGATCAGCGTGTCGGTATCCAAGCCGTGGGCGATCGCGCGCCGCAGCGCGATCCGCTCGTTGCTCATCCCCCCGACGACGGGATCCTTCATGTTGAAGTAGAGCGAGAACAGGAACGGCTCGACGCTGACCTGCCGCGTGATCCCGCGCGCCACGTACTCGGGCTTGAGCTTGCCGTTGGCGAGGAGGCGCGTGGCTATCTCGCCGCGCAACTGCACGAAGTCGAGCCCGCCCTGCTCGAACAGCAGGAGTCTTGTGATGTCCTCGTCGACGATGTTCACCTCGACCAGGTCGACCATCGGAACGCGCTTGCCCTTCATGGTTCGCACGAGATCGGCGTCCTCCTTGCGCTCGCTCGCGGGAAAGTACGCCTCGCGATAGGCTGCGTTGCGCTCGAGGATGAGGCGAGAGCCGCGCTTCCACTCCTTGAGCCGGAAGGGTCCCGTGCCGACCGCGCGCGTCCGGATGTCGAGACCCGCGGCCTCCACCACCTCGCGCGGCACCGCGCCGACGAAGCTCAGTAGATCGCGCACGGTCGGGTAATTGGGCTCCGACATGCGGATCTGCAGCGTGTAGCGGTCGATCACTCGCAGGCCTTCGATCGGCGCGTCGTAGTCGAGCTTGCCGCTCTTCTTCGCCGCCTCGATCACCGCGCGCGCGCCGAGGATGAGGTCGGTGAGCACCGGCTGTCCGGCTCGCCGCAGGTTGGGATCGAGCCAGCGCTTGTACGAATAGATGTAGTCGGCCGCGACGAGCTCGCGCGGCTTCCCCTTGAAGAGGGGATCGTCGTGGAACACGATTCCCTGCTTCAACCTGATCGTCCACACCCGGCCGCCGTCCGTGATCTCGGGCGGGGCCGTGGCCGTGAGCGGCGAGAGCTTCGGCGTCGGCGACAGGTAGTCCCATTCGTAAGCGGGCTCGAACAGCGCCATCACCACCTGGAACGACGGATCGTCGGCGTATTGCTGCGGGTCGAGCGTGTCGATCTCGAACTGCGCGATGCGCAGCACTTTTGCGGGCTCGGCCGCCAACGTAGCGCTCGCGATTGCGCACGCGCATGCAGCAGCGAGGATACGAAGAAACAAGCCGCTCATCTCGATCCAAGCCCCCCGGTTCAGCCGCTCTTGCCGAGCGCGCGCTCCAGCACTCGCACGACGTGGATGGGCTCCCGCCTTGGCCCGGTCCGGGAAAGATCCGCGATCTGATGCCGGCAGCTCGTGCCGTCGGCGACGATCAGCGTGTCGGGCGCCGCAGCACGGACCGCCGGCATGAGCGAAAGCTCGGCCATCCGCACCGACACGTCGTAATGCGCGGCATCGTACCCGAAGCTGCCCGCCATTCCGCAACAGCTCGACTCGACGAAGTCCACCTGTAGCTCCGGCACCAGGCTCAAAACGGCTTTTGTTGCGGACACCGCGTCGAACGCCTTCTGGTGGCAGTGAGCGTGCAGCAGCGCCCGCTTTTGCGGCAGCGGCGCGAGTCGCGCCGCCAGCCGCCGTGCGAGCTGTGCACGAGCGAGGAACTCCTCGATCAGAAGGGCCTGCCGGCCGAGCTTCTGCGCCTCGTCGCCAAGGCCCATCACCAGGAACTCGTCGCGCATCGACAAGAGACACGAGGGCTCGAGGCCGACGACCGTCGCTCCGCGCGCGACGTGGGGCGCGAGTGCGGCGACGACGCGACGAGCTTCGGCTTTGGCTTCGTTGACGAGTCCCGCGGCAAGATAAGTCCGGCCGCAGCAGAGCGGTCGCGATGGCTGCGAATCCGCGGCGACCGGGCGCGCGACATGAACGCGGCTGCCCGCCGCGCGCAGCACGCTCATCGCGGCACGCGCGTTCTCCGGCTCGAAGTAGTTGCTGAACGTGTCGACGAACAGCACGACGTCGGCGTCGTTGCCGGCGTCGTCCCGACGAGATGCAACGTCGCCAAGGAAGACATCGGCCCGAAAGGCAGGGAGCGTACGCTTGGCCGAAACCCCGAACCACGATTCCGACAGCCTGGCAGCGCCGGGCAGAAGGTTGCGCAGGCCGGGAAGCCACGAGGCCCGAGCCGCCCGTGGCGCCCAGCGCGGAAGCTCGGCGATGAGGCGATCGCGCGTGGAGATGCCGCGCTTGCGCTGCCGCTGGTTCAGCGCCTCGATCTTCATCTTCGCCATGTCGACGCCGGTCGGGCACTCGCGGCGGCATCCCTTGCAGCTCACGCAGAGGTCGAGCGCCTCCCAAACCGCGTCGGAGGCAAGTCCGTCGGGACCGAACTTGCCGGACAGCGCCTGCCGCAGCGTATTCGCGCGACCTCGGGTCAGATGAACCTCGTCGCGCGTCACGCGGTAGCTCGGACACATGGTGCCGACGTCGAACTTGCGGCAGTGCCCATTGTTGTTGCACATCTCGACGGCCTTCGCGAAACCCTGCGCCGGGTCGCCGCCCGTGCCCGCTGCCGTGAGAGCTCCGGTGGCCGCATCGCTCTCGACGTTCCACACCGACCAGTCGAGCGCCGGCGCGAGCGTCTGCACGCGATAGTCCGGCGGAAAGCGAAACAGCGACACGTCGTCCATCTTCGTTCCGCGGACGATCTTGCCGGGGTTCATGAGACCGGCGGGATCGAAGAGATCCTTGATCTCCTCGAACGCGCGCGAAAGGCGCGGGCCGAACTGCCAGCCGACCCACTCGGTGCGCACGAGGCCGTCGCCATGCTCGCCCGAGAAAGCGCCCTTGTATTCGCGCACGAGCGCACTCGCCTCCTCGGCGATCGCGCGCATCTTTTTGGCGCCGTCGCGCCGCATGTCGAGAATCGGCCTGACGTGCAGCGTGCCGACCGAAGCGTGCGCATACCAGGTGCCGCGCGTGCCGTGCCGCTCGAACACGTGCGTCAGCCGGTCCACGTATTCGGCGAGGTGGGCAAGCGGCACCGCGCAGTCCTCGATGAACGACACTGGCTTGCCATCGCCCTTCATGCTCATCATGATGTTGAGCCCGGCCTTGCGCACGTCCCAAAGCGCCTTCTGTGCGCTGGCGTCGGTCATCTCGACGACGCTGCCGGGCAATCCCAGATCGGCCACGAGCGTCGTGAGCTTTGCCAGGCGGCGCACGCAATCCTCGCTTGATTCGCCGCTGAACTCGACGAGCAGGATGGCGTCGGGCTCGCCGACGAGCGCCTTGTCGATCACCGGACGGAAGGCCGGATTGCCGCGCGCCAGGTCGATCATCGTGCGGTCGACGAGCTCCACGGCGGACGGCGCAAGCTGGACGAGATGGCGGGCGCTCTCCATCGCCTTGTACAGCGTCGGGAAGTTGACGACGCCGAGCGTTCGATGGACGGGCAGCGGCGAGAGCTTGAGCGTCAGCTTGCGCGACCACGCGAGCGTGCCTTCGCTGCCGACCAGAAGGTGCGCATAGTTGACGCTCCCGTCCGCCGTGTACGGGCGCTCGCTCTGTGGGCAGCAGACGTCGATGTTGTAGCCGCCGACGCGCCGCAGCACCTTCGGGACGTTGCGCCCGATCTCGCCGCGCTCGCGCTCGCCGATCGACTTGAGACGAGAGAGAAGCTCGCGGATTCGCGGCGGCGCTGCGGCCATCTCCGCTTCGGGGCCAAAGCGCGCTTCGGTGCCATCCGACAGCGTCGCCTCGATCGCGAGCACGTTGTGCACCATGTTGCCGTAGGCGATGGAACGCGAGCCGCACGAGTTGTTGCCCGCCATTCCCCCCAGGGTCGCTTGGGCGGAGGTGCTGACGTCGACGGGGAACCAGACGCCCTGCGGCTTGAGCCACGCGTTGAGCGCATCGAGCACGACGCCGGGCTCGACGTCCACCGTCATCGCGTTCCGGTCGAAAGCCGTGATCGCGCGGAGGTGCTTGCTGTGGTCGATGACGAGCGCCGCCCCGACCGTCTGCCCGCACTGCGAGCTGCCGGCGCCCCGCGGCAGCAGCGGCACCCCTTCCTCTCCGCACAGCCCGATCGCCGCGCGCACATCGTCCGGCGACCTGGGCACGAGCACCCCGAGCGGCTGGACCTCGTAGATCGACGCGTCGGTCGCATAGCGTCCGCGCGATGCGGCATCGAACAGGACGTCGCCGGCAACGGCACGGGCAAGTCGCGCGGCGAAGGTCATGTCCCGATTGTAGTAGCATGGGAGCTCACCTGCCCACGGCTGCCACGTGGGTGCCGTTTCAGGCTTCCGAGGTGCCAATGCGATGAGCCCGTCGAAACGACCCGCTACCGGCCGTCATTTCCTGCAGATCCCGGGGCCGACCAACGTTCCCGACCGCGTGCTGCGCGCGATCGATGCGCCGACCATCGATCACCGCGGCCCGGACTTCGCCGTCCTCGGGAAGACCGTCATCGCGGGGATGAAGAAGGTGTTCAAGACCGACGGCGACGTCGTCATCTATCCCGCCTCGGGAACGGGCGCCTGGGAAGCGGCGCTCGTCAACACGCTCTCTCCGGGCGACCGGGTGCTGATGGCAGAGACGGGCCACTTCGCCTCGCTGTGGAACAAGCTCGCCCAGCGCCTCGGTCTCGCCGTGGAGTTCCTGCCGGGCGACTGGCGTCACGGCGCCCCGCCCGACGCGATCGAGGCGAAGCTCACGGCGGACCGGGAGCACACGATCAAGGCGGTCTGCGTCGTCCATAACGAGACGTCGACGGGCGTCGCAAGCCGCGTCGACGATGTGCGCGCGGCGATCGACCGCGCGCGCCACCCGGCGCTCTACATGGTGGACACGATCTCGTCGCTTGCCTCCATCGACTACCGGCACGACGAGTGGAAGGTCGACGTCACCGTCGCCGGATCGCAAAAGGGCCTCATGCTGCCGCCGGGCTTGTCGTTCAACGCGATCAGCGCGAAGGCGCTCGCCGCGGCGACGACCGCGAGGCTGCCGCGCTCGTACTGGGACTGGGGCGAGATGCTCGCCATCAATCCGAAAGGCTACTTCCCGTACACGCCCGCGACCAATTTGCTCTACGGCTTGGCCGCGGCGCTGGAGATGCTGTTCGAGGAAGGACTCGACAACGTGTTCGCGCGTCACGACCGGCTCGCCGAAGCCACGCGCCGCGCGGTGAACGCCTGGGGCCTCGAGATCCTGTGCGCGGATCCCGCGTTGTACAGCTCCACGCTGACGGGCGTGCTCATGCCCGCCGGCCACGATGCCGATGCGTTCCGCAAGGTCGTGCTCGAACGCTTCGACATGTCGCTTGGACAGGGACTCGGCAAAGTCGCCGGCAAGGTGTTCCGCATCGGCCACCTCGGCCACTTCAACGAGCTGATGCTCTGCGGCACGCTCGCCGGCGTCGAAATGGGGCTCGCGGCTTCCGGCGTTCCGCATCGCAAGGGCGGAGTCCAGGCCGCGCTCGACTATCTCGCGGGAAAACCGGAAGCGAAGGTCGCCGATTCGCAGCAACGCGCCGCCGAGCCAACGATGACGGCGCATCACTGAACAACACATTCGCACGATACAGGAGGAGCTCCATGCACACGTTCGTCAAGACCAAGGCGGGCCTCGGCTGCGTCATCGCCGCCGCCGTCACCACCGCGCTCTCGAGCGCGCCCGCCATCGCGTGGGAACCGACGAAGCCCGTCGAGATCGTCGTCGCCGCCGGCGCGGGTGGCGCATCAGACCAGATGGCGCGGATGATGCAGTCCGCCATCCAGAAGAACAACCTGATGAAGCAGCCGATGGTCGTGTCGCTCAAGGGCGGCGCTTCCGGCGGCGAAGCGCTGATGTACATGAAGTCGAGCGACGGCGACCCGCACAAGGTGCTGATCGCGTACTCCCTGATCTACATGCTGCCGCTGTCGGCAAAGCTGCCGTTCAACTGGCGCGACCTGACGCCGGTGTCGGTCGTCGCGATGGACCAGTTCATCCTGTGGGACAACACGACGTTGCCGTACAAGAACGTCAAGGACTTCATCGCCGCCGCCAAGGCGGCCAATCCGCCGTTCAAGATGGGCGGGACCGGCAGCAAGCGCGAAGATCAGGTCATAACGGCGTTCATCGAGAAGAAGACCGGAGCGAAATTCGCGTATCTCCCGTACAAGTCGGGCGGGGAGGCCGCCACGCAGCTCGTCGGCAACCACACGGCGTCGAACGTCAACAATCCCTCGGAGAACCTCGAGGTCTGGCGAGCGGGCCAGGTGCGCGCGCTGTGCGTATTCGACCGGGAGCGCATCTCGTACAAGACGAAAGTCACCGATACGCAGTCGTGGAACGACGTGCCGACGTGCAAGGAGGAAGGTCTCGACGTCGAGTACCTTATGCTCCGCGCGATGTTCCTGCCCGGAAAGGTTTCGCCGGACGTGACCGCGTTCTACGTCGACCTGTTCAAGAAGGTGGCCCAGACACCGGAGTACAAGGACTACATGGAAAAGCAGGCGCTGAAGCCCGTGTTCCTGACGGGCAAGGAGATGCTGTCGTTCCTGGAAGAGGACGACAAGCTCAACACGAGCCTGATGACCGAAGCGGGCTTCGTCGACAAGTAGCGATACGCCTCCGCCTCCTTTCGGCGCCCTCGCTTTGGCCGAAACCGATACCGAGATCGCCGTCGACGATCCTGGTGCGCCGGACGATTCGTCGCCGGCCGTCACCTCGACGCGCTCCGTCGAGCTCGCCGTTTACGTCGCGCTGCTCGCCCTTGCGCTGCTGCTCGGGTTCGACAACTGGCGCAGCGGAGCCGGCTGGGCGAAGGATGGCCCGCAGAGCGGATACGTCCCTTTCTACCTCTGCGTGATCCTCGGCGCCGCATCGCTCTTCGGGCTCTTCGCCGTGCTGCGCGAACCGGCAGCGCCCGCGAAGACGTTCGTCACGCGCGACCAGCTGCGGCGCGTGCTGCAGGTCTTCGTGCCGACGTTCGCGTTCGTTGCGCTGATGCAGTGGCTCGGCCTCTACGTGGCGAGCTTCCTGCTGATCGCGGGCTTCATGCGCATGGTCGGGCGAATCGCGTGGTGGAAGTCGGTCGTGACCGCCCTCGTGTTCGTGCTGGTGATGTTCCTTACCTTCGACATCGCGTTCGACGTGATCATGCCGAAGGGCCCGATCGAAGCTCTGTTCGGGCGATGACGATCCACTGATGGAAGCCCTCAACCTCCTGCTGCACGGCTTCGCCGTCCTGCTCACGTGGAAGATCCTCGCGATGATGCTGGTGGGGCTCGTGCTCGGCATCTTCGTGGGGGTGCTGCCGGGGCTCGGCGGGCCGAACGGCGTGGCGATCCTGCTTCCCATCACGTTCACCATGGATCCCACGACCGCGATCGTCATGCTGTCGTGCATCTACTGGGGCGCGCTCTTCGGCGGCGCCATCACGTCGATCCTGTTCAACATTCCAGGCGAAGCCTGGTCGGTGGCGACGACCTTCGACGGCTATCCGATGGCGCAGCAGGGCAAGGCGGCGGAGGCCCTGACGGCTGCATTCACGTCGTCGTTCATCGGCTCGCTCGTCGCCGTGCTGCTGATCACGTTCCTCGCGCCGCGGATCGCGTCGTTCGCCCTGCAATTCGGCCCGCCCGAGTTCTTCGCCGTCTACCTGCTGACGTTCTGCTCCTTCGTCGGCCTCGGCCGCGAAGCGAAGCACAAGACGCTCATTTCGCTGGTCCTTGGGCTTCTCCTCGCCGCGATCGGAATGGACACGGTGTCCGGAAGGCTGCGGATGACGTTCGGCTTCGATCCGCTCTTGCGCGGCGTCAACTTCCTGGTCGCCGTGATCGGTCTCTTCGGGATCAGCGAAATCCTGCTGACGATGGAAGAGCGGCTCGCGCTGCGCGGACACGCCGCGTCGATCAAGCTCTCGGTTGTGCTCAAGGTCTGGAAGGAGATGCCGCGCTACTGGGTGACGCTGGTCCGCTCGTCAGCGATAGGCTGCTGGCTCGGAATCACGCCCGGAGGTGCAATCGCAGCGTCGTTCATGGGCTACAACCTGGCGAAGCGCTTTGCCAAGGATCCCTCGACGTTCGGCACGGGCCGCATCGAAGGCGTGTTCGCGCCGGAGACGGCGGCCCATGCTTCGGGAACCTCGGCGCTGCTGCCGATGCTGGCGCTCGGCATACCCGGATCCGGCACCGCCGCGATCCTGCTGGGCGGCCTCATGGTCTGGGGCTTGAATCCCGGACCGCTTCTCTTCGTCGAGCACAAGGATTTCGTCTGGGGACTGATCGCGTCGATGTACCTCGGCAACGTCGTGGGCCTCATCATCGTGCTCACCACGGTGCCGATCTTCGCCGCGGTGCTGCGCGTGCCGTTCTCGGCGGTTGCGCCGATGATCATCGTGTCGTGCGCCATCGGTGCCTACGCGATCCAGAACGCGATGTTCGACGTCTGGCTCATGCTGCTGTTCGGCGTCGTCGGCTATGTGTTCAAGAAGATCGGCGTCCCGCTCGCGCCGTTCACGCTCGCGCTGGTGCTCGGCAACCGCAGCGAAGACGCCTTCCGGCTGTCGATGATCGGCTCCGCCGGGGACATGCGCGTCTTCTGGTCGAACGGCCTCGTGGGGTCCATCACCACGCTCGCGCTGGTGCTCCTGTTCTGGCCGCTCATCGGCAGGATCGTGGCCGTCGTCCGCAGGCCGCAGCATACGGCGCAGGCTTGATGTAGATTCACCTTCGCGCGCCGCCACGCGACTCCTTCGAAGTCGATTTCCGCGCAATTGACATGACCCAGAGACGATGATGAGCCACCTGATCCTCGTCGAGCGCTCCGGACCGATCGCCACCGTCACGCTCAACCGCCCGGCAAAGCTCAATGCGCTGACGAAGGCGATGTGGCACGAGCTCGGTTCGGTCGTCGATGCGCTGTCCTCCGACGATACGCTGCGCTGCGTGGTGCTCCGCGGCGCGGGCGACAGGGCGTTCTCGCCCGGCAACGACATCTCGGAGTTCGCGACCGAGCGCGGCAGCAAGGCGCAGGCGATCGGGTACGGCCGGGTCATGCACGCGACGGCGCGTTCGCTCGCATCGTGCCGGCACCCGCTGGTGGCGCAGATCCACGGCATCTGCGTCGGCGGCGGCCTCGAGATCGCCGCGCTGTGCGACATCCGCATCTGCGGCGAGTCGAGCCGCTTTGGCGCGCCGATCAAGAACCTCGGGCTCGTGATGGCGTACCCTGAAATGGCTCCGCTCGTGCGGCTCGCCGGCGCGGACGTCGCGCTCGAGATCCTGCTCGAGGGACGGATCTTCGGGGCGGTGGAAGCGAAGGAGAAGCGCCTCGTCACACGTGTCGTGCCGGATGCCGACGTGGCGGCCGAAGCGCTCGCGACCGCGCAGCGCATCGCCGAGGGCGCTCCCCTCGTGGCCCGTTGGCACAAGAAGTTCGCGCGCCGCCTCGCGGCATCGCGGCCGCTTACTCCCGCGGAGCAGGACGAATGCTTCGATTGCTTCGACACCGAGGATTTTCGTCTGGGCTATGCGGCGTTCCTCGCGAAGCGCAAGCCCGAGTTCGTCGGACGGTGAAGATTCGCCCGAAGCCCTGACTTCGCGCGCAAGCAACACCGCGGCATCATGACTGCCCCGCCGTCGACACCGTCCCATTCCGGCCCGCTCGCCGGAATGCGCGTGCTCGAGCTCGCGCAGATCATGGCTGGC
>Ga0068864_100003672_pt1 | contig 12683 bp, 10 predicted proteins | sample KBSSwiS72_FD_66586 | JGI IMG/M metagenome (GOLD analysis project Ga0068864, IMG submission 66586) | Switchgrass rhizosphere microbial communities from Kellogg Biological Station, Michigan, USA - KBS Switchgrass S7-2 | ecosystem: Host-associated > Plants > Roots > Rhizosphere > Soil ...
GAAGCCATACAGCATCTCGGTGAATCCGTGGGGGCCTGGGTTCAGGACGCCGGACTTGCCCGCCGCCGTCGTGACCGCCAGAGCAGTGCCCACCAATGCCAGCATGTTGGGGACGAGGATCGCGACCGAGGCCATTTTCATCTCGAAGGCTTCGATCTTCTTGCCGAGGTACTCCGGGGTGCGTCCCACCATGAGGCCGGCGATGAACACCGTGACGATTGCAAAGAGCATCATTCCGTAGAGGCCAGATCCGACACCGCCGTAGATGATCTCGCCCAGCTGCATGAGCCAGAGCGGCACGAGCCCGCCCAGTGGCATGAACGAGTCGTGCATCGCGTTGACCGAGCCGTTGGAGGCCGCCGTGGTGGCCGTGGCCCAGAGTGCGGAGTTCACCACGCCGAACCGGACCTCTTTGCCCTCCATGTTGCCGCCAGCCTGGCTGACGCTCGCGTGCTGATCGACGACTTCGGCGGCAACCAGCGGATTGCCAGCCTGTTCCGTGATGACGCAGGGGAGCAGTGACCCCACGAACACGATCGTCATCGCCGCCAGCACAGCCCACCCTTGTCGGGTGTCCTTCACCATTCGGCCGAAGGTGTAGCAGAGCGCCGCAGGGATCAGTAGAATCGCGAGCAGCTCAAGGAAGTTGCTGAGCGGGGTCGGGTTCTCGAACGGATGGGCCGAGTTGATGTTGAAGAACCCACCGCCGTTGGTGCCCAGCTGCTTGATCGCTATCTGCGAGGCGGCCGGGCCTACCGCTATCGTTTGGGTGGTCACCCGCGCGGTATCGGGACCGAACGGCTGCAGCAGGGGAACCGTCTGATACGCGCCGAAAGTCTGCACGACGCCCTGTGACACGAGGGCCAATGCGAGTACGAACGAAAGCGGCAGCAGGATGTAGAGCGTGCTGCGGGTGAGATCGACCCAGAAGCTGCCGATGGTGCGCGTGGAGTGGCGTGACAGGCCGCGGATCAGCGCCACCAGCACTGCCATCCCTGCCGCGGCGGAAACGAAGTTCTGCACGGTGAGCGCCAGCATCTGCGACAGGTAGCTCATCGACATTTCGCCGCCGTACGCCTGCCAGTTGGTGTTGGTGGCGAAACTGGTGGCAGTATTGAAGGCGATGGTTGGCGAAACCGCGGCCATGTGCGCCGGGTTGAGCGGCAGCACCGCCTGAGCCCGCAGCAGCAGGTACACCGCCAGGGTGCCGAGAAGGCTGAACAGCAGGAAGCTCCAGGCATACTGCTTCCAGTCCATCTCGTCGTCGGAACTGACCCCCATCACCCGGTAAAACAACCGTTCGACCGGCCCCAGGAGCCGGCCGAGCCACGTCGCCTCACCCCCATAGATCTTCGCCATAAAGGTGCCGAGAGGCTTCGCGAGTCCCAGCAGCACGACCATGTACAGGGCGAGCTGGAGCCAGCCATTGGTGGTCATTCGAACAGCTCCGGCTTGAGAAGCGCCGCGAAGAGGTAGATGAGCAGCGCGATTGCGATGACCAGACCAACCCAGGTGAGCACGGTCATGACGGATTCCTCACAGCTTTTGGCAGAGCCGGACAAAGCCCCAGCTCAGGCCGAAGAAAATGACCACCAACAGCACCAGTAACCCGTCGAGCATACGTAACCCTAGATTCGTGAACAGGTGCTAGCTTAGGACAAGTCGCCTCAGGACGGGGTAAAAACTGGGGCGGCCGGCATCAGGATTTCGTAAGAGTCTCCCACCGTAGCCACTAGGAACCGGGCCGTAGCGGGGTATCTTCCTTCGCCGGAAGCCCTTGCCCCTGCCCAACCGGACCCATGACCGAGATCGTGACCACCTCCCCACTGAGCCAATTGAGTGAAGAGGAGCAGCTCTTCCGCTCGACCGTTCGAGAGTTCGCGGAAACCGAGATCCGACCCCATGTAGCTGAGATGGACGAAGCGGGCAGCTTCCGACCCGACCTGATCGGGAAGTTCTTCGAGCTGGGCCTGATGGGAGTCGAAGTGCCGGAACAGTGGGGAGGGGCGGGGGCCAACATCTTCCTCGCCGCCATCGCCATCGAGGAACTGGCGCGGGTGGATGCGTCCGCGGCGATTTACGTGGACGTGCATAACACGCTGGTCAACAACGCCATGCTGCGCTGGGCCAGCGACGAGCAGAAGAACCGCTATTTCCCGCGGCTCACCTCAGACCTGCTGGGCGCATTCGCGCTATCGGAGCCGGCCAGCGGGAGCGATGCCTTCGCGCTCGAGACCAAGGCGGAGGATAAGGGAACCCACTGGGAGCTGACCGGACGAAAGTTTTGGATCACCAACGGAGGAGAGGCTGGCTTCTTCCTGGTGTTCGCCAATAGTGACTTCAGTAAGGGATACAAGGGCATCACCGGGTTCATCGTCGAGCGGGACTTCCCCGGATTCAGCGTCGGGAAGAAGGAGAACAAGCTCGGCATTCGCGCCTCCAGCACCACCGAGCTGATCCTCGAGAACTGCAAGGTCCCCAAGGAGAACGTGCTGGGACCGGTAGGCCGGGGATACAAGATCGCGATTGAGACCCTTAACGAAGGTCGGATTGGAATCGGGGCTCAGATGATTGGGGTGGCGCAGGGCGCACTCGAGGCCGCCATCCAGTACGTGACCGAGCGGAAACAGTTTGGAAAGGCGGTCGCCGAATTCCAGGGCGTGCAGTTTCAGCTGGCCCAGATGGCCACCGAGCTCGAGGCGGCCCGACTGCTGGTCTATAACACCGCCCGCCTGAAGGACAGTAGTCAGCCGTTCCTGCGCGAGGCGGCGATGGCCAAGCTCTTCAGTTCCCAGGTGGCGGACCGAATCACGTCTCAGTGCCTGGAGCTGTTCGGCGGATACGGCTATTCGAAGGAATATCCCGCCGAGAAGTACTACCGGGATGCCAAGATTGGCACGATCTACGAGGGAACCAGCAACATGCAGCTGCAGACCATCGCCAAGCTGCTCTTGAAGGAGCCCTAGGCGACCGCATGAAGCTGACGGCACAAAGGCTGTTGGACCTCTAGCTCTTTTGCGTTCCCGCCTGAAACGCCATCCGGCAACGGAACATCCTTTGCACTTCATTTGGACGCCGGAAAGGGCCCGGCAGGGATGAGGCATCAAGCGAAGTCATGACAAGGGGTTGCGGGGAGGCGCTCTCCCCTCGATCTTACGTGCCCCGCTTGCTGGTCCTCATCCGCAGGGCAAGACAAGCCAAATACGAGAAGTTCCCATACTTGAGGGCGCCAGATTGCCGCTTGGCCGAGGGATTCGCCGCATCACAACCGCCGCCGCGCTGCTTAGCGCCGGGGCGTTTGTGGTGCCGGCCCATGGCCAGGAGATCGCAGAGGGCCTTCAGCTTCAGCTTCGGCGCTGGTATCGCCAGGCTTCGCGTTCCGCACCCGGTACCTGGGGGATCGCGGTAGCAGATCAGCAGGGCAACCTGCTCTGGAGCATCAATCCAGATAAGGCCATGATCCCGGCCTCCACGGTCAAGCTACTGACGACCGGATTTGCCCGGACCGTCCTGGGCGGTGATGCCCGGCGCTCGACGCGCGTGGTGGGACTGGGGCGGGTGGAAGAGGGAACCGGCGAGTGGATGGGCAAGTGGGCCCTGGAGCTGAATGGCGATCCGACCCTGGAAAGTCCTTCCGGTGGTGGCCCCCGCCTCGACGACCTCGCGGAGCAGCTGGCAGCCCAGGGCATCCGACGTCTCCGGGGCCCCATGGAAGTGGTGAGCGCGGATGGTCCTGCCGAAGCGCTCTATCCCTCTGCGTGGCGTCCGGCAAACCGGGGCAGCATCTACGCCCCGCTGGTCGGGTCGCTGACCCTGCACGAGAACGTCGTCTGGATTCACGTGAAGCCGGGGTCCAAATCGCGCCGCCGCGCCGTACTGGTCGAGACGTCGCCTGCAGGCCTCGAAGCCCTAGTCGACGTCCACGCCACCACCGTGGCCGGCTATCGCTCTCGGCTCTCGATTCGGCGCATGGCCGACGGGGGTTACCTGATCAACGGTTCGATTGGGGTCAATGCGTCGGTTCGCCGGTTGGTCACTGTTGCATCGGACCCCAAGGCTATTCTGGCCGCGGCATGGGCCCGCGCACTCCAGGACGCGGGGATCGAATGGGACCGGAGCCCGAACCCGATTACGCTCGAAGGTGACGCAACCGACGTCCTTGCCGAAGTGACCTCGGCGACGTTCGACTCAATCGCATCCGAAGTGAACCGCCGGAGTCTCAACATCGGCGCCGAACTGCTGCTCCAGTGGGCAGGTGGGCGGGACCACGCGCCCGAGCTGCTCACCGAGCACGTGCAACAGGTAGCCGGAGTGGACGGCGGCGTACATCTGGTGGACGGGAGCGGCATGTCCCACGAAGATCGGGTCACGCCGGCCACGTTCATCTACTACATGGCCAACTTCCTGTCGACCCCCGCTGGGCGGAACTTCCCGTACCTGTTGCCGGCGAATGGCGAAGGCACGCTGACGAGGCTCGCGGGCGGGCTGCCGGCCGCGGGCGTCGTCCACGCCAAGACCGGTACGCTGAGCGGTGTCTCCACTCTGGTTGGATATCTGGGACAGAAAGACGGGATGTATCTCGTCTCCCTGATGTACAACGGCCCCCGTTCCAAGACCGCGAAGCGCCAGCAGTGGCAGGCGTTCCGGCTCCTCGGAGCGAATGGCGTAACCATTCCCTCCGAGGTCAATGACGAGCCGGATCAGGACACCCCGGGCGCCGCTGGAGATGAAATCGGGGGAGAGCCGGAGAACTGAGCTTACCGGATTAGCACACCTGCCAAAGCCGCAGCGAACATAATTAGTGGATCGGGGACTTTTCTGATCCAGACCGCAGTCGCCAAAGCCGCAAGAGCAATTACCACCGTCGGGACATCAATCAGAGCACCGCGAGCCAGCACCACGACCGATCCTGCAATCGCGCCGGTAGCCGCCGCTGTGATGCCCGCGACGAAGGCGGCGAGTGCCGGTCGCTTGGCGTACTTCTGGAAATAGGGCGCGGGAAGCACGGTCAGAAGAAAACAGGGGAGGAATGTGGCCCCGGCCGCAACCACGGCGCCCGCCAGCCCGGCGACGAGGTACCCGATGAATCCGGTGGTAATCACGACCGGGCCGGGCGTTATGAAAGCAACCGCGACGGCATCGATGAACTGCCGTTCCGTCAGCCAGCCGTGCTGGAGGACCACTCCGCCGTGTAGGAAGGGCACGATAGCGAGGCCGCTGCCAAAAACGAATGAACCGGCGTAGGCGAAGAAGGCCGCGATCTGCAGGAGGAGACCCGCCTCGGCGGCTGTGCCAGTTCTCCGCAACCAGGCCGGCGGGACTCGCCAGAGCCAGGTAACGAACCCTCCGAGGAGGATGAGACCGACCAGCTCCCTGCCGGTTGCAATCGTGGTAACCGCAACCACCAGGTAGATGCCCCAGAGCAACGTGTCCCGTCCGATGGTCTTCCGGGTGAGAAGCCAGGCGCTGCGGCTGATCAGGCCAATCACCGCTGCGGCGACGCCGTAGAAAACGGCCTGCATCCAGGGCAACCCCTGATAGAGGGTGTATGCCCATCCCAGGGCCAGAACCATGAGGAAGCTGGGAAGCACGAAGCTCAGCCCGGCCAGTGTAGCACCGGCAATTCCCCCCCGCACATACCCGATATAGAAGCAGAGTTGTGCCGCGAGCGGTCCCGGAGAGAGCTGGGCCAGCGCGATCCCTTCCCGGTACTCCTCCTCGGAAATCCACCCTCGCTGCTCTACCAGGTCTCGATGCATGGCGCCGACCAGGGCGATCGGCCCGCCGAAACCCAGTGTCCCGAGCCGGAGGAAGTACCATCCGAGACCGCGACTGATCCCGGGTGGGACGGCGGCCGTGCTCATGCGGCGAACTCGATGCTTCGGCCTGCTCCCCGGGCCACGGCCCGCTGGTAGACCAGTGTAGCAGCGGCCACATCCTGCACAGCGACACCGGTGCTGTCGAAGATGAAGATCTGGTCCTCGCTGGTCCGGCCGGGCTTGCGGCCCGCCACCAGATCCGGCAATTCCGCGTAGACCTGGGAGACGTTCATGAATCCGCCGGCAACGGCATGGTGGAGATCACCGATCCGAACCGCCTGTTCGAGGAGATCGGGCACAACGAGGGCGCCGGCCATGAGGGCAGGGTCAACCTCGATCCTCTCGCCGTTGTCCGCCCCCACCGCAGCGACGAAGGTCCCGGCGTTGACGTCTCCCTGATGAATCAGCGGCGTTTGGGATGGAGTACAGGTAACGCAGATCTGACTCACCGAGAGGGCAGATCTCAGTTCCGATACCGCGCTAGTTTCGATACCCAGCTCGCCCCCCACCTCAGCGGCGAGCTGTTTAGCTCGCAGCGGCTCTAGATCGTAGGTGTAAACCCGCTGGAGCGGCCGAACCAGGTTGAGTGCCCGGATCTGCGCCCGGCTTTGGGCCCCGCAACCGACGATGGTCGCGACTCGCGCGTCTTCCCTTGCCAAAAATCGCGCCGCAACTGCCGTGGCAGCAGCCGTACGCAGCGCGGTAATGGCAGTCGAGTCGAACACCCCGAGTGGCTCCCCCTGTTCTGCGTCACACAGGAGAACGAGCCCCTGAATCGTCGGTCGGCCCCGTGCCGGGTTGCCAGGGAAATTCGCGTTGAGCTTGCCAGCTATGTAGCCACCCATTCCCGCTGCCTTGAAGTGGAATCCCCCGCTTGAAGCATGCAGGGCGCTGACCACGGGGCCCATGAGTTCTCCGCGAGCCAATGCCAGGAAACCGTCCTGCACCGCCTCGATGCAGTCGGCGAGCGGCAGCAGCTGGTCGACCTCGCTGCGGGAAAGCAGGAGCGTGCCCATCAGGCCGGCGCCGGGACGCGCTGCGGATTCCAGCTGTGAGTCTCACCTCTCGCATAGCGGCACCAGGAATAGAGCGCGTCGTAAAGCACGAAGCCGTAACGCAGCTGCTCGTGGTCATCCCCGAAATTGTGAGACAGGCCGAGGGAGATAGCGAGGAGCCCGGCGCATTGCGGGGCGAGGTCGGGCCGGGCCGTGTCGGCACCGCGGACGATGACTGCCAGCTCCCGCAACGCTGGATCGTCCAACCGGTATTTCTTGAGGAACGCGTCGAAGCTGCAGAGCGGTCCGTCGTGACTCAGCTCCACGCCTTCGACGTCGTACGGCGTTGCACCCCTCTTCTCCGCTTCCGCCAGCACTTCTGCGGGCGGGACGAAGATGAATTCCGGGGATGAATCGATGAATCGAGCGATGAGCCAGGGACAGGCGACCCGGTCGATCTTGGGTCGTTCACGGGTGATCCAGCGCATGGGACCTCCTGGGGCCGGCAGATTGTGGCCCCCGATGCCAAGGTGGTACATTTGTATCAATGAATGATTCAGTTGAATCATCCCGTCCGCAAGGGCACCCTCCCTGGCTGCTGCTGATACATCAGCTGCCGCCCCGACCCCACTATCTACGGGTCAAGGTGCGCCGCCGGTTGGCGCGGCTGGGAGCCCGGCCGCTCAAGAACACGGTCTATGCCCTGCCATGGAGCGAAGAGGCGATCGAGGACTTCCAATGGCTCAGACGAGAAATCGAGGCGGAAGGGGGAGAAGCGGTCATCTGCGAAGCGTCCCTGCTCGAGGGGCTGAGCGATGCTGCCCTGGACGGCCGCTTCCCAACGAGACCCCACGAAACGGGTCAACCGGCCACGAGCCCGATCCAACCCGGCCTGTCGAAGGGCCGAGTCTGGGTCACCAGGAAAGACGTCCATGTCGATCGCATCGCCAGCGCCTGGCTAATCCGGCGGTTCATCGACCCCAAGGCCCGATTCAAATTCGTTCCGCCGCAGAGCTACACACCCAGGAAGGCCGAACTTCGGTTCGATATGTTCGAGGCAGAATTCACCCACGAGGGTGATCGCTGCAGCTTCGAAACTCTCGTTCATCGCTTCGGACTCAAGGATCCCGCCCTGCGCGCTCTGGGGGAAATGGTACACGACATCGACTGCAAGGATGGGAAGTTCCGCCGGGCCGAAACGACCGGACTGCAGCGCCTGATTCAGGGCATCGTGGCCGCGAACGCGAAGGATGCCGCGCGATTGGGCCAGGGCGCCGTCATTCTCAATAGCTTCTACGACGCCTTCGCCTCCCGACGGAAGTGAAACTCGTTTGCAGGTTCCTGGTGCTCGCCCTGGTTCCCGGAGTCGTGGGCCCGGTAACGGCCCAGGTTGCCGGAGACGAGGCAACGCTACGAGTCGTGCGCGTTGTCTCCATTATCACGCTCGACGGCCACCTCGACGAGCCTGACTGGCTCACCAGCGATTCGATCACCGATTTTCGGCAACAAGAGCCGGAGGAAGGTGCGCCCGGGACCGAGCGGACGGTGCTGCGGGTCTTGCGGGATGACAAGGCTTTCTACTTCGGGATCCACGCCTACGACCGTGAGCCTGCACGAATCCGGGCGCGTCAGATTCGCCGGGACGCAGACCTGGAGGACGATGACTTCGTCAAGATCCTGATCGACAGTTTCCACGACCGGCGGGGTGCCTTCGTCTTCGGGACCAATCCCAACGCGTTGATCTGGGATGCCCAGCTCGTCGGTTTTGAAGAGCCCAATGTCGACTGGAATGGAATCTGGACCGTCGCAACCAGCCGTGACGCCGAAGGCTGGACGGCGGAGTTCCGAATACCGTTACGCACTCTCCGGTTTCATGCTGGAAGTGACGGCGTGTTCGGCTTCAATGTGGAGCGCTTTATCCGGCGCCGGAACGAGGCAACGTTTTGGCGATCTTGGGGACGAACCCAGGGATTCTACAATCTGATCGAGGCCGGTACCCTGACCGGCTTCGGCGAGGTGCACCGCGGACGAGACCTCGAGCTCCGGCCGTACCTGCTCGGGCAGGCGACCGCGACTGAACGCGTCATCACTGGGACAGGCGGCGACAGTGTGATCGAGGCCAGCGACCGCGATGCCAAGGCAGGGGTGGATGCCAAGCTTGGTATTTCGCCGACCCTCACGGCGGACCTCACGATTAACACGGACTTTGCCCAGGTCGAAGCGGACCGGCAGATCATCAACCTGACCCGCTTCCCGGTCTTCTTCCCCGAAAAGCGAGAGTTCTTCCTCGAATCGAGCGGCACCTTCGACTTTGCACGGCAGCCCATCCTGACGCCGTTTTACTCCCGGCAGATCGGCTTGAAGGACGGAAGGCCGGTTTCGATCCTCGCGGGCGCGCGTCTTACCGGACGGGCCGGCCCATGGACTTTGGGCCTGCTGGCTGCTCGGACTGGCGGGGAAGATGATGCCAACGACGCCGTCCTGCGTCTCAAGCATGATTTTCTCGAGCGAGCGTATATCGGGGGTATTGCGACGCTTCGGACGGGCCCCGGCGTCTTCGGCACAGAGGCCAGCGGTGGCCTCGACATCGACCTCCCACTCGTCGTGCACGGTCAGAACGTCGAGCCGTCATTCTGGATCACGGGCACCAGTACTCCAGGGATCCCCGGCGTGCCGTTGGCCTGGCGTGCGGCTACGGATTACCCCAACGACCTCTTCGACATCTTCGCCTCGTTGTGGCGGGTGCAGTCGGGATACACGCCAACCCTGGGCTTTGTTCGTCGCACCGGCATCAAGGAAACGACCGGGCACATCGACTTCACCCCCCGACCAGGGGTCCTCGGCATTCGCCAGCTCGATTTCGCATTTCCGGATTGGGACATCATTGCGAACGAACAGAGCAGTCTCACCCGAAGCAGCGACTGGCAGACGGCTGAAATCGAATTGCGCCCGCTCGGGGTGATCTTTCAGTCGGGCGACCAGTTCGAAATCAATGTGCAGCGATTTCTCGACGCGCCGACCGATTCGTTCGACATCTTTCCCGGCGTCATCATTCCCCCGGGGCGTTACTGGTACACCCGCGGCGAGGTGAACTTCTCGACCTCCCACGGGCGCCCGTTGACCCTGGATGCGCTCTACAGCTGGGGAGATTTCTATACCGGTACCAACCAGGAGCTGAGCTTCGACACCAGCTGGCGCTTCGGGGGACACCTGATCCTCGGCGCAGACCTGACTCGCGACGCGGTCCGATTGCCGGAGGGCGATTTCAACGCGATCCAAACGGGAGGACGGGCCCAGTACGCATTCAATCCCCGTACCGATCTCCTGCTCTTTGTGCAGCACAACAACGAGGACCAGCGGGTGGATTTCCAACTGCGCTTCCACTGGATCCCGACTATCGGCGACGATTTTTACGTGGTCTGGACTTCCGGCTACACCACCGATCCGGCTGCCGAGCATCACTTCCCCGATAGTCAGGCGCTGCACGATCCGCTCAGCGGATCATTCACCATCAAGGCGGTTCACCGCCTGGAGTTATGACGATGCCTTCAGCTCGGTACTTTCTCGCCGTCCTGGCCCTCTGCTCGCTCGCGCCGATTCCCTTGCAGGGTCAAACCCCGGATTCGATCCGGTGGGCGACTCTCGGCGTCGTCCTCGGCGCAAAGCCGGTCGCGCAGCCAGGAGTGCACCGGTTCAATTTCCCTCGCAGCGATCTGACCGTCAGGATGGGCGACGTCACGATCTCACCGGCTCTGGCCCTGACATCCTGGGCGGCATTTACCGATGACACGAGCTCAACCACAGTCATGGGAGATCTGGTGGTCATCGCACCTGAACTCCCTGCCCTGCTGGCGGCACTATCTTCGGCCGGGATCGCGGTCACGGCGGTGCACAACCATCTGGTAGGTGAAGATCCCCGGGTGATGTACGTGCACTATCACGGGCATGGCGCGAGCCAGGAGCTGGCCGCAGGGCTGGCACACGCCCTCGCCACTACGGCCACGCCACGACCTGCAGCGGCGAGCCCCCCCATGCCGGTAACGATCGATACCGCGCGAATCCACGCCGCACTGCAAAGCGAACCGAAGGGCAACGGTACGATCGCCTCGGTTGCCATGCCGCTGCTGAAACCGGACATCATGATCGGCGGTCACATGGTTCCAGTGACCCTTGGACTCACCAGCCCGATCAACTTCCAGCGGGTGAGCGACCAGCGCTGGCTGGCAACTGGGGACTTCGCGGTGACCAGTGCGCAGGTTCAGCCCATCGTGAGAGCGCTCATCGAGGCCGGCATCACGCCAACGGCGATTCACAGCCACCTGGTTGGGGAAACGCCCACGGTGTATTTCATCCACTTCTGGGCCGACGGAGCTCCGACAAAGGTCCTGAACGGACTGGGTGCCGCAGTGAAGGCCGCCGGGCGGTGACGATCACAGCATCAGGTGAGCGAGCTCCTTCCCCTCCGGCGCGGCTGAAGAAGATCCCATCGGCTCCAGGGTCAGCGCCGCGCCCATCACATGTCCGCCGCTCGGAGGCATCGGCAGCGTCAGGAACGCTGGAGTCCTTTCCCCGGTCTTCACCTCGACTCCCCGCACCATTCCGGTCTCCGTAATGAACCAGAACTGGCACATCTTTCCTGGCTCCGGCGCTGGCAGCCCGTAGATCACGACATTCCACATGTGGGTACGGTCATCGGCGAAGATCACCATGCCGCCTTGTTGCTCACCCATGCGTATGCTGGCGTGTCGCACCCGGTCGGCCGAGCGCATGATCTCCAGAGTGTCACGCGCCATCTCGAGCTGATGGGAGAGGTTAGCCTTGGCCTCTTCGGTAGCCCGCTCTGCTGAACGAACCCGCGATGTGGCCCACGCCCAGACGCCGACAGCGAGAACCAGGGACGCGGCCAGCGCCATAAGGGGGGCGAAGCTCCTCCGGGGCCTGATACCCAGCGCGGACTCGACCAGGCGTCGCTTCAGCTGCGGCCGCGGCGTCACCGGCGTGGTCCCGAGTGGAAGCCAGGCCAGTTCCTGTTCGATCTGGTGAATCGCCTCGCGGCAATCCTCGCAGCCCTCCAGGTGAGCGCGGAAGGTCGATTCTTCTTCCGCTTCCAGGCTTCGGACGACGAAGGATGTCCGATGCTCCACGAACCAATCATGCGCGCTCATACGACCCAGTCTTTGATGGATGCCAGAGATACTCGCAGCTTATCGAACGCCAGACGCAGGCGCGTCTTGACCGTGCCAAGCGGAATGCCGAGCCGTGCGGCGATTTCGGAATGCGTTAGACCTTCGAAATAGGCCAGCTGGACGACGGCAGCTTGTTCTTCGGTGAGCCCGCGAAGGGCCTGGTGAACCGATTCGTGGACGCGCCAGCCCGGCATCGCGGCTTCGTTCGGCTCTACCGGCCGGGTCCAGCCTTCACCCGCCGCTCCAAACGTGCGGTAGCGCTCGAGCTTCCCGACCTGACGCTTCCGCCGCCGTAGCCGGTCTATGGCCCGGTTTCTCGTAATGCGGAGGATCCAGGCCATCAGCCCGCCTTCAGCTCCGTCGTACAGATCCACCCGGCTCCACACGATGTTGAAGGCTTCCTGAACGACTTCCTCGGCTTCATCACGATCGCTGAGCATGCCGTAGGCAACGCCGAGCAGCCAGGGGGTAGCGAGATCAACCAGCTCTACGAGTGCCTGTTCGTCTCGCGCCAGCAGCCTGTGGTAGAGGGAGGCCTCACGCTCGCGCGACAGAAGCCCTCGCCCGGGAGTTCCGGGATTGGGAGGTCGTTCGGAAGGGAAGGAACGCGGCACCCGCGACGCTGTCAGACAATAACCGGCTGAAACATCAGGGCCTCCTCGGCAGCTGTAAGGTACACCAGA
>Ga0068864_100003675_pt1 | contig 12675 bp, 8 predicted proteins | sample KBSSwiS72_FD_66586 | JGI IMG/M metagenome (GOLD analysis project Ga0068864, IMG submission 66586) | Switchgrass rhizosphere microbial communities from Kellogg Biological Station, Michigan, USA - KBS Switchgrass S7-2 | ecosystem: Host-associated > Plants > Roots > Rhizosphere > Soil ...
ACGCAGCGGGAGCGTGATGTCGCCATCGAGGTTGCGCCCGATCCGTTCCCTGAGGGCTTCGCGCGCGCAGCCCGCGCCGCCGCCGGCCTCGACCATCCGCACATTCGCGCTCTCTACGACGTGGGGACGAACTACCTGGCGATGGAATGGGTGGAAGGCGTCCCGCTAAAAGGACCCCTCTCGCTGCAGGAAACGCTGCGCTTCTCGGCCGAAATCTGTGACGCGCTCGACTACTCGCACCAGCGCGGCGTCATCCATGGGGACCTGAAGCCCTCGAATGTTCTGGTGACGCGCCAAGGTGTCAAGGTATTGGATTTCGGCCTCGCAAGAGCCGACACGCAGGACGACATTCGCGCGTTCGGCAGCCTGCTGTACGAAATGCTAATGGGCCGGCCGCTTCCCGAGAACCGCCGTCCGGTTGAGCCCCCTGCGCTCGAAACGGTTCTGCACAAGTGTCTGGAGCCCGACCCTGCGCAGCGCTGGCAATCGGTAAGCGAACTGAAACACACGCTGGCCGCCGTTCCGAAGGGTGGGGGTTTTCGGCGCGAATATTGGATCGCAGTAGCGTCGGTGCCGATGTTGATTCTGGGGCTGGTTCTGCTGGTGATGCAATTCCCCTCCCACGAGAAGCTCTCCGATAAAGACGTCCTGGTGTTGGGGGACTTCAGCAACGCCACCGGTGATGCGATTTTCGACAACACGCTGCGTGCCGCCCTCGCCATCCAACTGGAGCAGTCTCCGTTCCTCAATATCTTGAGTGATCAGCAGGTGCGCGACGAGCTGAAGGCGATGGGCCGCGCCCCGGAGACGCGCCTGAGTAATGTGACCGCCCACGATATTTGCGTACACGGAAACCAGAAGGCCATGATCAACGGCGCGATTGTCGACCGGGGCAAAACCTTCGCGATCACGATTCAAGCCGTCAATTGCAAGATCGGCGCGACGCTCGCGCGTGAACAAGTGCAGGCCGAAGGCCGCGAGCAGGTGTTGGGCGCGATCTCGCAAGCCGCGGCCAGCATGCGCCTCAAACTGGGCGAGCCGCGCAGTTCGATTCAGAAGCTGGAACCGAGCCTGCTTAAGGTGACCACGGCATCGTTTCCGGCGCTGCAGCTATATGCTTTGGGAAGCACGCAACAGAGGCGGGGGAATAACCGCGCATCCATCGGCTTTTTTCGGCATGCGATCAATCTCGACCCCAACTTCGCCCTCGCCTATCTGGCATTAGGCCGGGCCTGGGCGGCCGAAGGAGACGCGATCCAAGCAAGGAAGGTTTACCAGGATTTCTTGGCGCTGTGCCAGGGCGCTGACGCCGATCTCCCGGCACTCACGCAGGCCAAGCAAGAGCTCGCGGCGCTAAAATAGCGAGAAAACGGTTAGGGGAGCGTCGTGACAAGCGACCGATCCGATCCCTTCAACCTCCAGCGCTTCGTCGACGCGCAGAATCCAGTCTACGACGCGGTTTGCGCGGAATTGCGGAGCGGGCGGAAGCGCGGGCACTGGATCTGGTTCGTCTTCCCGCAGCTCCGAGGCTTAGGGTCGAGCAATATGGCGACCGTGTTCGGCATCTCTTCGCGCCAGGAAGCGGTGGCCTACTTGGATCATCCGGTTCTGGGACCGCGCCTGAGGGAATGCACTCGCTTGGTGAACCTGGTAGAGGGCCGAGCGATCGATCAAATCTTCGGATATCCCGACGACCTTAAGTTCCGGTCGTCGATGACGTTATTCGCCAGCGCGTCATCCGACAGTCAGGTCTTCAAGGACGCATTGCTGAAGTATTTCGGTGGCGAATTCGACCCGCTCACGCTGGCCCGGCTCGATTGAGGGGCAATGTGAAACATTTCGGGCCGGCGTTAAATCTAACCAACGGACCCCCGCATCAGCGGGGCCCAAGGCGGAGGATGGCGCCCTCCTCACATAAATCCTCGGACCGACGCCACCCTTCGCCGCTCTCAAACGTCCGCCAGGCGGCGGCGAGGGGTTTCGATTGAATCAAGCCTCATGATTGCGTGCGCGATCCCGGCGAGGACCGCAGCCTTGTAGTCGGAATCCGGCATCCGTTCGGCCACGCTGCGGCGGTAGAGTTCCCATTGGCGTTCCACGTAGATGTCAGATTTGCGCTCCATAATAGGCCGTTAGTGAGAGCGGTACAACAGTCTCGACTTGCGCTCGGTGTCCGATTCCGGGCTTACAGCAGGACTCCGCTCTCGATTAGGATCGTAAAGCCCGCGGGCGGGGCCGTCCATCGGAAGGCGGTACTGGGTCGTACTATTACGATTGCTGAACGATGGGATGGATCATCCGATCTTCCCGACGTCGGATAGCGGCTAGCCGCAGTTCAGGGTGAAACCCCTAGGGTAGTAAGGCGATTCAATCGGAGCCCTAAGAGCGAGTCGCTCTCCTCCAGGCCGCCTTTCGGAGCCGATGGTAGAGTATGGTCCAGAAGAGTAGGTTGATTCAGCTTGCCATCGACGCCTTGTTAGTCACAGGCGTAATTGTGAGTATGGCAGCGGCAATTCTCCCTTCCATCAAACACTGAAGGGGCAACGCTCCGCGTGCGCTTTGCATTTCACCTCATGCGGCGGAGATCTGGGCTCCTCGGGTCTCGACAACCTTGTGCGCTGACGCTGCGGATGAGAACAGAGGTATGAGACCTTCGACCAGCGGTGGGTGAGTCAGGACGGCATCCCGCAGCGCGGTGTAGGGCAGCCCCGCGATCATCGCAATCTGGACGGCGGCCAGGATCTCCCCCGCACCGACACCAAAGGCCGTGAACCCAAGGATGCGATCGCTATCAGCCTCCACCAGGGCCTTCACGAACCCGCGGGTCTCCGAAAGCGTGCGCGCACGTAGGTTGGTTTCCATTGGGACCTTAAAGACGCGATACGCGATTCCTTGAGCCTCCGCCTCTGTTTCACTCAGGCCGACAGGCGCAAGTTCGGGATCGGTAAACAGGCAACAGGGGACTTGCCTACCCGTGGTCACGCGGTTGCCACCGGTCAAATTCGAATGGACTACTCAGAGATCGTCGATGCTGATGTGTGTTAACTGCGGGCTACCAGCGACCTCGCCGATCGCCCAGATGCCGGGCGCGGTGGTCTGCAGTCAGGATCTCTCTTCCCAAATCGGAGCCGGCGAAGCAAACCGAAAAACTACGCACAACGCTCTTGGATGCGATGGCGCACGAGTTTAAAACCCCATTGACCATCGGTGATGGCAGTGATCGTCGGCCCTGCTCGCCAACCCCGGATCAGCCATTAGAAAGCCGCAAATTGTCGACAGGGGCAGCAAGTGCGGCGGATCGGCATAATGGGCAAACTGCTTCGGGCATTTGGTTTGCTTCCAGTATTGAGCTGTAGGTTTGGGGTGGCGCTCCTCGGAGGAAAGAGCCACCCCTCGTGCCGCGGGACATACCGTTATTTCACCGCAAGAGGTGTGTCCCGTAGCCCATGGGCTCCGCTTTGCGGTCAGAGTCCATTGATTAGATGGATAACAGGGCGAGAGGTTTCAGATCGGATTGCAGTTCACCCTACTGCTTTGGGGCCATTGGGCTCAGAAGGAGGGCTATGAAGCAGAATCCACTCAGGTTCCCGCAATTGCGCGCTTTCTACTCCGCTCTTCCCCGAGTACCCAGCATCTTCCGAAGCCGCACGAGTAACTCGCGGAACTTCATCTCGTCCCGCTGTTGGGAGTGCAGATACGCCTCGTAATGGTCGAGGGCGTCGATCAAGCGCCGGATTTGTTCCTCGTCAAATTCGATCTTCACGCGTTCTGCGCGCACGAGCTCGCTCCAGTCCGATGGCCACCAAGTTTGCGATTCCCTGGAGCACCGCATCCGCCAGATGCGCACCCTGGAGCGCGAGCCCGGCAATAGGCCCCGAGCCTAACCGCACAGCGGTTATCACCGGTGATGCTGCGTGTCGAAAAAAGACGTGCCCAGTAATGCCGCGTCGCGAAGCTGATCCTCCAGGCCGTCAAAATCTGCCGGGCCAGCACGATAGAACTCCTTCGGTACGACGCTCGTACACCTGCGCCTGGCTTTCCGGCAGAATCTCATTAATACGAACCCTGCTAGCCACAAGACCGAGCCAGTTTTTCCCGGAACGAACCAGTCATCGAGACAGATCTCGTTGATCGAATTAAAACACCCTATGTCTTACAAACTCTGGGACTTACTGGAGTTTGTTCAACACTTTCGGATCGCGCGCCCCGCTCTTCCGCTGCTTGGGCCGTGCGGGAAAATCTCAGCGCGGGCACCTAGAGTACGAACTCCACCGCTCGGTGAGCGTGCCAAGCCTGATCTTTTTCCTGCCCCACTCGCCCGGCGACGCAGCTCGTGAAAGTACCAATTCATGACGTGTTATTCCGGAATGATGTTAGACTGTGACTCTTAAGCGGTGCGTTTCACTCGACCTAGATCATCCTCGCCGATAACGTCCTTGTTGACCGAACCGCGTGATCAGAGTACAATCCGGGAGCCACAATGATCCTCGCAAAGAATCGTAGCCGATTTCTTGATGCGTCCGTTCGTTCGCGGACACAGTTTAAATCGGCATTGCATCTTCAGTCCATCAGAGCACAGGCCATCGTGGCGCTGCTCTGTCTCCTATCCGCGACTTCTGCCGTTCGAGCGCAGGATGGGCCTCTCGCGCTCTTTAAGAATTACTTCTTGACGGGCGACTATGTTGTCGGCGGAGTCGGTCTTCGTGGACAGGGGACGCCTCTCATCGTCTCCGGCGGCGTCGGCTCATACGCGACTGGCGTGATACATATGGCTCCCATGGCGGGCACCAACAACATTGTGCCTGCGAACGCGGACGTGGTGGCGGCATTTTTATATTGGGAAACCATTGCCGACGCTTCGTTGATCCCCAATCTCAAGTTCGCGCTGTTCCGTGGCAATAAGGTGGAAGGGAAACAGATTGCGCCAGCGAACACGGCCGCATGCCGGGGGTCAGGCGGTGGAGGCGGAAACCAGAATAACGCGCAGCCGCTACTTGTTTTTCGAGCGGACGTGTTGCGCTTTCTGCCATTCTTGGCAAATTCCGCCACCGGCCAGCCCGTCGGACAGCGATTGGTGAATGATTCCGACTTAGCCTCGAATCTCATTCCGGCCCACACTGTCTCGATCCCGGACTCTGGCGCCGGCGGCACGCAATCTCCTAGCAGTAGCAATCAGGCATTCCTGTCTGAAGGAGCGAGTCTGGTCGTGATTTATAGAGTTCCCGGCGTTGTTCCAGTCGGTTCACCAGCGGTCCCGCTGCGGGGAATCTCCATCTATGACGGCGGCTATACATTTAGCCCCACTAACGCCACCATGTCTCAGACGATTCGAGGCTTCTACCAGTCCTCGTTGTCCGGCCCCGACGCAAAAATGACCCACATTGTTGGGGATGGGGATACAAGCTTCCAGGAGCGGCTCACAGTCAACGGCACGACTCCTACCGGTGTTTCGGGCACGAATGCGTTCCAAGGCTCGCTGGGCTCGTCCTGGGACAATTTGACGTTCAGCGTCAGCAATCTCATTGGCGGTGGGACTCCATCGATCTTGACCAGCGTCGGACCAAGCAGTCCTTCGTCTGTCGACTGCCTTTCGTGGGGCGCCATCATCTTGAGCACTACGGTGCAAGATAAGGATGGAGACGGTCTTCTAGACGCATGGGAAAGCGACACTCCTCCCGCAGGCCTGCCGAATCTTTACGCGATGGGCGCCCGGGACAATCAGCGGGATGTCTTTGTCGAATTGGATTACATGCAGTCCGGCGCCCACAGGCACTTGCCCTCCCGGCAGGTATTGGACAATGTCGGCAATGCATTCGCCGCGCGAGGCATTAACCTTCACTTTGACGTAGGGAAACAATTCGAGACCGATCCGACTCCCGATCCCTATATCATTCCGTCCGCTTCTTTGGGCGGCGCGGTTCACGGGGGGGGCGAGCCTATCGATGAAGGCCTCACCTGCGATCCGGCTTCGACCCAGCCCTGCCAGTTTCCTCCGGGAACCGTCAGTTGGAAGCGAGGGTACCGGCGGATTAAAGACAGCCAATTCGATGTGAACCGGAAGGACATGTTCCACTACATCCTGATGGCCCACGCCCTGGCCTTCCCGAAGTTCGTGACCAACGACGGGAGCCTGGTATCCATCGTCGCGGGTGGAGGAACGGCGATCGTCACCACGAAAACAGCGCACGGCCTGAACTCCGGGGACACCGTTACCGTGGCGGGCGCGCCTGCCGGATCGAACCTGAATGCAACGTACACGGTGGGCGCACATACCACCACAACCTTTACGATCGCCACCAGTGCCAGCGGCACCTTCAATAACTGGGGGCTGGTGCTCAATACGGGAGTCCCGCGCAGCAATTCCGGCGTCTCCGATCTGCTTGGCGGGGATCTGATGATTACGCTGGGCCTCTGGGATGGCGGTACTGGCAGCGAATTCATGCAGGCATCCACGATCATGCATGAGCTTGGTCACAATCTCGGGCTGCGACATGGCGGTGCGCCAAACGAGCTGAACTGTAAGCCAAACTATCAGAGCATCATGAGCTACCTGTATCAGGTGCGCGGGCTTCTGGACTTAAGCGGCAATCCTCTAATCAACTACTCCGGGCAGGCTTTGCCGGCGATCAACGAAACAAGCCTGAACGAATCGTTCGGTTTGACCACCGGCACGTTGCCCTATCTTCCGCGCTGGTATGCGCCATTTTCGACCAGCTTTTTGGATCAGACGCTCCAGACGTCGCCCGCCACGAAGCACTGTGATGGGTCTCCGATACTGGCGTCAGGTCCCCCGTCTGGAACGGTTCGCGTGGATGGTTATAGCTACAGCGCCCGCCCGATCGACTGGAATGCAGACGGGAATACCCTGAGTACATCGCTTGCCCAGGATCTCGGCTTCAACGGGGCTATTACGGCGATTCCGCCAGGGTTCGACGACTGGTCGAACCTTGATCTTCGCCAGGTGGGTGCGCGGCGCGATCCGCTCGGCTACTCGCTGGACATTACATTGGACGATCTAGGCTCCGGCTATGATCTGGGATCCGGCTACGACCTTGGTTCCGGATACGATCTAGGCTCCGGGTATGACTTAGGGTCGGGTTACGATCTAGGCTCTGGCTACGATTTGGGTTCGGGCTATGACCTGGGCTCTGGATACGATCTCGGCGGCGAACTCGACCTCGACTCGGCAATCTCTCTGGGGAACGCGCCGAACGCCCTGAGTGCCACCCCTGCGAGGTTCTCGATCGATCTGAAGTGGAGTGCCCCGAACGTGGGTCACGTAACGGAATACCAGGTCTGGCGCAGCACCTGTCCCAAAAATACGACAGCCACCACGTGCACGATCACGCCTAGCAATCCACCCGCAAAGATCGGTGTGTGGCATCCCGCTGTTGGCTCAGTTCCCGCGGATCCGCTTTGCGATGGGTCCTTCAACTTCTGCGATACGAGTTCCAAGAACTCCACTCTGTATGTCTATCTGGTCACGGCAACGGTGAGCAGCAAACAGAGTGGACCGTCGAACTTGGTGAAACAGAGCAGGTAGCGGATAAACAACCGGTTGCTTTAGTGACCGAGCCTGCGGCGGATCTCCCCAAGCAGGGGATCCTCGCCGGCTTTTCCACGAATGGTCAAGTAGGTCCGATAGGAATCCGCAGAGCCCGAACTCTTCATGCCTTCGCGGACTTGAGCCTGATAGTAGTAAACGGCCGGGAAGAATCCATACGTGGCGATATCGTCCATAAACAGTTCCATCGCCTCACCTCGGCGCTTGATGCAGCGGTCAAATTCGGAATCCGCCTCGATGAACGCGCCCGACTTCAAGTAGGCACGTCCCAAATCGAAATGGGTGATCCAGAGATCCACCAGTTGGTTGGCGGCTGTCAGAGATGCAATCGCTTGCCGGGCGTCGCCGGACCCCAATGCAATCAGGCCCTCGATGATTTTGGCGTACGCCTGAGGTTCGGCGAGACGTTCCTTCGATAGGTCCGCCATGAGTGCCTGGGCCTTCGCGGTCTGCCCGGCCTCCACGAATACGCGGGCGGCGAGAAATTTGGTTCGAAGGTCTTTCTCCGCCGTCAACGCGCGATCGGCGGCAGCCAGAGCGTTGCTCTTCTGGCCCCGCTGCATTTCGGAGTACGCGAGGGCCGTTTGTTTTGAGGCCGCGGCCTCAGTCTTTTTGGCGGCAAGGTCGGTGGTGGTGGCTTTCTCCAAAATTTGCCCTGCCTCTGCAAAGCGCCCTTCATAAAGCGCAAGATCCCCAAGCCCGGAGGCGGCCAGTGACGCTCCGTTGGCATTCAACCCCGCGAGTTGCTGGTACGCCGCGGAGGCCTGCTCAATCTTGCCCTGGCCGAGCAAAGAATACGCTAGTGTCACGTATCCCTTGCCGTATCCCGGATTCAACTTTTGAGCGGCCCGCACCGTCTTTTCCGAGGCGACGAAATCGCCTGCGTAGGCGTAATACAGAGCCAGATTGAATTGGTATAAAGCGCGCTTCGGGAGGATTTCGACAGCCTTCGACATTTCCGCGATCGCCTTCGGCATGTTCCGCAGATGGCTGTAACACGCTCCGAGATTATTGTGAGCCGCAACGTCGGAGGCGTACTTGCCGACCAGTGTCGAATATTCTTCCACGCACTTCTGCTGGTTCCCGGTAACGACGTAGAACATGCCGCGCGTGCGGTAGCGCTCGCGCTCCGTCATCCGGTCGATATGCTGAATCGCCTGGCGGGCGTAGTCTTCAGCTTGATCCCTCTCATTGATGCTGACGGAAGCGATCGCCGCTCCCGCATAGGCAAGTCCGAAGTTCGGGTCAAGATCCGTGGATTTCGCGAAGCTCTGTCGCGCATCTTCGAATTTGCCGTTGGACAGGAAATCCATGGCCGTCGAATATTCACGCACCGCTTCTAACGAGGAGGCCGAGAGGGCTTCCATGGCAAACCGTTGCGCGGCCTCCGAGGTGTCATCGCCCAGAGCCTTTCGGACCTTCGCCGCAACCTGCGACACGGTTGCCAGGACTTGATCTTTGTTCGAGGCGCCGTCTTCGGCAATCGTGATGTCGTTCCCCGTGACGGCCTGCTTTGCCTTCAGCGAAAGCTTATATCCGCTTCCATCCCGGTCAAGCGAGCCAGATACGACGACGTTCAATCCCTGTCCGATGGCAATTTGTTGTGCGGCCAGTTCGTCGAGCTTGGCGGGAATCGGTTGCACGCCTAGGGCGCGCATCTGCGTCCGGTCGTACGCGCTAACGAAGGACGAACCCTCCAGCGCAATCTTCAGAATGGGTTCAAGGGTACGATCGAAAATCGGATCGCCGGTGTGATTCGCAATATCCGCGACCACGACGGTGACGGGCGAATGAGGTCCCACCGGCATCACGCGAAGCTTAAAAAAGGCAAACACAGCACTGATGACAATGGCGGCAGCCACCAGCGAAATGGTGACCCATTTCCAGGCGTTCGATTTCTCCATCATCACCATGCCCGGAGTGACGATGGTTCCGGGCGACGCGGCTTGGGCGGGTAAATCCGACACTGCCATCGCATTCACTTTTGTGCGGAACGTCGCGGGAGCGTCGAGCCACGCGGCGAGATCCTGCTCTACCTCCTCAGCGGACTGATAACGAGCCTCCCGCTCGACCGCAAGGCACTTTATAACCACATCGCTCAAGCCCTGCGGAATGTCCTTATCGCGCTCGATCGGTGGAATTGGCCGCTCCTGGAGTCTCTTCAGCAGCAACCCCACAACGGTCTCGGCCTCGAATGGTACTTTCCCGGTTAGGATTTCGTAGAAGACAATTCCGAACGAATAGATGTCCGACCGCGGGTCGATCTTCTCGCCCTTGGCTTGTTCGGGCGAGACGTACGTGGGCGTGCCAAGCAGCATGCCCGTCGACGTCAAGCTCGATTCCTCCATGGAGTGCGCGATGCCGAAGTCCATCACGACGATGCGTCCGGTGTTTTCGACTAGAATGTTCTGCGGCTTGAGATCGCGATGAACCACGCCCTCGGCGTGAGCCGCGTTGAGAGCCCGGCAGATCTGCGCCGCTACCTTCACCTTTTCTGGCAGGCTCATTGGAGTTCCGCTTCGAATCACAGACCGGAGGTCACGGCCTTCGACAAACTCCATCGTGATGTACTTGATGCCATCCGCTTCGCCGAGATCGTAGATTCGGACAACGTTGCGGTGAGTGATTTGCCGCGAGAGAACCAATTCGCGTTTGAAACGAGCCAGAATATCCGGGTGGTTCGCCAACTCCGGGCGGATGACTTTGATCGCGACGACGCGCTCCACTTCGACATCTTTCGCTTTATAGACGGCGCCCATGCCGCCTTCCCCGAGGATTTGCAGGATTTCGTAGCGTTCCCCCAGCATTGCACCCGCTGCAAGATCGGAGGACACGTTGCGCGTAGAAACCGTGCGCCGACGTGTCGTGGACGGCGCCATAGCCACGGTCGCCATGGGATCTTCCATGATGGCGGTGGGAACATCTTCGGTGGCAAGCGTAGCGTTACAGTGCTGGCACCTTCCGGTGTCAGTGAGTGTGTCGAGCTTGCATTCGGGGCATAACATCAGATGTCATTCCGCAGCGCTCCCCGACGCCGCGGTAGGAGAACGTGAGCTGTATAGGTGGAGTATATCAACGGCTAAGCGCCATAGGTGCGGCCCTGAAGGAGATCTATTCTTTAGAGCCCGATTTTATACGGCCCTGACTGAGATTTTTGCCCGAACGATCCTTCGGCTAGGGCTTGATCCCATCATTCCCTTCCGCAACTCGCGCTGAACAGTGTTAGGCATGGCTTACTGCCTCCCTCGGAGGTAAGATCCAAACACCGAATCAAATGTTCAGGTGCCTTTCAAGCCGCAACGCACGACCCCTTTTAGGCCCCCATTAACCGTTGCCAAACCGCTTCCTAGGCTTACTTTGAGTGCCACTCGTGCCTGAAGTTTCAGTTAGTTACTACAACTCACTCCGCTCTAACCGAAGGGTTGTAGGTTAGAATCCCTCGGGACGGTATATCGGGGCCTACCGCCAGGCGGTTGACGCGCTCAGGCCTTTCCAAAACCCCAAGACAGCGAAGATAATAGATAAAGCCGTAGGCGATTTTTCTAGCGCTTCCTCTTCGGACTGATCCTCTGAACAGGTGCATCCTCCGGCGAGGCACTTTCCTTCAGCCGGTCCGCCAACTCCTGATAGCGCGAGTCGCGCTGGGCTGCCCGCGTGTAAGCGTAGTAGTGTTCCAGGGCCTCGGTGATGAGCTTTAGTTCCTCATCGCTCACGTCGATCTTCATGGCTTCCATGATCGCCCGTGAGATTGTTTCCGGCGCGGGGCCTGCTACTTGGACTGAGGCGGTCGGGCTGCGGGCGCCCCTAACAATACGATAAAGGTCGGCTTCATGCCAAAGCGTGATGTCCAAGCAATCGCGGCAAACCGGAACACCGTGATCGTAAAAATGGGCCTCACGGATTTTACAGAATGCGCAGAGCACCATACGCATTGCTAGACGACTACAGATCGAAAGATGGTTACTCACGTTGAATTATCGCGGCTACCCTGAAGCGTGAGCGAATCGACTGTTTGCCCAATCTGTGGAGGAGCGCTCTGGGTGGGCGAGGATCACATCGACAAGTCTTGGGGTGAAGAGAGCGACCGCGCGGACGCCTGACTGTGGCGGCGCCGGTCCGCCGTGCCCTGCTTGTAATCCGAGCGATCCGCCGAAGATGGCCAAGGGATATGCCACCTTAGCTAGCAGGGATGACCGGGAGGACTGATCGGCTGAAATACAAAAGGCCGATCCGAAGCCGCTCCGTCAGGGAGATCGGTGAAGCCGGGGGCGGGGGGGATAAGACACTTTGGCCGCCCTCCGGCCCGGCAGGATGAAAAGGACATGTTCTTTGACCTGCCGTTTATAGTCGGAGCGAGCCGGTAGCGAAAATGTTTCGCGGAACTGAGCCCCCTTTCGGCTTAAAAAAGGGCCAGGGCAAACCGATTCGCCCTGGCCACAGGAGTACGGGATTCGGATACTTTCGCCGGGTTAGAGCCTCAAGGGCCCAAAATTGTTTCCCGACTAAACGGGCCGATCCGAAGACCGGACTCAGAGAGTCAGGCGATGGGCCGGTCTCCAGAAGCGGCCCTATTCACGGTAACGGGACTCACCGCTTCCACCTGAAATAATCCCATTCCACGTGGCGTTTTCTCTCGCTGATCCATCGCCGCCGGCGTCGCTGTCTGGCCCAAATGAGCAGCAAGATTCCCGCTGCCATGGCTAGTCCGCCGAGGATTGGCCAAACCCACCCGGCCATGGCCTAAGACTGGCATCCCTTTCCGCCACGAGCAATCCCATCCCGGCATTAGTCGGGAGTTTGATCCGGCGCAAAATGGACAATACCGCCAATGAAAAGTGCCTTGATTACAACAAAACCTAGAACCATTCAAGGGATAACGTCCATGCAAAAGCCGGCCCACCGAACGACGCCAGGACCTCCGACCCATGAGTGCGGTCCTATTCATATTGGGACCGGAACTGGGCTGTTCTCAGAAGTAATCAGGCGGTTTTTGTTTTGACTACTTCGGTGTGGTTCTCCATATCATTCGTGAACATCATAATGAATTTCGCCTTCGTATCGGACATCCATAAGGCGAACCCCATCGAAAGGACCGTTTAGAAGCTCTATAA